>Ga0302325_10034448_pt1 | contig 10356 bp, 14 predicted proteins | sample Palsa_T0_2_FD_201948 | JGI IMG/M metagenome (GOLD analysis project Ga0302325, IMG submission 201948) | Peat permafrost microbial communities from Stordalen Mire near Abisko, Sweden - Palsa_T0_2 | ecosystem: Environmental > Terrestrial > Soil > Palsa > Peat permafrost | place: Sweden: Abisko...
CGCGTGGGCGCCAGCCGGTGATCCAGGTGTCGAGGGTGACCACGATGCCCCGGTACCCGGCCGCCTCGGCCCGCGATACCAGGCTGGCGGCTAGCTCGCGGTCGGTCGGCGTATAGAGCTGGTACATGCCAGCAGGTCGCGCCCACCTGCGCACCTGTTCTAGTAGCAGTCTCTGAACTGCTAATTCCCTTCCCTGCGCTTCCCGCCGATTCCCGGCTATGCCCATACTCCGGCGGAACAGATCCGGAACGGAGCTCAGCCGGCCGAGCGCGGCCGTCCGCCCTTCCGTGCGCGCCGCTCAGCCAGCTCCTTCTCCGCGGCCGCCAGGCCGGCCCGGTCGGTCTCATCACCGTGGGCGCTGATCTGCTCCCGCATGCGGTCAAGCAGGTCCCCGGTCCGGTCGGTGCCGAGGCGCGCGCACACGCGGCCGTAGGCATCCCACATGGCGTCGGGCACCCGGATGGGCCTGGTCGGCGTTCGGTCGGCCATGAGCGCTCCTATCTGTGTATCTACGGGGATTCTAGGCCGGTTCCGCTTGTGTAGCTACATCACTCCCGATACTGTGTAGCTACACAGTTTCACGTACTGGAGGTACACCTCGTGACAAGCACCGCAGACACCGCAACCCGCCAGAACAGCGACAGCAACCAGTGCCCGACGTGGTGCGTCACCGACCACGGCAAGTACGGCTTCCACGCCTCCGAGCGGATCCTCGTCGATGCGCCGGAGTTCCACCGGAATACTGTCCGCGCCATCCCCGGCGCGGGGTTGCTCGCCGAGGTCGCCGTGAACACGCTGGCCGTGCCGGCCAGGGAGGCGGAAGACCTGGCCCTCCTGCTCGAGCGGATCGCCGAGGCCACGCCGGAGCAGCACCGCCAGCTGGCCGCCGCGATCCGCCAGGCCGCCGCGCTCGTCACCGTGGCCGGGCGCTGATGCCTGGTCTGCGCTGGCTCGGTGCGGCTGATCATGGCCGCGGGCCGCGCAGTCTGGCACGGGCTGCAGACCCGGAACCGGCGGCTGCGGAAGTGAGCGCCGGCCAGCTCCGCGCCACGCCGGGCCAGCGCGGCCGCGTCCGGCCGGAGCTGGCCCTGCGCGGTTTGGTCGGCCGCTGCGGACGGCGACGAAAGTGCGCAGGGCGCCGCGGTCCTGGCCGCTGCGGACCGCCAGCTGGCGGCGCACTCCAGGCGGATCCCGGCGAGGTCTGGCCAGAGTGCGCAGGCAGCCGCAGCTTTCGTCAGCCGCCCCGTACGGGCTGCGGCGTCAGCGCTGCCTCTCGTCGGGCCGGGTCACGTAGGCGCCGCGGCCGGGCACGATCTTCACGAGGCCCTCGTCGACGAGCACCTGCACGGCCTTGGCCGCAGTGCCGCGCGCCACCTCGTGCTCCTGCATCAGCGTGGTGTACGACGGCAGCGGCCGGTCCGGCGCGAGCTCGCCGCGTTCGATCGAGGCGCGCAGCAGCGCGGCCAGCTGGACGTAGACCGGCGTGCCGGACAGGTGGTCGATGCTCACGAGACTGACTCTAGGCATCCTCGGGTGTCCTGGAAGGTCAAGGTGGTCTACGTGTGCCATAGACGTCCATGACACACCTGGGCTAGCATCGAAGTTGCTACCAGGAGGACCCGCCGCAGTGGTGACACACCGCGGCAGGATCCGCGCCGCGGCGACCAACCGCTGCGGGTCGTCTCCGGTGCCCGGGTCAGTGGGCTAGGAACCTTGACCCGGCACCGGGGTCACAACCGAATAGCACGCCTCCCGGTACCCCGGTCGATGACTGGCGCGACCTGGGCCCGGCGCCAGGGTTTACCCTCCCGAAAACAAGCCGCCCCGGTGCCCGGCCTGGAAGCCCAGGCAGCGCATGCACGCTAGGCCAGCCATCCCCTCCCAGGCCAGGCCACCGGGGACTATCGCCGGGCTAGGGGTGTCCTACCACCCCCGCCCGGGTTCCGGGCCCCGCCGCAGTGTTAGCGCGCTGCGGCGGGGCCCGTCGTCAAAGTCCCGCATAAATGACGCGACCGGCCACGGCGCTCTACACGCCCGGCCGGTCGCTAGACCGCCTATCAGGAGGCGACCCTAATGAGCAATGATCCCATCCCGCAGCGCGCTGTCACGGGCTTGCTGCAGGAAATCCTGGCCGCGCTGGACACGGCCGAGGCCGACCCGGCCCGGGCCGCGCACGTGGTGCGGGCGCTGCGGCACCTGCTGGCCGGCCCTGCGCCCGACGCGGACGAGCTGGTCAACGTCGCGGCCGTCCTGAACATGCACCTGCACGAGATGCTCGTCGTGCTGCCGGGCGCGACCGACCCGCAGGCCGGCCCGTTCTCCGGCCGGCCGCAGGCCGAGGCCGCGTTCGCCGGGTTCCGCGACGCGGCTGTACGCGGCTACTCCGGGCCGCCTGGCGAGCAGCTGGTGTTCACCACCCACCAGCACCTGTCCGCGGCGTTCACCGACGCGATCGAGGGCTTCGGTGCCTACGTGGGTGCGTACGACCGGATGCTGATCGCCCGGCTGGCCTCGTACCTCGACCCGGTCGACGTCGGCGTCGCCTGCAGCTGGATCTACCGCGTCGCCGACGCGATCCAGGGCCCAGCTCGGCCGGAGGCCCAGTGAGGCCGCGGCCGCCGCGGCCGCGGCGGCTCAGGCTCCGCCGCCTGGCCGTGCTCCGCGTGCTCACCCGGCCGCGGGCCGCCGCCCGGCTGCTCGAGGCCCTGGCCGACGAGGCCACGGTGCAGGAGCTGGCGGTGCACGCCGTGATCAATGCCTGCGCCCAGGTCCACTACGGCCCGAGCTGGAGACGCTGACAGCACCCAGCCAGGACGGCCCGCCAGCCCTCCCGAGCTGGCGGGCCGTCCTGCGCTAGGCCGGCTTGGAGCCGAGGTACATTTCTACCCCGAAGCGCGGCCGCAGCTACCCCGCTTGTGGCCTGCAGGAAGGACCCGAAGGTAGGCGGGGTACATGGGGTACGCCACCCTGCCAGGACCCCCCTGGAGCGCTGTCTGGGCTAGACGCGGGCGCGTACCTACCCCGGCCCGGGGCAATGAGATCGGCGATAGGGCTGTGATTTTTCCACCATGGCAGCGATAGAACGCTGACCTGCGAAAATGATATATCGGGTCGCTGGCACTCGATCGGCGACCTGCGGAAATGACTTTTGTGAGACCGGTGACCTGGCAGACCCAGATGACCGCCAGAGCGTATTTCGGGGATAGGGAGGCGACCTAACTCACCGCGCGGACGTGTAGCGGCGCGCCGCGGTGGAACGCGACACGTCGACCACGGCCACCCGCGACGCGTCACGTCGAGGGCACCGCGACGGGTTGCGCCCGACGTCGGCCGACGCGTCGGCGGGCCGCGCTACGCGACGCGTCGTGTCGTCCAGGACCTGGCGGCGACACGAGACAGCTTGGCAACCGGGTCGCCGGTGCCACCAATCCGGGCGGCCACTCCGCTCGAATGGCGCGCGTGAAAGAGCCCGCAAGCCAGACCGAGACCGACGCGGCAGACCGGCGCGCCCAGTTCGCCGCTGACCCGCGTGTCGCCGCGTGGCGCGCCAGGGTCGCCGCGGAGAGGCCGCCGCTGACCCCCGCCCAGATCGCCGCCCTGCGCCCTATCTGGGCGCCGGTGCTGGCCGTCATGCAGGAGGCAAACCGGCCGTTACGACCCTTCCGCGATCCGGGCGACGAGCTCGGCCTGCTTGCGCTGCAGCCAGAGCTCCGGGTCGATGTCGTGGTCGGCGAGCTCGTCGAACAGGAGGTTCAGCAGTGCCGTGACGAGAGGCTGCAGGACCGTCTCTGCCTCGAAGACCTTCGCGGCCTGCCAGTCCCTGTGCAGGACAGCACGGATGATGCCCAGGGCGTCCCGCTCGGCGTCTGCGTACTCCTCGGCGGTCATCATCCTCATGGCTGGCGGTCCCTCTCCATAAATGACCCAAGACTCTTTGGACATTCCCGCCCCGGACGCGGATCGCCTTGCCGAGCGCGGTCATGATGGCCTGGTCGTTCCCGCCGCCGAAATCGAGCTCTACGCGCACCGTGCCTCCGGCCGCTCCGGCCGCGGCCGCCCCGGCGTAGGCGCCCGCGTAGGCGTGGGCGCCGGGGCTGATCGCGGCGGACGCGGCCAGGCGGTTAGCGGCCTCCCGCACGCCCCCGGTACCGGAGATCATCCCCTTTGCGAGCAGCGCGGCGATCTGCTGGCCGGATCGCTGCGGCGACCCGCCCCCGGACAGCGGGCCCTTCTTCGCCGGGCTGAACGGCAGGAAGCTCTTGATGTCGTCGACGATGCTGCTGACCGCATGCTCCACGTCGCCGACCGCGGACCTGATGCCGTTCGCGAGGAACTGGATGATCCGCACCCCGCCGTTGAACATGTCACGGGCGATGCCGTCGACGATCGAGCGCAGGGTGCTGCCCAGCTTCGTGAAGAACGACGTGACGTCGTGGACCATGTCCTCCGCGCCGGTCAGGATCTGCTTCCAGTGCTCCGCGATGTACAGGGTCGCCAGCCCGATCGGGCCGGTCAGGATCGCGAGCAGCAGCGGCCAGTGGCCCTTGATCCAGTCGATCGCCGTACTCACCGCCTCGGTGACGGCCTTGAAAACAGTCTTGGCCGCGTCCTCGAACAGCTGCCAGTGCTTCACCACCTCGACGATCCCGGCGACCAGCGCGATGAGCGCGATGCCGATCAGCACGAAGGGGTTGGCGTCCATCACCGCGTCGAGGACGGCTTGCGCGATGGACCAGGCTTTCGTTGCGGCCGCCACGACGCCTTCCCACACTGCCTGGAGTTTCTCGACGATCGTCATCGCGGTGATCTTCTCCGCGGTTTCCTCGGTGAGCACGCCCAGCAGTTTCAGGGCTCCCTCGACCAGGCCCGTGACCGCCGCCCAGGCTTTCATGCCCACGACGATGGCGACGATCGAGGGGGCGAACGCGGTCAGCAGCGGGGTCAGCTTCGCGATGCCGGACGCGAGCATGTCGGTGATGACGACGGCGATCTTGGAGATGACCGGGACCAGCGGGACCAGGGCGTTCACCAGCGCCGTGACCGCGCTGACGAGACCCGCCTGGAACGCGTTAGCCGCCGCGGCGAGCAGCGACACCAGCGCGGGCAGGACGGGCACCAGCCCGGAGACAAGAGCGGTGATCAGCTTCCCGAGCGGCCCGACGAGCTGCTCGACCGCGTCTTCCAGGTCGTTGAACACGCCCCGGTTGTTCATCAGGTTGAACACTTTGCTGAGCGCGCCGGCCAGCTTGCCCAGCGCAGGCTCGATCGCCTTGAACAGGCCGATCACCGCCTGCAGGCCGCCGCCGAGGTTGACCAGGAACGCCTGCGCGAACTCCCCGACCACATGGCCGACGAGGCTGATCACCGGCGCCAGGCCCTTGAACATCCCCGCGATGCTGCTGATCACCGGGCCGAGCGTCCCGGCCAGGCTAGATGCCACCTTCGCGATCACCGGCAGCAGCCCGCCGATCACGTCGAACAGGGCCTTCATCACCACCGCGGACGCCTTCACCGCCGGGGCGAACGCGGCGAATGTGCCACCCAGGTCTTTGCCCAGTGATCCGAGGACCGACGCGAACGCCTGCACCGCGGGCATCGCCGCCTTCAGGACGGCGGACAGGCCCGGTAGCAGTCCCTTGATCAGGCCCTCGAATCCGCCTATCAGCGGCTGCAGCATCGGGCCGACAGCCTTGAACAGGCCCGACAGTTCCGGGCCGATCGACTTCACGAACCCGGAGACCTGCTTGAGCGCCGAGGTGATGAACGGCACCATCGGCTTGACCGCGTTCTCCAGCGTCCCCATCACCTGGGTGCCGAACGCCTTGAACTGGCTGGCGACACCGGGGATCTTGCTCGCGATCATGCCGCCGAGCCCGGCGACCAGGCCCACACCGGCGACCGCGCCGAGCGCGGGCAGCGCGGCCAGCACCGACGCGACCCCGCCGACGATCACCGACTTCTTCCCGCCCAGCACCGTCTGCACGAACGAGCTCGCGAAGAACCCGCCCGACTCCTCGCCGGATCTCTTCGACCCCTCACTCAGGTCCCCGTCGCTGCCCATCCGGCTGCCGAGGTCCTGCAGGCCCTTCGAGGCGGCCGAGCTGAACCGGCTGCCCCACGACCGGCCCGACTGCTCGCCGCTGTCAGCGGAGGTGTCGCCGAGCTTGTGCAGCGCGTCCTCGATGCCGTGCAGCGCCGACTCCGCGCGGACCGCGCCGGACATCGAGATCTTCGGGTTCGCCGTCTTGTGATCCAGCTCGATCAGCTGGGCGCGGAGCTTGTCCAGCTTCGCCGCCGCATCCGCGTCGTCGACGTCCGCCCGGGCCGTCTCCACCATCTTGCCGAGCTCGGCGAGACGGGCCTTCAGGTCAGTTATGTCCGGCTTCGCCTGGTCACGGGACTTGACCAGGACCTCTACGACATTATCTGCCATCAGATCTCACCTCCCTCCGGGTCCAGGTTTGCGGTGGCCGGGCCGCCGCCCCAGCAGGTAAGGGGCGGCGGCCCGGCGGTCCCGGTGGGTACCGCCGCACCGGGACGTCTTCACTTCGCGCTGCCCCCCGACAGCGTCGGTGCCGCGGCCGCGGACTTCGGCGCTGGTACAGCAGCGGGGCCGGGCTCCTCGACGACGCCGAACTGCGCGGCGACGGCCGCCAGGGCATCTGCTGCCGGGTCAGCGGCGGCGCGGGCCCGGGCCAACAGCGCGGCCAGGTCCTCGGCCACGTGACCGGCATAGCCCGCTGGCAGGATGACGGTCCGCTGCCAGTGGTCCGGGTGCGCCGCGGTCGCCAGCCCGTTGACCAGCCGCTCGAACTTCCCGCCCGAACCGGTCATCAGCCGCGCGAGCTCGGCGTCCTTCGGCAGGTTTACCTGCACCTGCCGCTCCTGCGGCAGCCCGAAGCCGCCCTCGGCCGGGATCCCCTTGTGCCCCATCACAGCCTCCCGGCGGGGATCGGCGGCGCATTGGTTCGCACCCGGGCCGCCGACGCGTCCAGGTCGGCCTGGTTGCCGACCGGCATCGGGATCTTCTGCTGATCGGCTTCTGCCTGCGTGGTCGCCAGCCCGCGCCGCCGCCACTCGCCCCTGACCGCCGATAGCGGAGCCGCTGCCTCCGCAGGCGGGCTCGGCGGCAGCAGCCCATCCAGGTACGTCCACAGTGCGTGCTGATTCCACGGGCCCAGCTGCTCGGCGAGGCGTACCGCGGACACCGCCGCGGCCTGCCCGGATCGCATCTCGTCCATGATCCGCACCGCCACGTTGTACGGCTCGCACAGCGGCAGCTTGCTTATCTGGACGTCGCACCATTCCGCCGTCGTGGTCGGCGGCAGCAGCTCCGGCAGGTCCGCGTTCAGGTCTATCCGCAGGTCCCGGCCGCGCAACCCCGCGCCGGGGATGATCTTGTAATTCGGCTCCCGCTTACGTGCCACGGCCCGCGCCACCGCGGCCGCCTTCACCGCCCGGACGTCCGAGGGTGCCTGCTCTGCCGTTTTCGCCATCCTGTTTCCTCTCACCTGACCGGTCCGAGTTTTCTCGCCTGATCGCGCAGGGCCCGCCACTCCGATGGCAGCACCGGCCCCCGCGGCTCGTCTCGCGATGGCAGCGGCCCCAGCTCGTCTCGCACCACCCGCAAGGCCGCGGCGGCGATCTCGGCCATCTCCGGTGTCACCGGCCCCGCAGGCGCGGGCCGCCTAGCCCCGGCCGCGGGCCGGCGCGGCATCGACCGCAGCCGCGCCGCGATCCGGTCCGGCATCGTCCCCAGCGCCGCCAGGTCCAGGGCGCCGGGCAGCTCGGCCGCGTCGCTGCCCACCCGGTCCGCCAGGCCCGCCGCGACAGCCTCATCGGCGGTGTACCACGTCTCCGCCTGCATCGCCGCCCGCCAGCTGGCAGGCGGGCCCCCGCACCGCCCCGCGTACATGCCGGCCAGGTTGTCGCTCACCTTGGCCAGAAGCCCGGCCATCTCGCTGAATTCACCGGCGTTGCCGTAGCACAGCGCAGACGCGTCATGGATCATCACCATCGAACCGGGCGCCGCGACCCGGTCCTGGCCCGCCTGGGCGATCACCGACGCGATCGAGGCTGCCAGACCGTCCACCACGGTCGTGACCCGGCCCTTATGGCTCCTCAGTGCGTTGAAGATCGCGATGCCGTCGAAGAGGTCCCCGCCACCGGAGTTGATATGGCACTCCAGCGCGCCCCTGACGCCCGCGACCTGGCTCACGAAATCGCTGGCCGAGATGCCGCCGCCGAACAAGGCGTCCTCGCCAACGTCGTCATACACGTCGACGCGGGTCACGCCGCCGTCGTTGCGGATCCGCGCGGCCAGCGGCCACGTCCTCCCGGCGTCGGACGCCGCCGCCCGGCGGCCGTTCGACACGTTCCGGCTCGCTCTGACCATCTGCTGCTGCCTCCGGCGGGCTCGTCTCGCTGTACGCCAGGGCCCGCCGTGCCTCCACGATCCGGAGTGACCCGGCAGAGCGCTGACTGCCTCAAGCGTAACCGCCAGCAGTGTCAGGAAACCTACAATTCCAGCGTGGCGCGAACAGGGATTATCCCGGCATCATCGGCAGAACGTTTGTGGGATATCTACTAGCTGCGGCGCTGCTTCGCTGTGGCGGCCAGGTGCGCTTCCCTCAGCGCGGTTATCCGGTTCGGTCCGCGCCGCTCCGGCTGCCTGGCCGCCGTCTTCCGGCTGGCCGGGGTCGCCCGGAGCTCCTCCAGTACCCGCAGCAGCAGCGGGCCGATCCACCGGATGGCCCACACCGGGTCCTGGGCCTCGTCGATCACCTTCGCGTACCGGCGGGCCAGCTCGGCCACCGCCGCGTCCTGGCCGCCGAGGTCCAGCGCGGCGAGCGTCTCCTCGACGGCCGGCCCGAGCAGCTCGTCCGGGTCACGCGGTTCCGCGTCCGGCACCGGCTGCAGTCCGGCGGCCCTCCGCTCCCGCAGGCGGCGCATCCGGTCCGCAGACGTGCTCATGTATCCAAAATTACGCGCAGGGACTGGTCGCCGTCACGAACGTCACGTGCCGTTCGTTCGAAATGCGGTCGTGAACAGCATGAATCGTCAAGCGTCACACCTGTCACGCATGATTTTGCGCCGGGGAGAGAAAGGCCCAGCGGGCGGCCCTGCTAGGGGCTAACTTTTTTGGACCTCACCGCGTTGCAGGCGACTAGGGCGCCCCATGCGCGTATCGATCTTGATGACGGTCTTCATTAGGTTGGTCACGCTCGTGACGCTGCTGTAGTCGAGTTCGTCGGCGATCTGCCGCAAGGTATGACCGGCCTTGCGTAGCTCGACAGCACGGCGAGCCATCGAGCGCACACAGTCATCGCACACGGAGTGGTTTGCTCCCCGGTTCGCGGCCGGGAACAACGCTCCCTGCTAGGGGCAGGTCGCCATGGACATCTGCTACCACGATGTCCGAGGTGTGCACGGCGGATCGACTACACGGCGGGTGCTGCGGTATCCGCCGCCCTCACCTGCGGTTTTCTTCTCGTGGCACCGGCACGAGCCAGGTCCGGCGCAGACCATGCGCAGGTTGGCCAGGTCGTGCGTCCCGCCCCGGCTGACAGGGATGATGTGGTCGCACTGCAGACGGCCGTGCCGGTGACAGCACTCCTCGCACCGGCCGCCCGCTCGCCGCTTCACTGCCTCGCGGTTCCGCTTGTACTCGGGATCGCGGTACACCTCGGTGTCGCGGCGCTGGTCCTCCGGCGTCTTGTCGGCCCACGGCATAGGGTCAGGATCCGTTCGTTTTGACGGTGTCGAGTTCGTAGGCGGCGATGATCAGGTCTCCTGCGACGGTGAACAGTTCGTCGCCGATGAGCCGCACCTTGCTCGACTGCGGACCGTCGTCCCGCTGCCGCTCGGCCTCGAGCTCGGCGGTGATCTTGGCGAGGCGGCTGGCGGCCATGTCGAGGGCGGCCATGTCAGTTCCTCCTGCCGGTTGCTGGTGGCGCGGCGATGATGGCCGCGGTGCAGTGGGCGTGTGCCCGTCCGGTGGCGGCGACGGCGAGGCGGGCGACGCGCTCGCCGGGCAGCATCGCGCGGCCGCAGATCGCGCATGGCCCGGCTGTGGTGGTGATGGTGGTGGCGTGGTCGGCGAGCAGGGTTCCGGCCGGGATGCCGGACTGGCTGCGGTTGCGGTTCATGCCTGGTCATCTCCGGGCCAGTCGATCATGGGCCGCCGGTGTTTCCCGGGTTCGGGTTTCTGTCCGATCTGGGTGCTGATGGTGATGACGCCGGCCTGGTCGCCGGCGTGCTCGTCGTCGTGGTCCTGGTCGTTCTGGTCGTTCATGATCGTCCTTTTGTCTGGGATACTGCAGGTGGGGTGAGGCGGCCAGCCGGTGTGACCGGCTG
>Ga0302325_10034450_pt1 | contig 10355 bp, 4 predicted proteins | sample Palsa_T0_2_FD_201948 | JGI IMG/M metagenome (GOLD analysis project Ga0302325, IMG submission 201948) | Peat permafrost microbial communities from Stordalen Mire near Abisko, Sweden - Palsa_T0_2 | ecosystem: Environmental > Terrestrial > Soil > Palsa > Peat permafrost | place: Sweden: Abisko...
AGCCGAACATGGCCAGGCCGGATTCAACGGTCTCGGATTGAAACTGGAGGAGCGGTTCAGCGAAGGCTCTTACCTTTTCCATTTCCCGGACGGCAATGCTTCCATTGCGCGCTTGCTGGTGAACCGGCTGATTCCCTCGGCGATCCCGGGTCAACAATCGATGAACACGATCGTACAAGCGCAGGTGGACTACGGGAAACTGGACGAACCCGACTCGGCGACACGCATCCGTTTGAGCAGTCCGGTGTGCCGCGTTGAGCACGAAGGCGATCCCGAACATTCCCGCGGCGTGCGGGTCGCGTATCTTCAAAACGGAAAGGCGCGGGCGGTCCGGGGGCGGTACTGCATTCTGGCTTGCTGGAACGCGATGATTCCTTCGCTGATGGCCGAAATGCCCGAACGGCAGAAAGAGGCTTTAGCCTATCCGGTCAAAGTTCCGATGATGTACACCAACGTGCTGTTGAAGCGCTGGACAGCGTTTCGCAAGCTCGGCATCTCGACCATCAACGGGCCGGCGATGTACCACCCGCATATGAATCTCGATCCGGGCACCACCATGGGCGGGTATCGCGGGCTCACGACGCCGGAAGAACCGATGCTGGTTCATCTGGTGCGCAATCCCAACAAGCCGGGCTTGCCGCGGAGGGAGCAGCACCGCATCGGGCAGCAAGAACTGCTGTCGATGACGTTCGCCGACTTCGAGTTGAAAATCCGCCAGCAGTTGGGACGCATTCTCGGGCCGGGCGGCTTCGATCCCGCTGATGACATCGCCGCCATCACGGTGAACCGCTGGCCGCACGGCTACGCCTACACTTACGACACGCTGGCCGATCCCGACGTGCCGCCGGAGCAGCGCCCGCACGTGATCGGGCGGCAACGCTTCGGGCGTGTCACCATTGCCAATGCGGATGCGGGCGCGGCGGCGTTCACCAATCAGGCCATCGACGAAGGTCACCGCGCCGTGCAAGAGTTGCTGGTGCTCCAGGGGCTCACGTAGCCGTGGCGGGCTGGAGGCTCGCGCCACTGGCGGCGCTGTTTCTGGTCGCGTTGAGCATTGCCGGACAGCAAGACGATAAGCCCATCCAGCCACCGACTCCGCCGGTCCAACCTCTCCCCTACAGCCACAAGACCCATTTGGCGCTAGGGCTGAAGTGCAACGAATGCCATCCGAATCCCGATCCGGGCGATCGCATGACTTTCCCGGCGGCGTCGAAATGCATGGCTTGTCACGTTACGATCACGAAGGACCGCCCGGCAATTCAGAAACTCGCTGCGTATGCGAAGTCGAAGGAGCCGATTCCCTGGGTGCGTGTATACAGCGTCGCGGCTGGCGTGTACTGGAGCCACCGGTCGCATCTCGAGGCGGGGATCAAGTGCGACGCCTGCCACGGCGAAGTCGCCCAAATGGACACGATCGCCAAAGTGAAAAATGTCACTTCAATGGCGGGCTGCATCGAGTGCCATCGTAAGAACAACGCGGAGACAGGCTGCGAATTCTGCCACGAAGGCAAGTAGCGCTTCCGCCGCGAGTACGTCCGCGAAAATCGATTTCCGCGAAAATCGATTATTGACATGCGCGCCGACTTGCGCCATCCTTACACAAACGCTGTCTTATTCTCTGTAAGGCTTGTCAAAACCCATCCTGTCCTGGGGTTAGCGATGAAAGGGGGTCGTCGTCATGAGACCGTTAAGCTTCTATTCGCATCTTGTTTGCGCGCTTCTCGCAATTAGCCTGATAACGCCGTTGGCGGCTCAGACCGCTACGGGCACGATCACCGGACGAATCACGGATGCTTCTGGATCGATCGTAACCGGCGCCAGCGTCGAACTGACCAGCACCGAGCGCGGCACCGTTACCACCGCTCGCAGCAATGATGCCGGCATCTATCTGTTTCCCACCGTTCAACCGGGCGACTATCGCATCGCGGTTCAGCGGGAAGGATTCAAGAAGGCGGAAGTGCCCAAGCTCACCGTCAACGTCGGCGATCACATCGAAGAAAGTGTCCGGCTGGAGATCGGATCAGTGAGAGAAGCCGTTACCGTGGAGGCCGGCGCCGGTTTAGTCGACACGCTTTCGTCCACCGTCAGCTCGGTGGTCACCGGCGCTCCCATTCAGGATCTGCCCCTGAACGGCCGCGATACCCTGCAGTTGGCCTTGACGCAGCCCGGCGTCATGCCCGCGCCCGGCGCTCCGTTCGGCGCTTCGGCCGGCGTTCCGTCGGGTGAGTTCACAATCGCGGGCGGACGTGACAATGCCATCACTTACCTTCTGGATGGAGGAAACAATACATCGGTCACGTACGGAGCGCCGGTGGTGGATCCTAATCCCGACACGGTGGGCGAATTCCGCATTATTGAAAACAACTACTCGGCGGAATATGGGCGCAGCAACGGCGGCGTGATCAGCGTGGTGACTAAGTCGGGCACCAACGAAGTGCATGGAACAGCGTATGACTATCTAAGAAACACCGACTTCAACGCCAACAATTTCTTCAATCAAGATACGCCCGGCAGTTACCAGCCGCGGCCCATCTTGAGACGCAATCAGTTTGGCGCAACCATGGGCGGCCCGCTCACTTTGCCGAAACTGGTGAACGGAAAAGACCGTTTCTTCTTTTTCTTCGGCTACCAGGGGCAGCGGCAAGACAGCGTACTGGTTGGGCCGCAGGTGACTACTTATACGCCCGCGGAGCTGACCGGCGATTTCTCGCACGCTGTGACTGGCGGACCCGACCCCAACGTAGTGAGCTTTCTCCAATCGCATCCTTATTACCAGGGCAATCCGCAACTCGCGGCGCAGGGCATCATTAACCCGGCCAGCATCGACAAAGTGGCGCAAGCTTACATTGCGAACAACCTGATTCCCACCAGCCCCTCGGGCACACTGACGCCCAATGGCCCCGCACTCGACAACCGGGACGAGTTTCTCGGGAAAACCGACTTTAACATCACGCCGAATGACCGCCTCAGCGTAACCTTGGTTCGATTCCACAACCCGCAGGAATATCCGTTCGTCCTCGCCGCCGCTCCCAACGTTCCCGGTTATCCGGGTGCGGACAAGTTCGATAACTATTTCGGAACCATTGGCTACACCAAGATAATCTCGCCGAGCGTCGTCAACGAGTTCCACTTCACCGCCCAACGCGACAACAACGCCTTGAACAATCCCGCAGCGAATCTGCCTAAGCCTTCCGCTCTGGGTGTTGACGTTACGCCCGACCTTGCGACCGGCCCTCCGCAAATTCTGTTCGATGCCAGCAACCTGCTGCTCGGCTTCAACATCAACGGCCCCGCGGACTATGCCGACACCAGCTACCATTATTCGGACACCTTCAGCTGGATTCGAGGACGGCACACCTTCAAAGCGGGAGCTTCCCTCAGCTTCGTCCAGAACAACGCCTTCTTCGCCTATGCGAGTAATGGCGTCTTTCTATTCGACGGCCCATTCGGCATCGGTTCCGGCACAGACCTGGCCGACTTTCTGTTCGGGCTTCCGGATTTCTTCTACCAGTACCCGAGAGCCTTCAGCTCTATTCGTAGCCATCAGATCGGCGCGTTCTTCCAGGATGAATGGAAGGTTGCTCCCAATCTGACTGTGACGCTGGGCCTGCGGTACGAATACTCCTCTCCGAAGAGCGACCCGCAGGACCGCAACTACATGATCATTCCCGGGGATCAATCGGTGAAATACCCGAACTCCCCGCTCGGCCTCGTGTATCCGGGCGATCCCGGCGCTCCTTCCACGGGCGTGAACTTCCCGGACCGCACCAACTTCGCGCCTCGCTTCGGCGTCGCTTGGGACCCCTTCGGCAAGGGCAAGACCAGCATCCGCGCCGGATTCGGCGTCTTTTACGACGTACTCCTGGCGCAGGACAACCAGTTTCAGAACGGCACGCCTCCGTTTTACTCGGCCGCTTCCTTTCCGCTCTCGGCGCCGACAAATGGAGGAGCGCCCACCCTGCTCGAAGATCCCTACGGAAGCGCGGGAGTGACGAATCCGTTTCCTTCGAAGCCCATTACGAAGGACATAAATTTTGCGACGGCGGGGTTCTTGCCGTTCGGCGCTGCGAGCGTGTTTATCGATCCCCATTTGCGCACGCCTTACACCTATCAATACAATTTCAGCGTCCAACAAAGCATGGGCAACGGCTTGATGGCGGAACTAGGTTACGTGGGCAGTTCTTCCCACAAGCTCTCCGCCGTGGACGACGGCGATCCCTTCATCCTGGGCACCACCACGCGCATTTTGAACACGCAGCCGGGATTGCAGATTCCCGATGCTTATACGGCGATGTTCACATTCGGGAACTTTTCCAATGCCAACTACAACGCCTTGGTGGCCAGCGTCACTAAGCGAACCGGCGACCTGCGCGGCGTCGGATCGGTCTTCTTAACAGCCTCCTATACCTGGGCGCACAATCTCGATGACGCCGACGGATTTGCTCGAAACAGCGAGATGGTGTCCTACTACGGCAAGAGCCTGTCCTATGCTTCCGCCGACGCCGACATTCGCAATCGATTCGTTTTCAGCGGTGGCTGGGATCTGCCGTTCGCGAAACTCTGGCCCAGCGGTCCCAAACGACTGACCGGCGGCTGGAGCTTGTACCCGATCGTGAGCGCTCAATCCGGCCTGCCGGTTAACGTCAGCGCGGGGCTCGTGCAGGATTACGTTACGCCGGGCCCTTCCGGCGACGGCGATCAGGGACTGGTACGGCCGGACTGGAACGGTGGCAGCAGCCCGATTCTAGATCCTCACCAAGTGCAGACCTTCACCGTGAATGGCACGCCTATCAGCGGCCACTTCTTTTTCAACCCCAGCGGGTTAAACATTCCGGCCTGCTACTCCAGTTCGGCGCCTCCCGGAACACCGGGAGGGTGTCCCGCGCCGACCTACGGCACGCTGGGCAGAAACGCGTTCCGCGGACCCGACCGGGTCAATTTCGATATCGCGCTCGAAAAGCGCACCAACCTATTCGGCGAACGACTGAAGTTGAATTTCCGCGCGGAATTCTTCAACGTCCTGAACCACACCGAATGGCAGTCGCCGCTCTCCACCACCCCGATCTCCTCGCCCCTGCTCGGCCAGGTCACTTCCACCTACGATCCGCGCATCGGGCAGCTCGCGCTGAAGGCTGTGTTCTAGGAGGACGGGAATGCTAACCGCGAGACTCTCGATCGCTGTCGGCGCGCTGATAATATCCACGGCCGCGACGGCTAGCGCGCAACAAAAGCCCGCCGACGGCGAGTGGTCGAGCTACGGCGGCGATAAGGGCTTCACCAGATATTCTCCCCTCGCCCAAATTAATCGCGACAACGTCAAAAATCTGCAAGTGGTCTGGCGGCGCGCGGCGGTTGACCCGCTCATCATGGACAAGTTCCCCGACTTGAGCCCTTCTAACTATTTCCGCGGCACGCCGGTCTTTATCAACGGCATGCTCTATGCGCCGAACGGTGTGGGCTTGATCGAAGCGTTCGACGCGGCCACTGGTAAGACGGTGTGGGTCCAGCAGCCGGTGGAGCCGACGTTAAAAGAAGCAGCCGGCCAAAGCACCCGCGGCGTCGCGTATTGGCGCAAGGACGCCGACGAGCGTCTCATTTCCATTCGCCGCGATTATTTGTATGCCCTCGATGCCAAGACCGGCAAACCTTGCCGCGATTTCGGCGAGAACGGCAGAGTCTCGCTGAACCGGCACACCCCCGACGAGGCCGGCTACTTCGGCTATCCCGGGCCCTTCGTCGTCAATGACGTGATTGTCGTGGGCGGCAACGGCGGCGGCAAGTCCGGCGAAGGTTACGGAGACGACGGATTCGAGGCCCGCGCGAAACCCGAGGATATCCGCGGTTACGACATCCACACCGGACAGCTTCTGTGGACTTTCCACGTTTTACCTCACAAGGGCGAGCCTGGATACGAGACCTGGGGCAAGGGATCGGCGGAGTACGTCGGCAATATGGCCGCGTGGGCATCCATGACGGCCGACGAGCAACTCGGCTACGTCTACGTGCCGCTGAGCGCCCCGACCGTTTCCTATTACGGCGGCCACCGCCCGGGCAAAAACCTGTATTCCGATTCGCTGGTGGTGCTCAACGCCAAGACCGGAAAATTGGTGTGGTACTTCCAGATGGTGCACCACGATCTTTGGGATTACGATTCCGCCACGCCGCCCGTGCTGGGCGAAATCACTGTCGACGGCAAGCGCATCAAAGCCGTGATCGCGTCCAACAAGACCGGGTTCCTGTATGTCTTCGATCGCGCCACAGGCAAGCCGGTTTGGCCCATTGAAGAGCGGCCGGTCCCGCAATCCAACACGCCGGGCGAGGAAACCTGGCCGACCCAACCGTTCCCCACCAAGCCGCCCGCCTTTGATCGCCAGGGCTTCACCGAAGATGATCTCATCGATTTCACGCCCGAATTGCACAAGACGGCGCTCGAGATCGCGAGCCACTACGTCTTGGGACCGCTCTTCACGCCGCCGTCGCTGATGACCACCGGTCCGGACGCGAAGAAAGGCACGCTGGCATTGCCGAGCGCATGGGGTTCGGGCAACTGGAATACCGGCGCATTCGACCCCGAAACGGGCATGTATTATGCGGTTTCCATGACGCAGGCCACCGCTTACGGACTGGCAAAGGCCACCGATCCGAAGGCGACCATCGATTATTGGATCCCGTTTGAAGGCGCTCCACGGGCGGCGGAAACCAATCGGCCGCGGCGGAAACTGCTGCCAGGCGAGCCGGAGGACTACGATTACGACGAGTCGGGTGGATTCAGAGTCAATGGACTTCCGCTGATGAAGCCTCCCTACGGACGAATCACCGCCCTCGATCTCAACAACGGCACGAAGGTGTGGACGGTCGCCAACGGTGGCGGCCCTCGGAATCATCCGCTGCTGAAGGATCTCAATCTGCCGCCGCTCGGCAATATCGGCCGGCCGGTGGCGCTGCTCACCAAGACGCTTCTGTTCTTGGGCGACGCCAGCAACGCGCTGTACGGGCACGCGGGCATCGCCGGACCGGCGAAGTTTCGCGCCTACGATAAGGCCACCGGCCAGCTGATCTGGCAAATGGAACTGCCGGTCGGCACCACGGGTGGTCCGATGACTTACATGGCAGGCGGCAAGCAAATCATTGTCGTGCCCGTCGGAGGTAAGGGCTACGGCGCGGGGTGGATCGCCCTAGGGCTTCCGGAATGATCCGTAGCGCTGCGCTCGCGGTTACTCTTTGCGTAATTGCGGTGGCTTTCGCCGATCAGTCCGGCGTGTACTCCGAGTCTCAGGCCAAGAACGGCCAAATCATTTATCGCAAGGTGTGTAGTAACTGCCACGCCGAGGACCTGGCGGGCGCTGAGCACGCCCCCGCTCTGAAGGGTGACCCGTTCTGGCGCGAGTGGGACCAACAGAAGGCTCGATTGCTGTATCGGCGCATCATCAGCACGATGCCTTCCGACGACCCCGGCAGTCTCCCGGAAAAGGACGTGATCGACATCGTGGCGTTTCTTCTGAAGGAGAACGGTCTGCCGGTGGGAGCCAAGGCAATCGAGAGGGCCAACCAACTGAACGACATCACGCTAGAGCGGCCGAAATAGCTCATGCGGCCAAGTGTGGTATTATTTTTCAAATTCGGAACTGCTCCGTAGCGTTTCCCGGCGGCGGCCCGCTTGCCCTGTCGCGCGAGTCTCTGACATCAATTCAGGGGGAAGTTGAAGTGGACAAATTGTTCGCGAGGACCGTATTTTTATTGACGATGCTGGCGCTGTTGTTCACCGCGCCCGCGATGTGGGCTCAGGACGCCACCGGCAAGATAGCTGGAAATGTCACCGATGCCAGCGGCGCAGTGGTTCCCGCCGCCGCCGTGGTCGTCACCAGTCTCGACACTAAAACCAGCAAAAAAACCGTAACGGATAGCCGCGGGTTCTACCAGGTGCTCCAGCTCCCGATCGGATATTACGAAGTGAGCGCCCAAGCTGCGGGGTTCAGCAAGAACGTAACTCGACCTGCGAGCGCTCTCGAAATTAACCAGACGCTGCGCGTGGATTTGCGATTGGAAGTGGGCGCCGCCACCACGCAAATCGTCGTCGAGGGGCGCTCCGGTGGTGTCGAGACGGAGAACTCCACTGTCGGCGGCACCGTCACGGGCCAGGCCATCTTCGAACTCCCCTTGAACGGCCGCAACACCCTGGACCTGCTGGCTTCGCAGCCGGGCGTCACGCCGACCAATCCCGACTCCGGCGCCGCCGGCAACTATAGCATCGGCGGCGGACGCACCGATTCGGTGACGTATCTTCTCGATGGAGGGCTGAATAATGACCTGCTTTCGAACGACGTGGTGGTGAATCCCAATCCCGATGCGATCGCGGAATTCCGCGTGCTCGAAAGCACTTATGGCGCGGAATACGGCCGCAACGCCGGTGGAATTGTGAGCATCGTCAGTAAGAGCGGAACCAATCAATTACACGGCACCCTTTACGACTACGTTCGTAATACCGACTTCGATGCCAACGACTTCTTTAATAACCAGCAGGGCCTGCCTAGGGCGATCCTGCAGCGCAACCAATACGGCGGCACCTTCGGCGGCCCGCTGGTGATTCCACATATCGTGAACGGGCGCAACAAAGTCTTTTTCTTCTTCGCCTATCAGGGCCAGAAGCAAACGCAAGTGCAGCTGGAGGGTAAGGTGCAGACTTACACGCCCGCCGAGGCCCAGGGCGATTTTTCGCACGCGGTGAACGGGGGACCCGATCCGAACGTCGTCGCCTTCCTTAACGCGAATCCCTACTATCAGCCCAATCCGACTCTCGCCAACGAAGGGATCATCAACCCTTCCAGTATCGATCCGGTGGCTCAGGCTTACTTCAAGAACGGATTGATTCCCACTTCGCCCACGGGCTTCCTTTTCCCGACCGCTTCCGCGATCGCCAACAACAACGAGTACCTAGGCAAGCTGGATTATTCGATTTCCAGCCGCGACACGTTGTCGGCGACTTTCACCGCTCACGACAGCAAGACCACCAACCCTTTCTACTTTGCCGACGTAAGCGGCTACAATGCCGCGGACTTTCTCCAAACTTACTCAGGAAGTGTTAATTACTCGCACGTCTTCACTCCCACTCTTCTCAATGAGGCTCGGATTACAGCCGTTCGAAACAAGCCCGATAATAGCGTTCCAGTTACAGGGCTAAGCAAAGTTACTCCGGCGGTTCTGGGGATTAATATCACGCCCGATCTAGTTACCGGGCCGCCCGATCTCTTCTTTAATGGCACCGGCCTCGTTACCGGGTTCAGCCCTTATGGCCCAACAACATTCGCCAATACCATCTACTCTTACTACGACAACCTCACGTGGACCCAGGGCCGCCACACTATGAAGTTTGGCGTATACTTCTCTCCGTATCAGAACAACACACAGTATGACTTCTATGGGAATGGGAGTTTCACTTTCAACGGACCGTCCACGGCTACTGGTTCGGGCACGGATCTGGCCGATTTTCTTTTTGGCCTGCCGGATAACTACTATCAAGCTGCTAACGCCCTTAATAACATCCGGGCGCACCAGATAGCCGGTTATGCGCAGGACGATTTTCATATTAGCCCGCGGCTGACGTTTAACATCGGCATCCGCTACGAGTATGCCGAGCCGAAATACGATACCCAGGGAAGATCGTTCAGCTTCATACCCGGCGATCAGAGCCAGCGCTTTGTCAACGCGCCTCCCGGCATAGTCTTTCCGGGCGACCCAGGAGCGCCCAAGGGCGTAAATTTCCCCGACAAGAACGATTGGGCGCCGCGCTTCGGTTTCGCCTGGGATGTCTTTGGCAATGCCAAGACCGCGATTCGCGGGGGCTTCGGTGTCTTCTACGACATCCTCAAGGGTGAAGACAATCTTCAATTCAATGGATCGCCGCCGTTCTATGCCGAGCCCAGCCTGTATTTCAATTCCTTGAACGGTTCGGAGACGAGCCCGACCGGGTATCTATCCAATCCGTTCGGCACCAATAACACAGGCACGCCCAACGGCTTCCCGTCGACGCAGCCGAGTTCCACCGCGAGTTTCGCCGCCTCCGAGCCGCTCGGCAGCACTGGCGGTATCTACTTCGTTGATCCGCATCTCCGCACTCCGTATGTCTACCAGTACAACCTCAACATCCAGCAGCAATTGCCGGGCGGCATGGTCGCGGAGTTCGGTTACATCGGTTACGACGCGCATAAATTGACATCGCTCGTGGACATCGATCCGTTTCCGCTGGGCTCCAACACGCGCATCTACAATCCCGATTCCACGAATTCCCTTTTCTCGCAAATGCTTGAATTCAAGAACGTCGGAGTAGCCAATTACAACGCGCTCCAACTCAGTGTCAC
>Ga0302325_10034451_pt1 | contig 10355 bp, 9 predicted proteins | sample Palsa_T0_2_FD_201948 | JGI IMG/M metagenome (GOLD analysis project Ga0302325, IMG submission 201948) | Peat permafrost microbial communities from Stordalen Mire near Abisko, Sweden - Palsa_T0_2 | ecosystem: Environmental > Terrestrial > Soil > Palsa > Peat permafrost | place: Sweden: Abisko...
CATTGGAACCACTCGCAGTACACCGGCCAGCCGCGTTCGGCCCTCGTCGCGACGACCCATCCGTTCAGGCGATTCCAAATCTCGATCGTCGCGCCACCGATCAGTTCATCGACGAGCGAAAACGAAATCGTCCCGCGGTAGACCATCAAGCCAATCGTCTCAAACCGGAACGCCAGGATCATCGCCGCTTCTTCGAGCTCGGGGCCACGCGCCACAAAGTCGGCGGCCGACATTGCGTCCGGCTGCAAAAGGGTGAGCCGAAACGCGCGCGCAAAAGTCGTGTCCTGCAGCGAATGCATTAATTCGATCGCGGTCGCGTCGCGCCGCTGGGCGCGCAATTGCCCGAGTTGGTAGACGCCGATGAGCGCCGTCACCGTAATCACGATGGCGGTAAACGCCGTCGAGACCGCCGAAATGGCCTCCCATGTCATGGCTAGGGCGTTTCAAAACTGCCTGCGGTCGAGCCTTTTCCCACGCGTCGCCACCACCCAGGTTCGAGCGTCCGTGAATTCTGGGGAACATCTTGGCTGGGAGATTCGATGTTATGGGTTTGGGGGTACAAGCGCGCTGAGGTCGCTTAACGATGAACGCGCCGGTCCGTTCCTATTTGAACTCAGTCTTGCTCTTCGGCCTCGCGTGCGTCGCGTGGTCGGGGTCTCTCGCGTCCCACGACGCTGCGGCGTTTGCGGTCCAGGAACCGCTACCGAGTCCGAGTCCGACTGCAACGCCCCTCGGAGCGACTCCCGCCGGCGCTGCGAAATACGTGAATGACTTTGCTCAGGCGTGGGCCAGCGTGACTTCGTATACAGCTACGGTGACGGTATTCGAGCAGAAAGGAGCGCAAGTCCAGAATCTCGTCTTCGACTACGCGTTTCGGAAGCCATCGACCGTTACGGTCCGCGTCGTATCTGGACCCAACGCCGGCGCAATCCTTAGCTGGGATGGTGGGACGACGGTCGTAGCCAGCCGCGGTCGAGGGCTGCTCGCGCTCCTTAAGAAGACCTATTCGTTGCACGACGCGCAGGTGACGACAATACGAGGTTCGTCCATCGACCAGCTGAGCTTCGGAGCGATCCTTTCAGACGCCCAACAAGCGGGCGTGCTGTCGGAGGCGCCCTCGGATGCGATCGACGGCGTCGCGGCCGATGCAGTGGAGCTGATTCCCGCCGCTTCTCCATCCGACGCGGGACTGAGCCGGGAGGTCGTGGACCTCTCGACGATCACGCATTTGCCGGTGCGCGTACTTGGGTTCGACGGCTCGGCGCTCGTTATCAGAATTGGATTCTCGAACGTCATTGTAGCAGGATCCTAAAGCGCGCATCTCGCGGCGCGAAGCCTCTCTCGTCGATGGTATCTCCGCCGAGGAGTAGGGCTATGGGCGCCCCCCTTGCGGGCGCGCGAACTTTACCTGCCGACGTGAATGTTCGTGATGTAGCTCCAAAGCCCGAAAACCTTAAGCAACCAGACAACAACGGCGATGACAACGACGGCGTTTAAGATTGACTTTATTGAGCTCGCCATCGGTATATAGCGGTTGACCAACCAGAGCAGAACTCCGACCACGATCAGAGCTATAACGACTTGAATTAAAGGCATTGAGTTAAGGTTTCCTAGAGCTCGGGCGCCACGGCGTCCGCGACGGTTTCCGAAAGGTTGAAATACGCGTCGAGGCCCGTTACCGAGAAGAGTCGACGTGCCTTACACGCGGCTGGCACGACAACTTCCATGCGACGCCCCAGAGCCTTCCAATGCCGAATGAGTAGGGCGATCATTGATGAGTCGACGAAATTCGCATTGCTAAGGTCGAAGACCACGTGCGGCTGACCATTGGTCGCTGCAAGAATTCTCGGCTCGGTCTCCGGAATGGTTGAATGATCGTGGTCGCCGGCAAACGCGAATACGATCGACTCTTCGAGTTTGTAAGAGTGAAAGTTTGTCAAGGGACACTTCGAATCTAGTACAGCGCGCTCGTCATTAGTGAAAACGAGCAGCGTCTGCAATGGCTGAGTGTCCCACGTCGATCGGGTCGGCGTCTGTATGAATAGACGCAGAACCCGCGGGCGAAGGAAAGGGGAGCCGTCGGAGGCCAACGTCTGGTTCCGGTTCTGGCCGGGTCCCGGGCATTCTGCGATGGAAACTCGACAGTAGGGAGGCCGACATCGAAATACAAGGATTCCCAACCGTCCACCGAAGTTTCAGTTCGCGCTCCAGGCAGCGCTGGACGTGTGCTGCCTTCCCGTCGCCCGTCGCGGCGATGATTTACGCCGGAGGAAGAACGAGGTCTTGCTTACACCTGTGCCCGCGCTTCGACGTAACGTTTTAACGCCGCGAGGACCCTTGCATTCTCCTTACGGAACGCATAGAGGAGCAGAGGTCGCGCGAGCTTTCCCACGCGGTTTGCTTGAATCGTGAGGTCGAGATCGCAGTGAAGTCGCGTAGCTTCGTGTATCGCGTACAGCGTGTACCATTTATGAATGTCGACGTTTGCGGCGAGAGGACCACGCGACACGACCATGGTCTGGTGAAATGCAAGGTACTGTGGGCGATCATATCCCGTCACCCTACCGGGTCTTTGCCCAGCCGGTCCCCCGTCGAGATAGGTCGTCCCAAGCGCAACAGGATACGGCGACACTTCCGTGGTCTCGCCAAATGCTTGCGAACAGGCTAGCCAGTGCCCATAGTTCGGCATGTCGGCAATGAGATCAAAGATCGTCTCGGGAGAGCCCCGGATGAGCGATGCAAATCCTAGGTGCGAGATGGGCATGTGGAAGCTATTTGCAACGTGATCGGCGCTCCCTCGGTTGACTGCATTCCGTTCGGAACCTTGGGCTGTAGTGTCGGGCACGGATTCCGCAAGGCCGACTGAGTTCGATTGCGAACATAGGTAGTCCGACATTCAGCGTTCGGCTGATTTTTCCGGACGTGCGGCCTCATAGAAACGCTCGTCCGTGAACGAGTCGCTGCAGACTTTCCCGGCGATCTATGGCCGGGGACGGGCGACTCGATTTGATGACTTCAGAATCAAAACCCCGAGCGGGCTCGACCGGCAACCTCTTTTTGGATTCGTTGCCGCCGGAGTCCTCAGAGCGCATCCTCCCCCATCTTCACTTGATTGCGGCCAAGACGGGCGCGGTAATCACCCGTGCCGGCGCCGACGTCGAGTTTGCAATATTTCCGATCGGCGCCGTAATTTCGGTCGTCTGCAAGTTACCTGACGGCCGGGAAGCCGAAGTCGGACTTGTCGGACGGGAGGGCGTGTATGGACTGCCGTTGGCGTTGGGAAACGCCACGAGCCTTAGTGAGGCTGTCATTCAGATCCCCAATTCAATGTGGCGAATGACGGCCGCTAGCTTTGTCGACTGCTTGGAAGAAGATCAGGCGTTTTTCAAGCGGGTCTTAAACTTCGCTCAGGCGACGATCGAGTCGACCGCCCAATTTTCCGCGTGTAACAGACTGCATCCCACGAACGAACGCTGCGCGCGGTGGCTGCTTATGGCGCACGATCGGGTCCCGGGAAATGAGATCTTCCTGACCCACGAATACCTGGCGACGATGCTCGGCGTACGCCGCCCCGGTGTCAGCATCGCTGCCGCGGCGCTCGACGAAGCCGGTTTCATCGAGTACCGCCGTGGTCGAATCGTGGTGAAAAATCGCCGTGGTTTGGAATCGGCGAGTTGCGAGTGCTACGGCATCGTGAACGACAGCCTCGATCGACTTCTGGGCTACGACGTGCGGAAGCGCTTCGCGGCCGCCGCCTAAGAACGAGACCGCTTCCTTCAAGACGAGCGGATGGAACGAAAGGGGATGAGCCGGCTCGGTTGACGAGCGACGCCGCTGACCCCTAATGCTTCGAGGAGTTCGATCCTCTGCGGAGTGAGGTCGGCAGTGCGCGAACGTCGTTGCTCCGCCGGGACCTCCAGCTCGAGGACGATACGCGCCGGAGCACCCGCCAGCACGAGCACGCGGTCTGCCAGAAACAAGGCCTCGTCGACATCGTGCGTCACGAGCGCGACCGTTGCGCCGAGGCGGCGCACGATGTCCGCGAGGGCTGCCTGAAGCTCGAGACGCAGCAGCGCGTCCAGCGCTGAGAGCGGTTCGTCCATCAGCAGAATGCTCGGGTTGCGCACGAGCGCGCGCGCAAGCGATGCGCGCTGGGCCATTCCTCCCGAGAGCTGCTTGGGAAGCAGATGCGCCGCGGGGGCTAACCCGACGAGCGCGATGGCGTCGTTGACGCGCCCGCGCTCGAGGTCGCTACGCGCCGCGAAGGCGACGTTTTTCTCGACGCTGAGCCACGGGAACAGGCGCGGCTCCTGATAGACGTAACCGATCTCGCTTTCCACGCTGATGGATCCGCCGTCCGGGCGCGCGAGCCCACCGATGCAACGCAGCAGGGTGCTCTTTCCGCAACCGCTGGCTCCCAGCATCGCCAGCGTCTCGCCGCGCTCGATCGAAAGATTGAGGCCGTCAAAGACGAGGCGATCGTCGAAACGCTTGACGAGACCGTCGACCGAAATCGCCGGTTTCATGCGGGCATTCCATCGGTCCAGTGCAGCAGCCGCCGCTCGAGCAGGCGCATCGCGCTCTCGGAGAGTTTTCCGCAAAGGGCCAGGAGCAGAATCGCCGTGAGGATTTCATCCGTCCGCGAGATCTGTTGCCCTTCAGTCAGCATGAATCCGAGACCGCGCGTCGATGCGAGCAATTCCGCAGCAACCAGGAAGAGCCAGGCCTGAGTCAACCCGATGCGTGCGCCGACCATGAGCGAGGGTAGCGCGGCGGGCAGCACGACGCGTCGCGCCAATTCGAATCCGCGCACGCCCAGCACGCCGGCAACTTCGATCAGCTTGCGATCGACGTTGCGAATGCCGGCCGTAAGGTTGACGTAAATCGGAAAGAACGCACCGATCGCGATCAGCGTAATCTTCGCACCCTCACCGATGCCCAGCCACAGCAGCAAGAGCGGAACCCACGCCAGAGATGGCACGGCTCGGATTGCTTGCAACGTCGGATCGAGCGCCCGTTCCAGCCGCTGCGAAAGTCCGACCGCGCATCCTACGATAATCGCGAGCACGAGCGCAAGCGAGAAGCCGAGGAACACGCGCTGCGCGGAAGCGGCGAGATTCTTCCAGAGCAACCCGCTCGCCGCGAGCGCCTGCAACTCGCGGCCGACGTCCGCCGGTGAAGCCAACTGGTACACTTTGACGCCGCCGAAGCTCGTCAGAAAGGCCCAGCCGAGCACCAGCGCGAGCGGCAAGCCGAACGCGAGCGCGACACGCCTAGGCATGCAGCGCCGTCGTCTCCGGCGCCGGATTGACGAGCGCAACGAGCGCCGCGTCGAGATCGGCCGAAGGCAACGCGAGTTGATTGGCGCGCACGATCGGAATCACGCCGGCGAGCGCGTGGCGATAGTCGGCGCCGGGGGTCGGGTTCGGATACTTCGTACGCTGCAACGCCAGAGCGGCGACTCGCGGCTCGAGGCTGGACGCTTCGGCGACGATCTTGACCGTCTCGTCGACGTTCGTCGCCGCGAACTCGTGGGCGCGGCCGTATTGCTTGAGGACGATCGTGACGATCTCGGGATGCGCGCTGAGAAAATCCTCGCGAACGTTGAGCGCACCGAAGGTGTTGAAGGTTGGATTCCGGTACAGCAGGCGCGAGCCCGCATCGAGTTGCGAGGCCGCCATATGCGGATCGAGTCCGGCCCACGCGTCGACTTGTCCGCGCTCGAGCGCCGTGCGACCGTCGGGATGTTGCAGCTCCACGATCTCGACGTCGCCTTCCGTCAGGCCCGCTAACTGCAGCGAACGGAGCAGGAAGAAGTACGGATCGGTGCCCTTCGTCGCAGCGATTTTCTTGCCGCGCAGCTCGGAGAGCTTTTGCAGCGGCGAATTTTTTGCGACCACGAGCGCCGTCCACTCCGGCTGCGAATACAGGAAGACCGTCTTGATCGGCGAGCCGTTGGCCCGCGCGAGCAATGCGGCGCTACCCGCCGTCGAGCCGAACTGGATCGAATCGGCGGCCAGAAACGAATTCGCCTTATTCGAGCCGAGTGAAAGCACCCAGGTCACCCGCGTGCCCGAGGCTTTGAGTGAATCTTCGAGCCAGCCGTACTTTTTAAGGATGAGGCTCGGCGGATTGTAGTATGCGTAGTCGATGCCGAGTTCGGCAGGTGCTGCCGCTGCGGCCCGGCGCCCAGAGAGGAGAGCCGCGGTCGCGAGAGTTCCCCCGAGGAAAGTGCGACGTGAAGGACGGGTCATGTTCGCCTCCGTTTGAGATGGGAAAGCGGTGAAAATAAAACCGCCTCGCGTTTGCGGCGAGGCGGTGTTGAGCCCGGGAGGGTTCAGGTCACGCTGCGCCGTTTTCGCTCCCTGGAGGAGCAAAGACACCGGCAACACATCATGACGCAGCTCGCGGACATGTGCTGTTAGTACTACGCCGCCGGAGTACTGTCAAGCACGGGCGTCGCCTCCCTAGACCTAGGCGGGGATGAGCGCACAATCCGCACGGCCCCAGGCGCGATGCTTCCCGAGCGCCAGGATGAACGCGTCCACCACGCCGCCCACGGAATCCCCGAGGACGACGCCCTCCAGCTCACTGGCGACGTCGATGCGGGCCTCTTTGAGCAGATCCACGGCTTCGCCGATCGCTGCAACTGCTTTCCCGTGGAAATAGGCTTCGGCGACAAAATGTACCGCGCTACCGGACGACATCAGGGCCCGCACGCTCTGCTCGCCGCCGGCGACGACCACGCCGTCGAACACAACCGATGGCATCGTAACGAGTCTGAAGTCGACTTCGACCGATTTCTTGCCGGCGTGGAGCGCGCCGAGCTTCTCGGCGACAACGGCTGCGTCGATGCCGGCCTCGCCCAGCTTGTTTCTAAGAGCTACTACTTGCGTTGCGTCGACGCCGTCGGCAGCGAGGATCGCAACCTTCCGGCCTTTTACGTTGCCCGTTTTCCCGGTCTTGGGATTGAGCAGGCTCAGCAAGGGCGAAGCATCGACGTGCAGGGTGGCGTTCTTTGCGCCGGCCTTCGCCTTCGCTTTTACCCCGTTCTGCTTGCCGTTTCTCGTGACGGCCGTAGCGGCGGGGGCCGGGAGACCGATGTTTGCGGCGACACCGTTCGCGAGCTCAGGGTGAACCTTCGCGAGCATCTCGTTGAGCACGCGCGCGCGAATCTCAGGCTTCGTGACTTTGGCAAGTTCGAACGAGAAGGCTGAGAGGATGTGTTCTTTCTCCGGTGCCGACATGCTGTTCCAGAAGAGCGTCGCCTGCGAGAAGAAGTCTCCGAATGATTCGGAGCGCACGCGTCGCTTGATCCCGTCGATCCGCTCCGGGTTTGACGCAAAGCCGCCGTCCTCGACCGGAACTTCCTTCGGGAAACCGGCATCGAGCGAATTGGGATCGTAGGCGGTGTTGCCGGTGTCGATCGTCATCCGGTGGAAGCCGTCGCGCTGGCCGTTGCTGAATGGGCAGACCGGGCGATTGATCGGAATCTCGTGAAAGTTCGGGCCACCGAGCCGCGACAGCTGCGTGTCGAGGTACGAGAAGTTACGTCCTTGCAGCAGCGGATCGTTCGTGAAGTCGATGCCGGGCACGACGTGCGCCGTGCAGTACGCGACCTGTTCGGTTTCGGCGAAGTAGTTGTCGGGGTTGCGGTTGAGAACCATTTTTCCTATCCGCTTGACGGGCACGAGTTCTTCCGGGATCAGCTTGGTGGGGTCGAGGATGTCGAAGTCGAATCGATCGGCCTCGGAGTCGCCGAACATTTGCACGCCCAGCTCCCATTCCGGGTAGTCGCCCTTTTCAATCGACTCGAAGAGATCGCGCCGGTTGAAATCAGCGTCGAAGCCCATGAGCTTCTGCGCTTCGTCCCAAACCAGGGAATGCGCACCCTTGAGGGGCTTCCAGTGAAACTTCACGTAGCGCGACACGCCTTGCGCGTTGAGAAAGCGGAAGGTGTGGACCCCGAACCCCTCCATCATGCTGAACGAGCGCGGGAGAGCACGGTCAGACATCAGCCACATGACCATGTGCGTTGACTCGAGAGTCAGCGAAACGAAGTCCCAGAACGTGTCGTGCGCCGAGGAGGCCTGCGGTATTTCGTTGTGCGGCTCCGGTTTGACCGCATGCGCGAAGTCGGGAAACTTGATCGCGTCCTGGATGAAGAAAACCGGCATGTTGTTGCCGACGAGATCGTAGTTTCCCTCGCGCGTGTAGAATTTGACCGCGAACCCGCGCACGTCGCGCGGCGTGTCGGCGGAGCCGCGCGAACCGCCGACCGTCGAAAAGCGCACGAAGACCGGCGTCTTCTCGTTCGGATCCTGTAAGAAGCCGGCGCGCGTGTACGGCGCCATCGATTCGTACACTTGGAAATAGCCGTGGGCCGCAGCTCCGCGCGCGTGCACGACGCGTTCGGGAATCCGCTCGTGGTCGAAATGCGTGATCTTTTCGCGGAGGATGAAATCCTCGAGCAACGAGGGCCCGCGCGTCCCGGCGCGCAGTGAGTTCTGATTGTCCGCGATCGGAACGCCTTGGTTGGTCGTCAGTTCTTGTCCGTTAGGATTCGAACGAAAGGCGGCGAGCGCCTGATCTTTTTGCGTCGGATTTTGGTTGGGGCGCGCAGAGGCGGCACTCTTCTTAGGCATGCGTCGTCCTTACCCGAGATCTTCAACTTTAACGTTCTTGACGCTTGTTTCGATTTCCGTGGCGTGGGCACAATGCTGCGAAGAGCAACAAACGCTCGAGCCTTATCCCGTCTGACAGACGCCGGTGCTCGCGTCGAAGCCGTGTGCGGCGGCGTGAAGTGCGCTCATGACGGTCGCGGTTGTGAAGATTCGGCGGTCGTCGCTCGCGATCTCACTGGCGCGGAAGCGGCGGTCTCCGGGCTGGGTTGAAAGCGGATCGGTTATTCGAAGAAGCGGTGAGCTGGGCCAGCTCCCGTCCGAGTTCTGGCGCGATGCGAGCCGTCGCGCGTTAGCCTGAGCGTTGTCTTGGCGTGCGCCGCGAAGGACGGCAATCTCGAGCGCGAGCGCCGCATCGAAGCACGAGGCTCCACTCGTCGCAGACGACCGTGGAAGCAGAAGGTGGAAGCCCGCGGCATCCTCGCGCTGAAGCAGCAAAAGTTCCTTTGCCATGTAGAGCGGCGAGGGCCACCAATAGGACAGCGTGTTCGACGTTTCGCGGACGTATCGAGCCAGTCGAGCTCGTCCTCTTCGAAGGATCACGTGTCCCGGCGGCAAGGCTTCGAGCAGCGCGCGCAACGCGACGACGGTGACGTCGGGGTGTCCTGCGCACCACCCCGGCCTGCCTGCGAAAGCTCGGTAGGTCGAGAAATCGCCCGACTCGAGTTGAAATTTGGCGAGGGCCGCGTAGTCGTGGAGAGGTACGGCGTCTCCGAGCGCACGCAGAAAGAGGATCGCGCGCGCAGTTGAATCCGCGTCCGGGTCGCAGCGCGAGTTATATCCCCATCCGCCGCGCGGATGGCGCGCCGCATCGATGAATGCGCGCGCGGCGGCGAGCGCCGGCGCGACGTCGACGCCGGAAACGGCAGCCGCTACGTGTGCGAGTGAGGCGCCGGCATACGATGTCGTCCACGCTTCAGATCGTCCCGGTTTTAAGTTGAAATCGCGCCAGGCACCGTCCGGGCTTTGAGCCGCGAGTAGAAAGCTTGCAGCCCTCTCGAACTGTTCGTCGACCATTAGCGCGGTTTGCATACGATTGCGAGTGCGCCTCCGCTGAGGCCGACGCGCGCCTCGATCCGGCCATCGTCGTGTACGCTCACGCCGACGGTTCCGTGATCGGGCAGGTCGGGCGGAGCCAGCGATTCCAGGAGGTCCCGATACGTCGACGACGCCTTTCCGGCGTTGCGTTCGTGCGTGAGAAAGAACTCGCGAACTCGTGCCGCATTTCCGAGCGAGCGGGAGCGCGCAAAGATGGTCAACGTGGGCTCGCAACCATCCGGACGGGCGGCAACACTATAACCGAAGTTGATCCAGCGCATTGCGGTGCGAGGCGGCACCTGACATAACTCCGCGAAGGCCGCAAGCACGGCGGCGTGCTGCGCGCTTTGGAAATGGCGTTGCTGCAACGCTTCGAACGCAAGCGGATCGAGGACCGGAGGCTGCCGGAAATAGTACTCGTAGGCGGCGCCGGCGCAATCGTAGCCGAGCATCACGAGCTGGCTGTCAGGAGCGAGGCGAAAGCGCTCCGAGCCGGCAGCGGAACGGCCGGCCGATGGAACTTCGACGTAGATCTTGACTCGGTCAATCGATTCGCCTTGGCGAACACTTAGCCACGCTCCCCAGCGAAGCGGCGCGCCGGTCTGAAGCGACTGCCAGAACGCAACCTCGTCGCGG
>Ga0302325_10034453_pt1 | contig 10355 bp, 13 predicted proteins | sample Palsa_T0_2_FD_201948 | JGI IMG/M metagenome (GOLD analysis project Ga0302325, IMG submission 201948) | Peat permafrost microbial communities from Stordalen Mire near Abisko, Sweden - Palsa_T0_2 | ecosystem: Environmental > Terrestrial > Soil > Palsa > Peat permafrost | place: Sweden: Abisko...
ATCAAATCGATCAGCGGAGCGTGCCGCCAGGAGTGAACTTCAAAGGTCTGGCCCGCCGCGGCAGTGCCCGTAAGCGTGAAAATGCCTGAGCCGATCACGGCGCCAATGCCGAAAGCAATCAGGCTCCAGGGGCCCAGTGTCCGCTTAAGCTTTTTATCCGCCTGCTCGGATTCCAGAACCAGAGTGTCAATACTCTTGGTCTTCCAAAGTTGCGACATTCTCGCTCGCCTTTCCCTTTCACTCGTGGCACGGGCACTCACGCCAGCTGCGCCGAGATTCGTCCCGACCCCGGCGTAATCGCATCAGTATAGCGAGCGCCGCCTCCAGTGTCGCGTTCTTGAAAAGCCTGGCGTTTTGAATCCGGTTCCGCGCCCGTACAATTCAAAGCCAATTTGCGAACTGCAACGAGGCTTTGCCGCCGCATTACGAACCAAACTCTCCGCCCGTATGCCGATTACGAAACGAACCCCCACCCGCCTTTCCGTGGCTGCGGTTCAAAGCCAATTCCGATTACGAAACGAACTGCCCATTCTGTAACCCGTTGATAACATGGGGTACTCTGAAAGATAGCCGGTTCGCGATGCCAGGCAAACAAAAAGCGAAACAATTCGTTCCGTCAAAGCGCAAATCCGCCCGCGGCTGGTCAGGCTTTTTGCGCCGGCGCGTGCTGCCTCTGCTCGGCCTGGCGCTGTTTGCGTTCTACGCGACTGTAATCTTCCTTATGTTTGCGCTGCGCTGGGTAGACCCGCCCACTACCGCGGTGATGATCGAGCGGCGCATGGAATCGTGGTTCAGTCACGGCAGTTATCACAAAGAGTACCGGCCCGTTCCCCTGAGCCGGATTTCGAAGGACCTCCAGCACGCCGTGATTTCGGCTGAAGACGCCCGCTTCTATCAGCACCACGGGTTCGATTGGAAAGAGATCGACAACGCCGTCAACGACGACCTCGAGGGGAAGCGGCTGCGGGGAGCTTCCACCATCACCCAGCAACTGGTGAAGAACCTGTTTCTGACCACCTCGCGAACGACAGTGCGAAAAGCCGTCGAGTTCACGATCGTTCCGCTGGCGGAATCCGTGCTCGGCAAAGAAAGAATCCTCGAGTTGTATTTGAACGTGATTGAGTGGGGGCCGGGTGTCTACGGAGCGGAGGCTGCGGCCCGCTTCCACTATCACAAGCCTGCCTCGGCGCTTAACCGCGACGAAGCAGCACGGCTGGCAGCCATCCTCCCTTCGCCGCGCCGCCGCAAGCCGGCGTTGATGAACGAATACGCCGAGCGCATCCGGCAAAGAATGACCCAGGCCGGCTGGTAAAGTTGCGGGTTCAGGGCGTTTCTAGAGGTAAAGCACTATTTGTGGCGCTGCTAAGGTAGTGCTACAACATCCCAAGTGAGATCAGGAGCCGGAGACGATCATGGAACCCATGTTTCTGCGCGATGTGGAAGCGCACCGCGGCGAGGACAACTACAGCAAAGCCATTGACATGATGCTCGAGCAGGGTACGGAGTACCCCCAGATTCTGCACATGTTCGCGTTCAAGATGAAGGCCACGGCGCATCTGGAGCGATTCACCCAGGAGATCATGCGCGAGGCTTCGCCGCTGTCGCCTGGAATCCGCGAGCTGATTGCGGGCTATACGTCGAGCCTGAATCATTGCCCGTTTTGAATCAACTCTCACGCCGCGGTCGCGGCGGAACTATTGGGAAGCGAGGAACTGGTGGCGGGCGTGCTGAAGGATTTGGAAACGTCCGGTCTCAGCGAACAGGAGAAGGCATTGTTCCGGTTTGTGAGGAAAGTGAATTTCGACTCAGTGAAGATTGGGCCCGATGACATCGAAATGCTGCACAAAGCAGGTTATTCGGATGAGGCAATTTACTACGCGCTTACGGTATGCGCGCTGTTTAACTTCTACAACCGTTGGATTGATGCAAGCGGCGTGCATCCGATGTGCGAGGAAGCGCACCGGGCAGGCGCGAAACGTTCGGCGAAGCACGGTTACTCGCGCAGTTCCCAGCCGGCTTCGCACGGCGTGCCTGAGAAATAACCAGGGCGAGAAATAATTAATGACATTGCCCACAGCCCCACGCCGGCGATGGCCGATAGTCGTGGCCGCCGTCTCGGGCGTCTTCGTCAGCTTTGGCTCACTGCTCATCTTTACGTTTGGCATCTTTCTGAGCCAATGGACGAAGGAATTCGGCTGGTCGCGCGGCGATGCTTCTCTGGCGTTCACGGTGGCCGCGTTGACCGTTGCGGTGTGCTCGCCACCGATGGGGCGGCTGATGGACCGGCGCGGGGCGCGCTTCGTGATTCTGCCTTGCATGTTGGTTTATGGGCTCGCCTTTGCCTCGCTCGGATTCCTGACGCCGCATCTATGGCAGCTCTACGCCGTATTTCTGGTGCTGGGAGCGGTGGGTAATGGCACAACGCAATTCGGCTATGCGCGCGTGATCGCGGCCTGGTTCGACACGCGGCGCGGATTCGCCCTGGCAACGGTGATGGCCGGGGTAGGGACAGGCGCAATCGTGTTTCCGTGGCTAGCCGAACGGCTCATTGAGGACGTCGGATGGCGAGCGGCATACTTCGTACTGGGCGCTATCGTGCTCTTGTTCGGCATCCCGTTGACGGCCCGGTTTGTGCGGGAGCCGGACCACAGCCTAAAGGGTGTGCCACAGGGCTCGCCGGAGGACGACGTGTCGCCACTCGATCAGGGGCCCGATCAGGGAGTCGACACGCGGAAAGCCATGGCGAGCTATCCGTTTCTGGCGATTCTAACGGCGATCGTGCTGATTTCACTGAGCACCAATGGGGTGATCGGGCACCTGGCGCCTTTGTTGACCGATCGCGGGTTCACCTCACAGCAAGCCGCGCTCGTGATGTCCTTGCTGGGCGCCGCGACGCTGGCGAGCCGCCTGGGAACTGGATATCTCCTGGACGTGCTCTTTGCCCCGAGGGTTGCCGCAGCCGTGTTCGCGTTCTGCGCGGGCGGGATGTGGCTGGCAATGGGTGCGCAGCATTTCTGGGTGGCGTCTCTGGCGGCCATCGCGATCGGCGCCGGAATTGGAGCGGAGGCCGACGTTGTCCCGTACCTGTTGAGCCGCTATTTCGGTCTTCGAACCTTCAGCGAGCTCTATGGCTACACGTGGTCAGTGTACGCAGTGGCCGGCGCGATGGGCCCGCTGGTGATGGGCATTTTTTTTGATCAATTGCATTCCTACCGGACTGTGCTGCTGGTTTTTGGCGGCCTCATGTCGCTTGCGGCGTTGCTGTTCTGTTTCATGCCTCGGTATAGGCGAGTCCGCGCAAACGCGGAGGCTGCCCCAGGAGGTTGGAAAAAAGGGGCCGAGGGTGGAAGATCTGCGTGACCGCCCCACGTTTCTGCTAAGCCTGGGCGCGTCTCGCCTGCAGCCGGTTCCCGCCAGTTGGGCACTCCCGGCATCGGACCAGGAGCCCCGGTCCGGGATCGGCGTCAAAGTAGGCTGCTACATCGGTTCTGGCGGATTGAATAGTGGGAGATAAATGGGGCTATGTCGCGATCGAGAGGCCCAGGAAGGCTTAGACGGTTTGACCAGCCGCTGAACGCCGGGTTACGGTAGAGGTATGGACGTGACGGTTCAAATACCCGACGATGTTGCCCATCGCCTCAGCGCCGGGGGTGGGGATTTGTCGCGCCGGGCACTGGAGGCTCTGGTTGCGGAGGAGTTCAAGCAAGGCCGGCTAACCAAACCCGATCTCCGGCGATTGCTCGGTTTTGAGACCGCAGACCAGATCGACACTTTCCTCAAGGTACATGACGTTTGGATCGACTACACCGTTGCGGATCTTGAGCGCGAACGTGCAGGCCTGAAGCGCCTCGGCTTCTAATGCGCCTGGTTGTTGCCGACACTAGTCCAATTCGCTACTTGGTACGGATTGGCCAGATTGAGCTCCTCCCCCGCTTGTTCGAAAGAATATTTATCCCTTCGGTTGTGGCTGAGGAGTTGCGTCATCCGTCGGCGCCATTCGCGGTACGGGACTGGATGAACTGTCCGCCCGAATGGCTGGAGATATCGGCTGCGCCGTCATGCCTGAGAGCCGCATGACCGGCGAAGCGACACCCTGGATCGTCAGCGCACGGAAGGCAGTCGAGAATGAAGAAGAAATCTACCGGTCAAGCCGCGGCAAGGTTAAGCGGGAAATCGAGGCGCTGAGCAAGATGCGCGATTCGGAAGTCGACTTCTCGGATATTCCGCGGCAGGACCCGAACGACCCGAAGTGGAAGAATGCCGTCGTTGGCAGGTTTTACGGGCCGATCAAGCAGCCTGTCGCGTTGCGTCTCGATGCCGACGTGCTTGCTTGGCTAAAGTCAAAAGGCTCCGGATACCAATCGCGCATCAACCAAATGCTCAGGCAGCAGATGATTTCGGAACTCAAGCGGTGAGGCGAATGCGCCAACCCGTGGAGGGCTTCCAACTGGTCTTCCGCTCCTCTCGATGGTCGTTCCGCGAAGCGCTGGAACATGCGCCTGTCATCGAGGCTCTGACCGGCGCGGGTTGATCAGTCTTGAAATGGCCTGGCTTACCTTGAAATGTGCCTGTCGATAAGTTGCTAGGGGGCGTCTCCCGCTTTCAAAAACACGTTTATCCGGAAAATCAAGAGCTTTTTGAACGGCTCGCCCTGGGCCAGCGCCCTGAGGCGCTATTCATCACGTGCGCCGATTCCCGAATTGACCCTTGCCTGATCACCCAGACCAAACCAGGCGAGCTCTTCATCTGCCGCGTGATCGGTAATGTTGTCCCGCCGTATCCGGAGGCGATCGGTGGTGTTTCGGCCACCATCGAATACGCGGTGGGCGTGCTGCGGGTGCCGGAGGTCGTGGTCTGCGGCCACACCGATTGCGGGGTCATGAGAGGCGCGCTTCATCCCGAGGCTCTTGAAGCTTACCCCAGTGTGACGGCTTGGCTGCGCTACGCGAAAGTGGGACACCACGAACCAAACCCGAGTCCCGAGTTTCTTCTCGCCCTGACTGAAAACAATGTCCTCGCGCAACTGAAGAACCTCCGCACCCATCCCACGGTTGCGGCTCGACTGGAACAGGGCGATCTTGCTCTGCATGGTTGGGTCTACCACATAGGTTCCGGCGCGGTAGCGGCTTATAACGAAACAAGCTATAGGTTCGAGAGCACCGGCTCCGTGTGAACCTTCCGGGCCATTTCGAAAGCCCCGTTTCCGCTGCTTCGAGGTTTTTAGGGTTAGACTTGTGGGAAGCGATGCTCGCAACGCGCCGCGGCTTGTGGCCTCAGGCGAGCCATTCCATCGAGAGGGAGTGCTGTCTGTGATTCAGCTCAAGATAAACGGAGTGACCCGGACGTTCGACGGCGATCCGGAGATGCCGCTGTTGTGGTATCTGCGGGATGTGCTGCATCTGACCGGAACGAAATTCGGCTGCGCGATAGGGGCTTGCGGCGCCTGTACCGTGCACGTCGATGGACAAGCGCAACGCTCGTGCGTGTGGCCGGTGAAGGGCGTGGCCGGAAAGGCCGTGACCACTATCGAAGGCTTAAGCGAACACGGCGACCACGCGGTGCAGTCGGCCTGGAAGCATGCCAATGTGCCGCAATGCGGCTACTGCCAGGCGGGCCAGATCATGCAGGCGGCCGCGCTGCTGACGGCGAAGCCCAAGCCGACCGATGCCGAGATTGACTCGGCGATGGAAGGCAATATCTGCCGCTGCGGAACGTATCAACGGATTCGACAAGCGATCCACATCGCCGCGGGGGTGAAAGCATGAACCGGATCGAGCTGGTTAGCCGGCGAGGTTTCCTGAATCAGGCGTTCACGGCGGGAGCGCTGATCCTGGGCACGCGGATTCTGCCTTCGAGCACATTGGCAAATGGCCCCAAGACGTTGGAGGGCACCGTGGAGAGCGCGGCGTGGCGCCCCGATTTGTTTCTGGGCCTCGAGACCGACGGCACGGTGATAATCCTCGCGCATCGCTCCGAGATGGGCACGGGCATTAAGACTTCGCTTCCGATGGTGCTGGCCGACGAACTCGAAGCCGATTGGACGCGCGTGAAAGTGGAGCAGGCGGGCGGCGACAAGCGGCTGGGCGATCAGGACACGGATGGCTCGCATTCGATCACCGATTACTACGTGGCGATGCGCCAAATCGGCGCTACCGCCAGACTGATGCTCGAGCGGGCGGCAGCCGCGCAATGGGGCGTGCCGGAAGGGGAGTGCAAGGCGCAGAACCACGTTGTTTCGCACGCGGCGAGCGGGCGCAAAGCCTCTTACGGCGAACTAGTGGCACTGGCCGCGAAACAGCCGCTGCCGAAGAAGGAAGAGATCAAGCTTAAGAGCGCCGCGGAATTCCGCTACATCGGCAAAGGCGTGCCGATTGTGGATCTTCACGACATCGTGACCGGGCACGCGGTTTACGGCATGGATATCGCGCTGCCGGGGATGTTGTACGCCTCCGTCGAGCGGCCGCCTGTATTGGGCGGGAAGGTGCGCTCATTCGACGATTCGGAAACGAAGAAGATAGCGGGTGTGCGGAGCGTTTATACGGTGCCGGCGTTTACGGGTCCGTGGGGATTTCAGCCGCTCGGCGGGGTGGCCGTGCTTGCCGACAATACCTGGGCGGCGCTGCAGGGACGCAAGAAGCTGAAAGTGGAATGGGAAGACGGCCCGAACGCGATTTTCGATTCGGAAAACTACAAGCGGCAGATGATCGAAACGTCGCAGAAGCCGCAGAAGGTGGCGCGAAACATCGGCGACGTGGATGCCGAGTTTGCCAAAGGGGGCGGCAAAGTGATCGAGAGCCAGTACTACACGCCGCTGCTGGCGCATGCGCCCATGGAGCCGCCGGTGGCGACCGCGCATTTCGAGAACGGCAAAGTGCAAGTGTGGAGCGGCACCCAGAATCCGCAGGAAGTGCAGACGACGGTAGCGAAGTACCTGGGCATCAAACCCGAGGATGTCACTTCACACGTGGCGCTGTTGGGCGGTGGATTCGGCCGGCGGTCGAAACCCGACTATGAGACCGAAGCCGCGTATCTCTCGAAGCAATCGTCGAAGCCGGTGAAGGTGGTTTGGAGCAGAGAGGACGATGTTCATTTCGACTTCTTCCACGCAACTTCGGCGATGTATTTCAAAGCCAAACTGGACGACGCCGGCAAGCCCGCGGCATGGCTGCAGCGAACCGTGTTTCCGCCGATTGCGTCGATGGGCGACGTCAACGCCGAATACGCCACGTTCGAGCTCATGCTGGGCTGGCAGGATGTGCCGTTTGCATTGCAGAATCACCGGGCGGAGAATGGGCCGGCCAAGGCACACGTACGCATCGGGTGGCTGCGGTCAGTGGCAAACATCTACCATGCCTACGGCGTTCAGGGGTTCATCGACGAGCTGGCGCATGCAGCCGGACGCGACCCGATCGAATACTGGCTGGAGCAATTGGGGCCTGACCGGCAAATCAATTTCGAAGCCGAGCATACGCAGTATGGCAACTACGGGAAACCGTTGAAGGTGTATCCGGTGGATACGGCGCGGCTGCGGAAAGTGGCCGAGGCAGTGCGCGAGCGCTCCGGCTACGACCAGCGCAAAAAGCAACTGGGCAAAGGGCGCGGGTTGGGCTTTGCCGCGCATCGCAGCTTCCTCACCTATGTGGCGGCGGTGGTGGAAGTCCACGTGGATCCTCAAGGCAAGCTGACGATTCCGCGAATCGACATGGCGGTGGATTGCGGCCAGGCGATTCATCCGGATCGCGTGATTTCGCAGTTCGAGGGGTCCGCGGTGTTTGGAGTGAGCATCGCCCTGCATGGCGAAATCACGGCTGCCGACGGGCGCATCCAACAATCGAATTTTAATAACTACAAAGTGGCACGCATCAACGAGGCGCCCCGGGAGACGCGCGTTCACCTGGTGTTGAGCGGCGACGATCCCACGGGAGTCGGTGAACCGGGCGTACCGCCCGTCGCACCGGCGATAGCGAATGCGATCTTCGTGGCCACCGGCAAGCGGATTCGGGAGCTGCCGATTTCGAAGACGAAGTTGGTGTAGGAGCAGGAAGCGCGAGGTAGAGTGAAGCATGGGTTGAAAGGAGCGCACGTGACTATTGACCTGAAACCCGAGCAGCAGCGCGTGATCGACTTGGCCGTCCGGTCAGGCGCGTATCAGAATTTCGGCGAAGTTCTTGATCAGGCGTTCGCGATCATCAGCGAACAACTTGACCTCGAAGACTGGATGCTCGAGGAGCGCGAAGCCGTAGCGGCCCATATCGAGACCGGCTTTGCTCAGGCCGAGCGTGGTGAATTGATCGACGGGGATGCCGCGGTTGAGATGTTGCGGCAGAAGCGCGCCGAGAGGCTGAATCGGCAAGGGTGAATGCCACCTTTGAGTTCACTCCGCAGGCGACGGAAGATCTCGACGCCATCTGGTGGTTTATCGCGAAAGACAATCTGAACGCAGCCAACCGGGTGGAAACGGCAATTGTCGCCAGTTGCCGCCGGCTGGCCAGATATCCGCTGATGGGAAGCAGGCGCCAGGACATAACGCCTCTGCCTGTACGGTTCTGGACTGTCCCGAAATTCCCCAATTATGTGATCGTCTACCGACCCGGGACAGTCCCATTACAGGTGGTCGCCGTCCTGCATGGAAGGCGCGACCTGAAAGCAGCCTTGGAAAGGCGGTCCGTATGAATCCTTCCGCAATGGCATGTCCCTACTTCCGGGGCGCCGCGACCGGTATGCCTAGCGGCTCGCCGCGCAGATGCATGGATGCCCAGGTGAGGTATTGGGTCCAATCGTATTCGGTGATGGCGTGCTTGCCGCGGCGCAGGTGGTATCCGATGGTTGAAAAAACGGGCTGCTCTATGGCCGGCATCTCTTTCACAGCCAGGCCGTCTCCTCCGAAAAGCCGATAGACCGGATCGGCCCCCAGCGCGCCGAGGAACTCACCTTTCGGATCCGCCCACAAATCCTCGGAGGCGCTGGCGACATACAATGGGCGCGGGGCGATGAGCGACAAGAGCTCATTGGAATCGATGGGAAGATCCTCTTCCTTGTCGTTGTACTTGCGGTAATTGCGCGCGTACCAGTGCGGGAACACGATGTTAAGGTGGGTCGTCCGCTCCCCGAACTTGCGCCGGGCAATGGCCGCGCCGCCTTCGCCGGAATCATTCGAGATCACAGCGGCAAAGCGCGTATCCTGCGCGCCCGCCCACAAGGCAGCTTTGCCGAGCCGCGAATGGCCGATGACGATCATGCGGAATTTGTCGATGGCCGCGTCGGTTTCGAGGTAATCGGCGATGCGGCTCAAACCCCAGGCCCAGGCCGCAATGGTGCCCCATTCGTCAGGGGCCCGCGCATCGTCGGTTCCGGGGGAGCCAGGTTTGGCGAAGAGCGCAAAAGCACCTTCCTTCTCGTTGTTGGCATGATCCGGCGCAATGTCGCCATCGTAGACCGTCGCGACGGCATAGCCGCTCGAAACGATCAGCGGCACGGGCCACGAGGAGGATTCCGAGCCGCGCGAAGCCTCCGTGCTCCGGTGATTGACAACGCCAGGGCCACTGTCAACCCACGCGGTGGACAAGAGAATGCCGGGGTCGGATTGGACCGTCTGATTGCCTTGGAAGTTAAGCCCCACGAATACCGGCACGCGGCCTTCGGCATGGGCCGGCAAATACAGCAGAATAGTCATCGACGCGGGATTGCCGCGGCTGAACTGCACTTTCACCTGCTTGCGGCGGGCAGTGCCGTTGAGCGCCAGATCGTCGGAAATCAAGGTGTAAACCGGGTCCGAGGGCGGTGCGGGACTGTGGCCGTACACGTTGGTTTCGAAAACCTTGAGCAGCTCAGGCCGCCGCTTTTCGATCCACATTCGCCACGTGGTGACTGGCCGGCCGTTCTCGAACTGCAGCGGGTCAGGCAGGCGATAGGCGGGGACTTTACTTTCGTCGTAGTTTGCATCCGGAGGTTGTGAGGCCATAGGCGCCACCACAGAGACTACCAGGGCGAGCAGCCGATGGGGAACAATCTTGCGATGCCACACTGGCAGTGCACCTTTCTTGGCTGGATCAAAAAGCCAGGGAAACAATCTTAAGCCGCTGCTGAACGCGGATAAACCATTTTATTTCGGATCGGCTTTGATCGGCGTTCATCCTCTCGTCAGCGCAGCGGAGCGCCGAGACAAGTCTCGGCGCGGCAGGCACGAGTGCCCGCGCCACATTCGAGGAACTGATTTAGCCGGCGGCGAGCGCCTGGTCGAGATCGGCGATGACGTCTTCGACGGCTTCGATTCCGGTGGAAATGCGCACCAGGTTTTCTCGAATGCCCACCCGCTCCCTCATTTTCGGAGAGACGTCCCGATGCGAGGACATTAC
>Ga0302325_10034454_pt1 | contig 10354 bp, 5 predicted proteins | sample Palsa_T0_2_FD_201948 | JGI IMG/M metagenome (GOLD analysis project Ga0302325, IMG submission 201948) | Peat permafrost microbial communities from Stordalen Mire near Abisko, Sweden - Palsa_T0_2 | ecosystem: Environmental > Terrestrial > Soil > Palsa > Peat permafrost | place: Sweden: Abisko...
CTTACATTGTGCAAACAGAGCAGCTCGTGCTGCAGCTGAGCCAGGGTGCTGAAACCCACCCTTCCTCCTTGCTGGTGGGCCTTCCAGGCCCGGTCCCCCAGCTGCTCCCGGGGCGACGTTGGTCGACCGATCTTCCTTCGACGGAGGCCGCTTACGTCGAGTCGGAACTGTCAGGTGCTCCCGGGGTCGACTACGTCTCGCCGGTCCGGGCGATCCGGGCGGCGGCGGAGACCGAACTGGTCCCCAACAACCCTTGCTACCTTTCCGCCTGCGGGCCGGCTCAAGTCGACGGCGGTCCCGATGCCGGGCACCCGATCGTGGTTGAGGACCCGAGCGGTGGGCCGGGAGCGACGATCGAGCACCCCGGGGGGCAGACCGACCTCCAGGCTGTCAATGCAGCGGCAGCCTGGGGTGTCACCACTGGTAGCCCCAACGTGCTCGTGGCGGTCCTAGACACCGGCGTTGACCCCGAGCATCCCCAGCTCATCGGAAAGGTTGTGGTGGGCCAGGACGTCTGCAAGGACGACAGGCCACTTTGCGCCTCGGCGGACGACGAGAACGGGCACGGCACCATGGTGACTGGGCTGATCGCCGCGGCCACGAACGACGGCCTCGGCATTGCCGGGCTGGGATGGAACACCCAGGTGATCGATTTCAAGGTGCTCGACGACACTGGGAACGGCAACACGGCGGACGAGGCGACCGGCATTTACGAAGCGGTGAGCGCCGGGGCCAAGGTGATCAACATGTCCTTCGCGAGCCTCCCCTGTACCGAGGACCCCACAGGGTGTGGGCCGAACATTGACGAGGAGGAGGCGGTCGAGTACGCGATCTCCCACGGCGTCGTGGTGGTGGCGGCGGCCGGCAACGCCCAGCCCGCGCAGGGCCCTTCGAGCGAACCCCTCTACCCTGCTGCCTACCCCGGTGTTCTTTCGGTGGCGGCGAGCACGGACGGGGGAGTCGTCAACCCGGCCAACGGTGGGCACGCGCTCGCTTTCTCCGAGTACGGCGACGCAGCGAATATCGCCGCTCCCGGGATCGGCCTTCTTTCTACCTGGTGGGACGGCAACTATGCGGTCGAAAGCGGCACCTCGTTCTCCGCCCCGCTGGTTGCCGCCGCGGCTGCTCTCGTGCTGGCTGCCAACCCCTCGTTGTCGGGGCCGCAGGTGACCACCTTGCTCCGCCAAACCGCCTCTCCGCTGTTACCGGGTGGCACGAAGATCGACGGCGGTTTGCTGAACGTGGGCGCGGCCGTCGAGGCGGCCGTCTCTGGTGCGCTCCCAGGGCCCCTCGACGGCTATCAGCGGGTCGGGCGCGACGGCAGCGTCTACAGCTCCGGGGTGACAGCCGGAGAAGGGTCGATCGACCTGCCGCTGTCACATCCGATCGTCGGCGCTGCAGAGTCGCCCGACGGTCTCGGTTATTGGCTCGTGAGCTCTGCAGGTGAGGTTTTCGCCTTTGGGGACGCTCGTTCCTACCGCTCGAGCGCCAAGTTCTACGCCAGCGAACCGGTAGTCGCCGTCGCAGTCACCCCTAACGCGAAGGGTTACTGGCTTGTGGCCCAGAACGGGAGGGTCGTCGCGTACGGGAATGCTCGTTCCTACCGCTCGAGCGCCAAGTTCTACGCCAGCGAACCGGTAGTCGCCGTCGCAGCCACCCCTGATGGCAAGGGTTATTGGCTTGTTGACAAGAACGGAAAAGTCTTCGCTTATGGCGACGCTCACTTTTATGGTTCGGCTATCAAGTACCACCTCGTCAAGCCAATAGTTGGTATTGCGGCTACATCCGACGGCCGCGGTTACTGGCTTGCCACCGCGGAAGGACGCGTCTTCGCGTTCGGGGACGCCACTTTCTACCCGCAAGCAGTAAGCAGGCACCTCGCTAGCCCGATTGTGGGCATAGCCGCGAGCCCTTACGGGCGCGGGTACTGGTTGGCTGGTGCCGGGGGGAAAATCTTCGCCTTTGGTAAAGCCCCCTTTGAGATCTCGGCGACCTCTCAGCGCCCATCGGCTCCTATCGTCTCCATTGTTTCCTGAGGTGGTCCGCGCTCCGGCATTCGCCGCGAGTTAGGCTTTGCTCAATTTTCCCCTTGATCTTGTCGATATAGTTAACCGGGACTGGGCCGGGGACGAGGTGGCGGGCCCGCAGGGCCCGCCCGTGCACGTCTACAACCGGGAGAACCATTGCTTCGCAAACTTATGGGGTCATCGGCCAACTTTCGGAGGCCCCGCACCGGTTGCAGCGCCTGCGGCTCTCTCGCAACCGTATTGGTGGTTGCTGGGGCCCTGAGCAGCGTTCTGGTGGTCTGTAGCCCTCTTACACCAGCTTTGGCGGCCGGTTCGTCTGCACCTGGCGTCGAGATCTCGGGGTTCGGGTACGGTCACGGCCGGGGGATGGGGCAATGGGGGGCGTACGGGTACGCATCGATGTACGGCTGGAGTTACCAACAGATCTTGGAGCACTATTACGGTGGGACGACCCTCGGGCCATTGCCGTCGCCCGAGACGGACATAACGGTGCGCATTTCGGAGCTTGACGGCCACAACACCATCGCATCGTCCGATGACGGAGGCCAGGTGGTGGCTACGTGGGCTGGGGGGGCTCCCGTTGCCGCGCCGGCTTTCGAGGTAACCAGTTCAGGGGGCACACAGTCGCTTTACTCCGGGCAGAGCTGCGCCGGTCCGTGGCAGCCCGTCGCGACCACTTCGGCCCTCGTGACGATAGCCAGCGCAGAACCCGGGACGAGCCCTCCACAACCCGCCGGCATAGCCAGTTCCGAGCTGCAAGCGTGCCTCCCCGGCCTCGGCACGCGGGTCTACCAAGGAGACCTAGTTGCCCAGACCAACGGTCAGACCCAGAACGTCCTGCCGCTGGAGGACTACGTGGACGGGGTCGTGCCAGCCGAGTCCCCGCCGACTTGGGCCAATACCGGAGGGGAGGCGGCCCTCGAGGCTCAGGCGGTGGCAGCACGTAGTTACGCGTTGGCGTTCGTCGCGTCCTCCGGTGTTATCTGCGACACCACGGCGTGCCAGATGTACACGGGCCTTCCGGACCAGTACGGGCTGACAGCGGACAACGCCGTCAGCGCGACGGCGGGCCAGGTGCTCTATTGCAACGCCGGCAGCAACTGCGGACCAGCGGGAAGCGTTGCTCTGGCAGAGTACTCGGCCTCGACGGGTGGCTACACAGCCGGCGGGACGTTCCCTGCGGTCCCTGACCTTGGCGACTCGGTACCTGCCAACCCTGTCCATTCCTGGGCCGTCGAGGTGCCAGTCAGCGACATCGAGTCGACCTTGAGCTCGATCGGCACCTTCGAGCAGGTCGACGTGACCGACCGCAACGGGCTCGGGCAGGTCGGGGGCCGTGTCGAGGAGATGGAAGTCGTCGGCGATGAGGGCTCGGTCTCATTGTCCGGGGACCAGTTCGCAGCCGATTTCGGCCTGAGAAGCGACTGGTTCGAGATAGGCGGGACGTCATCGACTGCCCCGACGACGTCGACCACGACAACCGTCCCCTCTACCACCACGACCTCGTCACCGCCGCCTTCGGCGACGACCACCACCAGTCCCGGTCCGACCGAGGTGGCGCCGCCAGGCCCTCCCTTAGGCCCCGACAATGGCTATTGGGTCGTGGACTCGGAGGGCGACGTGGCAGCCTTCGGGGCGGCCAAATCGTACGGGACAGCGGCGGGCACTTCGCTGGAGGGCATCGTGCGGGGGATGGTGGCCACCCCGGACTACAAGGGCTACTGGATGGTCGGCAGCAACGGGGGCGTCCTGGCGTTCGGCGACGCTAATTGGTACGGGTCCGCCAGCAAGCTGCACCTGGCAAAGCGCGTCGTCGGGATGGCGGCTACACCGGACGGGGGTGGCTACTGGCTCGTGGCGAGCGACGGCGGGATCTTCGCCTTCGGGGACGCTGGTTTCTATGGGTCGACCGGCCAGCTGCACCTCAACAAACCGATTGTCGGTATCGAAGCGACGCCCGACGGCCGTGGCTACTGGCTCGTGGCGAGCGACGGCGGGGTCTTTGCCTTCGGGGACGCTCGGTTTTACGGCTCAGTCGGGGAGCGGCGCTTCAATAAGACCGTCACCGGCATTGTGCCGAGCGCCGACGGGCGCGGCTACTTCATCGTGGCCAAGGACGGTGGGGTTTTCGCGTTCGGCGATGCACGCTTCTTGGGCTCACTGCCGAGCGAAGGCATCAACGCCCGGGTCGCCGCGGTCGCACCCACCTATGACAACGGGGGCTACTACGTGCTGACCACGAACGGGCGCGTTTACACCTTCGGGGACGCAGCCCCGGCAGCCCAGCTGGAGGCGGTCGGCTCAGCGAGCTTGCCGGGGAGGGCGGTCGCGATCGTGTGCCACCGATCGCTCTACCAGGCCGCTCGCATCCGTGCTGCACGCAGCGGCACCGCCCGGCGCCACGTTCCCTAGCGGGTCAAGAGGTCGCTTTGAGAGCGGCCAGGTCGGCGTCGACCATCATGCGGACGAGATCGCCGAAACTGATCTCGGGTTTCCACCCCAGCACCTCGTGGGCGCGGGATGCGTCACCGATGAGCAGGTCCACTTCCGCCGGGCGTAAGTAGCGTTCGGCCACCCGGACGTGGCGTTGCCAATCGAGGCCGACGTGCTCGAAGGCGATCTCGCAGAACTCACGCACGGAATGGGTTTCACCGGTCGCGACCACGTAATCGCCGGGGGAGCCCTGCTGGAGCATCATCCACATCGCCCGTACGAAGTCGGGCGCGTAGCCCCAGTCACGCTGGGAATCGAGGTTGCCAAGCTCGACGTGGTCAGACAGGCCGAGCTTGATACTGGCAACCGCGTGGGTGACCTTGCGGGTCACGAACTCGAGGCCCCTGCGCGGGCTCTCGTGGTTGAACAGGATGCCCGAACTGGCGTGCATGTCGTAGCTCTCCCTGTAGTTGACCGTCGCCCAGTGCCCGTACACCTTGGCGACCCCGTAGGGGCTGCGCGGGTAGAACGGCGTCCGCTCGTTCTGCGGGCTCTCGACCACCTTGCCGAACATCTCCGAGGAGCTGGCCTGGTAGAAGCGGATTGTCGGGTCGGTCATCAGGATCGCGTCGAGCAGGCGTGTCACACCGAGGGCCGTGACTTCCCCCGTCAGTACGGGTTGTGCCCAGGAGGTCATCACGAACGACTGAGCCGCAAGGTTGTACACCTCCGAAGGCTTGTGCTCGCGCAGGACCCTCATGAGGGATGACTCGTCCAGCAGGTCTGCGGTCACCAGGGTGATCTTGTCGACCAGGTGGGCGATCCGCTCGAAGGTCACGGTGCTGCTCCGGCGGTGGGCCCCCACCACGTCGTAACCCTTCGAAAGCAGCAGCTCGGCCAGGTATGAGCCGTCTTGTCCTGTGATTCCAGTGATCAGGGCTGTGGGCATCCACCCAGCATTGCCGGCCGGGCGGCCTTGGGCAAGCCAAAGCACCACATTGGCCATCGCGCCACGAGCAGGTCTACGCGGCGGCTGGTCCGGTCGGCACGCCCGCCGGGGCCGAGACGGAGGCGACCGCCTCCTCGACGCTGGCAAAGAGATGGTCAGGGCCGATCATTTCGAGCAGCCCGGAGTGCTTGAGGTCGTGGTGGACCAAGTTCGGTACCCGGGCCAGGCTCACCGAAATGCCCCTCTGCTTGCATTCGGCGACAAACTCGCCGAACGCCTTGGCACCGGTGTAGTCGATGTCGGCGACCGCGTTGGCGTCGACGATGAGGTGGTGCACCGGAGAAGACTCGGACGCAATGTCGCTGTGGAGACGCTCGATCACGTGTGTGGCGTTGCCGTACCAGAGCGGAGCGTAGAGGAGGTAAACGAGGATCCCAGCCAGCTGTTCTGTGGGCCTTCCGATGTCTGTCTGCACCCAGTGGTCGGTACCAACTTCACGGCCGAGGACCGCGTCCCTGGGGCGCGCAGCGAGGCGGGTGCGCTGGGCGAGGGCGAGGAGCGCGGCCGCTACGACGCCCTGCTCGATGCCGACCAGTACCACGATTGCCATCGTGAGGACCGCCAGGGCGAACTCGAAGCGAGCGAAGCGCAGTACCGAACGCAGCTCGCCGAAATGGAAAAGCCTCGAAGCGACAAAAATGAGTATTGCCCCGAGCGCTGCCTCGGGCAGGTCCTTCAACAGGCTGGTCGCAAAGAGGAGCACTATGACCACCGAGCCGACCGCCACCAGGCCGGCGACCTGGGACTTGGCCCCCGCCGACCCGAGTACCGCCGTCCGCGGTGGGCTGGCGTTGACAGCGAACGAGCCGGCCAGGCCAGCTACCAGGCTCCCAGCCCCGACCGCGAACAGGTCTATGTTGAAGTCGTTCGCTTTGGCTTGCTCGCCGGGGCCCTCCAGGCTTGTCGGGCTTGCCCGCACCGTCGCCGAAGTCTGCACTATGCACAAGAACGCGACGGTTACGGCCGTCGACGCCAGAACGCCCAACTGGTGGAGCGAGGCTTGCGGCAATGCCAGTTGCGGGAGAGAGGCGTGTACCGAGCCGACGACGTGGACGCCGTGGCCGGCAAGTTTCGCGACCCCGACGAGCACAGTCGCCCCGATGACCGCGACGAGGGCGCCGGGGGCCTTACGGTCGATCTTCTCGCCTATGACCACGATCGCGAGCACGCCGGCTGCGATCCCGAGCGACCAACCGTTGAACTTGCCCAGTTGGTTGACAACTTCGCGCACCCGGCCGATCGTGGTCGTACCGCCACCGGGGAGGCCCAGGACAGTGGGGACCTGCTTGACGAGTATCTCTATGCCGATCCCGGCGAGCACACCGGTCACGACCGGGAGGGGGAAGAAATCGGCGATCCAGCCGAGCCTGAGTAGGCCCGCAGCTACCAGGAGCCCTCCAACGACCAAGGCGGTGGCGCTCACCAAATGCGTGTAAGTGGCCGAGCCCGTGGCGGCCAGTGATGCGACTCCCGCAGCAAAGACCGGGGCAATTGTCGAGTCGCCTCCGACCGACATCCGCGGGTGCCTCCCGAACAGCGCGAACAGTAAAGAACCTGCGATGAAGGCGTAAAAGCCCGCAACGGCCGGCATATTGGCTAGGTGCGCCGTCGCGATTTGCTCGGGAATGGCTATTGCTACGAGCGTCAGCCCGGCGGCGATGTCGGCGGTGAGCCAGGAGATCTTGTAGCCCTGCAGCGTAGGCAACACGAGCATCTTGGCCATCGTCCGGACAACGCTACTGCTGCCTCCAGGAACGTTCGCCCCCTTTGGGCTACAAAAGGGCAAGCGTCGCTATAGCCGTCCGCAGCCCAAAGGGGGCGAACGTTGCCTGTCGTGGCAATACGGTCACTAATGCCCGGTCTACCGCCCGGCTACTAGTCTTGAACGGTCCGTCAGTAAGGAGATCCAGTGGACCTGTTGGAGTACCAGGGCAAGCAGTACTTTGCTCGCTACGGCATACCGGTGTCGCCGGGCGGGGTGGCACTGACGGCCGACGAAGCTGTCGAGCTGGCGGAGAGCCTCGGCTACCCGGTTGTCGTCAAAGCCCAGGTGCAGGTGGGGGGCCGCGGCAAGGCTGGCGGGATCAAACTGGCTGCCAACGCAGCCGAGGCCGGTGCTCACGCTACGGCCATCCTCGGCATGGACATCAAGGGCCACGTGGTCCGCCGCGTATGGGTCGAGCACGCCTCCGACATCGCCAAGGAGTACTACGCCAGCTTCACGCTCGACCGCGGGGCCAAGGCGCACCTCGCGATGGTTTCGGCCAAAGGTGGCGTCGACATCGAAGAGGTGGCCGTCGAGGACCCCGGCGCCATCGCCCGTCTCCACGTCGACCCCTACGAAGGCTTCGACGAGGCCCAGGCTCGCCATTTGGTAGAAGAGGCCGCCATCGACGAGGAGGCGAGGCCGGGTGCGGTCGCCGTGCTGCTCAGTCTTTACCGCTGTTTTGTGGAGGGCGACGCCGACCTCGTCGAGGTGAACCCCCTGATACTGACCCCGGATGGCCGGGTGCATGCCCTGGACGCGAAGGTGACCCTGGACGACAACGCCGCCTTCCGCCATCCTGAATGGGCGGAGTACGAGCTCACCGTAGAGCTCGACGACCGGGAACGGCATGCCCGCCGGGTGGGCCTGCAATACGTCGGCCTCGACGGCTTCGTCGGGATAATCGCCAATGGCGCCGGGTTGGCAATGAGCACCTGCGACGTCGTCAACCAGGTCGGCGGGCGCCCGGCCAATTTCCTGGACATAGGCGGCGGGGCGAGCGCAGAGGTCATGGCGAACGCACTGGAAGTCATCAACGCGGACCCGAGCGTCCGTTCCATTTTCATCAATATTTTCGGCGGCATAACGCGCGGGGAAGACGTCGCTAACGGGATCGTAACGGCGTTATCCCGGGTGGACATAAAGGTCCCGATGGTCATCCGCCTCGATGGGACAAATGCCGACCAAGGCCGGGAAATACTGCGAACTGTGGAGTCTGACATGGTGATCACGTCGCCGAACATGATGGACGCGGCCCGCAGGGTGGTCGCGCTGGCAGGTAACGAGAAATGAGCATATTCGTCGACGAAAGAACCCGGCTGGTCGTCCACGGCTTGACTGGTGGCCAGGCGCGGTTCCACGGTCTCCGCAATCGCGACTACGGGACAAAGGTAGTCGCCGGTGTCAACCCCGCAAAGGGTGGCCAGGAGGTCGAAGGCATCCCTGTGTTTGCGAGCGCAGCCGAGGCGAGGGCGGCGACAGGTGCCAATGCCAGCTTTATAGCTGTGCCAGCCAAGGTCGCCTCGGCGTCGGTACTGGAAGCAGCGGCTGCCGGTATGGAGATAATCGTTTGCATAACCGAGGGGATCCCGGCCCAGGACGAAGCTCGCGTGTACAGCGAGCTCACGCACCTTTACCCCACCGTGCGCCTCATCGGCCCGAACTGTCCGGGCGTGATCAGCCCCGGGAAGTGCAATATCGGTATAACTGCGGGCGAGATCGCACTCGCGGGCGGGCCAGTGGGGATCGTGAGCCGCAGCGGCACCCTCACTTATCAAGCCCTTTACGAACTGAAACAGATGGGGATCGGTGTTACGACGTGTGTCGGTATCGGAGGTGACCCCGTCCCTGGCACGTCCTTTGTCGACTGTCTTGCAGCTTTCGAAGCAGATCCTGACACCAAGGCGGTCATGCTGATCGGCGAGATCGGCGGTACCGAAGAGGAAAAGGCGGCCGATTTCATCAAAGAGCACGTCACTAAGCCCGTTGTTTGTTACATCGCAGGGGTGACAGCTCCTCCGGGGCGTCGTATGGGCCATGCCGGTGCGATCATTTCGGGCAGCAAAGGCACCGCACAGGCGAAGATGGAGGCTCTCTCGGAGGCCGGGGTCAAGGTTGCGCAGAACCCCACTGAAGCGGGCGAGCTGATGGCCGAAGTCGTCCGAGCCCTCTAGAGGCTCCCTGTAGGCTCGCCGGCATGCCAAAGCGGCCGGAGAAATTAAGCGAACCTCAGCGCGAGGCTCTTGGCCGAGAGCTTGAGCGCGCCCTTCGTGGGGAGGTGCGCTTCGACACCACCAACCGCGCCGCCTACGCGAGCGATTCTTCCAATTACCGCCAGGTCCCTCTCGGCGTCGTCTTCCCCCGCGACCATGACGACGTCAAGACTGTGGCCCGCATTGCGGCGGAGGCGGGGGCTGCGCTGCTGGCGCGTGGTGCGGGTACAAGCCTGGCCGGGCAGACCTGCAACGAGGCCGTCGTCGTCGACATGAGCCGCCACATGTCTCGCATCGTCGAGATCGACCCCGAGCGCCAGACTGCAGTGGTCGAGCCGGGCGTGGTGCTCGACGACCTGCGCCGTGCGGCGGAGCTCCGCGGCCTGACCTTCGGCCCGGACCCGGCGACGCATGCTTGGTGCACCCTCGGCGGGATGATCGGGAACAACTCCTGCGGCACTCATGGCCTTTACGCAGGCAAGACCTCCGACAACGTCGAGAGCCTCAGGGTGGTGCTCGCCGGCGGGGAAGACCTCGAGGTTGGTGCCTATGCACCGGGTGCTCTCGAGGCGGCGGTTGCGGGAGGGGGGAGACTGGGCAAGCTGCTAGCCGGCCTCTCGGATCTCGCCGGGCGCTACGGGCCGATGGTGGCGGAACGCTTCCCGGTTATCCCTCGCAGGGTCAGCGGGTTCAACCTGGACGAGCTCACTGCGGAGCGCGGGTTCCAGGTGGCACGTGCGCTCGTAGGTACGGAATCAACATGCGCTTTCACGACGGAAGCGACCCTGCGCTTGGTCACTAGCCCGAAGCAACGGTCTCTTGTCGTACTGGGTTACCCGGATGTCTTTGCCGCTGCGGAGGCCGTGCCCTGGCTGCTGGCTCATCCCTTGCTCGCTCTCGAGGGCTT
>Ga0302325_10034457_pt1 | contig 10354 bp, 3 predicted proteins | sample Palsa_T0_2_FD_201948 | JGI IMG/M metagenome (GOLD analysis project Ga0302325, IMG submission 201948) | Peat permafrost microbial communities from Stordalen Mire near Abisko, Sweden - Palsa_T0_2 | ecosystem: Environmental > Terrestrial > Soil > Palsa > Peat permafrost | place: Sweden: Abisko...
CTTTCTTGTCCTTGTCTTTTTTCTTTTCGGATTCGGGAGCTTCAGCCGCAGGTTCCTCGCCCTTGATTGCGGTTTCGTCGCTCAGCGCCGGGAAGGGCGAGGGCGCGTCGGCGTGAAGCGTAATGAGGTAAGGCCGCGTAGTCTTGGGATTGGCAAACTCAAAATCGAAATTACCCAGCACCTCGTTGTAATCGCGATCAGAGAAGAAATAAAGATAATTGCCGTCGGGATCGAAGATTGCCCCCTGGCTGTTGACCAGATCGTTAGTGACCGCGGTGATTTTCTTCTCAGCGGTCGAATAGAGATACACGATGCTCAGCCCGGTCTGCTGTTGCTTGTCATAAGCCAGCCATTTGCTGTCGGGCGACCAAGAGTAGTTGTTGATCTCGTTGTACTTGCCGCGATCCACTTCGACTGGTTTCTTGTCGCTAACGTCGACGTACCAGAGGCGAAGATCTTTGTCGGCCCAGGCTATTTTCTTGCTGTCCGGCGACCAGGCCGGCGTGAACTTGAAGCCTTTATATCCGCTCGTGATCTGTTGCTCTTTGTCTTTGCCGCGCTCTTTCGCTCGCGCCGATTCCTTCGCTGCGGCTTCCTTGTTCTTTTCTTGCTCTTTTTCTGTTTCCCTGGTCGCGTCCCTGCCCAAGTCGATATTGCCCATCCCGTCCTGGGGAATAATGTAAATCTCATCCTCGCCGGTGCGATCGGAAACGAAAGCGATCCATCGCCCGTCTGGAGACCACGCTACCCCTTTTTCGCGGATGCCGGGTGTGCGAGTTAAGTTGCGGATTGCCCCTTCTTTAGCGGGCACGGTGAAAACGTCGCCGCGCGCCGCAAACACTGCGCGTTTCCCGTCAGGAGCAATATCAATGTCGGTGATGTTCTTGCTCACGCTGGCCCAATGCTTCATGGTCAAGTCACGTTCCCCTGGAAGAGTGATCGTGAGCTTGGTCGCCTGCCGCGTGCCCAGATCCAGCACATAGAGATAGCCGCCATTCTCGAAAATGATGGAAGCATCGCCGAGACTGGGCCACATCACGTCAAAGTCAGTGAAGTGCGTGACCTGCTCCACCTGCTTCGTGCCCAGGTCATACGCGTAGATGTTAAATCGATGCTCCGCGCCACGGTCGGATGTAAAATACACCGTGTTGCCGTGCCACATGGGAAACGTATCGGTGTAATCCGTGTGCGGAATCTGCTGCTCGAACACATTATTCTTGATGTCGTAGATATAAATGTCCTGCGCGAGACCGCCGGTGTAACGTTTCCATGTCCGAAAATTACGGAAGATGCGGTTGTAAGCGATCTTGGTCCCGTCCGCATTAAACGAAGTGAGCCCTCCCTGGTCCATGGGCAGAGGCTCGGGCAAACCACCATCAATCGAGACCGTAAACTGGCGCTTGATCCAGCCATTGGAAGCGTCGCGCCGCGAAAGAAAAACGATGCGCTTGCTGTCGGGCGTCCACGTGACTACTTGATTGTGAATCCCCATGCGGTCGTTAAGCGGTTGCGCGCTGCCCTGGTAGAACGTGAGCTGGCGCGGCTGGCTGCCCTCGGAACTCATGACATAGACGTTGAAATTGCCGTCGTACTGGCCGGTGAACGCGATCCATTTTCCATCCGGCGAAAACTTCGGAAACAGTTCGCGGCCAGGATGCGTGGTGACGCGGTGAGCAGCGCCGCCGCTGGCCGAAGCCAGCCATATGTCGCCTCCATAGACGAACGCGATTTTGTCCCCGTGGATGTCGGGGAAGCGCATCAATCGTCCCTCCGGCTGTTGGGAGAAGGAAAACGTAGCAACGAAAATGAAAAAGATGGCAGTGGCAGCGCAGCGGCGAACGAGCGACATTCCAGCGTCCTCCATGAAACAGACCGGCAGCGAGAATTCGCGCGCCGGACAAACACATGATTTTAGCAAGTTGTGGGGCGACGTGGCGTCTCGGCTCATGTGGGGACAGCCGCCCTCGGCTGTCCAGTCGAGCAAAGCTCGACAGCCTCTTCTCTGCTGCCGCAAAACTGAGAAACTCCCCAATTCGGCGGGCGCAAAACCAGACCGATGCACCAACCGGTTGGACGCTTATCGAGGAAGAATGTCAGTGGAAAATCAGAACTCGCTCATCGCGCAGCCTTAACTGGCTCGGGCGCTCTTAGCGGAAGCGCCGGATAAACAGCGTGTGCCGCTCCGACCGGTAAAATCCAACGCCGTAGATGGTGGCCTTGCCTTTAGTCGAGTAGATCACCTGCCGAATCCGCAGGATCGGCGCACCGCGATGCAGCCCGAGCAACTCGGCGATATTGATATCCGCCGCGGTCGCGTCAATTTCTTCGTCGGCATAAGCCAGCTCCACGCCGTATTCGCGCTTCAGCGCACCAAACAGAGAACTTCTCCCCAGCGGCGCCTTTACTAGTTCGGAATATTCCGCCGCCGGCAGGTAACAGGTTTCGAGAGCGAACGGTTCTTCGCCCGTCAGGCGAAGCCGTTCGATCTTGACCATGCGGCTGGTCGCGGGCAAGCCCAGGCGCGCGGCCACTTCCTGCTCGTCTTCGATCACTTTGGCCAGCAGCACGCGTGAACTCGGAGCCAGGCCGCGGCTGGCCATGTGCTCCGTATAACTCATAAGCTTGTTGAAATGGATTTTCGGTGAGGCGACAAAAGTCCCCGCGCCCCGCCGCCGTTCTACGATTCCCTCCCGCTCCAGTCCAGCCAGCGCGTGGCGAGCGGTCATCAGACTCACCTTGTGGGCCTTGGCGAGTTCGCGCTCCGAGGCAACGGCATCTCCCGGCCTGAGCTGATCCGCCTCAATGCGTTTGCGGATCGAGTTCTGGATCTTTTTGTAAACCGGCGTTCCGTTACTGTGATTTCCAGTCATAAAACGATTTACTTAACTTACCGCGACACTTCATCCCGGACAATTGCGGGATGTGATGCGCGTGCTTTTGTGCATCGGACCGAGATGCTCTTGTGCTATATAGCGTATTCGAAGCCCCGTGTAAAGCCTAAAGCTCGAAAATTAACGGAATATCAGATTTCAATCGCCGCCGAATGCTATAGAGCATATGGTTTTCGGCCTCTGGCCGGCGTGGAACAGTTTTTTGCATGAAGCGCATAGAAAATGCTGATTCGACAGTATTCTAAGGGCTCCTGACTCAGGCGCGGGATCGGAAACCTCCTCTCGGGCGGAGTTGCAACCCTGGACCCGCGGCGCAAGTGATATAGAGCGATCTCCGACCGCCCCCCAAAAGATTTTCACAGGTCTCTGCATTTTCTTCTTGACCATGAACTGCCATGTGCTATATAGCATAGTCGGTTCACATTAGGGCCCGTCTGTAACGCCCAAGTGAAGGCTCAGGTGTAACGGTCAGGAGTAACGCGAAATGAGAAGTGGGTTTCGAGGAGGCGCTGTGATGACGCAATCGACATACGCAACGTGTAAGGACATAACGAAGCGCGGAGCAGTGCAGGCGCTGTTTTCATTTCTGGCGGTCTGCGCACTCGCCCTCAGCTTGTCAATGGTCGGCCTGGCCCAGGAACTGGCGGCCACGCTCACCGGTACGGTGACCGACCCCAGCGGCGCGGTTGTCGCAGGCGCCACCGTTTCAGTTCACAGCGAGGACACGGGCGCCGATCTCCGCACCGTGACCACCAGCAGCACCGGCAACTTCAATATCACGAATCTCCCCGCCGGCCGTTACACGGTGACCGTGAAAAATGGCGGATTCCAGGCCTACGTCGCCAAAGACGTCATCCTGAACGTCGCCGAAAAGCACACCCTCGACGTCGCGTTAGTGACCGGCAAGGTGACCGAAACCCTCGAAGTGACGGCAGAAAACACGCCGATCCAAACCACCACGGCGGAAGAATCCGGAACCGTCACCGGCGACCAGGTCCGAGAGCTGGCCCTGAACAACCGCAACTTCGAACAACTCATCCTGTTGCAACCGGGCGTCGCCAATCAATTGCCCGACGAAGTTGGATTCGGCCTCCAGAACAACACGTCGATCTCCGTCAATGGAGCGCGCACGGGCGCCAACAACTACACCGTCGATGGCGGCGACATCAACGACAGCGGTTCCAACGGAACGTTGCTGAATACCCCATCAATCGACGCCATCCAGGAGTTCACGCTCGAGCGCAGTAACTACGACGCGTCGTTCGGACGCAGCGGCGGCGGCCAGGTCGTAGTCGCCACGAAATCCGGAACCAATAACTTCCACGGCAGTGCTTACGAATTCAATCGCAACAACTTCTACAACGCGAACACGTTTGGCGACCGCCAGGCCATCGCCTCCGGAGGATTGCCGGCCAATTTCGCGACTCCCATCGAGCGCTACAACGACTACGGTTTCACGATCGGTGGACCACTCTTCGTCCCCAAGGTGTACCACCCTGCAAAGGACAAGACCTTCTTCTTCTGGTCGGAAGAATGGCGCAAAGCAAGTCTGCCGGAAACGAATACCATCGCCGTGCCAACAGTCGCGCAATTGGCTGGGACATTCACCACTCCAATTCCGATTGCGCCCGCCGGTTGCGTGACTGCCACGGGCGGCACCTACACCATAAGTCCGTCGTGCTATAGCAAGAACGCGACTGCTTATCTGAACACCTTCATGGTCAACAACCCGCCGAGTTCCGGCAACCTGTTGATCACGCCCTACAGCGAATTGAACAACTACCGTCAAGACATAATCCGGATTGACCAGAATCTCGGCGATAAGGTCCGGGTGTATGCCCGCTACATGGAGGACGTGGTGCCCCAGAATGCGCCCTTCTCCCTTTGGGGCGGCGGCAACTATCCCGGCGTAGAGACAACCTCAATTAACGCGCCCGGGCGCAATCTGGTTGTGAATGCGACTCAAAGCATCTCGCCGCGAGTGGTGAACGAAGTCGAGTTCGTCGATGCGTGGGGCGCAATCAATTCGGATCTTACCAACGCAATCGCAAATTCACCGTCGTTTCTCAGCCAACTCACCAATAACACCGCCTACCAGGATCCCAACGGCCGCGCCCCTAACGTCAGCATTACTGGATATACCGGGCTAGGGAACGGAAGCGCGCCGTACTTTGAGCGAAACATCGACAGAACGATTTTCGACAATCTTTCCATCCAGCGCGGGAACCACACCATCCGGGTCGGATTCAATTCGATGTGGATGCAGAAGACTGAGAATGCGTCCGCTGGGGCGGCGAGCTTCAACTTCACCGGCGGCAATGGAAATGACCCCTTCGCCAATTTCCTGCTGGGTCAGGCCGACTCCTATAGCCAGCCAAACAAAGACACCATCCCTCATCTTCGCTACGTGAACTTTGAAACGTACGTGCAAGACGATTGGAAGGTTACTCCTCGCCTCACTTTGAACCTCGGCGTGCGCTACAGCTATTTCCCGTCGCCGACCGACAGCAACAACACCCTGGTGAATTTCATTCCAGGCTTGTACAGCGCGGCCAACGCACCGGCGATTGATCCCACCACCGGAAGTATGGTTGCGGGGAACGACGCTGCAACCTACGCCAACGGCCTGATCTTTCCAACAGGCGCCGCCTGTGCAGCGGCCAAAGCGGTGCCCGCTCCACTCGTGGGCTGTTCTCCCTACGGCAGCCGCGTGAACCCCAGCTCCAACAACAACTGGGGACCACGGCTGGGGATAGCCTACGATCCTTTCGGGAACGGCAAGTGGGCGGTGCGCGGAGGCCTTGGCCTTTTCTATGACCGCACGCTCAACGGCATTTGGGAGCAGAACGCATTCGGCGATCCGCCACTGGTGCAAACCACGACGACCCTTAACGGCCTGACGTCAAGTGCGAATCTGTTCGATAACCCTCTTGGCGGGGCAGTAGCAGGACCACCCCTGGGCCCAGTCGCGCTGACCATCACCGGTTCTCCCAGCTTTAAGGTTCCGAGCTATCTGGACTACAACCTTTCGGTGCAGCACGAAATCATGCCCAACACTGTGCTGGAGGTGGGATTTGTCGGAACCAAGGGCACGCATCTGCTTGGCGACATTGATCTCAATCAGCCCACGGTCGCCGCACGTTTGGCCGACCCGACCGCTGACGTCAACTTTATACGTCCCTATCAAGGCTATGGCGCCATCAACGATCGCGCCACGGTTTACACCAGCAACTACAACTCGCTGCAAGTGTCGCTGAACCGGCGCTTCAGCCGGGGACTGACGCTCGGGGTCGCATACACGTGGTCCCATCTGCTCACGACCAATCCTTACGATCGCGGTCTGTCAGCATATGACACCTACGACCTGAAACAGAGCTACGGGGACTCTGTGCTGAACACTCCACAAATGTTCGTGATGAGTTACGTTTACGATCTGCCGTTCTTTAAGAGCCAGAGCGGATTCGCGGGTCACGTGCTCGGCGGATGGGAACTGTCCGGCATCGTCACAATTCAGTCGGGTCAGTCCCAGATCATGACGCAAAGCAACGATCCGTGGCAGCTGGCCGGCGATCCGGGCGGACTTGGCATGACCCGACCTGGCGAGACTGTCTTCATCCGGCCCGATCAGGTTGGCGACCCCCACGGGTCGAAATCCGTCAACGAATTCTTTAACACCGCGGCGTTTACTGATGCAATCGGACACTTCGGCAGTTCCCGCCCCGGCGCCATTCTCGGCCCCGGCTACCAACGGTGGGATACGTCGCTCATCAAGAACGTGAAATTCGGCGAACGCCTGGGCCTGCAACTCCGGCTTGAGACGTTCAACACCTTCAACCACGGCAGCCCCAGCGGGATTGACACCGGCGTGGACGACGGATCGTATGGCGCCGTCAACGGATGGCACGATCCTCGCACCGTACAACTGGGAGTGAAAGTTAAGTTCTAACAGTCGTCAAGCAAAGGTTTACTCCTGGCGCACGCCGCAGAGGCGTGCGCCTTTTGTTTTGTCACGGAAGCATCCCGGATCGCTCCAGCTTCACTGGCTCTCATTCTTCTTGATCGCCTCGGTCCTGGATTTCTCCTGGATCTCGACTGATAATTTCTGCTCCCTCGTCGCTTCGGCGGTTTGTCCTAGTTGACGCAGAACGGTGCCAAGAACGTAATGTGCCTGGAAGTAGTTGGGATCGATTTGGATGGCCTTGCGAAGCGTCTCGACGGCCGCGTGGGGATGGTTCAGCGCGAGTTCCGTCCTCCCTAGAAAGAACAAAGCCTCGGTGTAACGAGGATTCGCCGCGATCGCTGCCCGAAAATGGGGCTCGGCTTCCGCGGGCTGCGATTTATCAAAAAGGATCTGCCCGAGAATGCAGTTCGAAACCGGATCGGTAGGAAAGCGCTGCAGTTCTGCGCGAAACTCCTTCTCCGCAAGTTCGTTCTCACCTTGCCGCCAATACTGGAAGCCCAGGCCGGAATGCGCGCCCATAAAATTCGGGTCGGCCGCTACTGCGGCTTGATATTCCTTGATCGCCTCTTCTCGATTCGACATCTGGTCATACGCGGTACCCATCATGATGTGAGCGGACGCGGAGTTGGGGCTCAGCTGCATGATGCGAGCGAATACGCTGGTAAGTGCTTTGTAGTCTTTCATCCGCAGGTACGCCTTGCCGAGCATGTCGAGCGTCTCCAGATCGGAAGGCTGCGCCTGGTTGGCGCGTTCCAGATATTCAGCGGCTTCCGGGTAACGATCCAGGGCAAACAGGGAGAGGCCGGCCAGGTCGAGAACCTGAAAATCGTCTCGATAAGCCGTCGCCATGGGTTGCAGCAGGCTCCACGCGGACCGGTAGTGCTGCGCTTTGAAGTAAGCGATGGCAAGATTGCGTTTCGTCGCGGCGTTGCCCGGGCGCACCTTCAACGCCTCTTCGTAAAGAGGAATCGCCTCCGCGGGTTTCCCCTCGCGCGATAGCACGATGCCCAAATTGTTCAAGGCGGCAAGAGAATGCGGATCAATGGTTAACGCCTGCCGCAAGGCTTCAGCGGCAGCGGGCAATTCGCCCTTGTGCATAGCTTCCACGGCACGTTCGAGGCACGAGTGCAGCTCTGCCTGCGTGCCTGTCGCTTCTGTGGCCTTCGCTTCTGCGCCTGTCGGGGGCTGGGTTTTAGGAGGCGATCCCGTCTGGGCGGCGAGGCAGCACGCAATCAACAGCCACAGCAGGTAGATACTGGCCATCCGCCGGACGCGGATTTGCAAACTCATAGGCCAGATTCTAACCTACCTGATTTCCAGGGCTCTGCTGTTCTCATTCTGGTCGAGGAGTTAAGTCTTGAACCACGAAGGGCGGCAAGGTACACGAAGGACGAACGTCGTGGGCATCTTATCGGACCAGTGGCTGTAAGTTATTGAAATTATCTGTAAGTTATTGTGTCTTGGTGTAAGTGCTTGAAAACACGTAGATGCCCTCCAGGATGCCGCAGGACGCACGATAAACCTGCGGATGGGTTCCAACCCGTCCGCGCCAGCGATCGTCGAAATTAGGGCCGCTTCCGGCCCGGGAAATGGCATTCCAGGAAGGGTCGAGGCCGCCGAAATCCGATCGGTTTCAGCACCGGCCTCCATTCAAGGCCAGTCTTTCCATCGTATAGCTACGAGATAACAAGTCTAGAGTGGGAATGTCTGGCTTACATTCGCGGCAGATTGAGACGTTCAGCTTGGCGAATCCGTGTTCCTGCACCGAGAAATCGAGAGAGGGCGGGCGATCTCATCCATGGGGCGTTCCGCCAGGCCATTTTTGTTCAAGTCTACGGTCTCGCCCGATGCCGCAGAAGTTGCGAATGGAGCCCCGGACGACCCATTTGCTGACGGCTCCGACAGATTCTGTAGCTTCGGGTAGAAGCGTAGAAGCGAAGAGTGTCTCACTCCCACTCAATCGTGCCCGGCGGCTTCGACGTGATGTCGTATACCACGCGGTTCACGCCCTTCACCTCGTTGACAATCCGTGTGGAAATATTCTTCAGCACTTCGTTTGACAACGGAACCCAGTCGGCGGTCATTCCGTCTTCGGAGCTGACGGCGCGAACCGCGCAGGTGTAAGCGTAGGTTCGCATGTCGCCCATCACACCCACCGACATCACCGGCAGCAGCACCGCGAACGACTGCCAGATTTTCGTGTAGAGCCCGGCGTTCTTGATTTCGGTCACTACGATGTCATCACACTCGCGCAGCAGCGCCAGACGCTCGGGCGTGACTTCTCCCAGCACGCGCACTGCGAGGCCGGGCCCGGGAAACGGCTGCCGCTGCAGGATCTCGTCGGGCATGCTGAGGTCACGGCCGATTTTGCGGACTTCGTCCTTGAACAAGTCTTTCAGCGGTTCAATCAGCTTGAGCTTCATCTTTTTCGGCAACCCGCCCACGTTGTGATGCGACTTGATTACCTGCGACGGGCCCCGCACCGAGCGCGATTCGATCACGTCGGGATAAAGCGTTCCCTGCACCAGCCACTTCACTTTGCCTTCTTTTTTTTCGATGCGGCGGGCTTCTTTTTCAAACACCTTGATGAATTCGTTGCCGATGATCTTGCGCTTTTTTTCAGGATCGCTGACGCCTTTGAGCTTGCCGAGAAAACGATCGGTGGCGTCGACCGCGTCAAGATGCAGGCCGAGTTTGTCGCGCAAAGTCTTCTGCACTTTTTCGAATTCATTCTTGCGCAGCACGCCGTTGTTCACAAAGACGCAGGTCAGGCGCGATTTTCCATTCTTGTCGCGCAGAGCTCGATCCACCAGAACCGCGGCCACCGACGAATCCACGCCGCCCGAAAGCGCGCAGATGGCGCGCCCCGCGCCCACCTGCCGTTTCACCTGCTCGACGGTCGAATCGATGAAGTGCTGCGGGGTCCACGTTGGTTTCGCTCCGCAAATCTGGAAGATGAAGTTGCGCAGAATCTCCGTGCCCTGGCGCGTGTGGTGCACTTCGGGATGGAACTGCACCGCAAACCACTGTTTCTCAACATTCTGAATGCCGGCCACAGCATGAGCGGTTTTCGCGGTCAGCTCAAAACCGGGAGGCAGTTCCAGCGCCTCGTCTCCGTGCGACATCCATACGGGAAGTTTTCTCGACAGCCCCTGAAATAGAACCGACTCGGCAACTACCTCAACTTCTGCGTGGCCGTACTCGCGCTTGTCCGCCGGGCGCACCTTGCCCCCGAGCGTGTGCACCATGAACTGTAATCCGTAGCAGATGCCGAGCACGGGCAGGCCCAGTTCGAAGAGGCGCACATCGGCCGGCGGCGCGTCCTTGTCGTAGACCGACCAGGGCGCGCCCGACAGAACGATCCCGACGGGTGCGTAGCTCTTCAACTCATCGAGCTTCGCGGTGCAAGGCAGCACGACGGAAAATACATTCTGTTCGCGGATGCGGCGCGCGATCAGCTGCGTATACTGCGCGCCGAAATCGAGGATGACGATAGATTGGG
>Ga0302325_10034458_pt1 | contig 10354 bp, 9 predicted proteins | sample Palsa_T0_2_FD_201948 | JGI IMG/M metagenome (GOLD analysis project Ga0302325, IMG submission 201948) | Peat permafrost microbial communities from Stordalen Mire near Abisko, Sweden - Palsa_T0_2 | ecosystem: Environmental > Terrestrial > Soil > Palsa > Peat permafrost | place: Sweden: Abisko...
GCATCCTCAAGAGCCATCTGAGGCTCCGCGGCCGGCTTGGCCTTCTTGGAAGTACGGCGAGTGGGCAGCTTGCGGGCGCGCTTAGTGGTCGCCGGCGCGGCTTCCGGTTCCGGCTCAGCCGCAGCAACTGGCTCTGGCTCGGTTTCAGCAGCCACCTCGACTACGGTTTCAACCGGTTCCTCAACAGCAGGTTCGGCAACGAACTGCTCCTCCTCGAACTCTTCGTCCGGCATCCCGGCATCATCGTCGTCGACCGGCAAATTCGTCGCGAGGCTCGGAAGGCGGCCCGCCGTCTTACGAGGCGTACGCTTGACGCGCGGTTCACGGGCCGTCGGCTGGCCCTTCACCACAGGTTGCCGTTCTTCCTCGGGCTCGTGGTGATGCCGCACAGGCGCATCGGGAATCGCCGGCGGATGGAACTCAGCGCCGAGATAGACCATGATGCCCTTCTCTTCGTCGGGTTGAATGCGCGTGACGCCCTTATCCTGCGCGAAGTTGAGCAGTTCACTGAACTCCTGGAAACCGAAATTCTTCCAATCGAAGTTGGGCTGTTCTTCCTTTACGAAGCCCAGCAGATCTTCTGCGACAACTCCGTCTTCCATTTCCAGACGATGGCTCTCGAGCACATCGCGCAGCACGGGCAGCGCGCCTTCCGGCCGTACCAGTTTCTCGGTAGCTCCGCCGTGTTTGCGCTGAATCATGTAGCGGCCTTCGCCGCCAGTGACGATCACATAATCGTTCTTACGCAGCTTCTCGACGAAATCCGTAAAAGAACTCGCTCCGTAAGCGCGTTCGCTAAAGCTGGAATCGAGCTGCAGCATGGTCGATTTGAGCAGACCAAGCTGCGGCCTGACTTCGCGCCGCTCAAGCACCTGCAGGGCACGCTCCACCAAAGGCATCGCCTGTCCCAGATCGAGGGCCGGCGGACGTCCACGTTTCTCGCCGCCGCGATCTTTGAAATGCGGCTTGTCATGGAAGTGCTTCTTTTCGTAAGGCGGGGCAGCCGCACGAGTCTCTCCGGGCAACGTCTGCGACACCGGACCGCTCGCAGGAGCAGATGCCGCCGCGGGACGTTCCTGCCGTTCCGGGCGCTCACTGCGCTCCGGCCGCGACGACGGCTCATCCATCAGCGATTCATAGCTGATGAACTCGTGGCAATTCTTCTGAAGGATGGTGCTGGTAAATGCGCGCCCTCCCAGAATGAACACCGTCTTGTCGTACTGCTTCAGCTTGTTCACGAGCGCAATGAAATCGCTGTCGCCGCTGACGATCGCAAAAGCGTTGATGTGATCGTGCGTGAACGCCATTTCGAGCGCGTCGAGCGCCAGATTGATATCCGCGCCGTTCTTATCGCCCCGAGGCGAGGGGTCGCGCTGAACCATCTGCACAGCGTGCTCGGAGAGCGCGCGCGTGTGAGTATCCTGCCTTCCCCAATTCGCGTAAGCGATCTTGGTGACGATCTCACCCCGCTCTTTCAGAGCTTCGAGCACGGCGGCGACGTCGAACTCGCGTTGCAGCGTCGATTTCACGCCGATCTCGATATTGTCGAAGTCAATGAAGACTGCGATCTTTAGGTGCTTGTCCATTACCATTCCTATTCCAGATTCCTTTTTTTTTGCCTTTTCCAATCGCATTAGGCCGCGCTCGCTCGTATGAATTCGATAATCCCTTCGAGTGACGCCCCTGGCTGAAACACGGCAGCAACTCCCAGCCGCTTGAGTTCCGCCGCGTCGCCGTCCGGGATAATCCCCCCGACCACGACCTTTACATCTTCCATCTTCTTCTCACGGAGCAATTCCATGAGACGCGGCACGATGGCGTTATGCGCTCCGGATAGGATCGAAAGCCCGATCACCTGCACATCTTCCTGCAGGGCCGCGTTAACAATCATCTCCGGGGTCTGTCGCAAACCAGTATAGATTACTTCCATGCCCGCGTCCCGCAGGGCCCTCGCGATCACCTTCGCTCCGCGATCATGGCCGTCGAGTCCGGGCTTGGCGACAAGCACCCGAATCGGCCGGCTGCTAATCGCCAAGGAACCTCCCAATGGGTTGCAATGCGCGTACGTTATCGCACACCGCCTTAAGCGCGGCGGTCAACGGAATAGCGAGGATCAGGCCCGCCGCATCCCATATGAAGCTCCAGAACATGAGCGCAAAGGTCACCACGAGCGGATTCAAGTGTACGCGGGCGCCGACGATTTTCGGATAGAGAAAATTCAGCGCCACGAGATGAAGAGCCGCCACCATCGCAGCCACTAGTACCACCCCGCTGATCGTGGCACCACCGCTGAGCGCCGACAGCAGAGGCGGCATCAAAGCCAAAGGAAGCCCCACGTACGGAATCAAGCTCAAGAACCCGCTCAGGGGTCCGGCCAGAAGCGGAAAGGGCACGCCGACCAGCCAGAAACCCAGGGTGGATGCAATAGCCAGCATTGCGCCCAGCATGGAGTTACCCACCACGAAGGCCCGCACCATGTTGCCGATTCCTTGAAGACTCTTACTCGCGATCACACGGTCTTCGCCTGAAAAAAACTGTAAAAACGCGCGGTTCACGTGGCCGCCCCAACTCAGTAGGAAATAAACCAGGAACGGGATGAACGAAGACATCAGCAGGAACTCATACAGAGACCCCAGTCGGGGATAGACGAAATCCGCAATCGGATTACTATCCTGATGGATGCGTACTTCCTGAATCGCCGGTGGAACATTGGGAACCGCAACCGCAGGCGCCGCTGTTTTCTTCTTAGAGGCGGCCTTGGAGACGATCGGCGCGGGAGGCGGCGGCTGGCGCGAAATCAACTTATAGGCGTTTGCCTCGATCCGCTCCAGCTTCAACTGTGTGTCATCCACCATCGACGCGGCCCGCTGAGTGATCTGCGGAAGCTGCGCAACAAGGCCGGAAGTCTGAATGTAGAGCGCCAAGCCGAGCGCGTAAACCACCAATGCCGCAAGCAGGCACACAACAAGCGCCGCCAGCGATCGAGGGAAACGGAACTTGACCAGCACATGAACGAACGGGTCGAGCAGAAACGAAATGATGACAGCGGTGATCGACGTGATCAGGAATACGCGCCCGTAGTAGAGCGCGGTCAGCACGACTCCCGCGGCGATGATAAAGACAGATAAGTTGAAGGTCGGCTGGCTTTCAACAGACTGCGAAACGGCTTTTACTCTTTGAGTGAGGATACTATCAAATTTATCATGCGGGTATTGGCTTTGGATCTTGGGAAGCGGAGGATCGGCATTGCCGTGAGCGACGAATTGGGCTTTACGGCCCAGGGAATGGAGACGCTCAACTGCGTCAACAAGCGGGCGGACCTTGCCGCGATCGCGAAAATTGCCAGGGAAAAGGCCGTGGGATTGGTGCTGGTAGGCAACCCATTGAACATGACTGGACAGGTTGGGGCGCAAGCCGAATGGGTTCACGAATACGCGGCGCGCATTGCGGAATACACGGGCCTCGAGGTAAAGCTCTGGGATGAACGTTTAACCAGCGCGGAGGCCAATCGCTTCCTGCGTGAGGGCGGAATGAGCTTTGACCGCAAGACCGGCACAGTCGATCGTATGGCCGCAGTGATTTTGCTCCAGAGCTATCTCGATTCCCTTTCGCTCAGCCAGGTGCCCGCCGTATGAAGCGCGTCGCGCTGTTGTTGGTTCTCTTGGTGGCGGCCGCAGCGGGGTATGTTCTTTATCAGGTCAATCTGCCCTATCAAGGCTTCCCGGATGAGCGGTTCATCGATATCGCCAAAGGCACATCCACCGCGACGCTGGCACGCGCGCTGCAAAAACAGGGCGTTGTCCGGCAGAGCTGGCTATTCTTGCTGGCGCGCGTCTGTTCTCCGGGTACCAAGCTCCAGGCAGGCGAGTATCGCTTCGATCACCCATCATCGCCCTTCGATGTCTTGCACAAAATTGCCCGTGGCGACATCTACTACATGGAAGTCACCATCCCCGAGGGACAGAACCTGTTCGATGCCGCGGCCACTGTCGCCAAACTGAAGCTATTCACAGAGGCCGACTTCCTGAAAGTTGCCCGCGATCCAGCCATGATCCGCGATCTGGATCCAAAGGCGACCTCACTTGAGGGTTATTTGTGGCCCGATACCTATCGAGTGGTTCGCACAACGACGCCCGCCCAACTCTGTCAAGCCATGACTAGGAAGTTTCGAGCTACCTGGAAGACCATTGGCGCGGGAGCCGACGTCCACCGTACGGTGACGCTGGCCTCACTGGTGGAACGTGAGGCTAGGCTCCCTACCGACCGGCCGTTAATCGCTTCGGTGTTCGTGAATCGGCTGAAGCAAGGCATGAAGCTCGATTGCGACCCGACGACCGTCTATGCAGCGCTGCTCGAAGGGCGCTATCGCGGAACCATCTATCGGTCTGACCTCGAGAGCGAGAATCCCTACAACACCTATAAACATGCGGGGCTGCCGCCGGGGCCGATCGCGAACCCCGGTCTGAGCGCAATCAAAGCAGCGCTCGCGCCTGCGGACACGAAGTATCTTTACTTTGTTGCCAAACCCGATGGTTTAGGCGGACATAACTTCTCTGAGACGCTAGCCCAGCACAACGCCGCGGCCGCGCAATATCACAGTGCCCAAGGCCACTAAACGGCAACAGTTCGACGCGCTCATCGGCGCAAATCAATGGACCGCAATCCACGCGGCCGAATGGGAACTGTTGCGCCAAACACTTTCCGAGGGATCGCTTCGTGATTGGCTCGCGGAAGTAGGTTTGCCTGTCGATCAACCGTATCGCGGCGTTGACACGAAGACGCTCGATGCCCTGGAAGATTCGCTGGCGACAATGGCCGCACTATACGAACGCGACATCTCGAAGCGAAAGCTTTGCCGCGCCACAGTGATCGCTGCGAAAGACCGCACGCGCTTCGCCGCGAACAATCAGAAGGTCGACCCCGTCAAACGGGCACTCAAATCCGAAATGGTGGAGTGGATGCTGGTATGGCTTTCCGACCCGGCCATGTTCCCCAGCTGGGCCAAGATTCGAAAAAGTATCAGATTGAGTCAGGCGAACAGGAGATAATATCGTGACTGCTCATGAGACGAAGGCATCAAGGATACGCCGCCAGGAGAACGATCTTTCTTGGTTTGTGCCTATTGAGTTTGGCGCCGGCAGGGTGCCACGAGCGATCCGATCTTGACCGGCTCATCAGCGGAGGCTCAGCGGCCTACATGCAGGCTTCTCAATACTATGACCGGCTGGGCGTGATCACTGTCGAAGCATGGCAAAATCAGATCGCCTTTCTGAGCTTGGCAGGCAGTTCCGCGAGCCCCGAAGATCAGGACATATTTCAGAAGCGTGTGGATGCCCTTTCGCGGCGCTCGAGTATGGCGCGGGCTCTGGCAAACGCCTATGTCTCGATCGGTTCGCTGCGTTCTTCGGACGGCCTGAATAGCGTGAGTACGGCGGGTAAGAATCTCGGAGCTGCCATAGGCGGCATACCCAATCTGCCCGGTGCTTCCGCGGCCGCAACCGCGCCAATCGGCCAGGCGGCACAGTTTCTGGCCGGCCTGAAACGCGGCAGCGACGCTCACAAAGCCTTGGAGTCGCTCTCGCAAGCAGGCGCTTATCAGAATGATCTATTCGTGCACGAGCGAACGGCATACATCGCGATGGAGGTTGATCGCGACGAAACTGCCGACCGTTTGCTGCGGCAACTCGCTGGCGCGAAGCTTGTGAATCCGTCGGCGCTTCTGCGCTTCCTACATCTGGGCGTACCTCAAGAAGCCTTTCCGGATAACGAGCGGATTCGAGCCATGGCGTTATCCGCTTCGTCCGTAGCGCTGTATCGCAAGAAAACAGCTTGGGCCTGCGCAACAGAAAATACAGCGGGGACGCTTGAGATTACGGCCACGCAGACAAAGGACCTGGCCACGCCCAACTCATCCGCTCTGAACCAACTGGATCAAGAACTCGCCCAGGCAAAGACCTGCATGTCCGAATATCAAATCCTGGATGTAGACAAATGACGCCCAAACCAGCAAACTCCTTCGACACCGCAGTGGCGGCACTTCTCGCGCAGAAAGTGCAAATCGAAAACAATCTATTGTCGCTGCAGGCAGCTTGCGTCAACGATTCGCAGCGTAAAGCTTTGGCGGACTCTTATCACAGCGCGGTCGCACAGTATGAAACCGCGCTAACGATGGCGCTTGTCACAAACGACGCGGCTGTGCAAAGCAATGTAGGGCAGATATCAACCATCCAGCAGCAGGTCCAGGACGCTATTGACCAAGCGGCCGCGATCGCGGGAATCCTCAACAAAATTGCAACTGGCATTCAAATCGGCACGTCGATCCTCAAGATGATGGCGGCTGCGTGAGCGGCCCCCGTTCGAAACTGCTCGGGGATATGTACCTGGCAGCCGTGATTCTGGCCTTTCTTTACTTTCGCGTGATCGGCTCCGAATCGTTCTCCAAGGTCGTTCATGCTCTACGCTGAGGTCGTGTCGGCTGCTGCCGCTGGGCTGGCGCTTGCGGTAGCGGGCTACGGAACCGGACGGATCGTGGCGGCAAAGCACGAGCTCAGCGATTGGGAACCGGAGAAGGCCGCGCTCGAAACGCTGTTGGGTATGGGCCTCAATGCCTTGGCCTTGTTCTTGACCGGAATCTTCTATTGGCGTCCGATCACGGTGATAGCCCTGCTCGCACTTCCCTTTTTGGTGGGCCTCAGAGCGCTCTTCCGCCTTCGAATCTCGTTTGCAGGCCTGCCGCGAACGGCCCTGGCGGCAACTTTGGCGATTCTACTGATCTGCTTTCTGGGAAGCTTTGCCAAACCGGTCGGCGACATCGGGAACGATACGATTTCCTACCACCTTCTCGGCCCGAAGACATGGAAAGCGGAAGGAGCAATCCGCCCGGTCTTGGATCACAGCCATACCGCAATGCCAGCCACGGTGGAGACGCTTTTCGCCGCGGGCATGCTGATTTCGAATGACCGCTCGGCCGGTTTTATAGACATGGTATTTTTCGCGCTCTTGCTCCTTCAGGTTGCCGGACTCACACGCAAGTTAGGCGGCGGTACGAACGCCATGGCCATCGCGGTTCTCTTGACCGCCGCCATGCCGTTGATAGCGGATTTTTCGAACAACGGTTTCGTGGACCTTGCCTACGCCTGTTTCGCCTTGGCCGCGATTCGGTTTGTAGTTTGGGGCCCGAAAATCAACTCGCCGGCTGTTTTCGGCGGAATCTTCACCGGTCTTTGTCTGGGCACTAAGTACAACGGCCTCTTTCTGGCCGCAATTTTGATTGCGGTCTACCTCTTCGATAGACGCGATTCCGCGCAAAGGGCAGCCTTTTGGATGTTTCCGCTCGCGGCGGTTCTGGTGGGAGGTGGCTGGTATTTGAGGAACTGGATCGTCCTTGGTTCGCCTGTTTACCCGATTCCTCAAGTTCTTGCGGGATTCTTTCATTCCGCGACCTTCCCACCAGCGGCCATCGAGGGCTTTCAGGAATACATAGCGGGACGGGGAAAGGGCGCCGGACGGGGATTTGGATACTTTCTGGCGCTCCCTTTTACCCTCACCTACTTCACGGCGGCATTCCATGGCGCCGGAGGAATCGGACTGGCTCCGCTCGGACTTGGTCCTGCCGGGCTTTACAAGGTTTGGAACCGGCGCGCCGTAAGAACTCTCGCGGCGATCCTCTTCTTCTTCACGCTGTCGTGGTACGTAACCCAACAGGAATCACGCTTCTTGATTCCGGTGGTCTGCGTCTTTGCGTCGTTGGCGGGAATCGGAGCCGAATGGGCGTGGTCAACGGCATCGGCGAGAAGAAGGATTCTAATCGGCGCGATCATCGCCATCTCAGTTATCTATGGAAGCCTTGTGATACTCACGGATGAGCGGCCTCGACTCCTGTGGCTCAAGGGACCCGCGGCCGACCTTGCGGCCCAAGCCACAAAGATCCCCTATCGGACCGCGTTCCAATATCTGAATCAGACGGACGCGGTCAAACGCGTCCTGATCCTCGATAAGTTGGTTCCCACTTACTACCTGAACAAACCCTACGTCAAAGTTCTCGGACCATATGGCGAGGTTCCAGACCCAAGTCTTACTTCGCCGCATGTGGCTCTGCAAGAAACGCGACGATTGGGAATCAGCCACATCCTAATGGTCACCCCTGATTTGGACCTGCCCGCTGGAACCAATTGCGACACCCCTGTATTCCAAAGCCCGGACGCGCGAGTCTATAGCTGCCATTAAGGCAGCTTGAAGTTGACGCTAATGTTCGTGGTCACTGGCACGGGTTCTCCGTTAAGCAAGGTTGGCTGATACTGCCATTGCTGCACCGCGGTAATAGCAGCCTGGTCCAGCGCCGCGTCAACGCTATTCAGCAGTTTCAGCGAAGTTAACGTCCCATCGGCCCCAATCTGAGCCTCGAGGATCACGGTACCCTGTGTGCCCGCCGCTAAAGCCACCGGCGGATAGACAGGCTTGACCTGTTTCAAGAGCCTCGCCGCCTGAACATTGCCGCCCACTCGGATGGGCTTCGCCTGCGCCGTGCGAACGGTCGCGACAGGTGGAACTCCACTGCCTACTACTTCAATATTTTGGGTGACACGCCCGACAGAAAGCCCGATGTTGAGAGAGGTCTCCTGGCCGGCATTCAGCGCAACCGAGGTATTGCGGAATCGCTGGAAACCGGGTTGCTGAACTTCAACTTCATAGATACCCGCGGGAAATCCGGTAAACGAATATCTTCCAACCAAATCGGCTCGAGTACCGATCTGAAAGTTCGGACCGATCAGAATCACATTCGCATTCGCGATGACGGCTCCGTCAGGATCATAGACGGTTCCGGTCAACTTCCCTGCCTGCCCTTGCGCGGGAGCGCGCAAAGCAGCGACGGGAATCAGCAGCGCGGCGAACGTGAGAGCGGTGATCAATTGCCCCTTACGCGAGAGGCGGTGGCGGTTCAGTAGCGGGTTCAGCATCGATGTAAATCTCCTTTCAAGATCGGACGTACGGGCCATGGCCAGCGCAGTTGAGGAGTGCCAGACGGAAGTTTTCAAATGATGAGAGAGGTCCAGCAATTCAGTGGCGTAATCCGTCGCGGGGATGCCTGAAATGAGAAGCGAGTCGTCGCACGCAGTCTCACTTTCGCGCCGCAACTGTCGCGCGGCGAGCCAGACAAAAGGGTGAAACCAATAAAGTGCTTTGGCGATTTCCGCGCACATTTGCCAGCCCCAATCGCGGCGGCCAATATGTGCAAGCTCGTGGGAGAGCACGATCCTCCGCCGCTCTTCAGGCCATTCCGCTGCTGCGTCGGGAAGAACGATCGCAGGGTTGGACAAGCCCCAGGTAACGGGCATTGCATCCGCATAGTGCGTGAACTTGAGCAACCGCACAGGGCGCCGGACGCCAAAGCGCGGCCCCAATTCGTTCGACAACTGCTGCCAGTTGATATCCAATAGGGGCTGCGCTCGCCGCCGAATCCAAAGGGTTCCCACAAGCAGCCGCAAGAGCAGCAAGCTGACTCCGCCGAGCCAGAATGCGCGAGGCCACATCGGCGGACGATTCAGTTCAGCCGTTGTTCCGTCGAAGGTTACATTTACGTCCTGTACCGCTGCCGTTTTAGATAACCCGCGCACCGGAACGGACAGGGCGCGGGTGTGCCACACCGGAGCGTATAGCGAGATTACGGGCGCAAGGATTAGAGTCGTGAGGGTGAGCGCCCAGATGCGATGTCGGAGCGCCGCGCTATGCCCTCGCAAACAGATAATTGCAATCCACGCGGCCCCCAAAAGGGCTGTCGACTTCCAGGCCCAATCCACCAAAAGGTCCGTCATGACCGCTCCTTTCGCGCTTCGGCGATCATGCGTGAGATTCTATCGAGTTCCTCGGGCGATAGTTTCGTACCTTCTCCGCCGAGCAAAGCCGCAACCGCATTTCCCGCCGACCCTTCGAAGAAGGTATCAATGAGGTGCCGCAGCGCCGACCGGCGTGCCGTCTTGCGGGCAACAATCGGCATGTAAACGTAGCGCAGGCCTTCTTCTACGTGCCGCACATGCCCCTTTTCTTCAAGGACACGAAGTTGCGCACGGACAGTGGAGTAGTTGGGGGGCGGGACTAGCTGGGCTTGGATATCGGCAGCGGTAGCTCGTTCCATGCGGTAGAGCGCGTCCATAATCTGACGCTCGCGGCGGGAAAGTGCGGGCCTGGCTGCCATGTGCTATTTTTATAGCATACATGCTAGAAAAATAGCAAGCGATTTATAGCTGCGCCGCTTTTCGCAATTTTTCGTTCTCGGCTTCCAATGCATCGAGCCTTTGACGAATCGGGGCTAAGATCTGAGCCAGTTCCTCTTCGGTGTAGCGCCGAGTGATGTGTT
>Ga0302325_10034459_pt1 | contig 10354 bp, 5 predicted proteins | sample Palsa_T0_2_FD_201948 | JGI IMG/M metagenome (GOLD analysis project Ga0302325, IMG submission 201948) | Peat permafrost microbial communities from Stordalen Mire near Abisko, Sweden - Palsa_T0_2 | ecosystem: Environmental > Terrestrial > Soil > Palsa > Peat permafrost | place: Sweden: Abisko...
AAGAACTTACCGGATTTCCACCGTAGGCTCGGGCATCCCAGGCATGATGCTCCGCAGGCCGTACGGACTGACCTCCGGTGCCGCCTCGGCCACCTGGCTGGCCGGCTTGCGGGCGTTCTGGACGAAAGTGTTGTTCTCCCCGTAGGTGGCCCAGGGCCCGGTCGGAATTTCCTCGAAATCGACGAATTTCCAGTCGGTGACATCCGAGCTGTTCATGCCCAGGTAATCCCGGACCGCGGGGGAAACATCCAGCCCCGCGCCCCCGTTCAGGTTAGGCCGCGGCCGTTCGCTCCCAAACACGTACTGCCAGTTATCTGTGCGGAATGGGCCGGCGTCCTCCCATTGCGCGTAGCAGACCTTGTTGCCGAAACGGATGGCGATCCAGCGGCCTTTGCAGACCGATTGGGACGCACCTTTGTAGTCCTTGGAGAACCAGGGGATGATCTGGCCGGCCTCGGCCTTGTGGGTGCCGCGCTCCATATCGTTGTACGGGAGGGCGACGTAGAAGGGGTTCTGGCCCGGGGTGAAGGAGGCGGGGATGTACTCGGCGGTGCGCTGGCTGGTGTCCGGGGTGTCGTTGCCGCCGTAATTGGTCGCCCAATGCGGGTCCCAGCAACTCGCGTTATTCGGCACCGGGTTGTTATGGGTGGGAGTCTCGCCGACCCAGAAAGTGGTGGTAACGATCTGGCGCTTCCACGGATAGCGGGATTGCTCGTCGCCCGGCAGCGGAGCGGGAGCGGCGGCCGGAGCGATGGAGGAAGTGGCGAAGGGCTCGGCGTCGCGCTCGGCGCTGGCCATGAGGGCGGGATCGAGATGGGTCGGGGCGGGGGCGATGCTGGACTCCTGTTCCGCGTAACTGGTCCAGGTGGCGGCGTGTTTGGAGTGCTTCACGGTGTCGTCGTCGGACGAGTCGGCGAGTTTGCGACGGGGGGGATCGTCGAGCGCGGCGCTATCGGACCCACCCGAGACACCGGTGTGATGGCGGTGATGCCGGGTGACGCCACCTTCCTTCTTCTCCTTGGTGGTGCCGGTGGTGGTCTCCTGGGCCTTGCCATGGGTAATCATGGCGGCGAGCGAGGAGAGCATGATGGCTGCAATGTGAAAGAATTTGCGCATTTTCATGACAGGGTCAGGGGTGAGACGCGTGCGCGCGCCCTATGATTGCAAGAAGGGAATCGTTCCAGGAGGCCGGGGCGCGTCCTTTTACGTATCCCTGTCGGGGCGGCCGTTGGGGGCGGTCGCTTGCCCTGATTATGACACAGTCGCCGGTTTCCGCAACGAATGACGGAGGAAATTGGCGCCCAGGTCCCAGAGGGGTCCCGGGAACTTGCGGCAATCGCGCAAGACGGCATCCAAGGCGACAACGAATTTATCGACCTCGGTGGGAGTGATCGTGAGGGGAGGGAGGATTTTAAGCGTATCCAGCCCGTGCGCAGCCACTTGCGTCAGAATCCTGTGGCGGGAAAGGAGGGAGGTGACCACCATCTGCGTGAAGAGGTTGATTTCCATCTTGTGGAGGGCTCTCCAGCCCAGCTTCGCCGCCATCTCCTGGGGCTCATGGAACTCAATGGCCAATATCAGCCCCTTTCCGCGGATTTCCTTGATGACGGAGTGCCGTGCCTTGAGTTCCCCGAGCTTCGAGACGAGGAGATCGCCCATGCGGGCGGCGTTCTCGACCAGGGACTCGTCATCGATGACCTCGAGGGTCGCGAGCCCGGCGGCCATGGCGAGATTGTTGCGGCCGAAGGTGGAGGAATGGACGACACAGCGATCCAACTGGCTGAAGGTTTTCTGGTAAATGTCCCGGCGGGTGGCGATGGCGCCGACGGGGACGTACCCGCCGCTGAGGGACTTGGCGAGGGTGATGATGTCGGGCTCGAGGTCCCAATGCTGGAAGCCGAACCATTTGCCGGTCCGGCCGAGCCCGCACTGGACCTCGTCGGAAATGAGGAGGGCGCCATGCTTGCGGCAGAGGGCCTGGACCTCGACGAAGAAATTGCCGGCGGGATATTTGACGCCTTTGCCCTGGACGGGCTCGAGGATGACGGCGGCGATGTCGCCGCCGGCGAGGAGGGATTCGACGCCGGCAAGATCGCCGATGGCGACGCGATGGCAGCCCTCGAGGTAAGGGCCGAAACCGTCCTGGAAATGGGGATTGCCCATGATGGACAGGGCACCCATGGAAAGGCCGTGGAAGGCGCCTTCCAGCGAGACGAGCCCGCCGCGTCCGGTGGCGGCGCGGGCGAACTTGATGGCGCCCTCCATGGCCTCGGCGCCGGAGTTACAGAAGAAGACGGCATTGAGATGAGCGGGCATGCGCTTGACGAGCGCCTCGGCGAGGATGCCGCTGAGGAGGGAGCAATCCATCTGGACCATGTTGGGGAGGTCGAGATCGAGGACGTCGCGGAGGGCCTGCTTAACGGCGGGATGATTGCGACCGATATTGAAGACGCTGTAGCCGCTGAGGAAATCGAGGTATTCGAGGCCGTCGAGGTCGTACAGGTAAGCGCCGCGGGCGTTGGCGTAGATTTTGTCGAAGCCGATGGTGCGCTGGACGGAGACGAGGGTGGGGTTGATGTACCGCTCGTGCAGGTCGTAATTCTCCCCGAGCCGTTCAGTGACGAGCTGCTTGATGTCGATGGGCATGCGGGAGCTTAGCGGGGAAAAGGTGAATTATGAAGGAGGAATTGGGAGATTTGAACTGTTAAAGGGGGCTGTTGCGTGGCGATGGCATTCCCCTTCGGGAAAGCCGAAGTTTTCTTTTCACCTTTGCGGCCTGGCGTCTTTGCGTGAGGCTCTCGCTTTGTCGCGCAACACGATGTCCATTCTCGAGAGCATCACTCGGACGGAAGACTACGACGCGGTCATCGACATTACCCCGTCGCTGCCGGCAGGGAGGGCTGTCGGGATTCGGCATTTTTGCGCGATGGACCCGGGACGGGAGGATGGTTCGACCGGGAAGCGGCGGTTCATGGTCAGTGCGTTTTATCCGGGCGTGTTGGATCGGGATGCTCCGCGCGCCCGGTTGGTGGATCTGCTTTACCCCCGCGTCGATGATGCCCTGGAGCTGCTGGCACGGGAGAGCGGGCTGGGGGAAACCGACAAGGGATTCGCCTTCGAGCATTTGAAGACGTTGGCGTTGCGGGCGCAACGCGGGCTCGCGTTGCAAGGGTCTGCCGCCCGGCCGGTGCTGATCCATTATCCGGGCGGGCAAAGCCACCGCATGAGCAACGCGGCGGTGTGCGAGGCGCTGGCGAGCCGGGGGTTCGTGGTGCTTGCGCTCGATGCCCCGCGCGATGCGCCGGCGGTGGTTTTCCCGGATGGTTGCATGGTCACGCCGCCGGCGCCAGACGATGAGAATCACATCTGGCCGCGTATTGCCGATGTGCGGTTCCTCCTGGATCAATTGGAGGAAATGAGTGCGGCGTTTTTTGACGGGTGTCTCGATCCCGGGCGCGTTGGGATGTTCGGTCATTCGCGCGGCGGGTATCTCTCGAATATCTGTGCGGTCGAGGACAGCCGCATTCGGGCTGCCGCGAATATGGATGGATTTTTGTGGGGAATATGGACTCAGCACGGGACGGGATTGAACGAGTTTTCCCCGGAATTCGTCCAGCGAGCGAGGAGCCTGGCAACACCGATTCTGCGACTGAAGAGCGATCCGGGCAGCGAGGAAAAGGCGCAGCTTCGCTTTGAGGAGGAATCGTGCGATTTCGGGGGCGACTTCATCCTGGTGGCTCTGCATGGGTGGGAGCACCGGGATTTTGCGACGACGCCATGGCTGAGCGGAGCGGCGGCGGACTTTGCTGGCAATGTGCGCCATCCGGTTGCGCCTGCTGCACGGGTTGAATTGCTGACCGGGTTGCTGGCGGATTTTTTTGGGACCTATCTGATGGGCCTGCGGACTCAGATGGCCATGCTCGATGAAGGGGACGTGGGCATGGATGTTTTCTTCCGGTGCGATATGCCGGCGGGGCCGTAGAGCGGAATTTATGCAATCCTGCTTTCAACGGTTCGCGTATTCTGTGAGAAGACGTTTTGCAAGCTGCGATGGTGGACCGGCTTCGAGCCTCGATAGCCTATCGACCGGATTGCCTGGGTATAGGTTTCTTCCCTGCGCTCCTGTACAGGAAGCGCGTGGGAAAATCTTGCTATCGCAGCAATGCCTTCAAAATAAAGCCGTGCCTACTACTCGTATCAAACATTGGCTCATGAGACCTGATCCGGAGTATTGGCAATTGGTCTTGCCTGGGGTGGATTCATCCGGTATCGAGTTTTTTGTCCCTGATTCAACACCGGTTCATATTTGTCAAGCATATTCCTCCCACTCGTGTTGTCCGACATGCGCGTAATTCTTGCAAAAAGGAAATACAGATGATGTATCACTCAGATTATGAGTGAGTGCATTTCGTGGCTCCATCTGACGGACCTACACTTGGGACAACCGAATGGCTGGTTCTGGCCTGTCATGCGTCAACAGTTCTACGAGGATTTAGCGGCCCTCGCTGAGAGAGCAGGACCGTGGGACTTGGTGTTTTTCTCCGGAGACTTTGTCCAGCAAGGAACCCAAGAGGAGTTTCAAAAGGTGCGAGGGGAGTTGGAGAGGTTATGGCAACACCTAGCGGGGTTAGGCTCGAAGCCACTGCTGTTCGCAGTCCCGGGAAATCACGATCTCCTGCGACCAGGAGAAACGGCACCTATTGCGGGTCCGTCGAAACACTGGCACGGTACGGAGGAAGAAGAACTTCGCAAAGAGTTTTGGTCCACGCCAGATTGCTGGAGCAGACAGGCAATTACAAAGGCTTTTAGCAATTATAGTGAGTGGCTTTCTAATTTGCCTTTGGTTCACTCAAACATAACTCACGGACTTTTGCCTGGAGACTTTTCGGCGGTTATCCCGAAAGGCGAGGTTCGTCTCGGAATCATTGGGTTAAACACAACTTATTTACAGTTAACGAAAGCTAACTACGAAGGCCGGTTGGACGTTCACCTTCAGCAGATGCAAGCAGTATGCCGGCAGGCAAGTGATTTATGGCGAAAAGACATTGACATGGCGGTCTTAATGACTCATCAGCCACCCGATTGGCTACATCCGGATGCGCAGAGGCAACTTAACGAGATATACGGGACTGGACGTTTTGATGCTCATTTCTGTGGACACTTGCATCAGGCAAAGACTCGGGACCTGAGCGAAGCCGGCGGGTCAATGATGCGTCTCCGTCAAGGAGCTTCGCTTTTCGGTTTGGAAAAATACGCGGTTTCTCAAACGGAACGCCAATTCGGCTACACTCTGGGACGATGGGAAATACACGGTGACACCGGCACGGAGACACTGTGGCCCCGATTAGCCCGCATTGCTCGGGACGGAATTTGGACATTGGGTCCGAACCCCGGTTTCCATTTAGACGTCGATAATTCCACAACGACGCGCCTGCAACTCCAGCGCAGAGAGCAACCCGTCGAATCGCCGAAGGATGAACAGGGTGGAGGGAATAGAACGACGAAAACTCCGCCAGTGGAGGTTAGAATTGTACAGATCGAGTCTCCGCTCGACGAAACCGCCGCTCGCCAAAGGCTAAAGAGCGTTCCGCGGTTTCGCTTACACACCGAAAGCCACCATTACGCTGTTCGCGAAGAGGAACAAAAGAGACTCGCGGACCTCCTAAAAGGACGAAGGGCTGCTTGGCTCGTTGCGGACTGGGGCTATGGGAAAGAAGGGTTTCTGGCTTGCGCATTAGATCGAATGGGGGGGCAGGAAGCGCTTTTAGACGTATACCGCATCCAATGTGGCTTAGTCGATAAATGTGACGAACTCGTCGCAGCGGCTGAAACTCAGTTGGGCGTGTCTTTTCAGGAGTTTTTGGCAGCAGTAGCTGCGTTGCCCTCCTCTGTGTTGGTACTTGACGACTTGCCTCAATCATTAATAACCGGCGACGAACGAGAGGCCTTCGAGCGTAAGATACGCCCGCTATTCGATTTTTGCCCTTCACTAAAACTGATTTTCGTTTCAAGGCAGGCACCCGAATCAACAGAGTCAACGGACATTGTTCTGCTGCACCAGCTAGATGTTCCAGAGACGCGAAATTACCTAAAACTACACCCGCGATGGAGGCAGGGGCTCGGCGACGATTTTGAATTAGAACGAATCCATTCATGGTCGGGCGGGCTGCCAATGCACCTTGATCGTCTTCTTGAGCGGATCGAGTTCGTCAAATTGTTAGACATCCTCGACGACTCCGTAGAATTACCGATGCAACACTCCAAGGAGCCAATTCCTGAGTCGTTGCCAAAAGCGGTCAGTAAACTCTCTAAGTCCGATATCAAGGTTCTGGACCGAAGTTTCAAGCTTCTGAAGGTTCTCACAGTTTTACGGGACGGTGAAACATTTCAATCCATTAAGCGTTTTTATGAAAGGGAGCCATTTTACCAAGATGATATTGACGAACTGGTTGGATTGGCCTTGCTCGAAAGCGTTACGATTGCCCAAACTGGTGCGGATATTAGTGTGCACTCGGCTCGCTACACCGTGTTTAATGAACCAATCCCGAAGCTGCTTCGGGTACCTCGCCAAGTCCGGGATTATGTCAATTCACTAATTTCGGACGATGAACGCGATGATATCATCTCGACATCTACGGGGCTTTTCTTTGGTCCAAATTGGTTCCAGGGCAAAATTCGTCCACGTCGGGCACTCCTTAATGCGTATGGGCAGAGCGCTATCGCAGGTCCGGGGAATGAACACGTCGTCGCGCGACATCTGCTATCAAAGGCCTTAAGTAAGAACAAAAGGCAAGTGGATCGGTATGCCTTACTCGCTCTCGGCTATTGCCGCAAATTGATGAGCGAAGATCGGTTTCGCGATGCATTGGTTATGTCCCGCGTCCTCGTAGATTTGCTTGAAGCTACCGAATATGATAAACACTATGTGGAGGCAGCGCATATATACGGTCGCGCTCTGCGCATGACCGGACATGAGGAAGATGCAGTAGATGTATTATTGAAAGCGCTGGAACGGGGGGCTGCGTTCCTGATTGATGATAATAAAGCGGCTATTAAGCTTTCGCTGGCGGTTGCGTACCAAGACATCGAAAATGGCGAACTGGCTGTAGCGGCGGCCAGAGAGGTGATCGCATTAGCACACGCTGACACAAACGACGCTCTGCAGGCGGAAGGCCTTGTTGCCGATACGGTTCTTAAAGGTAACGAGCGAAAGAGACGGCTCACGGAACTGAAAGAACGCGCACGAAATCTCAAGCACAACAATGCAGCGAATAATATCGCTTTGACTTTGTCACGAAGCAGCGACGATCGCGAGGAGTCCCTTCGGCTACTTCAAGAGGTGTTGTATTCCGCAAAGGACAGTTACAATCGTACTCGAGCCATCATAGAGAAGGTCACGATTCTTGGAAACCACGTCAGATTGTCGGAACTGAAAGAAGAAGACCAAAGGTTGTTAAGCGCTGCATATAGCTACAGCTACGCGCAACGGATCGGTAATTTGCTCGATGATTGCCATAAGGTTCTGTGGCGGATGTTCCTCCGGGAAAATCTTTGGGATAAACTAATCAGGCTTTTCCGCTTTTCATCGTTCGTTTGGCGTCTCAAGGGAATCGAGGAGCGGGAAGGGGAATATTTAAAGGATTTGGACGCAGTGGATATTGAGGGTCTGAAAAGGACGGAAGGAAAAACTCTCATTATGGAGATCGTCTATTTGGAAAAGCGGCGAGAAAGTCGTGCTCCTAAGGCCACATGAATTTGGCAGTCCGGGGAGCGGCGATGTCCTCGAGGTCGTTACCGAAAGGGGTGCGTTTCGGAGGGGTTGGAATTGGGCTTTCGGAAGGCTCGCGCATTTGGATAAGGGCAACGGAGTTTTTCTTTTGCTCCGTTGGTGACCGAAGAAATTAACCGACGTCGAAATCTACAGTGCAATCTTCACCGTTTCAGCCGAGGCTGGCTACGAGAGGATCCGCCGGGCCTCGGCGACATCCTGGGCGATCCGGGCTTTCAGCGCGTCCAGCGAGCCGAATTTTTGCTCGGGGCGCAGGCAGGAGCGGAAGGTGACTTCGACGTCCTCGCCGTAGATGTCCTCGTTGAAATCGAAGAGGTGGAGTTCCAGGACGCGCTCGCCGGTGGCGGAGCCAATGGTGGGGCGGACGCCGAGGTTGACGACGCCTTTGAGAGGGCGGCCAGCCCAGAGGGCGGTCACGGCGTACACGCCGTTGGGGGGGAATTGCTCGTTGTGTGCGCTCAGATTCGCGGTGGGAAAGCCGAGGGAGCGGCCGAGCTGGTCGCCGCGCACGACTGTGCCGAGGATCGAGTAGTCGCGGCCCAGCAACAGGGAGGCGCGTCCGAGGTCGCCTGTCTCGACGGCACCGCGGATGGCGGTGCTGGAGACGATTTCGCCATCGACCTGGACGGCGGGGACGCCGACCTCGTCGAAACCGAGGCGGTCGCCCATCTGGCGGAGCATTTCGAGATTGCCGGCACGGCCGCGGCCGAAGCTCCACTCGTGGCCGACGCAGATTTCGCGCAGCGGGCGGCAGGCGTTGTGCAATGCGAGGACGAAATCCTCGGGCGGCGTGGCGGCGAATTCTGGGGTGAAGGCGATGACGAGGATGGACTCGATGCCGAGGGCGCGGATGAGGCGGAGCTTGTGGGCGGAGGCGGTGAGGAGGCGCGGGGCGCTCCCGCGGCGGAGGATTTTGGCAGGGTGGGGATCGAACGTGACGGCGACGGCGCTGCCGTCGCCGGAGCGGGCATCGGCCAGCGCGCGGAGGAGGACGGAGCGATGGCCGAGGTGGACGCCATCGAATACGCCAATGGCCAGATAGATGGGACCGGGGAGTGTGGCGAGGTCCGGGATGGCGCGGAGGAGGAGCATTGGGGAAAACTCAAAATTCGAAATCAGAACGGAGCGAAGCGACATCAACCGTCCATATTCCTCTCAGAAAAAACGGTTCAATTCGAAGGGCTCGGCGCGTTCGCTCGCGTCATTCGCGATTCATCCTTTTCGAATTTCTGATTTCGAATTTTTTCACTATGCGCCGCGCAGGCGCGAGACTTCGGGGAGGGTAAGGATTTTGGAGCGGATGGATTCGCCGGAACCGGCCGCGATTTCATCGACGGTGATGGAGCGGTCGAGATTGAAGCGGCCGGACTTGGTGCGGCGCAACTGCTGGAGATGGGCGCCGCAGCCAAGGTCCATGCCGATATCGTGGGCGTAGGTGCGGACGTAAAAGCCCTTGCTGCAAACGACACGGAAATCAATCTCCGCCGGCCGGACGGCCCGGACCTCGTGGGCGAAGACGTGGACGAATCGCGGCTCGCGCTCGACCACTTTTCCCTGGCGGGCGAGCTTGTAGAGGGCGACGCCGTCCTTCTTGATCGCGGACACCATCGGCGGCATCTGGTAGAAATCGCCGTCGTAGCGCGCGAAAGCGGTCTCGACCTGCCCGGGGGTAAATTCCGGAACGGGACGGGTCTCGAGGACTTCGCCATCGGCATCCTGGCTGGCGGTGATGGCGCCCAGGCGCATGGTGCCGACGTATTCCTTGTCCTCGCTCATTAGGAGGTCCTGGATTTTGGTCCCGCGACCCAGGACAACCAGGAGGAGACCGGTGGCGAGGGGATCGAGGGTGCCGCAGTGGCCGACCTTCTTGAATTCGAGCCGGCGGCGCACGAGCGCCACGACATCGTGGGAGGTCATGCCCGGGGCTTTGTCAACGAGGAGGACGCCGTCTATTTCAGTTTGTAATCTCATGGCAAATGGCGGTGAGGACCTGGGCTTCGACGTCCGCGACCTTGCCGCGAACGCGGGCGCCGGCAGCCAACGTGTGGCCGCCTCCCTGGAACTGCTGGCAAATCTTGCAGACATCGACGCGGGGGTCTTTGGAGCGGAGGGAAATGCGGACCGTGTCCTCGGAGGCGAGTTCCTCGATGAAGGCGGCGACGATGATGCCGTCGATGGCGCGGATGGTATCGATGAGGCCTTCGTTGTCCTCGGGAAGCACTCCCAACTCCTCGACCATCTTCTGGGTCAGGACGAAACTGGCCACGCGGCCATCGCAGGTGATCTCGAGGACATTGAGCAGGGCGCGCAGCAGATGGACGCGGCGCAGCGGGTAGCTTTCGTACATTTTCTGCGAGAGGTCGCCGACCTTCACGCCGGCCCGGATGAGGGCGGCGCCGATCTCGTACGTGCGGGCGGTGGTGTTGGAATACTGGAAGGAGCCGGTGTCCGTGGAGATGGCGGCGAAAAGGTTCTCCGCGATTTCCGGAGTCAGCGGGAAACCGGCGAACTCGATGAGGTCGTAGAGAATCTGGCCGGTGGCGGGAGCGGTGGAGTCAATGTAGG
>Ga0302325_10034460_pt1 | contig 10354 bp, 4 predicted proteins | sample Palsa_T0_2_FD_201948 | JGI IMG/M metagenome (GOLD analysis project Ga0302325, IMG submission 201948) | Peat permafrost microbial communities from Stordalen Mire near Abisko, Sweden - Palsa_T0_2 | ecosystem: Environmental > Terrestrial > Soil > Palsa > Peat permafrost | place: Sweden: Abisko...
GGCCGAGCCCTGCTCAAGAGCCACCAGCTCGAGCAGGCCGTCGTGCAGTTCGAGGCCGCGCACCAGCTGGATCCGCAATCGGGGGATGCCCGGAGCGACCTGCGAGCCTCTCTCAACAATCTTGGCAACTCGCTGGCCCGCGACGGCCGCACCGTCGAAGCCGTGGCGGAGTATCAGCGCGCGATAGCGGCCGACCCGAATGACCCCGGGGTCCGGCGCAATTTGGGATTCGCACTCCACACCCTGGGCAAAAACGCCGACGCCATGGCCCAGTTTGAAGAGGCGGATCGCCTCGAAAAAATGCGCTGAGAATCCGGTTGGGCGATTATTTTGGTGCCAATCGGTCACGTGTCCGCACAATGATCTCCTTACGCATGAAGCTTTCTTCTTACCCCTCGGAGGCGGCGGCTGTCGCGCGCCCATCCCGAGCGTTCTCCCACGCTCGCGGTTCCAAATTCCTGGCTACCACCCTCGGTTGCATGGCGGCCGCTTTCGCCGGCTGCGCGACAGTCAGCGCCGCTTCGGACCCTTGGTCCGAGGAGGCGGCCATCGTCGCGCGCATCCACGCGCCTCAATTCCCCCACCATGATTTTCCAATCACCGACTACGGAGCCTCAGCGGGCCGGTCCGACTCAAGCGCGGCGATCCGCAAAGCGATCCAGGCGTGCCACGACGCGGGAGGAGGCCGCGTCATCGTGCCGTCGGGCGTCTTCGACACCGGAGGCATTCGTCTGCTGAGCAAGGTCGAACTCCATCTCGAGGACGGCGCCACGCTCCGCTTCTCGACGGACCCTGCCGCGTACCTTCCGGTCGTCACCACGCGTTGGGAGGGAACGGAGTGCATGAATTACGCCGCCTTCATCTATGCCTATGACCAGGAGGATATCGCCGTCACGGGCAACGGAACACTCGATGGCCAGGCTTCCGACGAGAATTGGTGGGCCTGGGCCAAGCACGCGGGCGGAACGCGCGCGCGAGCAACCACCGACGTGCGCGCCTTGAACGATCTTGCCGATCGGGGAGTTCCCGTGGAGGGGCGCGTCTTCGGAGCCGGGCATTTCCTAAGGCCCAATTTCTTTCAGCCGTATCGGTGCCGCAATGTCCTGATCGAGGGTGTGACGATTCTGCGTTCGCCGATGTGGGAATTAAATCCCGAGCTTTGCACCAACGTCACCGTGCGCAATGTGAAGATCTCCACGGGCGGACCCAACAACGACGGCTGCGATCCGGAATCCTGCCGCGATGTGCTGGTGGAGGGGTGCGTCTTCAATACGGGAGACGATTGCATGGCGATCAAGTCCGGCCGCAATGATGATGGCCGCAGAGTGGGCGTGCCTGTCGAGAATCTCGTCATCCGGAAGTGCTCGATGCAGGACGGGCATGCGGGCGTCGCGATCGGCAGTGAAATTTCCGGCGACTGCCGCAACGTCTTCGTCGAGGACTGCACCATGGACAGCCCGCACCTGGAACGGGCCCTTCGCATCAAGTCGAACGCCCGCCGGGGCGGCGTGGTCGAAGGCATTCATATGCGCCGCGTGACGATCGGCCGGGTAACGGAGGCTGTGCTCACGGTGGACTTCCAATACGAGGAGGGGTCTCATGGCGCCTTTCCGCCGACCGTTCGCGACGTATCGATCGAGGACACGACCGCCAAGGCAAGCCCGAGGCTTTTCTTCATCACCGGATTCAAGGGAGCGACAATCGACAACATCCGGATTTCCCATTGCACCATTGGCGGTGTCGATTCGCCGGAGCTCATCGAATACGCCGGCCGGATTGAGCTGGATAACGTGATGGTGATTCCCGCCAAGGCCCCCCATAGCCAGAGCTCCCGAGCTCTGGCCCCCAACTGATCTCAGCGAGTCGAGAACTTGTAGACGGTCGTCGTCCGGTAGACTTCGCCAGGGTGCAGGATCGCCGACGGAAAGTTTGCGTGGTTGACCGAGTCGGGGAAGTGCTGCGTCTCCAGGCAGAACGCGGCGTATTGATTGAACGGCTTGCCGTCAGGTCCAACGATCGTCCCGTCCAGGAAGTTGCCGCTGTAGAACTGAATTCCAGGCTGGTCGGTGAGGACCTCCATGACGCGGCCGCTCGAGGGATCGCGCACGCGGGCGGCCAGGGCCAGCTTGCCGCCGCCGCCGTTCACGACATAATTGTGATCGTATCCCTGAGGATGATTCGTCAACTGGCCGATGTCCCGTCCAATGGGCTTGGCGCGGGTGAAGTCCATGGGACCTCCCGCGACCGGAATGATTTCGCCTGTCGGAATGAGCGTGTCGTTGACGGGTGTGTAGGTCTTCGCGTTCAGCAGAAGTTCGTGCCCAAGGATGTTGCCCGAGCCGGCCAGGTTCCAATAGGTGTGGTTGGTGAGATTGATCGGCGTGTCCTTGTCGGTCGTGGCCAAATAATCTAGCCGAAGCGCATCATCCTCGGTGAGGGTATACGTCACCCGGGCATTCAGAGTACCGGGATAGCCTTCATCGCCGTCGGGGCTTACATAAGTGAATTCGGCCGCGGTGCCATCGCTCGAGCGGACGGGCCTCCCCTTCCAAACGACATGATCGTACCCCATCGGCCCTCCGTGCAGATGATTGGGCCCGTCGTTCAGCGGAAGGGTATAAGCCTTTCCATTGAGGGTGAAATGCCCCTTGGCGATGCGATTTCCGTACCGGCCGATGGTCGCCCCGAGATGCGCTGTCTGCTTCATCATGTCCGCGAGATTGCCGCACCCCAGGACAACGTTGCCCGGCTTTCCGTCCTTATCAGGGACATCGAATTCGATAAGAGCCGCGCCGTAAGTGATTATCTTGGCGGTCGAACCCTTGGCGTTGGTCAGGACGAGCTCTTCGACCACTGTGCCGTCGGGCATGCGCCCAAAATCGCTGTGTTGGACATCCGCTTGCATGGAATAAGGGGCCAGGGCGGCAGCAAGAGCGAGAATCGGACCCAGGGCGAGGGCGGACTGCGGTGAGGTTTTCATTGAGGACGGGATGAGGTTGAGGGGAATAGCCGAGCTTCCCACCGATCCGCTTGCTTGGCAACTCCCGGTGTTTCTCAATGGACGGATGCTCACGATGCTCGTTTCCGCGATCGTCCTCGCCGGGGCCGCGCTCGCGGTCCAGGGGCGCCGGGGATTCGAAAGTAAGGAAATAGCGCGGGTCGCCGTCCTCTTTGCCGCGGGGCTGTTCACCGCCGGACCTTTTCTCAGTGAGCGCTGGTTGGGCGCCGGGGATTCGATGAACTACTCCGACGCGGTCGCGGACACCGTGGTCCAATTGCGACAAGGAGTTTTCCCCGTTCTTGTCGGTCAGAGCGAATACGCGTTCAACGGCCGGGTCCACCCTCTGCGGTCCGCTCCCTTGTTCACCTATGCGGCAGGAGCGCTCGACGCTCTTACAGTCCGCCGGCTGGACTTTTGGGGGCTGCAAAATGGCGTCCTGGCCCTCAGCCTGATCTCCGCCTTTTTGGTGACGTACCTCTGCTTGCGGCCTATGGAGGGCGTCGACCCCTGGCGCGCCTGCTGGCTCGCGCTCGCCTACGGTTTCTCGCCCGCGCTCCTCGCTGCCGCCTACGGTCAGGACCTCTATATGTCCGTCGTCGCGGCGCCCTTCATCCCCGTGGCGATTCTCGGGGCGGTGCGGGTCACCGCCGCCCGATCCACCCGGGACTATGCGCTGATGGCGGTCGGTCTCGCCGGACTCTGGCTCGCGCACCCTCCAATCGCCGCATGGATGTCCCTGGGCTGCACGGTCGTCGTTGCGGCTGCCTGGGCGGCGCGCCTTCCCCGGATGCGCGAGATTGTGGGAGTCACCGCGGCCGCAGCGCTCGGCGGGGTCTTGTCGGCCTACGTGTTCGTATCGGCCCTCGGCATCGGTGAATCCGTCGTCACGACAGGCACGCGTGCTTCGAAAGAGGCGATCGTCGACCGACTGGAAGGAATCACCCGGCAATTTGCGGCCGGATCCTTCCGGCCGGTCGGCGTGGATCCCACCAATCTGGATTCCTTCCAACTGGGATACGGGCTCTGGATCCTGGCGGCGGCGGCTTTCCTCGCCGCGTGGCGCCGCCGGGGCGTTGTTCGCGTGCTGGCCGCCGTGATTGGGCTCTTCCTTGCCCTGGTATTGCCGGTTCCCGTCCTCCACCGGCAACTGTGGCTGGCTCTGCCCTTCCAGTTTCTGACGATGACCAATATCTGGCCCATGCAGCGCGCCTATTTGGTCCTGTCCGGCTGGATCGTCTTCGCGGCAGCCGCGGGGCTAGCGCCACTCCATTGGCCGCAATCGGCCACGCGACGGCGCGCGGTATTCGTTGCAATTGCCCTAGTCCTCGCGTGGTCCGTCACGGAAGCAGGGGCCTTCGTCGAGCATGGGTTCCGCCTGCGCCGGGGAGAGGTTGAATCGGAGCGGATTCACCGCGCGGAGAACATCAATCTCACTGTCACCGCGTACTCGCTCTTGGCGGCGCCAAGCACATTTACCCACGGGACCGTCGATCCGGAGCACGAGTTCCGGCTGCTGCGTCCAGGAGACGGCCGTGAAATTGCCGACAATTGGACAGGTTCCTCGCGGCCGCCGAAGGTGGTTTCCCGCGGCGTCCTTAAGATCGCGGCGGGCGACCGAAATTTGCTGCACCTGGAACCCCTCATCACGATTCAGCCAGATCTAAAATATGTCGTGCGGTTCCGGTTTTTGACGAAGCCGTTCGAGGCGATGATGTTCGTCAGCGGAGGGACCGTCCTGCGAGATTACCGGCTGCCGAGTTATGTCGGAGCGCACGGGTTTGGAATGGAGACCGGCAACAATCCGGCGCTGGTCCTGTGGACCACCGCCCCGGCGCCCAGCACGGTCGAGGTGACGCTTGCCTCGGCCGATCCGGCCATGCCCTTGTCCGGCGATCTGGCCGAATTCACACTCGAAGAGGTCGACCGCGACGCGCTTCCGATCAAGCTGCTGGAACTCTCGCCTGAGTTGCGATGCCGGGTGCGGGCGCCGGAGCAGGCCTGGCTGTCGACCCCCCGCCTTTTTATCCGCGGCTACGAAGCGTCGGTCGACGGGTCGCCGGCGCGGGTGGCCCGCTCCGACGACGGGCTGGTGCTGGTCTCGGTTCCACCGGGCGAGCACGAGGTGGTGCTCCGCTATAGGGGATTCCCGCTGCTCCGAGAGACCTTCTACGCAGGGCTCGTTGGCTGGGCGGCGGTGGGGATCTTCGGGATAGCTTGCGCGGCCGGCTGGGTGCGCGCGCCCTCAAGCGGCGCGAGAACCGCGTCCACACCCCGCACGCGCGGACGGACGCTGGCCTCTTCGATCGCGCTGGCCGTGGCGGCCGGCGCCGCGGTGCTCATTCCTGCGTTCGTCCGCTGGCGTGCCGAGGGCGCGCTCGTTGGCGGGGCTGGGCCTCTGCATATGCGTCTTTGGTTGCCCGTGCCCAAGCTTGGAACGACTCAGGCGCTGATGTCGGCGGGGAAGGCACCCGAGGAATCCATGATCTTTATCCGTTACCGTGATCGAAATCATATCGAGATCGGCCTTGATGCCGGCCACAAGGGCTATGCGGTCTCTGCGCCGCTCGAGGTTTCCTACAATCAGAAGCAGGATCTGGTGATGAGCTATGCAGCCCTCTATCCTGCGGGGCGGCCGGAGCTCTCGGGTTTGCCCGCCGCTGAGCTCGATTGGCTGCGCAGCACGGTGCGAATATGGCTCAACGGACACGAGGTGGTCACGCGCCGCCTGGAGGACTTCGATCCGGACGTGCGCACCGTGACAATCGCCGACACCAACCAGCTCCGTGAAGACCCAAAACGATTCACTGGCGATGTGGAATCGGTCGAACGCCTGCCGGTCTCAGCGGCCGAGTATCCGTTCACCGGACTGCCGGCCGTGCTGAGCGGGGCGGGTCCGGTTGGCCTGCGTCTGTTCCTGCCCCCTTACGGGGCCCAAAAGAACGAGCCTCTGATCGCGATGGGCCACCAGGGATCGGCGAGCTTTGTATTTGTGCGCTCGATCGACGCGACCCACGTCCAGGTGGGACTCGAGACGTGGGGATCGGCCGCCATCCTCGGCGATCCCGTTGAGGTCGACCGCCAGCAGGCGCAGCGTGTGGAGGTGACCGCGCCGGCCCTGTTCCCGGATGAAAATCCGAATATTCGGCGCTTGCCCGACGACGCGAAGGAATGGCTGCGCCACCACGTGACCATCGAATGGAATGGCAAGACGGTCCTCAGGCGGCGGATCGCCACCCTGCCGGCCGGCGGCGGCGAGATGGGAATCGGCATCAATCGGATCGGAAGTTCACTCCTCGATCCGGTGTTCACCGGCGTCGTCGTGGGCGTGGAACGCCTGCCGGTGGCGGGGGCGGGCTTTCCGATTCTCCCGCTCGCCGGACTGCCGGGCGCCGTCGGACCGCTGCGGTTGGAGCTCCTCTTGCCGACGGACCAAACGGGCCACGCTCAACCGCTCCTGACCACGGGAAAGCCCGGAGCCGGAATGTTCCTCTTCATCCGTTACATCGACGGAAGCCACGTTCGGATTGGACTCGATATCTGGGGCGGAGCGGTCCTTGTCATCAGTGATCCTATTGCGATCGACTACGCAAAACCCCACGAGTGCGTGCTCTCATGCGCCGCCCTTTACCCGGAAGCGGAGGCGAAGCGCGCGGGGATTCCATCGCCGGAGACCCGGCGGCTGCGCGGCCAGGTCGAAGTCCGGCTGGACGGACAGACGGTCCTTCACAAGGAGGCCTTCACCTTCGACTCCGATCCGGCGGCGATCACGGTCGGGCGCAGCCGTATTGGAGGATCCAATACCGAGCCGGAATTCACGGGCGACATTCTCGCCTCGGAGCGCCTCCCCGTGCCTCTTCCTTCGTCACATTAACCCCCGTCTCGCATGGTTACCCAATCGCCCGTCAGAGCGCCCCGGATTTGCACGGTCTGCCTCGCGGCGCTATTCAGCCTTCTAGCCATCCCGAGCCCTGGACGGACGGAATCGTCCAAATCACCGGGCTCTGCCTCCGCGCAAGCGGGCACAGCTTCCGGAGCAGGCGCACAGGACGCCGGTGCGTATGCGGGGCGCGAACGGCTTTCCTTTGATGCGGACTGGAAGTTTACAAAGGGGGATCCGGAGGGCACTCCCGCCGGCGCCCTCTCTTACACAGCCTTGAAGCCGTGGCTCATGGCAAGCGGGGCGGAATTTGCCCGCGCGGACGCCCCGTCCGCTGTGCGGCCGCCCGGTGAACCCTACTCCGCCAGCTGCGCCCAACCCGGATTCGACGACGGGGCCTGGCGCGCCCTCGACCTGCCCCACGATTGGGGAATCGAGGGGCCCTTCGAACAGAGCTACTCGGGAGACACCGGCAAGCTCCCGTGGTGGGGAGTGGGCTGGTACCGAAAGCATTTCCAGATCTCGGCCGCGGACCGCGGGCGGCGGATCTCTCTGGAGGTCGACGGCGCGATGGCCTATGCGGCCATTTGGGTGAACGGCCGTTTCGCGGGCGGCTGGCCGTACGGTTATGCCTCCTTCCAAATCGACCTCACGCCCTACCTCGTGTTCGACGGAGACAATGTAGTCGCCATCCGGCTCGACAATCCCCCCGACTCGTCGCGCTGGTACCCCGGAGGCGGCATCTACCGGAACGTGTGGCTGGCAAAGACTTCTCCGGTCCACATCGCACATTGGGGCGAGACGCTGGACACCCCGCGCATCGACAAGGCTTCCGCAACGGTCGCCGTGACCACCGTCCTTCAAAATGAAACCGGGGCGGCGGCGGAAGTGAGCGTGGCCACCACTCTCTATGCCCTGAATGCCCGGGGTGAACGTTTGTCAGACCCCATTGCCCGCATCGATCCGGCGCGCGTGCGTCTGCCGGCCGGGCGCTCAGCCCTCAGCGCGCGCAGTGCTCGCGTGCCCAATCCGCGCCTTTGGTCGCCGAGTTCCCCGGCCCTTTACCTGGCCGTCACCACCGTCTCTGGCGGAGGGAGAGCCTGGGACCAGATTGAGACCCGATTCGGAATCCGGACGATCGCGTTCGACCCCGATCGCGGCTTCCTCCTGAACGGGGAGAGAATCCGCATTCAGGGGGTGTGCGACCACCACGATCTGGGGGCCCTGGGCGCGGCGATCAATGTGCGGGCCCTGGAGCGCCAGATCGACCTCCTCCAGGAGATGGGATGCAACGCGATCCGCACGAGCCACAACCCGCCGGCCCCCGAACTCCTGGATCTGTGCGACCGAAAGGGAATGCTGGTCATGGATGAATCGTTCGACTGTTGGATACGCGGCAAGCGTCCAAACGACTACCACCTGCTCTTCCAGGACTGGCACGAACGCGATTTGAGGGCGCTGGTGCGCCGCGACCGCAACCATCCGAGCATCATCCTTTGGAGCATCGGCAATGAAGTGCCCGACCAATCGACCCCCGAGGGATGGAGGCTGGCCGCGCATTTGACATCGATTGTGAGTGAGGAGGATCGCACGCGTCCGACCACCTCCGCCTGCAACTCGGCCGAGTCGGGCTACAATGGATTCCAGGTCGCCCTCGGAGTCATGGGTTACAACTATCACTCCGCCCAGTACGTTCCCTTTCACTCGGCCAATCCGGACATTGCGTTGATTGGAAGCGAAACGGCCTCGGCCGTCAGCACGCGGGGCGCCTATTACTTTCCCGTCAGCGATGACAAAGCCCTGGGAAGGGCCGACTTTCAGGTCAGCTCCTACGATCTGTACGCACCCCCTTGGGCCTGGCCCCCCGACGTGGAATTCGAAGCCGAGGACCGCAATGCCTTCGTCGGCGGCGAGTTCGTCTGGACTGGGTTTGACTACCTGGGCGAGCCGACCCCCTACAATAGCGATTCGACCAATTTGCTCAACTTCACCGATCCGGCCGATCAGGCGCGAGAGGCCAAGGAGTTGGCGGCCCTCGGCCGCCTCCATGTGCCGTCCCGGAGTTCCTACTTCGGAATCATCGATCTGGCAGGATTCAAGAAGGACCGGTTCTTCCTGTATCAAAGCCATTGGCGCCCGGAACTTCCGATGGCTCACTTGCTGCCTCATTGGACGTGGCCGGAACGGGTCGGCCAGGTGACCCCGGTGTTTGTTTACACCTCGGGTGATGAAGCGGAGCTCTTTCTCAACGGCCGCTCCCTTGGGCGGAAGCGGATGGCCCCCTTCACCTACCGGCTCCGCTGGGATGATGTGCGCTACCAACCCGGTGAATTGAAGGTGGTGGCCTACAAGGCAGGGCGGCGCTGGGCGAGCGACAGCGTCCGGACCGCGGGACCCGCGGCCAAGCTCACAGCCATACCCGATCGATCCGATCTCGCCGCCGACGGCGCCGATCTCTCCTTCGTGACCCTCTCCGTCCGGGATCGGACCGGGTCGCTCGTTCCCCGAGCCTCCAACGTCCTCCGCTTCTCGGTCACCGGTCCCGGCGAAATCTTGGCCGTCGACAACGGCGATCCGACCAGCTTTGAGCCCTTCCACTCCGAGCAGCGAAAGGCGTTCAACGGCCTCTGTCTGGCCATCATCCGCACCAAGCCCGGACAGCCCGGCACAGTGACCCTCACCGCCGAATCCGAAGGCCTTGAGGCCGCCAGAATCAACCTGAAGTCCCACTAACCGCCCGCTTTTCTATTCATGTTACTATCATCACCTTTAGCTCGAGGGAGGCCGAGGCTCGGAGGCGACGTTGCCACCTCCTCACCCGCCTCCGTGGGCGCCCATCGGGCCGGCGCAAAGAGCCGGCGGCCTTTGGGTGCCCGGGCTGGCGGGCGATCCGGGCCTTGGTGGCTCAGCCGCCTCCGAACCTCGGCCTCCCTCGTCTCGATCGTGTGCTCGGCGTCCGCGGCCGAGCCCGCCAAACCCGCCTATCTGGACGTCAGCCGGCCGCTGGAGGAGCGCGTAGCGGATCTTGTCTCTCGCATGACCTTGGAGGAGAAGGCCGGCCTCATGCGCAATGGCTCACCGGGGGTGCCGCGCCTGGGAGTTCCCAAATACGACTGGTGGAACGAAGCGCTCCACGGAGTCGCCCGGGCCGGGCATGCGACCGTCTTCCCCCAGGCCATCGGAATGGCCGCGACCTGGAACGATTCCCTGATGCGCACGATCGCCAGGGCGATCGCGACCGAGGCCCGCGCCAAATACAACGCGGCTCCCGCCGAGGGGAACGCGGGCGCGCGCTACTACGGGCTGACCTTCTGGTCCCCGAACATAAATATCTTCCGCGATCCCAGATGGGGACGCGGCCAGGAGACCTACGGCGAGGATCCCTTCCTGACCTCGCGCCTCGGCGTGGCGTTCGTGCGCGGGCTTCAGGGAGAGGATCCCCGGTATTTGATGGCTGCGGCCTGCGCCAAACACTT
>Ga0302325_10034465_pt1 | contig 10353 bp, 11 predicted proteins | sample Palsa_T0_2_FD_201948 | JGI IMG/M metagenome (GOLD analysis project Ga0302325, IMG submission 201948) | Peat permafrost microbial communities from Stordalen Mire near Abisko, Sweden - Palsa_T0_2 | ecosystem: Environmental > Terrestrial > Soil > Palsa > Peat permafrost | place: Sweden: Abisko...
TCGAACACGAACAGAATATCTTCGATGCAGTCAGCAGTTGTACGTGGACTTCGAGTCCGATGACAGGCTCGTATTTCGCGAGCAGGTTTTCGGAAACGGCTGAAGGGGTCGCCATAGCGGAGATTATAGCCGTGGGGGTGAAGCGCCGGGCGTCCCGCCCGGCGACGATGCAGCGGCGGGCAGGGAAATGACGGGCGAGACGCCCGTCGCTCCATTCATGAAACCTCTACCGCCGCTTCCCTTCCGGCGCGCTCAAATATTTCTCCATTGGAATTTCGAAATACATCAGCTCGGTGCCCCTGGCGTCCTCCACTCCCGTCAGATAGAAGCTGGCGCCGGCCAGTGGATTCGAGATGTCCTGGATATCGAAAAATAGAAAACCACGAACCGTGGCGTGCGGTTCCACCGCCTTGGCGCCGAATTGAGCCTGATCGAGTTCGTCCCACGTCTTGCGGCTTACTCCGCCTTTGACCTCTTTCTTGGGCAGCGGAATCGGCAACGTATTCTGCCGGTCATTGCGCGTAGGATGCGAGAGGCGGCGCAAGAGATCGTCCATGGAAGCGGGATAAAGCTTGCTACGATTCTTTGTATTCAACTCGGCCTTCATGTCGACGAGAGAGACGGGCTGATCGCCGTCATTCGTGATCACGAAAAATACGGGCATGTAACCGTTGTTGCGATAGTTAACACTGAAGATCGAGGCCTTGTCTTCGACGTCATACGGGTCGACCGCGACCGTTACCTTTTCCATGGGGTGGTCGTCGTGCGCTGGGTAAGTGCGGGCGGCCTGGGCGGTGGGCATGACAAACTGTTTGGAGGCCATGGCGCCGAGAGCGCAAAGCAGCACCAGAGCGCACACCATCGCCAAGCGCGGCATTGGCATGCGATGGGTTTCTTGTTTACCTGCATTCTGCATACGTGAATTATAGGATGCCGAATAGTCGGGGTGCCGTCAACGCCAGCCGTGCGGTTTTGCCCCACGCCAATCTGAGTTTCGTCAGCAGATTCGTTCGCCATTTAGAATGGGGCTTCTCTTCATGTATGCACTCTACAGTGCGCTTCTCTTTTTTTTTCTCGTGCTGACGCTCCCTTACTGGCTGCTGCAGATGATGCGGCACGGCAAGTATCGCGCAGGTTTGCGGCAGAGATTGGGCGCAGTTCCGTCCGGCTTGGCTGCGGGTTGCGAAAGACCCACCATCTGGGTGCATGCGGTTTCTGTCGGCGAGGTTGTGGCTTCGAGCGCGGTGATTCAGGCGCTGCAAGAGAAATTCCCGTCTCGTCGCGTACTGATTTCCACGACCACCAGCACGGGGCAGCAACTTGCCGCGCGGCGATTCGGCGCGGAGAACGTATTCTACTTTCCTTTGGATATCGCCTTCGCCATTCGGCCTTATCTCGATGCTCTGCATCCCGAACTGGTGGTCGTTGCCGAAACTGAATTCTGGCCAAATTTTCTGCGGCTGGCCAAGCAGAGCGGAGCAAGCATCGCCGTGATCAACTGCCGTATTTCCGACCGCTCTCTTCCCGGGTATAAGCGCTTCCGCTTCTGGCTGCCGAGATTGCTGGAGCGAACGCTCGCCAACGTCGATCTTTTCCTGGCGCAGACCGACGAAGACCGGCGGCGGCTGATCGAGATTGGCGCGTCCGACGCGAAAATTGCCGTGGCCGGCAATTTGAAATTCGATGTGGCACCGCCGCCATCGCCCAGGATCGTAGCAAGTCTCCGCGAGAGTATCGAAAGTTCAGGCGCGGGGCCTGTTCTGGTTTGCGGCAGCACGCTCGACGACGAAGAAGGCTTGCTGCTCTCCGCGTTTCGTAACATTCTCCTCAATCATCCGAAGGCAGTGTTGATCCTCGCGCCTCGACATCCAGAGCGCTTTGCGGAGGTAGCCGATCTCGTCGAACAACTCGGCTTTCGCATGTGGCGACGCTCGCTTTGGAGCGAACGTCGGAACGGCGAAGCTCTCGCTGGCGGAGTGTTTCTGGTCGATACGATCGGAGAGCTGGCCGCGATCTATTCGCTGGCCACGATCGCGTTTGTCGGCGGCAGCCTGGTGCCACGCGGCGGACATAACATTCTCGAGCCGGCACTCTACGGCGTTCCCATCGTTACCGGAAATTACTACGAGAACTTTCGTGATGTGGTCAATTTTTTTGCCGGCCGGAATGCGGTCCGCATCGTCGGCGTGGCGGAGCTGCCCCTGGTATTCGTGGAACTGATCGAGAACGAAGAGGAGCGCAAGACGCTCGGCCGCAATGCACTGGCGGCCTTGGAATCGCAGCGCGGCGCCACGGAAAAAACAGTTTTGGCACTCCTTCAGCTCGCCGGTCGTTCATCATGAGCCCGCTGAGAATGAATCCCTTGAGTATGAATCCGCTCACCGGGCTTTATGGTGCCGCCACCGCGCTGCGGAATGGACTGTTTGATCGCGGTTGGTTGACTTCCCGCCGTCTGCAACGGCCGGTGGTCAGCGTCGGTAACCTGTCGGCGGGTGGTTCGGGCAAGACCCCATTCGTCATTGCGCTCGGTGAGCTGTTGAAGGCTCGCGGTATTCGCTTTGACGTGCTCAGTCGTGGATATCGGCGGAAAACTCGGGGCGTTCTGGTGGTTGACCCCGATGGCAATGCGGCCGATTTCGGCGATGAGCCGCTGCTGATAGCGCGGCGGCTGGGGGTTCCGGTGATCGTCGGCGAAAACCGTTACGAGGCTGGCCGAGTTGCCGAGCAGAAGTTCCAATCGCAATTGCACGTTCTTGATGACGGCTTTCAGCATCGTTCGCTCGCTCGCGACTTCGATATTGTGCTGTTGACTGAGCGCGATTTTGAGGATCGCATGCTGCCTTGGGGGCGTCTGCGCGAGCCGCTCTCGTCGCTCGCACGCGCGGATGCTGTCGTGCTGTCAGCAGGGGTTGGGGCCGATCATCCGGCGCTGCGGCAAAAGCCGATCTGGCGAATTGCGCGCGAACTCGTTCTCCGGAGCCTGCCTTCCGCGCCGATTGTTTTCTGCGGCATTGCGCGGCCCGAACAGTTCTTTGCCCAGGTGCGTGCCGCCGGAATCGTGCCCGCGGCAGAAGTCAAGTTTGGCGATCACCATGCTTACGACCTGGACGATATTCAGGCTCTCGTGAGCACCCGTCTCGATCGACCGGGGGCCGGGTTCTTGACAACTGAAAAAGATGCCATCAATCTTCCCTCGGAGCACCATCGCCTTGAACCACTCGCCGTCGCTCGACTTAAGCTCACACTCGACGATCCCAGCGACGTTGTGGGCACCATTTTGGCGAGAATTGCGAAGCGGAAGCTCCGCTCATGAGAAAATCTTGTTTGCGCCAGAGTGGCAAATTCTGGATTGAGCAGATTCCGTTTCAGCAGTGATGACAAAACCTAACAAAGACAACGGACGCCCGCGTCTGCGAAAGCTCGTCGAATCTTTTCCCAAGCTCACTGTAACTGTACTTGCGGATCTGGTGGCCGACGAGTTTGTTTTCGGCGCGATTTCGCGCGTCTCACGCGAAGCGCCGGTCCTGATCTTGCAGCACCGTGATCGAAAGGTGGTTCCTGGCGGCGGCGCGAATGCCATCTATAATCTCGCTGACCTGGGCGTGAACGTCTTGCCCGTGGGCGTCGTCGGGGACGACGAAGCGGGCAGGCTGCTGCTGCGAGCTTTCCGCCACAAACACATTCCGGTCAGCGGCGTCTTCAAAGACAAGAGCTACACCACCGTGACCAAGACGCGCATCCTGGCTGGATTCGCGCACACGGCCGGCCAGCAGGTCGTGCGCATTGACCGCGAGCCTGCCGAGGGACCGAACTCGCATTTGCGGCGTGAGATTGTTCTTTCGGCACGCGAATATGCCCGCGCCTCCGATGCCTTGCTCGTTTCCGATTACGGATACGGCGCGGCAACCCCGGCGCTGCTCAATGCGATTCGCGAAAAGCACGGCCTCGACAAGGTTCCCGTAACGCTGGATTCGCGGCATCGTATGCTCGAGTTTTCCGGAGTCACGGCTGCGACTCCGAATGAGGCTGAGGTGGAAGAAGTTCTCGGCATCCGCATTGGCGACGATTGGGAGCGGCTTTTGGCGGCGGGAGAGCAGATTGCAGGCGAGATGAATCTGGAATCCCTGCTGATTACGCGCGGCAAGGACGGCATGGTGGTTTTCCCGCGGCGCCACAAGGCGGTAGAGATTCCCATCTATGGCAGCGACGAAGTCGCCGACGTAACCGGCGCTGGCGATAGCGTGATTGCTACTTTTACCGCCGGACTGGCTGCGGGTGCGACGGCCGAAGAGGCTGCCAACTTGGCCAACTATGCGGGTGGCATCGTGGTGATGAAACGCGGCACGGCAACCGTGAGCCAGCAGGAATTGCTGGAGGCGCTCGATAAGGACGCGGCGACGCCGGCTCGGGAACGCCCGATGGACCCGGAAAATGGGCCGTAGTTCGAGGTGTGGCTTCAGAGTTTGTCGCAGAACTCAAGCTTCGTATCGGGGCATCGAACTGGATAGATCGAGATCATTGGTAGACCATCATTGAACCAATCATTCCATCGGAAAATTGTGCCGCGCGACGAACTCGGGCTGCGTGTTGCGGATTGGCGGCGCGCCGGGGATCGCATCATCCTCGCCAACGGCTGCTTCGATCTGCTTCATGTGGGCCATGTGCGCTATCTGCACGCCGCTCGTGAACTTGAGGGCAAACTGATTGTCGCAATCAATGCCGATGCTTCCGTGCGTGCCTTGAAAGGTGAGGGACGGCCGGTGATGCCGGAGGCCGAGCGCGCGGAGATTTTGGCGTCGCTCGAGGATGTTGACGCTGTCGTTATTTTCCCCGAAAAAGACGTGCGCCCCATCATTCGCGAAATCCGTCCCGATTTTCATGTCAAGGGCACTGATTACACGGTGGAGACCGTTCCCGAGCGCGATGAGGTCGAAGCCTGCGGCGGACGAGTTGTGATCGTGGGCGATCCCAAAAATCACTCTGCCACGGAGATCGTTCGATCCCGTGCGAGCTTGCGGACGGAGCCGCGAAAAGCGTGATACGCTGTGCGTGCTCGAGCCGAAGTCAGCATGGACAACGGGGTGAACGGGATTGGAAGTGAAGACTCTCGATTCATTTTCTCGCGCCGGCGCACCACCAGGATTCGACAGGCTACTCATCGTTCGCCTCAGCGCCATGGGAGACATTATTCATACGCTTCCAGCCGCGGTCGCCCTACGCGAGGCGTTTCCTCAGGCCACACTGGGATGGCTCGTCGAAGAACGCTGGGCGGAACTGCTATGCACGCTGCGCTATCCGCGATCAGGTCCCCGCTCTCCGCAGCGCCCGCTGGTCGATCGCGTCCATTCGGTCAACCTGGCGGGATGGCGGCGCGCCTTCTTCTCCTTCCACACGTGGCAGCAGATGGCGGTGGGGGTAAGCGAATTGCGCGGGATTCATTACGACGCGGTCATTGATTTTCAGGGCGCGGTCCGTTCGGGATTGCTGGCACGCTGGTCGGGCGCGCCGATTGTCTATGGAGACGCCCAGCCACGTGAAAATGCCACCAGCATGTTTTACACGCGAAATGTGCTGTTGCAGGGGAACGGCACTCATGTTGTGCAGCACGCGCTGGCGCTGGCGCGGGAGGCCATTCCTGATCGATTCAACGCAACCCCGGCGGCAGCGCCGATCGAGTTTCCTGTAGACCCGGATGCGGAGAGCAAGATCGCGGGCCTTACCGCCACCGCCCGGGACTTCGTCATTCTCAATCCCGGCGCGGGGTGGGGAGCGAAGATGTGGCCGACCGAGCGCTATGCGCAAGTTGCAAAGGAACTCGCAGAAGATGGATTGTCTTCGCTTATTAACTACGGGCCCGGAGAAGAAGAACTGGCGGCGGCGCTCGAAGCTAGCAGTGGCGGGGCGGCACGAAGAATTTCCTGCTCGGTCTCGGAATTGATCGCGCTCACGCGCCGGGCTCGCCTGCTCATCGGCGGCGACACTGGGCCCATGCACCTCGCGGCGGCGCTGAAGATTCCCGTGGTAGCAATTTTTGGCCCGACAAATCCGGCGCGCAACGGCCCGTTCGGCACGCGATCGATCGTGCTGCGGAGTGCAAGCAGCATGACCGATCACACACGGCATCATGAGCCGGAACAGGGATTGCTCGAAATCAGCGCGGGCGAGGTCGTCGCTGCAGCTCGAAAACTTTTGCAGGCATAGCATCTGACCGAAGTTTCCCAACCCGGAGCACAACCCGCGTCCCGCTTCGGCTGGTCGCGCGTGGCGCGTCGCATCCGCGTGCCTTTGGGATTTGTGTTTGCGGTTGTCTTTGTGTTGCTGGCGCGGCCAACTAAGACTTCTCTCATCGTGGGGGCGCTGGTGCTCGTTCCCGGACTTGTACTTCGAGGGCTGGCTTCTGGTCACGTGCAAAAAGACAAGCTCCTTACCACCAGCGGCCCCTACGCCTATACTCGCAATCCTCTCTATCTTGGCTCGCTGATGCTGGCGGCGGGCTTCGCCATTGCGGCGCGTAATTGGTGGATCGTCGGGACCATGCTTCTGATGTTCACCGTAATTTATATTCCGGTGATTGCCGGCGAAGAGCGCTACTTGCGGCAGGCGTTCGCTGATTATGAGGACTATGCCCGCCACGTGCCGCGCTTTCTGCCTCGGCTTAGGCCGTATCGCACCGAGCGCACTGCGTATTCTTCCGCGCGCTACTGGAAGCACCGCGAATATCAGGCCAGCATAGGCTGCGCTGTCGTGCTGGCTATCCTCATCGTCAAACTGATCATCCAACCGGTGTGGTAGTCTGCCGTGGGGTTTCACTCTGCAAACATTGCCAGGAACAGTGCTGAACTTTCGCCGCGCAGCTCCTAGAGGGGCGCTCGATTTTGAAAAGTCTCTGGCATCGCTCAAGCGATGCCCTGATACGAAATGGCACTTCTCTGCTGATCGACAAGGGCATTCCTCTGCTTTTTTGCTGCTGCTGGAGGGGGTGCTCGGCTGCCTCTTTCTGATTGCGGCGGTCTTCGCCGTTGCCGCGCAGGCTCCGCCCACGTCGACCGTCGGACCCGCCCCGGTGCAGATCACGCCGCCGCGCCCCAACTATCCGTTTCCGGATGGACTCGGCTACGTTTATTCGGCGGAGTGGCATCTGATCACCGCGGGCACGGGCGTCGTCAGAATGGATGTCGCGGGCAACGAACGCAAAGTGACGGCGTCCGCAGAGTCTTCTGGAGCCGTCAACGTCATCTTTCCTGTACACGACCGCTTTGAGTCGCACTTCGATCCCCGGACCTTCTGTTCTCTTTCGATTTTCAAGCACAGCGAGGAGGGTGCGCACAGGCGCGAAACTTCGATCCACTTCGATTACGCGCGCAAGAAAAGCATTCTCGATGAAAAGAGCCTGAGGACGGGCGAGACCAAGCACGTAGAGAGCGATCTGGCCGGATGCACCACCGACCTCATCACCGGCTTCTACTACTTGCAGACGCTGCCACTGCAAGTGGGCGCCAGATACGAATTTCCCATCAGCGATGGGAAGACGACGATCGTCCGCGCCACGGTCGAGAAGCGCGAGCAGATCAAAGTGCCGGCGGGAACGTTTTCGACTGTGCTGGTTAGCGTCGAAGCCACCTCGGGTCCGTTGCAATCCAAGGGCAAAGTGTGGGTGTGGTATTCGGAGGATGCAAGTCACACCCCGGCGCAGATGCGCGTCAAGCTGGGGTGGGGCACACTGCTGTTTCGGCTGCAGAGGATCGAAAAATGACTCGAAAAGTGACTGAGAAGTGATTCGAAAAGTAAAAGCTATTTGTGGGCCACAACTGCCTGCTTCGCTTTGGCAAGTTCCGGCCGGGCCGAAGTTCCGCCTTCACAAGTCTTGACCAGCACGGCGTAATACTCCGATGCCTGTGAAGCTTGCCCTGCCATTTCGGCGGCCTGGGCTGCGCCGTAGACGCCGTCGAAGCGTTTGGGATTGAACTGCAGATCTCCTTTATATTCGGCTAGCGCCTGCTCTGGACGCTTCATCTCCAGCAGCATGTCGGCCAGCATCTCGCGGGCCGGCATCGAGGTTTGCTCCTCGCCGACGGCATCTTCGTGATCCGCTACCTTGCGCAACATCGCGGCGGCCTCGTCGTTCTTGCCTTCGCCGTGCAGAATCCATGCCGACGCTTCCAGGTAGATCTTCTCGGTATAGTCGGCAAAGTATTTTTTCTTGCCCGCTGCATAATCTTTGTGAATGGCATCGATTTCGGCCAGATTTTTCTTTGCCGCCGTCAAATCACCGTTGCGCGCGCTTCCGATCGTTTTCGCCCAATATGTATACGCGCGGTCGCCGGGTTCTGCATTGAAGACTACCGGTAAGGCCGCTGCTTGTGACCAGCTATGCATTTCGAGCGCATACATGGCGGGGAATTTTGACATGGCGAAAGCGCGCATGTCCGTGCCAGCCATTTCCATTGCGGGCATCGTCTTCACTTCGTCGATCACCTTGGCGGCGTCCGCCTCGCGCCCGCTCTGCAGATAGGCATAGATCAGAAAATCCATGGCGTGGAACTGGTGACCTTCGCCGCCCATATTCATCTCAGAAGCCTTGCGGGTGGCTGCAATCGAGGCCAGGTTCGACTGAATGTCGTCAGGCCAATCGCCAACGCGAGCAAAAATGTGCGACGGCATATGCACAGCGTGCGGAGCAAACGGCGCTATCTGCGCATAACGGCGGGCGGCGGGTAAGCCGAGTTCCGCGAGTTGCGGCTTGTCATAAGTGTGGATCAGATAATGAGCAATGCCCGGATGATTCGGCTCTTCGGCAAAAAGCTTCTCCAGGATGGCGCCCGCCTGCTTGCGATTGGCGAATGTGGTGTCGTTGTCCGGCTCCGACGCGATCAGGGAGAGCGCATAAAAGGCCGCCGCCTCGTGGTCGTCGGGATACTTCTCGTAAACCTTCTCCATAGCGGCCGAGTATGCGCGCGCTCGCGCGTCGTAATCCAACTTCTTGCTATTGGAATAGAACACCTGCAAAGCCTGGATGTAATCACGCTCGCGGACGGTCTTGGCCTTCGCCTTATCCGCCTTCTTCAACTCGGCGGAGGCCCGCTTTATGACGCCTTGCTTGGGTTGGTCCCAGAGCTGATGCCACAAGCTCATGGCCTCGCCCCAGTACGCCATGGCGCATTTCGGGTCCTGCTTTTGGGCGTCGAGAAAAGTCTTTTCCGCCTCTTCGTACCAGAAGGAATGCAGCAGCGCGAGCCCCTTTTCGAAAGTCTTTTGCGCTTCCGGAGCACACGACACAGGGAAATGCACCGTGCCCAGCTGCTCCTGCGTCAGTTCCTCGTGATGATGGCCTTCGTCAGCGGCTGCGAAGCAGGAAAACGCAGCGGCGAGACACGCTACCCAAATCAGTTTCTGCATGGAGCACCCCAGACGGAGTCTAGTAGCGGCGTGAGGACGGGGTCAAGCTCGCTGGGGGAGAAGGGAAAAGCGGAGTTACTGCAAGCGGAAGCGTTCGTTCATCAAGCGCTGGAGGCGCGGCCGGTAAAGAATATCGTAGGCGAGTTCTTTGTCTGGGAACATGCTGAGCGCCGCGCGACGGGCGTTGGCGGCCAAATCCGCTGCTTCTTCCAGGGTAAGATCGGGATCCTGGCTGATCACCGACATGACCATGCTCATCATCACCTGGAGGCGACGCAATCTTCGAGCTTCCTCCGCGTTTTCGTTTCGGTCGTGTTCTTCGTGACTATCTTCGTCGTCTGCCTGCCCGGCTCGCCGCACGCCCATACCAACCCCGTTTTTATTGGATGTAGACCGCGCCCCAAGCGTTGCGCCGCAATCCCATTGTGCCAGCTTCCAGGCGCGAATCAAGCTGCCGTCGGACCTACACTTCTGTGACCGGCAAGACAGAGACGTGGTGACTGCCGTAATCTGTTACGAGACAATCCGTAAGAGAGATCGAGGGAGGATGCATGCCAGAGTCGACTAAGCTTTCGCCTAAACCTGAGCCCAACGAGAAACTGGTCAAGATTTTCGACACCGAGCAGGAAACGGAAGCCATAGTCGTGCGCGGCTTGCTTGAATCTGCCGGAATAGAGTCGGATTTGAAATCCATCGACGCTGTTCAGGACGCTTTTCCTGGGGTTGGCGGATCGGTTCTTCTGGTGCGGGAGGAAGATGCGCCGGAAGCAGAGAAGATTATTGATGCATACCGGAAATTGCCTCCGCTCGATGAGGAGACAGCGGATATCAATGGGTAAGGGCCTGGTCCGGGCCTGATCCATCCCCTGTAGAGACGCCGCTTGCCCTGTCTTTGTTTGCGGCGCTCCGGAATGGCGCACGCGAAGACGGGGCGAGCCCCGTCTCTACGATAATTTG
>Ga0302325_10034466_pt1 | contig 10353 bp, 7 predicted proteins | sample Palsa_T0_2_FD_201948 | JGI IMG/M metagenome (GOLD analysis project Ga0302325, IMG submission 201948) | Peat permafrost microbial communities from Stordalen Mire near Abisko, Sweden - Palsa_T0_2 | ecosystem: Environmental > Terrestrial > Soil > Palsa > Peat permafrost | place: Sweden: Abisko...
GGTCCTGGTTCTCGGCGGGGCTGGAAGCATCGGTTCCTCCACGGTTGGCCTGCTGTCGCAGTTTCGTCCGGAGTCCCTACACGTCGTCGACCAGAATGAAAACGCTCTTGCGGAACTCGTCCGGGACCTGCGCAGCCGAAAAGAAGGTCTTGACGTTTCGGACTTTCGAGCGATCCCTCTTGATTTCGGGTCGCCGTTGATGCTGCGTTTCCTGAAATCGGAGCGGCCGTACGATTGGGTTCTGAATTTCGCGGCGCTCAAGCATGTTCGATCGGAAAAAGATGTGTGCTCGCTGCTGCAGATGTTCGAAACCAATCTGCTGAAGCCCTTGCGAGCATGGAAATGGCTGCACCAGACGGGATCCGATCCCTCTTACTTCAGCGTTTCAACCGATAAGGCAGCCGAACCGGTGAACCTGATGGGCGCCAGCAAGAGAATCATGGAGCACCTGATGTTCTGCGAAGGCAGCCCGCTGGCAAGCGCCAAGCGCTCGACTTCCTCGCGATTCGCGAATGTCGCTTTTTCCAACGGAAGCCTGCTCGAAAGCTTCACCCGGCGATTTGAGAAATCCCAGCCGCTGGCGTGCCCTCGCGATACGAATCGGTTCTTCATTTCGCTGCGGGAGGCGGGGCAGATTTGCCTTCTGGCCGCGGCATGCGGGCCCGACCGGCACATAGCAATACCCCGGCTTGACCCTCAGCGCGACGCTCGCAATCTCGACGAGATCGCGACCGCTTTCCTGCACCGGAAGGGTCTTGAGCCCCAGATCTACAGGGACGAACCAGGCGCCCGCGCCAATGTGTCCCAGGATTTATTGCGAAACCGCTACCCTCTGCTCCTGACCGATCTGGATACGGAAGGAGAGAAGTCGTGCGAGACCTTTGCCGGTCCCGACGAACAAGTAGTGGAATGCGGAATGTCGAGCATTCTCGCGGTACGCTATCAATCGATTCCGCATGCAACCTTGAGCGAATTTGTCGGTCGGCTGGAGGGGTTCATTTCCTCTGCAGATACGGCGATGGATAAGGACATGATCCTTGAAGCCGTTGCGCAGGTCGTGCCGGAATTTCATCATGTGCAGGGTGCCCGCAAGCTCGACCAGCGCATGTGAGCCCCCCAGGTACTCCCCAGGGTCGAGGGCAATTCTGAGCCTCGGGCTGCCCCAAATTAGGAAATTCATTTCCCATGACCTGCGCATTCCTGCTGTAAATAAAGGATTTAGTTAGGGCAGGCATGTGCAAATCCCATGTGTGAAAGAGAATCGCCCAGGGAGCTTCCGCGGCGAGTAACATACTGGCCTCCGGGACTGGTAGGGCGTGAGCCTGCGCGCGACGGTAAGTCCGGCATTGAGAACCGATATCAAACTCGCGGAATTCCCGACGCACGCGGTCGAAGAGAACGCCTTGTCCGTTCGCAGCCTCTCCATTGCGGCGCCGGCCTACAACGAAGGCCAAGGGATCGTTCCGGTTGTGCAGCATTGGCTGAAATATCTCCGGGGGCGCACGGATTTAGACAGTTTTGAGATTGTGATTTGTAACGACGGAAGCCGGGACGACACGGCGAAAAAGCTCGAGTCGATCGCCTGTAGTGACGACCGGCTCATCGTGATCGAACACGGGGTGAACCAGGGAGCGGGAGCCGCGGTTGCCACGGCGATCGCAGGCACGACTTCGGAGTGGGTGCTCCTCATCGACTCCGATGGCCAGTTCGCCATCGAGAACTTCGACGTTCTTCTCCAAGGGGTCCGCGCAAGCGGCGCGCCCGCGGCGATCGGCGTCCGGACGAAGAAACTGGATAGCGCGTTTGCGCGCTTCGGCTCCTGGTCGAGCGGGTTGCTCTGCAATTATTTTCATCGCACAAACTACCGGGATTTCAACTCGGCCTGCAAGCTGGTGAAGGGCGATTTGCTGCGGTCGCTGCGCCTGGAATGCAAGGGATTGAATTACTCAACCGACGTGACCTCGAAGCTGGCCGAACGCGGAGTCAAAATCGCGGAAGTTGAAATCGTGCACCTCCCCCGGGTTGCGGGGACAAGCAGCCTGCGGAAGTTCCGGGGGGCGAGGGACCGCTTTCTTTTTGTGTTGTACCTGGGGTTCCGGCAGTTTCTGATTCGCATGCGAATCCTGCGAGCGTGGAAGTATGAAAACAACTAACGGGAATCTTCGCGTATCGATGTTCTGCGGCGGCCGCGGGAGCACCACGATCACCCGCGAATTGTTGCGCTGGCCGAACATCCAATTGAACCTGCTGGTGAACGCCTATGACGACGGGCTTTCGACGGGCGAACTGCGCGATTTCATTCCCGGAATGCTCGGACCGTCCGACTTTCGCAAGAACCTTTCGCACCTGCTGGATTTGTATTCGAACCAGCAGCACGCGCTGCAGCTGGTGCTCGAATACCGGCTTCCGCTTGAATTCTCGGACGAGGACCTGGCCCGTCTGGAATCCTATATCAGCGATCCACGCTCGCCGGGGGGGCTGACGCCGGAGTTGCGTGGATTGTTCTCGCAGCTTGACCGCGATCTGCACGAGAAGCTGCTCGGTTACCTGAGGCGCTTTTTTATGTATTACCGCAGGAGCGGCAAGCAGTTTCGATTCGCGGACTGCTCGCTGGGAAATCTGCTGTTTGCCGGCGCGTATTTGCACCGCCAGGGAAATTTCAACGCCGCCACCAGCGACCTGGCCGAACTGTTCGGTTCGCAGGCGCGTTTGATCAATGTGAGCAAGGGTGAAAATCGCATCCTCGCCGCGCTGAAATCGGACGGCGAGATTCTCTGCAGGGAAGCGGAGATCGTCGGCCCGCAGAGCAGCAGCCCGATGGATTCAGTGTATTTTCTTCCGGGCCCGCTGACCCGCGAGCAAAAAGAAGAGTTGGGGCGGGCGTCGTTCCAGGAAAAGCGCGATCTTCTGGCGGGGATGGAAGCAGTGACGGAAGTGTCGGATGAAGCACGGGAAGCGCTGTTGACGAGCGATGTGATCATCTATGGTCCGGGAACGCAGTTTTCGTCCCTGATGCCGAGCTACCGGCTGAAGGGATTGGGCGACGCCGTGCGCAGCAGCCGGGCCAAGCTGAAGGTGATGGTGATGAATTTGAAGGCCGACCATGACATTCAGGGAATGGATGCGGGCGATATCGCGGACAAACTCTTTGAATCCTTCGGGGATCCAAGCAATTACGGCTCCTACGTGACTCACATTCTGTGCAACCAAAATTCCGCGGCGGGTCCGGATGCATTGGCTTTGCCCGAGCGCCTGGCAACCAAGGGAAACCGCTACAAAAACGCCACGATCGTGCAGGGAGAATTCAGCAACCCAGCCCGGCCCACCGTGCACAGCGGATATGCGGTGCTTCGCAAGGTAATGGATCTGCTGGAGCGACAGTCCGGGCAGCGGCGCCAGGACACGTTGGATATCTACGTCGACCTGCTTTCGCGGTCGATTGCTTTCGATTCGATTCTGCAGGAATTTCTCGAACTGCCCTGGCAACAGCAATTCTGCAAAGTGCGGCTGCACGTGAATCAGCTCGAGCTTCCCGAAGTGAAGCTCCCGCAATATCTGGAGATCAGAAACACGGCTTACCCGGGGTCGTTCACGGAGCAGGCGATGCTTGTCGACTGGCTGAGCGTGGGGGACGGTGAGTATCTCGCGACGCTTACCGGAGACGGCGAATACAGGTTGCGCGATATTTTTGCGGGAATCACGGCGCTCAAGAATGGGAGCTTCGGGGCCGTCCACGGCTCCCGCACGCAAAGCCGGAAACAGTTTGCCACTTCGTTACGGGCGGCTTACGGCGAAGGCACCGTTCTGTTCTGGATGAGCTGGCTGGGCGCGTTTTTTCTCACGATGATCTTCGCTCTGCGATTCAAGGTGGTTTTCTCGGACACGCTGACGGGCTTCCGGATTTACAAGCACAGCAAGGTGAACGATGCATTGCGGGAATCGCTTTCAAGCAAACCGCCGCGTTCTTCCCTGGGCGTGACCAAGCTTCTGGTCCAGAACAATATTGAAGTGGCGGAGATGCCCGTCAACTACCGGACATTCCGGGGATTCACGAGAATTTCGTGGCGGATGCGGCACGCGTGGGATACGGCCGTCAGCGTGATCCGTTAATCCATGCGCTTCTCTATTACGTCGAAGCAGCACTTCCTTTTTGACCTGGATGGAACGCTCGTGGATTCAAACGAATTCCACGGACTTGCGTTCCGCGAGGTGCTAGAGCGTTCCGCTCCCGATCGCCTGGCTGGTTTTGACTATGAAACCGTGAAGGGCCGGGCTACGAGGGCGGTTTTCGAGGGCTTTGGCTTTAAGGATGAAGCGCAGGTTACCGCACTGACGGCGGCAAAGCAGAAGGCCTACTCTTCGGCGATCGGGCGCAACGGCCTTCCGCTGATTCGCGGCGCCCGGGAAATCCTGGATTTTCTAACTACGTTGGACAGAAAACTCCACATTGTGAGTGCGGGAAGCCGGCGCTCTGTGGAGGAAGCCCTGCGGGCGGCGAAGATCTACCATTACTTCTCGAGCGTGACGACTTCCGATGATGTGATCCGCAGCAAACCCGATCCGGGGATTTATCGCAAGTGCCTCGAGACGAACAATGCGCGGGCCGACGATTGCCTGGCGATTGAGGATTCCGACAGCGGGATTGCGGCAAGCACGGGCGCCGGAATCGATTCGGTGATGGTTAATTTTGCGGGGACGGCGGCCTGTCCTCCGCGTTGCGAGAAGTATTCTTCGCTTGCAGAATTCAGTATTCGGATAATTGAAATGTTTGGAGTGCGCCAATGAGCAAAGGAATTTGCGCGGTTATTCCGGCGGCGGGGCGGGGGACGCGCCTCGGCTTGAATGTCCCGAAGCTGCTCGCTCCGATCGACCCAGAAACTACGATCTGGAGCATTCTACGCGGGAAATTGCTGCCGAACGTCGATCGGATCCATCTCGTGGTGGCCCCGCAATGGGCGGGAATGTTCCAAGCGCTGCTGGCCAGCGATCCGCAGAGCGCACGTTTGTCCTTCAGCGTGCAAGCGGAACCGCGCGGGATGGGAGACGCGATTTTTGGGGCGGCGAAATACTGGGGCGATGCGAAGACGTTGCTGGTGGTGTGGGGCGACCAGATCCATATCTCGGCAGATACGCTGAAGCGGGCGTTAGCCGGACACCGCGGAGAGTGCGCACGCCACTGCACGATCCCCGCTGTGCTCATGGACCGGCCCTACGTGCAATATTGCTTCGACGCGAGCGGCGGGTTGACGGAGATTCGCGAAACACGCGAGGGAGCCAAGTGTGACGCGATCGGATTCTCCGACGTGGGAACATTCGCGCTGGAGGTCGATGGGCTGGACAGGGCCTGGCAGGCGTACCAACTTGAAGGAAAAGCGGGAGCGTGCACCGGTGAAGTGAACTTTCTCCCCTTCCTGCCGTACTTGGCACGGGATGGCTGGTCGATCAGCCGCGTCGCAGTGAACGATCCGGTGGAAGCCCGCGGCGTGAACAGCATGGACGATCTGCAATTTTTCCAGCAAATTTATCGCGGCGGAAAGAACGCGCCCTCCGTCGCGGCCCGATAGTCACCGAGCGAGCTAACCGACATGGCTACGAATAAGGAATTCGTCCTGGTCACCGGCGGCGCCGGATTCATCGGAAGCCACCTCACGGAAGGACTGTTGAGCGCCGGGTATCGCGTGCGCGTGATGGACAATTTGTCGCAAGGCCATCGCGAGTGGGTGCATGGCGACGCCGAATTCCTCGAGGGAGACATCACGAGTCTCGATCAGTGCAGGCAAGCTTGCTCGGGGGTGTCCGGAATATTTCATCTGGCTGCCATGAGCCGGGTGGCCCCTTCGGTGGATAACATTGAAGGTTGCACGCTGCCGAACGTTGTTGGCACTCAGAACATCCTTTCCGCAGCCAGGGAAGCCGGCGTGCGCCGCCTGGTTTACACTGGATCTTCGACCTTTTACGGCAATACCGCGCCGCCCCACTCGGAGGAGATGTCCTCGGAGTTTCTGAACTTCTACTCACTCACGAAAGCAGTGGGGGAACAGTATTGCTTACTGTTCGACCGGCAGTACGGCTTGTCGACGGCGACCGTGCGGTATTTCAACGTATATGGACCGCGGCAGCCGCAGACCGGCACATACGCATTGGTGCTGGGTATATTTCTGAAGAGGCTTGCCATGGGGCTCCCGCTCGTGATTCACGGGGATGGTTCGCAGCGGCGAGATTTTGTCCACGTGAAGGATGCGGTGGCGGCCACGATCCGCGTGTATGAGAGCGATGCGCGAGCGGAAGTATTCAACGTGGGCTCCGGAACGAATGTCTCGATCAAGGAAATCGCGGGCATGATTTCACCCCATCAGGAGCATGCCCCGCGGCGAGCGGGAGACGCGGAGATAACGCTTGCGGACATTACGCGGATTCGTACGAGGCTCGGTTGGGAACCGACGATTTCTCTGGAGCAGGGGTTGCGCGAGCTGATTCAACTCATGCAATCCGAGAAGCCCGCTCCGACGGTTCGCTAGGGCACTAACGGTCACACCTTCAGACTCGATGGCGCGATTGCTCAGGAGAACGGGAAAAGTCATGGATTGGCCGGTGGGGTCGGTGCCGACAAATGCGAAGGGAACCAGCCGATCCATGGTCGATAAGTTCGACCTGCTTTGCATTGTTGGGCTGATCCTCTCCTTTCTGCTGGTAAGCCGGTTGCCGGCGGCTCCGTCGAAATTTGGCGACATATATTTTCACGACGAGGCAAAAGCCCTGGCGCACGCGCTGCGAGGCGCAGGGCCCTGGAGCGAGGTCGCATTTGCTCGCGCACCCGGGCCGGCTCTCTACTACGCGGTGCCCTACCTGTTCGTCTCGCCGAGTGCCCCCGATGGAGTGTACTGGCGCGCGGCGCTGCTGTGGAATGGCCTCTGGATGGCAATGGCAATCCTGCTGAATCGCCGCGCGGGAGAACATCTGCACGGCGATCTGGCGGGAAAAATCGCGGCAATTATTTCCCTGGTGTTGCCGCTGGGCGTCTACTACAGCTTTGGAGTCGCCGCGGAAACTCCCGCATATGTCGCAACGGTCGTTTTTGTTTTTGGGTGGGCGTATTGGCGTGCCGGCAGGGATACCGCGCTGCTTTCGCGGGGGGCGCTCGTTGCTTTGTTCGGATTGTTCGGCCTCATTCTTTGCCGGCCGAACGCACTGATAATCTCGGGGATCGCCGGGCTGGCGTTTGCCGCCATGCTTTTGCAGCGGGAAGCGCCCTATACCACAGCAGAAAAGCGTTTCGCGGCGGCTGGTGCGGTGGCGGGAATTGCGATTCTGTTCTTCGTTTCAGCGACGCTAAAGGAAATTTCCGGGAAGCGCGGCGTCAGCACGCAGGCCTCTAATTTTGACACAACACTTTTCCTTAGCAATTTTCAGTTCCGGACCGAGCCTTTCGACTGGCGATTCTGGGGCAAGGGAACGCGGCAGGGCAGCGCCGACTACCAGAATTATGCGCGAACGCAGAAGGAACTTGAGCAGGAATCGATGCAGGCGGGCGTGCCGGTTTCCCATTTGCAGGTGGAGTGGACGCGGCGCGACGTGGCCGAGCACCCGTGGCTGCACATCAAGATGACCGCTGTTCGCGCTTTGTCACTGAACATCTGGCTGGTCAATTCCACCCGGCCGAGCGCATTTCACCTGGGGCCCTTCCGAGGTGTGGCGGCCTATTTCACGTTTCATATCCTTCTAAATATCGTTGTGTTAACGCCCCTCTTTTTGTCCTTTGCGTTTCTGGCGACCAATCGCGAGGAGTTCTTTGCGTACTGGCCGCTGTGGGGCCTGTGGCTGGGATTACTGGTGTTCCATGCTGTCACCTATGCGGAACCCCGCTATATGTTACCGGCTCAGCCAGGCCTGGCTGTGATGGCCGCGTGTATGTTGGCCAGGAGAAGAGATGTTCTTCCCGGTTCGGTACCGCTTTCGGCCCGGGGGAGTGAACTTTTGTGCCCATGAAGACCGTTAACTACAACAACGCCTTGGAGGCCAGTCCAGAGAATCTCGCGCAGAGCGCGGCGTCGAAGGCACGTGTTTGGACGTCGCCGAAGTGGCCGATGATCATTATTTGCATTGCCGGAGCCGCTCTGTTCGCCCTGCTTCTGGCCATGAATTCCGCCAGCCTTGGCGGGCGAAAGATCATTCACATCACCTGCTGTTATGACGCGCCGAGCTATTTTTCGACGGGTCACGCGCTGCTCTTCCATCACAGTTTCGACTTGAGCAGCGAATTCGAAGCTGTGGGGCAGCCGTTCGAGGGATGGTCGTCGATCGTGCCAGCCACGGGACGTCCTGCGAGTGTCTTCGCCATCGGTTACTCGCTGCTGGAAATCCCTTTCCTCGCCGTTGGAACGGGTCTAGATGCTTTGACTCACCACCCGGCCGACGGCTACTCCACTTATGCTTTAACTGCCTACTACGGCGCCAACATTTTGTTCGTTACGATCGCGCTGCTTTGTTTGTACCGGCTCCTCTACGAGCTGGGCGGACAACTAGATATTTCGCAGGAATCTCGAGTGTGGGTCCCCCTTTTCGTGGTTCTGGCCATGCTGCCGGCTACATCGCTGGGCTACTATGCCTTCTCGCCTTTGCCCCACGTGGCCGGCTTCATGATGCTCAGTATTTTTTTCCTCACCTGGTGGCGCATTCGCAACTCGAACAGCTGGTGGCGATGGGCGCTATTGGGTGTTCTGGGTGGCCTTACGGCCCTGTGCCGCTGGCAGGATGCCGTATATCTTGCGGCTCCCCCGTTGTGCGAACTGCTGCACCTGTATAAGACTCGCAGAATCCCGGAGAACGCTTCCGTAGCGAAGTGGCTGGGCGTGCGGGCTCTCTACTGTTGCGTGGGACTCTTGACGCTGACGCCGCAGCTCATCGAATGGAAAGCTATTTTTGGGCATTACTTGCTGGTGCCACAGGGGCCTGGTTTTTTTCAGTTCCCCCCGCGCTTCGTACCCCAGGTTCTCTTTTCGACGCAGCACGGGTGGTTTCTTTGGACCCCTGTTACGTTGATCTGTATCATTGGCCTATTGATGGCTTGGAATCGAGTCGAGGGATATCTGGTGCCCTGGGCGCTGATTCTTTTTGCGGAAATAGCTTTGATGGGCGCGCAACCAACCGACTGGCACGGTTACGAATCGTTCAGCATTCGTTCGCTGACGTGCAGCCTTGCAGTGGCCGGCGTAGGCTTGGCCATGTTTCTCTGGTTGATGCCCAAAAAGATTCTTCCGCTGCTATGCGTGGTGGTGGCCTTCTGCGCGCTCTATTCAACTGTGTTTGCGGCGCAGTATCGGCTCGACCTGATCCCCAAGAACGACCGTTTGCTTTCGACGGAGTTGGTTCACGACAAGCTGTACATGAGGCAGGCGTATGCTCGGTCGCGGTCGGCGCAGCGAGGTGAGGCGCTGATCAAGAAGGGCAACGCGGCTGGTGCGACGGTTTCCCTGAACAAGTCCCTAGCACAGTATGGGGACGACCGCGCCCTGCTGAAGGCTCTGGCGGAGGCTTACGCGGCCGACGGAAACACAGCGGCGGCGGAAGAGACGCGCGAGCGACTGGCGAAACTGCTGGATAAAAGGCTTTTCTGAGATTGGATAAAAACGAGACGAACGGGAGGAAGGCATGAGTGGCGATCAGAATATCGTAATCGTAGGTGGATGCGGGCATGTGGGCCTGCCGCTGGGCATCGCTCTGGCGGATCATGGCAAGCAGGTGACGCTGCTCGATATCGACCCGAAGAAAGTGCAGCAGATCAACGCGGGCGAGATGCCGTTCATGGAAGACGGAGCGGCTCCGCTGCTGAAGAAGGTGATCGGGCGGTCGCTGTGGGCTACGCTGGACAACAGCTGCCTGCGGGATGCGGAGATCGTGGTGACGGTGGTGGGCACGCCGGTAGACAAGCATCTGAATCCGAATGTGAACGAAGTGTACAAGAGCATGGACGAAGTAATGAGCCAGATGCAGGACGGGGCGCTGCTGATCCTGAGAAGCACGGTATATCCGGGGATGACCAAGCTGATCAACGACCGGATTCGTACGCTGGGCCGCAAAATCCTGTTGTCGTTCTGCCCGGAAAGGATCGCGGAGGGCAAGGCGCTCGAGGAGCTGGAATCGTTGCCGCAGCTGGTGTCGGCTTTTGAGCCGGAAGGATTCAGGCGGGCAGGGGAGCTGTTTCTGACCCTCGCCCCGAAGATCATCGAGCTGGCGCCGCTGGAAGCGGAGCTGGCCAAGCTATTTTCCAACAGCTGGCGGTATCTGAACTTTGCGATCTCGAACCAGTTCTACATTCTGGCACAGAGCTACGGGTTGGACTTCTACCGGATTCAT
>Ga0302325_10034468_pt1 | contig 10352 bp, 7 predicted proteins | sample Palsa_T0_2_FD_201948 | JGI IMG/M metagenome (GOLD analysis project Ga0302325, IMG submission 201948) | Peat permafrost microbial communities from Stordalen Mire near Abisko, Sweden - Palsa_T0_2 | ecosystem: Environmental > Terrestrial > Soil > Palsa > Peat permafrost | place: Sweden: Abisko...
CTGAGCATCCCGTACAAAGTGCCAGTTTAGCCTGGCGCCCCTAGAACCAGCTCTAGAAACTCCTCATCATACGCACTGTAGCGGTTACGTTCCGTCTGTCACTCTTCGGTCGTCACCCTTCGATCACCGCGCGTTGATCGGGGACACGAAGCCGATCATCTGCAAGCCGGAGCGAAAAGAGCAACGATCTCAGCGCGACCATTGCTTCCCGGTAAGAGCTTGTCAACAGCGATCAGGGTTAAACGGAACCGGCGATGGGGTTTCAGATAAACCATAGCCTGTGCCAAGTGCAAAGTGCTTACATTCCTAGTGCGCTTGAAAATCCCCCAGTTGGAGGCTTTCTGTGTTCCCCCATTCAAGAACGCTGACTTTGCCATTACGTCTGTCGCTCGCCGCTTTGGCGGTAACCGCTGCTGCGCAGAGCGTAAGCACGCTCTCACCAGCCCTTTCGCGCCCACCGACTTACACCAATCCGTTGACTCTGGATACCGGGTCAGGCCCCGCTGTGAGTTGTCCCGATCCAGCCATCATTAAGCAAAGAATCGCCCGGCAGGACAGCTGGTACCTCTACTGCACAGGCGATCCGCTGAACTCGAGCGATGTGAATGCGCAAGGCAATCTCAACGTTCACCTGATCACCCAGTTCCAGTCATATGACCTTATTCACTGGACGTACATCGGTGACGCCTTCAAACAGACACCTGCGTGGATCGGGGATGCGACGAACCAGTTTTGGGCTCCGGCCGTCAAGTACTTCAACAACCAGTACTATCTCTACTACACTGCTCCCAATACGCCGTCAGGCTACTCGGCCATCGGTGTTGCCACCAGCGCGAGTCCGGCCGGCCCGTGGACCGATAGCGGCGCTCCGGTCGTTGGACCAGAGAACAATCCGTACAATGGCGCCCCGGGCCGAGCGGTCATTGATGCGGATGTGATCGAGGATGATTCCGGGCAGCGGTACATCTCGTATGGCAGCTTCAACGGCGGCATCAGCATTCGCACGCTCTCGGCGGACGGGCTGACCTCCGACCCGTCCTCGGAGCAGCAGATCGCAATCGACAACTACTATGAAGGCGCAAATTTCTTTAAGCACAACCGCCAGTACTATCTCTTCGTCTCAAGTTCTACCTGCTGCGATGGCCCACTTAGCGGCTACAGTGTACGCGTCGGACGGGCCTCCAGCCCGCTCGGACCATTTCTTGACCAAGAGGGTGTCTCACTTAACACCTTCGCGCCCGGGGGAAGCATCTCCATCGCACCCAATGGCAACCGATGGGTTGGTCCGGGTGGAAATGTGGTATTTACTGACGACTCGGGGCAGGACTATATGCTCTACCATGCCATCGACCAGACTGCACCGTACTTCGACGGCTTTCCCGGCGCGACCCGGCGGCCGCCGCTGATCGACCCGATCGTCTGGGTGAATGGCTGGCCGCAGGTACGCGGCGGGGCCTGGGCCTCGGCCAAAGCGCAACCCGCTCCGTCGGCCCAGCTCGGCGAGCCTAATGCCTATGTTCCCGCAGTGGACGAAGACTTCGCGCAGCCCGGCGAAGAGATCGCGGCGCTCTCCGATGAGTTCAACTCGGCCACGCTGTCTCCGCAGTGGCATTTCATTCACCCCAACGCGAACAACACCTATGCGTTGACCGGTAGCGCGTATCAGGTGCAGACGCTGGGGCCGGACGAGAATAGCGATCCGCAGGGGGTTTCGATCCTCGGCGAGCCGGTGCCGGCGGCGGGCGACTGGATGGTTGAGACCAAGGTGACCACTAGCGTCCCCTTCGATAACTCCTGCTGCTACAACTTTGCGCAGGGCGCTCTCTTCATCTACCTGAATGATCAAAACAGCATCAAGCTTGATGTCTTTCCCGACTTCGACACGCGGCAGACGGAGTTCGGCAAGCAAATAGGACCTGTGCCTCCCAACTATCCCACCTACGACCATCAGAATGCCGGCACACCTGGGCAGACGACCTGGCTCCGCATCGTCCGCAGGAGCAATCGGGACGCCGGTGAACTCTATTCGGCGTACTCTTCGCCCGACGGCCTGAACTGGACCAAGGCAGGGACGTGGACCCATCAACTTGGTTCAAGCGCACAGATCGGCATCGCGGCTGAGAACACAGCCGGATTCAGCGTAGATTTCGACTATGTCAGAGTCTACCGGTTGAAGGAGTAGAGTTAGGGGGAACTTATCTTCCAGCCATATCTTTGGAATATTTGGGCAAACAGATAGAACGTTTCCTGTTCCATGACCGATCTCAGCGGGGCATCACGTGTCGTCGACCTCCGGCGATCCGGATCAGACCTATATCGTCTCAAAAGAGCCTGACTGTCAGAGGTCCAGTTCGACAGCCGTCAGCGGAGAGGAGCAACAGATCAAAACGTTCCCTTCGGCAGGTGGATCAAGAGGCTCGGGTGCATAGCCGATCTTGCCGTCGATCAACCCGGACTCGCACATGTGGCAGACACCTGTCCGACAGGACCATTTGACAGGAACGTCGCAGGCCTCCGCGAATTCCAGGAGACTTCCATACTGCGAGCTCCAGGGCACTGTAAGACCGCTGCGGGTGAAGGAAACCGTCGGGCCGGTGTCTGCGCTTCCGGAGGGTGGATGCGGGGGCACATGTGTGTTGCTTGCGATTCCGGGCGTGATGGAAGATTCAGCGCCGAATATCTCGGAGTGGATCCTGGAAGCCGGGACACCCCATGACTTCAACTCCGCAGTAAAGTCGGAAAGGAAAGCACTTGGTCCACAGAGATAAAAGTCCGCTTCTTTTGGTACTTGAAGCCGTTGTAATGATGAAAGATTCAGATGCCCCGCGGCATCGTAGTCCTGACCTTGCCGATCAGCATCTTCCGGGTTGCTGTAGGCGACGAATGCATGGCTGTGCGCAAGGGTATTGAGCAAGGCGCGCGCTTCCGCCGCGAATGGGTGCTCCCTGCCATTGCGAGCACCGTAACACCACCAGACTTCTCGGGTTGAATCAGTGCCCGTGGCCGCAAGCCAATGAAGCATTGCGAGCACAGGCGTCGCCCCGATACCGGCACTGAGCAGTACCAGAGGATTGGCGCCCGAAGCGAGTGTGAAGTTGCCTCTCGGCGCGCTTACCTGAAGCAGGTCTCCCACCCGAACGGAGTCATGAAAGTAGCGGCTCCCTACGCCAGTCGATCGCTTCACGCTGACGCGATACGTTCCTGCACCCGGCCGCCCCGACATGGAATAGCTTCGAAGAATTGGCGCTGAGCCCCTATTCAGTTCGAGCTTAAAGACCAGGAATTGACCCGGAAGAGGCGCAGACAGCGGGGCGCGGTCCTCCGGCTCGAGAACAAACGAGAGCACGTCGACACTCTCTCGCTCTACCGCCGCAACTCGCAGTGATCGAAAGCCCGTCCACGCCGGCGGCGGCGTGGAAGATGGGGCTAGACCCGCGTTTCCACCTCGCCCATCCCTCTCCTGGGCAGCGACCAAGGCTTCGAGTGACCCCTTCCAGCCGGCACTGAGTGAAGGAATACGGAGAGCGCGTTGCAGCTGATCCGGCGAATGGCCGGGCAAATAAAGCAATCCATCAATTTCCTTGACGGTGACATGCTCCGGGCCGTCGGCAACCTTCACGATCTCGTCGCCCGCGCCGATCTCCCCTTCTTCAAGAACACGGCAATAAAAGCCAGGCCGCTTATGCGAGACCAGGAGTGCAGCCATCTGCGGGTTGTTCATCCGTATACCCACGCGATAGCAGGTGACGCGCGGCTGCGTCACCTCAAACAGCGCGCCGCCGATCCGGTAGCGATCTCCGATGCAAACTTGGTCATCGGCAAGCCCATCGACTGTCAGGTTCTCGCCGAACTGACCGTACTCGAAGTCGTGACGCTGCAGGTGCATCTCCCAATAACGATAGGAGTCGAGCTGATAGACCATCACAGCACGATGTTCTCCGCCGTGACCTGCGACGTCGCCCTGACCATCACCGTGGAGATTGAGGCGGCGCGCCATCACCCTGCCGGCTACGGGCCGCTTCCAGACGGCGGTGTGGACCACTCTGCCTTGCCATTCGACATCGGCTGGGAGGCCGACGTTCACTGAAACAAGCAAACCCACGGTGCACCTTCGTTGCGATGAAAGGTACGACAGACTATGCTCTTGCACCCGCAGAAAGCTTCCGACGGAAACCTCGGCGGCCCCATCAGACAGCGCGCTCCGAAGGCAACAAGCTTCCATGGACATCTGCATCCCATTTCGAACCCCTCACAGCATGAGCCGAGGCCAGACGCGCACGCGCCCGGGAAAGCCGCGATTTGACAGCGGCTTCGGATATTTCCAGCGTCTGAGCGATCTCTCTGATGGAACAGTCATCCATCATCTGCATCTCGATGACCTGACGAAGTCGCGGCTGAAGATTCCAGATGGATCGAAGCATAAAAGCATACTTCTGGCGGTGAACGCAGATACTCTCGGGGCTCGGGCCAGTATCTTTGAAGTCAAAACCAGAAATCGCTTCTTCTGTTTCACTTGGACTATCGAAGGATACTTCAGGGCGCGTACGGCGTCTACGAAGGATCATCAACGCAGAGTTAATCGCAATCCTGGTAATCCAGGTATAGAAGCTTGATCTTTCTTCGAAGGTGTGGAGCGCCATGTACGCTCGCAGGAACGTATCCTGCAATGCATCTTCGGCATCTTCCCGATTCTTAGTCATACTCAGAAGCTTCCAATAGACTCGTCGCGCATAGATTTCTCTGAGTTCGGCAAAGGCAGCGGAAGACCCCGATCGCGCTGCGGCAACAAGGTTTTTACTCTGTAGCGATTCGTCGTCGCGCGAAGCGACCTCAATCGCAGCTTCCTCATCGGCACAAATCATGGCTATCTCCTCTCGAGGTGGTATGCTGTGGCCCGCGGTCTTGACTGGACTCTTGACTGGCTACGTGCAAGCAATTCGGCTCCGTTACATTGCGATTAGGCCAGAAGGCTGGAGAGTGATCCATTGGACGAAAGTATCGATCGATACTTTCGTCCAATAGAACAGTCTCCCGGTCTGTGGCTTAATCTCAACATCGAGTTTGAAACTGAACGCGTTGCGCGGTCCCGCGTCGCTACAGAGACTTTCGAATAACAACTGGAGATTGGCATGGCAAGCAAAAAGACAACCATCGTAACGGGAGCATCACAAGGCATCGGAGCAGCTGTTGTCCAGGCGTTTCTGGATCGCGGTTATAACGTTGTTGGAAACGCGCGCAGCTTTTCGACTGAAGGTTTCACGCCATCACCGGACCTAGCGCTGGTCGAAGGAGACATCAGACTTGAGACCACAGCGGAAAAGATTGCGCAGACCGCAATCGAACAGTTCGGCTCGATCGACCACGTTGTCAGTAGCGCCGGCATTTTCTCGAGCAAAGCATTCACAGATTACACCGCCGACGAGTTTCGCGCCTTTGTCTCCACGAACCTCGAAGGGTTCATCTTCATCACTCAGCTCGCAGTGAAGCAGATGCTTGCGCAGGGCACCGGCGGCAGCGTAACGTGCATCACGGCAGCGCTCACCGCCAACCCCATCGCGGGTGTTCCAGCTTCCATTCCAACGATCACCAAGGGAGGATTGGATGCGGTTATCCTGAGCCTTGCGAGCGAATATGCGAAAAGCAACATCCGCTTTAACGCGGTAGCTCCTGGAGTTGTCGATACTCCTCTGCACAAGGGCACCCCAAAGGATTCCATGAAGACTCTCTCACCCATGGGTGTGGTCTCGGAAGCGAAGGACATTGCCGATGCTGTCGTTTACCTGACCGAAGCTCGTTACGTCACCGGGGAGGTGCTGCACGTGGACGGTGGTGCGCACGCGGGCCGGTGGTAGCCGGCAGGCGGCCGTTCGGCATACGAAGGTATCGACGATACCTTCGTCCAATAGGTTTCCTTTCGCTCTCGTGATCTGATGGCATATGTGCATCGGGTGTGGCAAGACTCGATACCGCAATAACATCAAGGAGAATAATGATGAGTATTATCGATAAAGCGCTAGCAGCAAACCGTAACTATGCGAAAGACTACTATCCAGCGCTGGGAAAGCGTCCCGCCCCCAAACTTGCAGTCGTGACCTGTATGGATCCTCGCCTCTCAGACCTAGCTGGAATCCTGGGTCTGCCACAGGGCGATCTCGACGTTATCCGAACCGGCGGACCCGCGGTGACAGAAGATGTTCTCGGTGAGCTTGTTGTTTCCACCCGGGTACTCGGAACCACAGAGATACTGCTTCTCAACCATACCGGCTGCGGCTTCACGACATTCACGGATGACGAGCTGAACGCAAAGCTGAGCGCTTCAACCGGAGATGCTTCGCCGGCTCCGATGCGCTTCTTCTCCTTTAAGGACCCCGAAGAAAACACCCGGGAGCAGCTCAAGAAAGTCACATCGCATCCCTGGATTGCCAAAGACATCCCCGTGCGCGGCTTCATTTTCGACGTGGAGACCGGTCTGCTGCGAGAAGTGCAGCAAATTGCACAGCACGCTGCTGACTGAAAGAATCTCGGCTTGCAAGATTTAAGACGGGCCAGCTTGCCGAGCGATACGGCTGAGCTGGCCCGATATCTTATCGGGAAGACCCGCGTGCGCAAAGCCGGGCGAAACAGGATGAGCGGTAGGCTGCGATCGATTCAACTCGCGTGGATACGAGCTAGCACTCGTTCCGCAGCATGAGGAGAGAGTCGACCATCTTCTGACAGATATCGGTGATAGCCTGCGAGTTCGGGGAGCTGTGGTCCTCGAAGGATTGCCGTAATAGCCGGATGGAATCATCGGTGATGCGTGCAGGTGTGTCCTCCTGGTGTGCGATCCAAGCGGCAATGTGCATGAGTCCATCGCTATATTCACTTAGAAAATGATCCAGCGCCTGATTTTGCTGCTGGGTCAACTCCGAGTCGATCTCTCGTCGCCCACGATGGGAGAGGAGACTGAGTTCCAGCAGGTAGATTGAGCGCAACGCCGGCTGAGCCCTCTCAATCCGATCACACTCGGGAATGTCTTCCTCGCGCCGATGGCGAAACTCAAACTCAAACCGCGCGGCATCCGACTGCGATTCCAGAACGGCGAAGTTGTCATTAATCTGAGTGCGGAGACGCCTCATCTGTGAAATGGCGATGGCTCTGTCGCGTACCACCGGACAAACTCCGAGCTGTGCCAGCAAACCCACGTTCCGCACCAGCAGCTTCTGCAGCTGCTCTGTATCGCTCTTCGTCCCAAAGCGGTCGAAGATAAAGCCCATGGCGAGAATGCCCACTAACACGCCGATTGCCTTATCGCGGGCGATGGTGAGGTCGGTCTCGAACTTGAAATCCGTCAGGTTGACGAAATAAAACGACAGCGCCATCTGCACGCCAAAGAAGGAAAGCCGAGGACTGGAGGTGGCGAACCACGCGGCGATCGCGGTTCCCACCGCAAAGAAGAGAGCAAACCCGAAGACGCTGTCGATCGCGGGTAGGATCAAAATCTGCGCCGAAAGCCCCAGGACCACCCCTCCGGTAACAAATCCGGCAAGGCGGAGAAACTGCGCCTGGAGCGAACTGCCGATGGTGCTCAGCGCAGTCACGATGCAAGTAAGCACCGCCGGGAAGATGCCGGGCCAGTCGAGCGCGTTGTAGAGGAAGTAACAAATGCTGGCCGCCATGCATCCGGCAAAGGCGAAGCGCAGATACTCCGGGTTCTGGAATGCATCAGGCACTAACAGAGTGCGCCACCAGTCCCCCGCAGGCGGGTTTCGGGAACCATCGACGATCTCGTCGCGTTGAAAGACCTCGGGGATGAGTGCGACGATTCGTTCCATCTCTTGCAGTTCGGGGACGGTAGAGGAGGGGTGCCCCTCGAGCCCGGGAGGAGATGCCGAAATCCCCCCCGACTCGCGGAGCTCCTTTCGGATTGTTCCGAGCCTCTGAGAAAGCGCGCGCAGACGGATCGCGTCGTCTTCGCCGGCCTGGGGGAGAGTGCGCTCGATATTCGCCGCAAGACCAACGAGCCGGCCTGCCAGTGAAATCAGGGCGGCGCGCTGCGCCCGCCGGGTCGGGTCAAGGCCTTGGCGCAGCAACGTCGTTCTCAGCCGGCCGGTACCGATCATCTTGTATTGGAGAACTCTGGCCAGGACCGGCTTCGGGGTGGCACGGTGAGCGGCCATGCTTTCCGCCAGCTGCTGCACGGCGAGCAACAGATCGTCAACGAATGTGATGAGCGGATCGGAGCGATCGAAGATGCGGTAGAGCGCTTCGGTTGCCACGGTGGCGCCAGTGCCTACGGCAATTACCACGATAGGCCAGAGAGTACCCTCCACTTGAATTTGGCTGGGCAACGCGCGGTCCCATATCGGCAGGGCAACGCCAAGCGGAATAGTGAAAGCCAGTGCGGCCGCGTAGTTAGTCGTCGTGCGCATCACAAAAAAAACCAGATACAGGCTTCCGATTACCCAGAAGAAATGAGTAATGGGGTAACCGCGGAACAGCATCATACCGAGCAGGGTGTAGAGGCTCGCAAGGACGAATCCAATGACAATGAATTGCCCGCTGCGCCAGGTAGCGGCGAGATTTTCGCGAGCCAGGAGAATGGAAAATACCCCGGCCAAGGCAGCGTTGGGAATGCGGAAGGTCACGATGATGATCATGACGAGCGTAGCCGCGATCGTCATGCGGATGACCGTGTTCAAGCGTCCTGGATACGGAGCAACTTCCCACCGTATAAATTCGCGAAACCATGGCCAGGAGGCAGTTGAGCGGGCTGGGCGGTGGCGGAGCTGAGTGGCTCGGGTCGCCATATCAAGGCTTCCGTTCGTATCCGCGGATGACTACTACTGCAGACTCTCCCAGGCGGATGCCATCCGAGGGCGGCGACTGAATGCGGATGCGGACGGGGTAGCGGCTGGCCAGGTGTACCCAGCTCAGAGTACGTTGTACGTCGGGCAGGCCGGGCGCAATTCGGCCCTGGAGTGAAGGATCGGGTATAACACCATACCCCGTGCTCTCGACGACGCCCGTAAATCGCAATCCCGTGTCAGACATGACGTACACGTCCGCAGTCATACCCGGTTGGACGTGCTTCAGCTGCGTCTCGCGGAAATTTGCAACTACCCACCAGACGCGAGTATCGATGAGCGTGAAGATCTCCTGTCCTATGTGAGCGTAAGCGCCCTGGGATATGACGAGGCTGGTCACACGTGCATCGAATGGAGCGTAGATGCGGCACTGGTTGTAGTTGTATTGGGCGTTGGCGATTGCGGCGGCCCGTCCTTGCCGTTGCGCCACGAGGGGATCGAGGGTAAGTACGCTGGACTGCGATTGATGAAACTGCGCCGTGCTCTGCTCTGCCGCGGCGTTGGCCTCCGCCAGGGCCGCCAGCATGGTGTTAAGGTGGGCTCGATTAAGAGCCAATTGCGATTCGGCTTCATGCACCGATTGCGCGCTGGCCCGCTCTGTCGTGCGGGCCTGATCCACCTGGTCGACGGTGACGTATTGCTTGACAAGCAGGGGCTCAACGCGGTGCAGGTTATTTTCGGCGTATGCCGACTCAGCCTTGGCTCGATCCAAAGCAGCCTCAGAGTGGGCGACATCGGCTTCCGCCTCGTGGATCGAGGCCTGCGCTCGATCGACGTTGGCGCTGGCGCTGCGGGTTGCCGCTCCGGAGGCGGTGACGGCATGCACCTCGGCCCCAATGCGCCGCTGTTCGTCGACGACCTGGCCTTCGAGCGCGGCCTGGTCCGAGACTGCGTGGTCAAGGGCGTACTTATAGGGTCGATCATCGATTTCGAAAAGTAGATCGCCCTGTTTAACGCGCTGATTGTCGGCGACGTTCAGGTGCAGTATGGGCCCCTCGACAACGGGGGCAATTCCGATGTAGTTGGCAAAGATTTCGGCGTCGTCGGTCTGGGGATGCCGAGTTGTGACCGCGTAAACAGCAATCAATCCCACCATCGCCAGCAGAACCATGGCTGCGGTGAAGACGCGACCGTACCGGTCAAGTTTTGCCGGGCGATCGTCTTGCTCGGGTTGGCTAGTGTCTTGCGTCGACATCGCGTCCACCTAGCTGTAGAACAGGAGCCACAACATGCACGCGAGGAAGATCGACATGCTGAGATAGAAGAGGACAGGTGCAGCCAGGTGCTCGGCCATAACACTGCGAGCGATCAGGGCGTGGGCGCCCGTCGCCAGTAAGAGACCACCGGCGGCCGAGAAGATCCAAGCGGGGAAAAAAGAGCCGAAGATGCTGTATTCGGGCGCGTGGGAGCAACCAGCCAACAACAGCGGCGCCGCCAGAGATAAACCGGCGAGGGGGCGAAGTGAGGTCATTCGGCGTCGGTCCCGCTCCTTCGATTCGCGATTCA
>Ga0302325_10034471_pt1 | contig 10352 bp, 9 predicted proteins | sample Palsa_T0_2_FD_201948 | JGI IMG/M metagenome (GOLD analysis project Ga0302325, IMG submission 201948) | Peat permafrost microbial communities from Stordalen Mire near Abisko, Sweden - Palsa_T0_2 | ecosystem: Environmental > Terrestrial > Soil > Palsa > Peat permafrost | place: Sweden: Abisko...
ATAATCCTTCTTGTTGCTACGCCAATGAGCCGGTAAGTTGCGGGGCGGTTGATGGCTTTTCCATCCCCGCACTGTACTCGCCCCGACGCGCGGCCCGGTTGCATCTGGCCCGGTGATTCAGAGCCTGCTGTGCCTCTAAGAGATTGGCCTGTTGCCCCCGCCAAATTTCCAGCGCTGGTTGCTGGATGGCACGGGCAAATGAAAACGCAACAGCCCAAGGCAGTCGCGATTCGAATCTGACATTCATGGCGTTCAAGCGTGCGGAGGCGAGTTCCGCAGATTGACCGCCTGACAAGAATGCGATTCCCGGAACGGCTGCGGGGACCGATCGCAGGAGGCAGCGGACCGTTGCGTCGGCTACCTCTTCCACGGTTTCCTGCTTGGGGCACGTCGATCCCGGCAATACCATATTGGGCTTCAGGATCGCGCCCTCGAGCATCACGCCTTGTTTGTAAATCTGGCTGAAGACCGTTCGCAGGATTTCCTCCGTCACTTCGCCGCACCGCTCCAGCGTGTGCGCACCCTCCATCAGGGTTTCCGGCTCGATCACAGGGACCAGTCCGGCTTCCTGACACAGCGCGGCGTAGCGGGCCAACGCGTTCGCGTTGGCCTCAATGCAGCCCCGGGTGGGGATGCTGTCGCCGATGGCAATCACCGCGCGCCACTTTGCAAAGCGGGCTCCCATTTGGGAGTATTCAGCCAATCGGTCGCGCAATCCGTCGAGGCCCTCGGTGATTTTCTCTCCGGGACGACCCGCCATGTTCTTCGCACCGGTATCGACTTTGATACCGGGGATGATACCTGCGTCGGTAAGAGAGTTCGCGAAGGGAGTGCCATCCCTCTCTCGCTGGCGAATGGTTTCGTCGTAGAGGATCGCGCCGCTAATGGATTCGCTGAGACCGGGAGTGGTCACGATCAGCTCCCGGTAAGTGCGCCGCATCTCTTCCGTCTGCGGAATTCCGAGCTTGGCGAATCGTTGGTTACAGGTTGGATTACTTTCATCCATCGCCAGCAGGCCTTTGTCATCGGCGACCAGCGCCTTGGCAGTGTTTATCAACCGTTGTGCGTTCATTTGGAAGCGCTCCATTTCCAGTTACGGATTTCCGGCAAGTCTTCGCCGTGCTTATCGATGTAGTGCTTGTGCTCGATCAGCTTGTCCTGCATGGTCTGCTTCAGATAGGCGCCTTTAGACCCGAGATTAGGCAACCGATCAACTACGTCCTGCACCAGGTGGAACCGGTCCAGATCGTTCTGCACTCTCATGTCGAAGGCCGTAGTGATGGTGCCTTCCTCCTTATAGCCGCGAACATGCATATTGCGGTTTGTCCGGGCATAAGTCAGACGATGGACCAGCCACGGGTATCCGTGGAAGCCGAATATGATGTGCTTGTCCTTGGTGAAGAGGGAGTCGTAATCCCGCTCGCTCAGTCCGTGCGGGTGTTCGGTGTGCGGCTGCAGCTTCATGAGATCGACGACATTGATGACTCGGATCTTCAAAGCGGGCAGATGCTCGCGCAAGATGGAAACGGCCGCCAGAATCTCCAACGTGGGCGTATCACCGCAACAGGCCATCACCACGTCCGGTTCGCCGTCTTGGTCATTGCTCGCCCATTGCCAGATGCCAATTCCTTCCGTGCAATGCACCACAGCCTGATCCATGGTCAGCCATTGCGGCAGCGCGTGTTTGCCGGCGACGACTACGCTCACGTAATTCCGGCTGCGCAGGCAATGGTCGAACACGGACAGCAGACAATTCGCGTCGGGCGGCAGGTAAACGCGCACGATGTCGGCCTTCTTGTTGATCACGTGGTCCAGGAAGCCGGGATCCTGGTGGGTAAATCCGTTGTGATCCTGCTGCCAGACGTGGGAGGCCAGCAGATAGTTCAGCGATGAGATCTTCCGCCGCCACGGCAGTTCCAGACATACCTTCAGCCACTTGGCGTGCTGGCTGAACATGGAGTCGACGATGCGAATGAAGGCCTCATAGCTGTTGAAGAGCCCGTGCCGGCCGGTCAGCAGATATCCTTCCAACCATCCTTCGCACTGGTGTTCACTCAGCATCGAATCCAAAACGCGTCCGGCGGGCGCGAGGAATTCGTCATTCTTCACCTTCCGCGCGTCCCACTGGCGATTCGTGACTTCAAAGACCGCGCCCAAGAGATTCGATAAGGTCTCATCGGGACCGAAGACCCGGAAGTTTTGCTGATCCTGATTCAGCTTGGCTACGTCACGCAGGAAATTGCCCAGTACGAGGGTGTCCTGGGCGTTCACGGCGCCGGGCGAGGGCACATTTACGGCGTGGACGTGGAAGTCCGGCATTCGCAAATCGCGCAGCAGAATTCCGCCGTTGGCGTGCGGATTGGCGCCCATCCGCCGGTCGCCCTTCGGCGCCAGTTCGGCCAATTCCGGAATCAACCGGCCATTCTTATCGAACAGCTCCTCGGCCTTATAGCTTTTCATCCAGCTCTCGAGCAGCTTCACGTGATCGGGATGCTCGGGATCCACCAACAGCGGCACCTGATGCGATCGGAAGGTACCCTCGATTTGAAGGCCGTCGACTACGTCGGGCCCCGTCCAGCCCTTGACCGACTTGAGGACGATCATGGGCCAGCGCGCCCGCGTGGTGTCGTTCTTGCTCCGTGCATTGCTTTGGATTTCCCGGATGTGTTCGATGGCCGTTTCCATGGTGGCGGCCATGAGTTGATGCATCTTCTCCGGATCGTCGCCTTCTACAAAGTAGGGCGTCCAGCCGCAGCCGCGTAGAAATTGATCCAATTCCTCATGCTCGATGCGGGCCAGCACGGTCGGATTGCTGATCTTGTAGCCGTTCAGGTGCAGGATCGGCAGCACGGCTCCGTCCGTAATCGGGTTGAGAAGTTTGTTGGACTGCCACGCGGTTGCAAGCGGGCCTGTCTCCGCTTCCCCGTCGCCGACAATACAGGCAACAATCAGATCGGGATTATCGAACGCGGCCCCGAAGGCATGGCTGAGCGAGTACCCCAGCTCGCCGCCTTCGTGAATGGAGCCCGGCGTCGTGGGCGCAACGTGGCTCGAAATCCCGCCGGGAAACGAGAACTGCTTGAACAGCTCCTTCAAGCCGGCCTCGTCCTGGGTGACGTTCGGATAAATCTCGCTCCAGGTGCCTTCCAGGTAAACATTGCCCACCAGCGCCGCGCCGCCGTGACCGGGGCCGGCGATGTAGAACATGTCCAGGTCATACTTCTTGATGACCCGGTTCAAATGAACATAGATGAAGTTCTGTCCCGGCACCGTGCCCCAATGCCCAACCACCAGGGGCTTCACGTGCGACAGCTTCAGCGGTTCCTTCAGCAGCGGGTTGTCGTAGAGATAAATCTGTCCGACCGACAGATAGTTGGCGGCACGCCAATAGGCGTTTATCTTGTGGAGGAGTTCGGGCGTAAGTGGGTTAGTCTTTGTGGTTACGTCCGCGGGATCAATTGCATCGGATTTCCTAGGAAGCAGTGCCGATGTGCCTGTATTGTTTTTCATGGTTTAAGCCTTTCCGTTTACCGCGCCGGTATGGAGAATTTCGCACACCGATCGCGCAATCATCAGATCTTCGTCCGTTCGAATGACGCGAACCGTAGCCCGGCTGGCGTCGATAGAAATCACTCCCGCGGCTTCAGCATTGCGCGACTCGCTCAGGGCGATGCCGAGGAAGCCCAGTCCTTCACAAATGCGCGCGCGGACGACCGGCGCATTCTCGCCGATTCCTCCAGCGAAGACGAGCGTGTCCAAACCTCCAAGCGCAGCGGCGAAGGCGCCTATCCACTTTTTCGCCTGATAGCAGAACAGGGCTACGGCTTCCGCGGCTCGGGTATCGTTGGCTTCGTGCCCCAGCAAGTCGCGCATGTCGGAACTGGTCTCCGAAACTCCGAGCAGGCCTGACTTGTGGTTGGCCATTTCGTAAAACTGCCCGGTGGTCATCTGTTCGGTTCGCGCCAAATACGGCGCTACGCCAGGATCCAGATCTCCGGTGCGGGTGCTCATCATCAATCCGGCCGTGGGAGTGAATCCCATGCTCGTGTCGATGCTCTTGCCATCGAGTATCGCGGCCATACTGGCGCCGTTGCCCAAATGAGCGAGGATGACGCGGCCTTTGGTTGCCGCCGGGTCGCCCAAGCGCGCGAGTTCCAGCATCAGGTAGGCATAAGATAAACCGTGAAAGCCGTAGCGTTGCACTCCCAACGCGCCGTAGCGGCGCGGGATGGGAAGCAGCTTGGCCACACGCGGCATGGTGCGGTGAAACGCCGTGTCGAAGCAAGCTACCTGGGGAAGCTTCGGATGACGCTGGCGGAATGCTTCGATTAGCTCGATTTCGCTGGGCAGATGATCCGGGTCGTATGGGCTGATGCGATGCAGTTCGTCCAATAATTGCGCGGTGACCAACTCGGGCGCGGTGTGTTGCATGCCATATACGACGCGGTGTCCCACGGCCCGGACCGATTTGAAATCATGCCGCTCTTCGAGCCAATCAATCAGAAACCTCGCCGCCGATTTGTGGTCGGAAGCGTCGAGGGGGCGGCTGTCGCGCTGATGTGCAGCCGGGACTTGGAACGTCAGGTTCGTCCCGCTCATGCCAATGCGATCCACCTCTCCATGGATCGTTTGCTTCAGCAGTTCGCCGGTGGCATACACCGCGAACTTAATGCTCGATGAGCCGCCGTTGATCGTCAGGACCTGTGCGGTCGTTGGTTTCATGGACGATTGCTTCACAATGCCCGGGCGGATTTTCCCGACCGCCAGTGCTCTTCAATTTGTTCCAGCGTTTTACCTTTGGTTTCCGGCACCAGCAGATAAAGGAAGGCCCAGGCGCCGATCGCGATTACACCGTATAACCAGAAAGTTCCCGCGTGCCCAATAACCCCGACCAGGGTCAGGAAGGTCACGGCCACCGCCAGATTCAATGCCCAGTTAGTGACCGTCACGGCGCTCATCGCCGCACCACGAACCTTCAGTGGATAGATCTCGGAAATCAGCAGCCAGAAGATCGGCCCGAGTCCAAAAGCGAAACATGCGACATAGATTACCAGGCCGCCGATCGCGACATAACTTTTGAAATTCGCCAACTGCTGGAACTGGAAAGCGGCGCCCAAGATCGCGAGCCCAATAATCTGGCCGGCCACTCCGGCCAGTAACAAAGGCCTCCGGCCGACAAGGTCCAGCAGGAAGATGGCCAGCACATGAAAAAGCCACATCACCATAGTCAACCCCGCTCCGGCTAGGATTGCGGGTCCCGTGGCGCTAATTCCGGCGAACTTAAAAATGGTCGGGGCGTAATAGATGACCGTGTTAATGCCGGTTATCTGCTGAAATACAGCCAGTCCCAAGCCGACGATCATCGGCATCTTAAGTGAAGGCTGGAATAATCCTTTCATCCCGCCGGCGCCCTGTTTTTCCATGCTAGTCTGGATGTCCTTGATTTCCGGGCTTACATCCGACACAGTCCGCGCGCGCTGTAAAATCTGCCTCGCCTGTTCAACTTTTGATTTGCTGATCAACCAGCGCGGGCTATCGGGCAGTCGCCACATACCAATGACCAGGGCGATGGACGGTATGGCGGCCAAGCCAAACATATATCGCCATCCGTGAATGCCGGAAACGCATAGTCCACAAGGTAAGCAACGACGATGCCGCTGGTAATCGCCAGCATGTTGACCGCCACCAATGAACCGCGGACCCTTGACGGCACGAGTTCGGCGATATACATCGGGGAGATAAATGAAGCGATGCCGATGGCGATTCCGCTCACCACCCTCGCCGCAATCAACCAGCTAGCCGTTGGCGCCAGAGCTGTGCCGAGGGCGCTGACCGTAAAGATGGCGCCGGCCAATATGATCATCTTGCGGCGACCGAAGCGGCTAGTCAGAGCACCTCCGATCGTGGCGCCCACAACGGCACCCACTAAAACGGAGCTGACGACAATTTCCTCCATGGTGGCCGACAGAGAAAATTGATTCTTAATGAACAATATGGCCCCGGAAATAACGCCCGTATCATAGCCAAAGAGCAGGCCGCCAAGAGCGGCGACCGCCACGGCGAAGTAAACAAACCCGTTCACTTCCGATTTAGCTTTATTTCCCATTTGTCCCATTCGTTGCAGCCGAGACAGAGTCCTCTCTGCGCCAGGTAGCAATGCGAACCATGAAGTCGGTGCCTTCCTAATGACTGGCGTGCGGCCAGTAGAACGTGAATTTGATCCGCTTTCCTTCCGGAAGCGATTGGGTCGCAAGATCGGCCAGATGAATATTCCAGCCCGGCATCGGCCTCGCGCACTTAATTTCCACTCGTTATGAGATTGCTGCCGCCGATTCCGTCCGCATAAAGCTCAACTCGCGCTCATTCGGGAGTGTGCTCATTGTAATCGTGGTCGTCCAATACGCCTCCTCGATGTCATTCCCGGCGAACCATCCTTGATGGGTCACCGACGGCGAATCGGATCTCGCCGTATATGGGCCGGGGCATTCTGCGCGTCTCTCAGAAGGGCCAGAACAAAGTCACCACTGCGCACGTAATGAGTGAGGTCGCTGAAGAGCTCTTTTCCGAAGGGATAGTACCCAAGGTCCTGAATGAGGCACCCACCGTACGCATAAGCATGGGCCTCCCGCAGCCCGATCTCCGTGGTGCCGGGATAACGTTGGAGCAGAAGCGGCCGGATGGAATTGTTCCAGGCGAGGTCGATCAGTTCCTCGTGTGTAAATGTCGCATAACCGTATGCCAGTTGGGGCGCCGCGATGACGATCATCAGAAGCTCGACCGTGATCGAAGAACTCCTAAGCTTTGGTGTCATCGCATTTCGCCGGGCGGTCCGTGTTGGAGGGAGGGTTGTTGCTCATGCCGCTTCGCTGCTTTCCAGCCTTACGAGCTTGGCGAGGCGACGCCGATGACGCTCGGCGCCACTGAATCGTGCATGGAGAAATGTTCTGACCAACTCCCAAGCAAAGGTGTTCGCGACCACGCGGCCGCCCAGGCAGATTACGTTCATGTCGTCGTCTTCGACTCCCTGGCGCGCCGAAAAGTGCTCGTGGATTAGAGACGCCCGCACGCCCGGCACCTTGTTGGCGGCGATGCAAGCACCAACGCCACTTCCGCAGATAGCCACACCGCGATCCACTTCGCCGCGAGTCACGGCACGAGCCAACGGCACAACGAAATCGGGATAGTCATCGTCCGGCTTCGGTTGGTTGTCGCCAAAGTCAACCATTTCATAGTGAGCTTCACGCAACATCGAGCAAATATACTCCTTCAGCTCAAACCCGCCATGATCGGCAGCGACACCGATGCGTTTGGGCGCGCCTGGCTGGGCTGTCCGGGGATCAGGCATTTCTTTTTCCCAGCAAGGCTAATGCTCGCTTGCAGACGTTCTCAACGGTAAACCCGTATTCGCGCATCAGAAATGGCCCCGGCGCGGAGGCGCCGAAATGGTCGAGACCGATTACGTCCCCAGAGTCGCCGACATAGCGATGCCATCCCTGCGTCGCCCCCGCTTCCACAGCGAGCCGCGCGCGGACCTCGGGCGGAAATACGGAGCGGCGATATTCGTCCGATTGCGCATCGAACAGCTTCCAACTGGGCATGGAAACGAGGCGGGCCTGAACGTTCCGCTTTTCCAACTCCCGCTGCGCTTCGACGATCAGACTCACTTCTGAACCGGTGGCGATCAAAATAATCCCGGGATGGCCGCTCGCCGCCTCGGCCAGGATATAGGCCCCGCGTTTCAGCCCAGCGGCGGAGGCATAATGGCTACGGTCAAGGGTCGGCACATCTTGACGGGTCAGGATCAACGCGACTGGACGGTCTCGCGACTCCACAGCGACGCGCCAGGCGTACGCCGTTTCGTTGGCATCGCAGGGCCGGATCACGACCAGGCCTGGAACCGCTCGCAGGTTGGCGAGTTGTTCCACCGGCTGGTGCGTAGTCCCGTCTTCGCCCAGTGCGATGCTGTCGTGGGTAAACACATAGATCACCTGCTGCTTCATCATGGCCGCCAGCCTGATGGGAGGACGCATGTAATCGGAAAAGATCAGAAACGTTGAGCCGTATGGGATGTAACCGCCGTGTACTGCCAAGCCGTTCAGAATCGAGCCCATACCATGTTCGCGAATGCCGAAGTGCAAGTTGCGCCCAGCGTCACTCCAGCCGCCGCCACTCGATCCTTGCGTGTCTCCCAAGGATCGATCGGGAGATTCAAAATCGCCCGCGCCCTTCAGTTCGGTGTACGTCGAGGGATCCAAATCCGCCGAACCGCCCATCAGCGACGGAAGTTTGGGTGCGATCGCGTTCATCACCTTTCCGCCGGCCACGCGGGTTTTGATGCCCTTCGGGTCCGCCGGGAAAACCGGGATATCCGCGTCCCAACCGGCGGGTAATTCGCCGCGCATGCGTTCTTCAAACTCCCGGGCCAACTCAGGATGCACCTTGGCATAGCGGGAGAATCTATCCCGCCACTCCGACTCCGCTTGCCGGCCACGCGGCAGGGCCTCGCGAAAATGGGCGAGAGCTTCGGGTGGGATATCGAAGAGGGGATCTACCGGCCAACCCAGGTTCTGTTTGGTCAACTTAACCTCTTCTACACCGAGCGGCGAACCGTGCGCTTCAAACGTGTCCTGCTTGTCCGGGGAACCGAAGCCCAGGTGCGTGCGAATGAGAATCAGCGAAGGGCGCTTCGTTTCGCTCCGCGCCGCCCGCAGGGCCAGGTCGATCGCCTCCACATCGTTTCCGTCCTCCACCGATTGTGTATGCCAACCATACGCCTCAAAGCGACGAGCGTGGTCTTCGTTACAGGCGATGTTCGTACCCGCGGAGAGCGTCACATGGTTGTTATCGAAAAGGTAGATCAGCTTGCCGAGTTCCAATTGCCCGGCAAGCGAGGCCGCCTCTGACGACACACCCTCCATCAGATCTCCGTCGCTGACCAGCCCGTAGGTGAAATGATCGACGATCTCGAAGTGCGGCCGGTTATAACGCGCCGCCAAATGGGCTTCCGCGATCGCCATGCCCACGCCGTTGCCGAATCCCTGTCCGAGCGGGCCCGTGGTGGTTTCCACGCCCGGTGTCAGGCCGCGCTCCGGATGACCGGGCGTGATGCTGCCCCATTGGCGGAATCGTTTGATCTGGTCGAGAGGCAGCTCATAGCCGGTGAGGTGGAGCAAGCTGTACAGAAGCGCCGAACCGTGGCCAGCCGACAGGACGAAACGGTCCCGATTGAACCATTGCGGATCGATCGGATTATGTCGGAGAAACCGCGTCCACAAGACATAGGCCATGGGCGCGGCCCCCAGGGGCAAGCCTGGGTGGCCGCTATCGGCTTTTTGCACGGCATCAACCGACAGGAAGCGAATCGTGTTGATCGCCAGTTGATCCAGGTGCGCCGGATTGAGAGGGGTCAAAGTTGTATCGGCTGAAGTGCTCATTGTCAGTTTCTCCTTGGCTGATGACAGGCAAGCGTGCCGCGCGCCGCTCACACCGCCTGCCCATCCCGACGATCGAAAACATGCCTTTAGCGGCGGCTGACCGATTTCACACTGTACCGGGCAAGTTCCGCCAGCAATCTCTGAGCCGCCTCCGGAACCGCAACCTTGCCGTGCAGAATTTCCTCATGGGTGAGGTCGGAGCCGTACATGGCTTTGTCCCCGCTATGATCGGCCTGGACTACAGCGCCATCCACGCTGACACCGGCAAAGACCCCTTTGCTGCGCGAATAGCTCAGAATCTCAGCAGTGAGCTTCAAGTCCGTGTTGGCGGATGCCTGTCTCCCAACCGGCCCCGCAGCCACGGTTACGTCGGCGCCGATTTTGAATTTGTCACTCATCAGGCTTTGCAAGGCATGGTCGTTCATAAATAGCAACACCACGTCGGTGAAAGAGGCGCCAATCTGGAAGCCCACGCTCCCTCCTCCGACAGCCACGAACATCGGGGCACTCCAGCCAGTTGCCGTGCGGCAGGTCGCTAGCCCCTTGCCGTAATTGCCGCCGAAGATGAAGGCCGCCTTCTCCTCTCCTGGAATAATGGCAACGCATTTCGCTTTTTCGAGCAGGTCCCTGGGAATGCCCTTGTCAGGCGTCTTCATGATGTCCTGGAAGACCTGGGTCGCCTTTTGGATTCGCGCGGTGTCATCATCGCGATCCGACGCCAAAGCGGGCAGGACTAAACCCAAACCCGCTACCGAAACGATCAACAAGTTTGTCTTCACGATATTTCTCCTTACAGGTTCAAATGACTTATGGCAGGTAAACGCCTTAGCTGGACGCTCTCCATCGTTGGAAACCAAGGTGCTTCACCTGCCGATATCAAGACTATCTTCCGCTTCCCCCAACGAGTTGCCCGCGCTC
>Ga0302325_10034473_pt1 | contig 10352 bp, 7 predicted proteins | sample Palsa_T0_2_FD_201948 | JGI IMG/M metagenome (GOLD analysis project Ga0302325, IMG submission 201948) | Peat permafrost microbial communities from Stordalen Mire near Abisko, Sweden - Palsa_T0_2 | ecosystem: Environmental > Terrestrial > Soil > Palsa > Peat permafrost | place: Sweden: Abisko...
TATCTTCATCCTGCTGTTCCTCTACGTGTTCGGCTCGGCGATCCACGTGGTCGGGATCGACTACAAGGACTACCTGTTCCCCGGCATCCTCGGCCAGTCGCTCGCGTTCGGTGTGATCGGCGCCGGCGTGGCGACCTCGAACGACATGACCGAAGGCGTGGTCGACCGCTTCCGCTCGATGCCGATCAGCCGCCTTTCGATCATCACCGGCCAGGTGATGGGCCAGTTCTGCGAGGCGCTGCTCGGACTCACGATCACCGTGATCGTCGGGTTGCTGCTCGGCTGGGATCCGCACCTGACGCTGGCCCACGGGATCGAGCTGCTCGCGCTGATGATACTGGCGGTGCTCGCGTTCACCTGGACGGGTGTGCTGTTTGGGATGATCGTGCGCTCGCCCGATGCGATGCAGGGGATGGGCTTCATCATCATCCTCCCGCTCACGTTCATGGCCGGCACGTTCGTGCCGATCGAAGGACTCGACGCGGTGCCGCGGGCAATCGCCCAATGGGACCCGATCTCGGCGCTGGTCGCGACCGTGCGGAAGCTGACCGAGGGCTACCCCTCGCACGGCTCCTGGCAGCTCGACCATCCCGAGATCGCGATGGTCATGTGGTGTGTGCTGCTGCTGGCGATCTGCGTCCCGCTGGCGCTGCGCCGCTTCAACCGCACGCTCGCAAGCTGAAACGCTCGGGCTCTCACGAGCCCTCGACACGCCAGCACAGCCACGCCACGTAACCATCCTCACCGGCGTCGATCGACACCGCCCGCCATGGGCCCGAGCGTCCGTCCAGCCACGAGCCCGGTCCCTCCAGCCGGCGGGGATCGTAAGCCAGAGCGTCCCCGAGCGCCTTCGATAAAGCCTCCTTACTCGACCACAGCGAGGTGAAGAAGCGGTCTTGATCCCCCTCCCGTGGCGATCCCGCGGCAAGCTCGGCCGGCGTGCGAATCGAGTCGGCAAAGGCCCGATCGCAGCGCTCGACGCGCTCGATGTCGACGCCCACCGCATCGGTGTGTGCGGCCACAAGCGCGAAGGGGAAACGGTAGGAGCGAGACGTAAACGGCGCGCCCGCATCTGCGCTGGCCGCGCGCGCGAGATCGCGCAGGGCCGCCTCGTCGTGGGCACCGGCCGCGCGCGCGTCGATCAGCCACACCGCCGGCACTCCTTCTTCGCCGCCACCGCGCGGCACCGTCAGCGGCCGAGCCCGACTCACTTCACATGCTTTTGACGGGAGCGCCATGCCAGCGCGTGCCGGGCGGCAGCTGCTCGCCGCGCAGCACCACCGAATGCCCGCCGATGCAGGCGTTCAGCCCGAGCGTCGTGTCAGGGAGCACGGCCGAGGTGGGACCCATCGTCGCGCCGGCGCCGATCCGCGCCGGGCCGATCCGCAGCAGCCGGTCGTGGAAGACGTGGGTCATCAGGCAGGAGCCGCGGTTGATCGCACAGTCGTCCCCGAGTGTGACGACGTCGAACTCGGTGATCGCGGTCGTTTCACACCACACACCGCGGCCGACCCTGCTGCCCATAGCGCGCAGGTACAGCGACATCAGAGGCGTGCCGATCGCAAAGCGCAACAACCACTCACCCGCGAGCTGCTCGTGAGCGGAGTTGACGAGCTCGTCGCGCCACACAAAGAACGACCACAGTGGGTGTTGACTGACGCGATAGCGACCAATCAAAAGCCACTTGAGCGCGACCGCGACAGCGGCCGACAGTAGGCCGGATCCGAGCACCAAAAATGGGCAGAGCACGATCATCGCCGGAATGCCGAGATGTTCGCCGAGGAGATCGAGGACGAGCAGGTCGAACAGACCGAGCGACAGCGAGATGGTGTTCGGCACCATGATCCGGATCGCGTCCATTGCACCCCGCGCGAGGACGAGTCGCTTCGGCGGCTCGGTGGTACGGGACGGATCCGCGGTCTCGCAGACGCGGGGCAACTCGAGCGCGGGCACACCGAACCAGGAGGTTCCCCGCGCCGGCTCACGCGGAGCGACGGTGAGAACGCCGACGAGGCTGTCGTCGCCAAGCCGGGTGCCCTCGCGCAGCACCGCGCCGGGGCCGAGGAAGGTACGGCTGCCGACCTCGATCGGCTCCACGTGCAGCCAGCCCGCGCGCGCCCTCGCGCCGCAGAAGGCGACGTCGTCGGTGGCATGGCTGAACTCGCCGAAGGAGACGAGCGGATTCAGGCCGGTCGAGGTCGAGATCTCGCTGCGCCGTCCGACGCGGATACCCATCAACCGCAGCCAACCGCGTGTATACAGCGAGGCATACAGCGGGAACAGAGCGCCACCGGCGGTCTCCTGCAGATCGCCGGAGAACCACAGCGCCCAGCCCAGCGCTCCATCCTCACAATGCCAGCCCGGACGCACGAGCTTCCACACCACACGCAGGGTGAGGGCGACGAGCAGCGCGAGCGCCACGGTGGACAGGACCGCGACCACAGCCGCCTCTCCCACGAGTGTCAAGAGCGATCCGCTGAGCGTGGGAGCGGGGGCGCCGAGCAGCACGAGCAGGATGACCCCCGGAGCGAGGGCGAGCAGAGCGAGCACTCCCTCCCAGGTGAAGCTGAGGGCGAACATCAGCTTCCAGAAGCGCTGGTGGCGGCTGGGTGTGGGCTCTTCCATCGGCCAGCTCGCGCCTGCGCGACCGAGCCGGCAGGCGGGGCTGCCGCCCCAATGCTCGCCGGCGGGGATCGTCCCGGAGATGACGCTGCCGGGCTCGATCTCCGCGCCCTCGCCGATCTCCGCGCCCGGCACGAGCAGGGTGCGAGCGCCCACGCTCGCACCGGCGCCGACGCGCACTTCGCCGACGACGAGCTCCTGGCCGTCGATCCACCAGCCGCGCAGATCGACCTGCGCCTCGACGGTCGCGTCCGCGCCGACGTGCACGAGCGAGGCCAGGCTGGGCATGCTCGCCAACCGCGCGCCCTCGCCTATATCGGCGCCGATCATGCGGGCATAGCGACCCGCCGCCGGCGTGCCGGCGAGCCGGTCGAGGTGACAGAACTCGCCGAGGCGCTCGAGGAACCACACGCGCGCGGCCAGCCACGAGTCGCGGGAATAGCGACCGGGTTGCAGGCGGGGAAGCAGGATGCGACGCGCCACGGCGGCGATACCGACGCGGCCCAACGGACTGGAGAGCGCCAGCCACGCGCCGATCAGCCAACTCCACCCCACGTGGGGAAGCCCGTCGGATTCGATGTTCCCGTAGCCGAGGGCGGCGATCACCCACTGCGTGGAGGCCAGGGCGGTGAGCACCAGCACCCCCGCGAGCTGCATCGCGCCCAGCCGTCTCGACGGCGTCGGGACGGCAGTGGCCGCCTCGCTGGATAGCTCTCCGAGCTGCTCCAAGCGCGCGGCGAGCGCGCCGAGGCTGCGGTACTCGTACACGTCCGCGACCGCGACCGCGGGAAAGCGCTCGCGCAAGACCGAAACGAGCTTCGCTGCGGCGACCGAGCTGCCACCGCAGGCGAAGAAGTCCGTCCCCCCGGTCATGCTCATCGGACCGAGCTGCTCTATCCAGCGTTCGGCCAGCCACGCCGCCGTGCCGGTGAGCGACTGCGCGCCGGGGTTCGGGGCATCCTCCAGCGGCCACGGTAGCGCCGCGCGATCGACCTTGCCGGAGGTCGCCATCGGCATCGCCTCGAGCACGACCACGAGCGGCTCCAGGCCGTCGGGCAGCTGCTCGGCCACCTGGGCGCGGACGTGGTCGGGATTGACATCGCCGGTCACATAGCCAACGAGGATCTTGTTGGCGGCCGCGGTGCTCTGCACGACCACCGCGGCAGCGCGGACGCCGTTCACGGCGCGCAGCCGCGCCTCGACCTCGCCCAGCTCCAAACGACGTCCGGCGAGCTTGACCTGCTGGTCGCGGCGGCCGACGAAGTCATAGCCGTGCACGGTCTCGCGCACGAGATCGCCGCTACGGTAGGCCCGCTGCCATCCCAGCGCGGGCAGCGCGGCGTAGCGCTCGCGGTCCAGCAACGGGTCCAGGTAGCGCCCGAGCCCGACGCCGCCGATGATCAGCTCGCCCGTCTCGCCGAGCGGGACGGGCACACCGGCCTCGTCGACAACCGCTACCTCCCAGCCGTGCAAGGGCCAGCCGATCGTCACGGGCGTGCCGGGATGCAGGCGCGTGGCCGTGCTGACGACGGTCGCCTCGGTCGGCCCATACGTATTCCACACCTCGCGCTCGCCGGCGGCGAGCCGCCAGGCGAGCTCGGGCGGACAGGCCTCGCCGCCGAGGATCACCAAACGTACCCCCGCGAGCATCTCCTCGCTCCACATCGCAGCGAGCGTCGGGACCGTCGAGATCACGCTGACACGGCGCTCGGCCAGCCACGGGCCGAGGTCGACGCCCGTGCGGATCAACTCGCGTGGCGCAGGCACGAGCGCGGCGCCGTTGGCCCATGCCAGCCACATCTCCTCGCAGCTGGCGTCGAAGGAGACCGAGAGCCCGGCCAGCACGCGGTCCTCGGGGGAGACCGTCCACAGCCGCGCCTCCGCGTCGACGAACGCCGCCGCGGCACGATGGGAGACCGCCACGCCCTTCGGCGCGCCGGTCGAGCCCGAGGTGAAGATGATCCAGGCGTCGTCCTCGGTGCTCAGGTCGCGCGCCGCTTGTGCGGGGGCGGAGCGCTTTGCGAAGCTCAGCTCGTCGTGCAGGAGGCCGCAGACCGCGGCGCTCTCCCAGATCGTCTCGGCGCGCCCAGCCGGATCATCGGCGTCCACCGGGACGTAGGCCGCGCCGGCGCGCAGGACGCCGAGGATCCCGATGTACAGCGAGGAGCTTCCACTGGGCAGCCTGATCCCGACCCGATCGCCGGGGCGCACGCCCTCGTTACGCAGCCGATCGGCGACGCGATCGGCTGAGTCGGAAAGCTCTGCATAGGTGAGGGCCGCGTCGACCGCATCGATCGCGATGCGATCCTCGTGGCGAGCCACCGTGTCGGCAAAGATCTCCAATAGGGTGCGTGCCGGCTTGGGCTCGCCGAGCGCGGGCCTGTCTCTCAGCGTTGCCGAGCCGGGGTCTTTCTCGAAGGTCTTCATAGCGCCTGACACGTCGGACATGTTGTCAGGCTTCATAAACCTTTCGTAAGAACTTGAGTAGCGGTCTTTCGCGAATCTTTATCCCCTGTTTCGGCCTTCGCCGGCCGCGTACCCCTACGGCGCCGCCGGCACGACCGCGACCGGGCCGTCCTCAACCGGCAGCTCAGCCGTGTCGAAGACCGATCCCGGCAGGCGCTCGACGTGAGTCATCCGCTCGAGGAAGTCCTCCTCGGTCTCGAGGAAGCCGATGCGCGAGGTGCGGTAGTGCATCGGGACGACCCAGCGCGGGGAAAGACGCTCGACGATCGCGGCCGCCTGCTCTGCGCCCGCCGTCGGCCCGCCGCCAACGGGAACGATCAAGAGATCAATGGGGCCGATCGCGGCAACCTGCTCCTCGCGTAGGGCGCTCTGGCCGAAGTCACCGAAGTGAGCCACCCGCAGGCCGTCGAGCTCGAAAACGAAGATGATGTTGTGCCCGCGTTCGGTGCCGGCGGCTTCGTCGTGCTCTGAGGACACTGCGACAACCGTCCCGATCGGTGACTCCTGCGTGCCGACGGTTGAACGGATGGTCACCGGGTCACCGCCGACGACCTCGACGCCGTTGTGATCCACGTGCTCGTGCGTCACCAGCAGCAGCTCGGCGTCGAGGCCGTCGATCGCCGGATAGTCCCATTGCATGCCGCGCGCAGAGGTGAGCGCGGACATGTCCCCGAACGGGTCGATCACGACCGTCGTCTCCGCTGTGCTCAAACGAAACGCAGACTGGCCGTACCACTCAACTTGCATGCTGTTCCTCTCCGGTGGAAGTCTGGATTGTGCTCGCACGGTTGCCCGGCGCTACTGCCGCCCTCGGTTTAGCACCGTTGCCCGGAGTCGCCCCGTTGGCAATGTTCCCCTCAGGCCACTCGCCACCGCCGGCCTCGGAAGTGACCGGCGCCACGTATTGATACTTGCCGCCGCGCATCAGCGATGCGCCCGCGGCGATCAGGCAGGCGACGATCGCAAACGCGAACGCCTCGTGCAGCCCTGCGCGAAACGGCGCGGAGATCAGGTGCGGGAAGAACGAGTGGCCGACGAGCGCCTCACGGTTCGCCGCCGAGAGCGCGCTCAGCGCGTGGGCGCCCACGAGGTGCTGGATCGGGTTGTAGCCGAGGAACGCGGCGAACAGGATCGATACCGGCGGCAGGTGCGCGACGGCGGCGGCCGTGGCGGCAGCGACGCCATGGGCCTTCAGGCCGGCGGTCATCGCGGCGGGCAGACTAGAGGACAGGCCGAAGATCATCAGTGTGAAGAAGATCCCGATCGAGAGCACCTGGGCGGAGTTCTGGAAGGTCTGGTTCATGCCCCCTCCCGCGCCCCGGTCGGTCGCCGGGAGGCTGTTCATCACAGCGGCGCGGTTGGGCGAGGCGAACATGCCCATCGAGACGCCGTTGAGAAACAGGATCGCGGCGAACAGCGGATAGGGGAAGTCGATCGGCAAGAGCGCGAGCAGGAAGAAGCTAAGCGCCGCGCCGAGCATCCCGCCGGTCGCGAACCAGCGTGCGCCGAAGCGGTCAGACAGGTAGCCGGAGGTCGGGCCGGCAACAAGCATGCCGACGATCAGCGGCAGCATGTAGATGCCCGCCCACAGCGGCGTTTCGGTGAAGTCGTAACCGTGCTGGGGCAGCCAGATGCCCTGCAGCCAGATGATCAGTATGAACATCAGGCCCCCGCGGGCGACCGCCGAGAGGAACGTCGAGAGCGTGCCGAACGTGAAGGCGCGGATCCGAAACAGCGGCAGCCGAAACATCGGCTCGGCCACCCGCCACTCGATCAGCGCGAATGCCGCCAAAGAGGCCACGCCCGCGCCCAGCAGCGCGATCACCTTGGGGCTCGTCCAGCCCGTGGCGTGGCCGCCATAGGGCCGGATTCCGTAGGTGACCGACACCATGATCAGGATCAGCCCAAGGGCGAAGGTGAGGTTGCCCCACCAGTCGACCTTTGCCGGTTTGGGCGTGCTGCGCTCCTCGAGCTTGAGATACGCCCACACGGTTCCGAACACGCCGATCGGCACCGAGATCAGAAACACCGCACGCCAGTCGATCGGCGCCAGCAGACCGCCGAGCACGAGTCCGATGAAGACGCCGCTGACGCCGACGATGTTGTTGATGCCGAGTGCCATCCCGCGCTGGTTGGCCGGGAACGCGTCGGTCAGGATCGCGGCGGAGTTGGCCAGCAGGAAGGCCGCCCCGACACCCTGCACGATGCGAAAGACGATCAGGTACAGCGCGCCGTCGCGCCCTGTCATCCAGTCGATCGTCAAGAACAGCGAGGCGAGCGTGTAGACGAGGAAGCCGAGGTTGTACATCTTCACCCGGCCGTACATGTCGCCGAGCCGGCCGAGGCTGACGATCAGGACGCTCGTGACGACAAGGAAGCCGAGGATCATCCACAGCAGGTAGAAGCTGTTCGCCGGCACAAGCGGGTCGAGGTGAATACCCCGAAAGATCGAGGGCATCGCAATCAGCACAATCGACCCGTCGAGCACAGCGAGCAGCACGCCCAGCGTCACATTGGACAGGGCAATCCACTTGTAGTTGTCCTTCTCGGGTATCTGCTCAGGGGTGGGCATACTCAGATCAAACCAAACGGAGGTTCGAAAACATGAAGATCGGGCGATTGCTGTTGAGGATGGTGGTGGGTGGGCTGTTCGTCGGACACGGTGTGCAGAAGCTGTTTGGCTGGTTCGACGGCCCGGGCCTCGACACCACGGCGCAGGGATTCGAGCATCTCGGCCTGCGCCCGGGTAAGCCGAACGCGATCGCGGCCGGCGCCGCCGAGGCGGGTGGCGGGGCACTGCTCGCGGTCGGGCTGGAGACGCCCTTCGCCGCATCGGTCCTGGTCGCGACGATGCTGACCGCGATCCATCGGGTGCACGCCAAGAACGGTCCGTGGAGCAGTAACGGCGGCTACGAGTACAACCTCGTCCTAATTGCCGCCGCGCTCGCGCTGGCCGAGGTCGGACCGGGCACCATCTCGCTGGACGCCGCTCGGGGACGCGAACGTTCGGGCTCCGGCTGGGCGCTCGCCGCCTTGACCACCGGGGCACTCGGCGCGCTCGGTTCATACGCGATGGCCGCGGCACAGCCCGCTCCGGCAGAGATGCCCGCCGAGGAGGCAGAGCAGACATCGGGCGCTGAGGCCGGCTGAGATGGAGACCCAGCCCGAGATGCCTATGCACGGTGGATGCGGCTGTGGAGCGGTGCGCTTCGAGGTGACCGAGCCGCTCCAGTCGTCGAAATATTGTCACTGCACGCGCTGTCAGCGACGTACCGGGACCGCCGCCTCCGCGAGCGCCCGTCCCCAGCCGGGATCGTTTCGGATCGTCGCGGGCGAGGAGCGCCTGCGCGCCTGGCGACCGACGGACGGCGCGGAGAAGTGGTTCTGCGGAGATTGCGGCTCGGCGCTCTTCAGCCGCGACCCGCAGAATCCCGACCGCGTTGGCATCCGGCTCGGCGCCTTCGACGAAGATCCTCAGATCAGGCCGAGCCTGCGTCAGTTCGTCGCCTACGCCGCGCCGTGGGAGGCGATCCCGGACGACGGCCTGCCACGTCACCCGGAGGGCGAGGATGATGCCGAACAGCCCCACGACTCGCCCAGTTCGGGGTGAGCGCCCACCGGCTGCCTAGAAGAGAAGCCTCAGATGCTGCAACTGACCTACACAGCCCCTAACGCACTCGAGTGGCGTGAGACGCCTGAGCCGCAGCTCAGCTCTGACGATGCAGCGACCGTGCGGCCGCTCGCGGTCGCCACCTGCGACCTGGATGCAGTGATCATCGAGGGCGCCTCGCCGTTTCCGCCACCGTTTGCGATCGGGCACGAATGCGTCGCGGAAGTCCTCGACCTCGGCGACGCCGTCTCCTCGCTGTCGCCAGGCCAACTCGTGAGCGTCCCCTTCCAGATCTCCTGCGGGAAGTGCGCGTCGTGTAAGCGCGGTCGCAGCGCCAACTGCAGCACGGTCGGGTTCATGTCCACGTACGGCTTCGGGCCGGCCGTCGAGCGCTGGGGCGGGTTCCTCTCCGACGTCGTGTGCGTCCCCTACGCCGAGCAGATGCTCGTTCCCATCCCGCCCGACCTCGATCTGGCTGCGGTCGCGAGCGCCTCAGACAACATCAGCGACGCGTGGCGCGCGGTGGCGCCGGCGCTTGCCGACGAGCCGAGCGGGTCCGTGCTGGTCGTCGGAGGTGCGGCGGCCGGGTCGATCGGACTTTATGCGGCCGCACTCGCGGTGGCGCTTGGAGCCGAGTCGGTGCTGTATGTCGACGCCGACGCCGCTCGTCGCGAAACCGCCACCGCCGTGGGCGCCCAGACGCTGGCCGAGCTGCCAAAGCGCCTCGGCCCGTTCCCGATCACCGTGGACGCGAGCGCCGATCCGGAGGGTCTCGGGCTCGCCCTACGCTCGACGGCGCCCGACGGCGTCTGCACGAGCACGGCGATCTACTTCGGCGAGCAACCAACGTTGCCACTGTTGGAGATGTACAGCAAGGGAATCACGTTTAGAACGGGCCGAGCAAACGCACGTGAGGCGATACCCCACGTACTCGAGCTGACCGCGTCCGGGGCGGTGCATCCCGAGCTCATCACGACCAAGGTGGTGAAGTGGGACGCCGCGGCTGACGCCCTGCTCGAGGGTGGTTGGACAAAGCTCGTGATCGAGCGATGAGTTGACAATGGCGGACCTGACCGTCGCCTGATGGTGCCGACGACGCGTTACGCGCGCAGTGGCGATGCGACGATCGCCTACCAGGTCGCGGGAGAGGGCACACTGGACCTGCTGTTTCTGCCGGGTTGGATCTCCCAGATCGAGCAGTTGTGGGATGCGCCCGCGCTGTGTCGCTTCCTCGAGCGACTGGCGGTGTTCAACCGGCTGATCCTGTTCGACCGCCGCGGCAGCGGACTATCTGACAGCGTTGGTGAGCCCTACACGTTGGAGCAGGACGCGCAAGATGCCCTGGCGGTCCTCGATGCCGCGGGCAGCGAGCGGGCGGCGCTGCTCACATACGGCTTGGGAGGGCCCGTCGGCGCCCTGCTCGCCGCCGACTGCCCGGAGCGCATCGGCGCGCTGATCATGTATGCCTCGATCGCACGGACGTCGTGGGCTCCGGATCACGAATGGGCGATGGGCGCCGAGGATCGCGCCGCGTGGACCGAGCGCACGGTGGCCACCTGGGGTGAGGCCGATGGCCCAGGGCTTCCGGTGCTGGCACCCTCGATGGCCGATGACCCGGCGCTCGCCACGTGGTACGCGCGTCTGCAGCGCCTGG
>Ga0302325_10034475_pt1 | contig 10352 bp, 9 predicted proteins | sample Palsa_T0_2_FD_201948 | JGI IMG/M metagenome (GOLD analysis project Ga0302325, IMG submission 201948) | Peat permafrost microbial communities from Stordalen Mire near Abisko, Sweden - Palsa_T0_2 | ecosystem: Environmental > Terrestrial > Soil > Palsa > Peat permafrost | place: Sweden: Abisko...
TCAGAGGACGCGGATCGAGTTGGTCCAGCGCGCGAACCCACAGGCGGGCGACGCCTTCCGTGACGGCCGGAAACACCACTCGCCGGCCATCGGGTGAAATGGTGGGATTTGGAAATGCCGCGGGGGTTGCTTTGTCTGGGAGCGGAATCTGGAAGCGCGCCGGCTCCGGCGGGGGAGGCGGCTGTTCGCGAAAGTGAACGAAGGCGAGCGCGGCCAGCGCAACCGCGAACACCACCGGGACTGCTGCTGGAACCATTCCGAGCCGCGACCGTGAGGAAGCGGTTGTTGCGGGCGCGTCATCCAGCAGCTCCCACGCGTCCCCGACATCACGCAGCCGTTTCTTCGGATCTTTCTCCAGGCACTTCTTGAGTAGCCGCCCCACTTTCGCCGGAACCTGCTCCCAATCCGGCTGCTTGGTGAGCACCTGCGCCAGCGTGTCTGAAACCGTCTCGCCTTCGAACAACGGTTTGCCCGTCAGCATCTCGAACAGCACCACGCCGAAGGCCCAGATATCAGCGCGCTTGTCTACCGGCTTCCCGCGCGCCTGCTCCGGACTCATGTACGCCGCCGTTCCCAGAATCATCCCCGCGAGAGTGGGAGAGATGGTGAGCGTCGGTGAATTCACGGGGTCCGCTCCCTCACGGTCGCGGTTCGGAAGGGCGGCCAATCCGAAGTCGAGCACTTTGACCACACCAGAGGGCGTGATCATGATGTTGGCGGGCTTCAAGTCGCGATGGATGATCCCTTTTTCATGGGCGGCTTCCAGAGCGTCGGCGATCTGGCGCGCGTAGTTGAGAGCGGTTTCCAGCGGGAGCGGTCCTTGGAGTGTTTCGCCATCGACCAGCTCCATTACTAGCGCTCGATCTTCGATACCGTAGATCTGCGCGATGTTGGGATGGTTCAGCGACGCGAGAACTTTGGCTTCACGCTCGAAGCGTGCCAGGCGCTCCGACTCCTGCGCGAGAGCCGAAGGCAAAACCTTGATCGCCACCTCGCGCTCCAGCTTGGTGTCCCTGGCTCGATATACTTCGCCCATGCCGCCCGCGCCGATGGGCGCAAGGATCTCATAAGGGCCGAGTTTGGTTCCCCCAGATAGCGGCATACGCGGGAATTAGTTAAGTTTACTCGATCAGAAACGGACGGTGCCCGAATCACGACGCACCTCTTCCCGCCCAGCGCTCCCATCCCCTCCAGTGTGAAATACAGTCCAATGATCGATAGGGTCAAGCCCTTGATCCTTGATCGCATGGAATGGTTCGAAGGAAGCTACCAGGAAGTGATGGGTTAGGTGAACTTCCAGGGAGTGCCTCCACGCACAACCATATCGCGATCCAGTGCCGCTCGCGAGATTCGCTCTCAGGTGCTAACATCATCGACATGTTTCGAACATCGGGCGTTGGAGGTCCGAAGATGCGACACTCAGTGGCGCTCGTCTTACTCGGACTATTCGCCGCCGGAGTTCACGCGCAATGGCTGAACTTCCCTACGCCGGGAACGCCCCGCACTGCCGACGGCAAACCGAATCTCACCGCAGCCGCGCCGCGCGGGCTCGACGGCAAGCCGGACCTCTCCGGCGTCTGGATGCACGAGACCACCACGGTCGCGGAAGTGAAGCGCCTCTTTGGCAACCGCTTCGACGACGCGATTAAAGTGGACGTGCCTGGAATGGAGATTGGCACCCAACACAAATACGCCTTCAATATCCTGCTGGACTTCAAGCCCGAAGAAGCAATGCTGCGGCCCGCAGCCGCGGAGATCCTCCGCCAGCATCGCCTCAGCGCAATCGAAGACCCCGCCAGGGTTTGCACGGGAGTCATCGGCATTCCGCTCGCCGGTCTGCTCTCCGAACCGATCAAGATCGTGCAGGCGCCCCGGCTGACGGTGATCTTGTACGAAGTCCAAAACCTGCGCCGCCAAGTCTACACCGACGGCCGCGCTCTTCCCAAGGAGGTCAACCTCCCGGCTTTCTTGGGCTATTCGGCCGGCCATTGGGAGCAGGACACTCTGGTTGTGGAGACTGCCGGTTTCAACGACAAAACCACCCTGGATGCTGCGGGGCACCCGCATAGCGAAGCGCTGCACATCACGGAACGCCTCAGCCGCCGCGACTTCGGACACATGGATGTCGAAATGACGTTCGACGATCCCCAGATGTACACCAAGCCCTTTACCATTAAGATCCCCCACGATCTGCTGGCCGACGCCGACATCTTTGAAGACTTCTGCGAAAACGAGAAGGATCGAATTCATCTCGGAAAATAGTAGGCCCGGCCACTCGCCCGTTCGCCGCAACCCGCCCGATATGAGATATTGAAAAGCGCGCGGGACATATGATCGAAACGGTCGAGCCCTTGATCCTTGATCTCCTGGAGTGGCTGGCAGGCGGCGAGAGAAGCTACGACGAAGTGATGGGAGCGTGGCGCACTTCATGTCCCAGGCTACCGGTCTGGGAGGATGCGAACGACCGCGGACTCATCTCGACCGAGCATGCGGGCGGGCGGCTGATCGTCAGAATTACCCCGGCGGGCCGCGCGTTTCTAGCAATGCACCGGCCATCAAGAATGGAGGCATCATGAAAACACTTCTGATTGCGGCCGCACTGACCTTCGCGGTCGGCCTGTCCGCCGAGGTCCACAAGAAGGACGTGGATATCAAAGCGCCGGACGGCGTCAACCTGAAGGGAACGTACTTTTCAGCAGGGCGGCCGGGTCCCGCGATGTTGCTCCTGCATCAGTGCAACATGGACCGGCATGCGTGGGACGTGCTCGCCGAGGATCTCGCCGGCAACGGGTTCAACGTCCTGGCGATCGACTACCGGGGATTTGGCGAGAGCGGCGGCGAGAAGTCCACTGACCGGGCACACGCCATGCAGAAGTGGCCGGGCGACGTGGACGCAGCCTACGCGTACCTGACCAGCCAGAAGGGCGTCGATCAAACGCGCGTCGCGGCCGGCGGCGCAAGCTGCGGTGTGATGCTGTCGTCGGATCTCGCCGCTCGTCACCCGGAGATCAAGGCGCTGATGCTGCTTTCAGGCATGGCGAGCGACGCGGCACGGGCATACATCGCGGGCAACGCGTCCCTGCCGGTCTTTGGCGCGGCTAGCGAAGGCGACACCGGCGCGGCCAAGGGAATCCGGGAGGCCGTCGCGGCGTCGAAGGACCCCAAGTCCACTGTCAAGATTTATCCGGGCACCGAGCACGGCGTCCCGATGTTCGCCAAGAACCCCGACCTGGAACCGATGGTCGTCGCGTGGCTCAAGGCGCAGCTCTCGCCGGCAGGCGGAACTCACTAGCCTAGGATTGACTTCGATCTGGTTCGCCGTCTCTTGGACGCTTCTTGCGGGCACGTTTGCGTGCCAGGGCTGCTTTCGTGCGCTTCTTCTCGCCCGGCTTCAAATAGAACGAGTGCCGCTTGATGTCCTTGATAATGTCTTCTTGCATGACTTTTCGCTTGAAGCGCTTGAGCGCGCTTTCCAAGCTTTCGCCATCATGAAGTTGAACTTCCGCCAAAAGAATTCACCTCGGTTTCCGATTTGGGATCGACTATTCAGGGTAACAGCTTCCCGCCGGCCGCGCTTGCGGCGCACCCCGCGGTGTGCACCCAGGGTGGCTAGCTCCGCAGCAACTCCAACAGCGCGGACGACACCGCTTCCGGCTTCTCGCGCGGCAAGAAGTGCCCGGCGCCTGGAATGACACGGCGCGCCACCAGCGCCGGAAACACCGCGCTCTCGGCTGGCGTCACATCCGGCGATGGGCGCGCTAGCGGATCGGTCGCGCCATACAGCAGGATCGACGGCGCCGCGATCTTGGGGCGCTGCGCGAGCCGCCGCTCCATCTGGAGAAAGCGCTCTTCGCCCGGCGCGTTCCCATTGCGGTGCCGGTAGGAATGAATCACAACATCCACGAAATCGGGATTGTCGAACGACGGCGCGGTGCGATTGTACGCGTCGTCGCTGAAGCGCCAGCCGGGCGACCACGTCTGCCACAACAGCTTGCACAGGTTCCGCCGATTGGCAGCCAGTCCGGCTCGCCCGCGCTCCGTATTGAAATACCACTGATACCAGAGCTCGCGCTCCACCTCCGGCGGCGCTGGCTGTTGCGGACCGAAAACATTCTGGATGGTGTACCCGCCGATGATGACCGTCGCGCGCACGCGTTCCGGATGCAGGGCCGCGGCGATGGCCGCCGCGCGTCCGCCCCAATCGTACCCGGCAAGTGCCATTTGCTTCAGTCCGAGAGCATCGGCGAAGTCGATCAGATCTTGTCCAATGGCCGCCTGCTCGGCCATGCGAGCAGCAGATGCATCGCGGAACCGCGTGGGCCCGTAGCCGCGCAGGTAGGGAACCAACACGTGGTTTCCTGCCTTAGCGAGCGGCGGCGCTACTTCGTCGAACGCGCGGACGTCGTCGGGGAAACCGTGCAGCAGCACGATCGGAAACCCCTGCGGGTCGCCTTGCTCTTCATATGCGATGTTGAGAACCGGTGTCTGAACCGATCGGGTGGTGGATTGCGCTTGAGCCATGTTCGCAATGGTTGCCAGAAGAAAGGCTCTGCGATCCACGTTAGCGTGTTTCCATGAGCTGCACGTAAAAATTGTTGGGATCGCGGAAGATGATCACGCGCTGGCCTTGTGGCAACGTTACTGGCGCGCCACCGGTGGTGATCACGGACCATCCGGCATTCTTCAGAGACGCGGTCAGAGCGTCGATACCTCGCACGAAAACGCGCAGCATTCCCTGGCCAGCCTCGGGAAACGGCGCGCCGGGGGCATCGCCAGCCTTCACTTTCTCGAATCGCATACCGTCCCATTTCAATCCAAGCAGCCTACCGTAGAGCTCCGTGGCCTTGCCGACGTCGCCGACACTGACGGTCAGATCCGCTCCCGAATTTTCCGACCGCTCCAATTCGACCGGGAATCCGTCGGGATCGCGCAGGGATTTCGGCCCGTCCGATCGGCGAAGGAACAACGTAGCGACGCCCGGTCCCGCGATTGGTTCGCCCTTCGGCTTTCGCGCTTCGCCCCACTGCACCAGTTCGATCCCCATCGGCGATCCAGGAATCTTCAGCACAGCGGCGCGAAATTGTTTGCCCGGCACGCCGTACAAATTCGCCACCGCCGGATTGTCCGTGAACTTGTGCTCGCCCGGAGGTCCGCTAATTTCCAGGCCCAGGGCGTCATGATAAAACGCCAGGGATCGATCCAGGTCCGAAACGATGTGCAGGAATGGTCCGACGCCAACCACCGGACCTTCCGTCGAAGCAGTCTGCCCCAGCATCAGCATCGCGCACAATAATCCCGTCACCAACCGCGCCACGAAGATTGTCATCGCTTATGCAGTATACGCCAATGTGATAATCTCGATGGCCATATGGCTATCCGTAACCAGTCTCCATCACGCCGCGGCATCCTTGCCGGCGCCGGCCTCGGTCTAGGTTCTGGTCTGCTCGCGGGATTGACGCGCGCGCAAGCCGCCACCCCCGCGGCACACGCGGACGCTTCCGCCAAGATCTGGAGCGGCGAATACTGGGCAAAAAAGGGCGATGTCTCGCTCTACATGTTTCGAAAGCGCGCCGGCGCGCCAACCCAGGCTAGCCAACCCGCGCTCCCGGTTCTCTTCCTGGTGCATGGCTCGTCGGTTTCCTCGCGCCCCAGTTTCGACCTAACCGTTCCCGGGCACGGCGAATACTCCGTCATGAACACTTTCGCGCAATATGGGTTCGATGTGTGGACCATGGACCACGAAAACTACGGCCGATCCAGCCGCACGGAAAGCAACTCAAATGTCGCCAGCGGCGTTGAGGATCTCAAAGCCGGAGTCGACGTGGTGGCGCGCGAAACGGGCCGGTCAAAGATTCACATGTTCGGCGAATCTTCCGGCGGCCTCAGAGCCGGCGCCTACGCGATGGCGCGCCCGGAGCGCATCGATCGCCTGGTGCTTTCCGCCTTCACTTATAAAGGAACCGGCTCGCCCACCCTTACCGAGCGAGCCAAGCAGCTTGAGTATTACCGCACGCACAATCGCCGCTTGCGCGATCGCGACATGATCCGCAGCATCTTCACGCGCGATAAGCCCGGCACTTCCGATGCGGCGCTGGCCGAGTTCATCGCCGATCAAGAGCTGAAGTTTGGCGACCAGGTTCCCACCGGCACCTATCTCGATATGACCGCGAACCTGCCCGTCGTCGATCCGGCCAAAGTGCTGTCGCCCGTGTTGCTCATCCGCGGCGAGTACGACGGCATCGCAACCGTCGAGGACCTGCTCGATTTCTACAAGCAGCTCCCCACGGGCGACCGCCAGTTCGTGATTCTCCCGGGCCTGGCGCACTCGGTGGTCTCCGGGCTCAACCGCCAGCTATTCTGGCACGCCATGCGCGCGTTTCTCACCTTGCCTGCCCCGGCCGCGCCGTCCGCGTAGACGCTGGCGTCAACCAGAGGTGCAAATTGAGGAAGACCCCGAGTTTCATATTCGGCATGTTGGCCGGGTGCATGTCCGTTGCCGCGCAGGTGACCGCGATTAAGGCCGGCAGCCTGATCGATCCCGACGCGGGCACGGCGCTCGCCGATCAGGTCATCCTCATTCGCGCCGGCAAGATTGAAGCGGTGGGCCGAGGACTGGCAATTCCTTCGGGCGCCGCCATCATCGATCTTTCGAACATGACGGTGCTGCCGGGATTGATCGACTGTCATACGCACCTCGCGGATGGCGCGCATGGAGGCGGCGACCCGATTTCTCAATTGACCAAGAGCGCCTCGCGCGTCGTTCTGGAATCGGTGCCCAACGCGCGCGTCACGCTAGAGGCCGGATTCACCACCGTGCGTGATGTCGGCGTGTACCGCGCGCTGAACGATGTGGCGCTGCGCGATGCCATCAACCGTGGAGACATCATCGGGCCTCGCATGTTTGTGGCGGGAGCTTATATCACCATCACCGGCGGCGCGGGCGCGATGACCGGCTTTGCCCCCGACATTCAACTGCCCTGGGATTTCCATTACGGAGAAGCCAACAGCCCCTGGGAGGTTCGGCAGAAAGTTCGCTTGCTCGCGCACGATGGCGTCGACCATATCAAAGTGCTTTCCTCGGGAGCCGTGCTCACTCATGGCAGCAATCCAAAATCGCAGGAGTTCACGCTGGAGGAGTTGCAGGCCGCCGTGGACGAAGCCGGCCATTTCGGCCTGCGAGTGGAGTCCCACGCGCATTCCCCGGATGGGATCAAGAATGCGATTCGCGCGGGCGTCGCGTCGGTGGAGCATGCCACCATGATCGACGACGAAGGCCTCGCCCTGGCCAAGCAGCGCGGCACTTATCTCGACATGGACATTTACGATGAGGAATGCATTCAGGAAGACGGCAAAAACGGGAAAACTCCGCAAGATTTCCTGGAGCATGACCGCGAGCTTGGACAGCTTCAGCGCGACAACTTTCGGAAGGCGGTGAAGGCCGGGCTGAAAATGTCCTTCGGGACCGACGCCGGAGTGTGCGCTTACGGCGAGAATGCCAGGCAATTCGCTTGGATGGTGAAGTACGGGATGACGCCCATGCAGGCCATCCAGTCGGCCACGTCAGCCGCCGCCGATCTGCTCGGACGAAGCAATGAACTGGGGTCCATCAAGCCGGGCAAGTATGCGGACGTGATCGCGGTGTCGGGCGATCCGCTACGCGATGTCAGCCTTTTGGAGCACGTGCACTTCGTGATGAAGGACGGGAAAGTTTACAAGCAATGATTTAATGCCCCTCGGCGAAGATGCGCTGCACCAGCCCCGCCACGTTCATGCTCGGCCAATCCGCGTACTTGGTCTTCAATTCCGCGCTGAGCTGTTTGCCCGCATCCTCGGCCGAAACGCCTTGCCGCTTCAGCGCCAGCGCGCGCGCCTGAACATCGCTGAGAAAATTCCTCTCGGAAGCAATCAGCGAGCCGTCACCCGGCGCGCTGTGATCCGGCAGAACATGCAGCACCTTCATCCCAGCGAGTTTGTCGAGCACGGCGATCCAGCTCGAAGAGGTCCCACCGTCTGCGGCAATGCCCGGCACCACCTTGTTCTGCACGATGTCGCCCGACACCAGCGTCCGATCGGGCTCAACGAATGTCAGCTCATCGCCTTTCGTGTGACCTTCGCCGAGCCACAGCAGCCTGGCCGTGACGCCGCCCAGATCGAGCTTCGCTTCATCCTCGAAAAGAACATCGGGAGTGCGCAACATGTGGACGTCCTTCAGCAATTCCGCGTTCTGCGCCGACATGGTGCGGAAGCGATCGATTATTTCAAGCCCGTGCAGTTCCATCTCCCGCTGCTGAACCGTATTGCGGATCAGAATGGTTCCGGCAGGAAAGCCCGGCTCACCGCCCGCGTGCTCGGGATGAAAATGCGTGGTGGTGAGGAAAAGTTTTGGACCCTTGGAAAGCTTGGCGGCGGCGCGCGCCACGGTTGCTCCGTTGCGCGGCCCCAGGCCGGTGTCGACCACCAGCGTCGCGCGATCGCCCACAATAATCGCGACGTTGGGAAATCCCATGATGGCCCAGACGTGATCCGATACTTTGACCGTGTCTTCCGTCATGAGAGGCTGTGGCATCTGGGCCGCGGCGCTGGCGGCGAACACGCTACCGAGCGCAAAAAACATCCAACGTCTTTTGATAAGCAATGGCATCCCGGCCTCCTAATTCTTTGCGGCAGCGGTGTTGACGGAAGTTTGATAGCTCAACGTTTCCATCCATCTTCCGTCTCGCTTCACCCACACGCGAGTAACGTGCAGCGGCTTTCCCCGGTCGGGCTGGTGCTCCGAAGTCATCAAAACCGCGTCGCCGAAATCGAACATGCGGGCTGACATCAGCGGCGTGGGAGCCACTCCCGCCATCTTCGAATGGTCGAAGTCGTCCATCCGGCCGTGTTTGTCGTAGACCTTGTTGCTATTGGAGCTGGCCGCCACGAATTCATCAGCCACCAATGTGGCGAAGACCGCCGAATTGTGTGCCATGGCCGCCGTCTCCAGCTTCGAGTACGCACTGATCACTTGCTGCTCCGTTTCATTCTTCGGTAGATACGCCACCGTCTTGCAGGGGTTTTCGCAATCCTTCCCCGCCCCCGGCGCGAAGGAAGGCGGCGCATCCAACGACGATACCTCTTGATAGACAATCGCCTTCCAGCCTTCGGCGCGCTTCACCCATACGCGCAACGCGTGCGTCCTCCCCAGGTTCGCCTGGACATCTCCGATTTCGCCGTAAGCGAAATGCTTTGGTTGAGCGTCGTCCTCGTTCACAATTGCAGCTTTGGGCGGATCTCGCAGAACTTGAGCTTTCGTCTGGGTCTTTCCGTCAGAATCCGTCCAGGTGAAATCCGCGTCGAGAAGTTTCTCCAGCGCGGGCTTATCCCCGTGCGCGGCGGCGTCGACAAAAGCGCGATCAGCCTGAAGCATCGCTTCATCCGGCTGGCCGGCGGAAACCAGCGTCGCCCACATCGCAGCCCATAACCCAATCAGTAGAACTCGCATGAGAACCAATATGGCAAGCGCGTCACAATCACGATGCCCGTTAGTAGCTAATTCCTCTTCTCCATCTCCGCGAGCGCGGCCATTTCCTCGTCGAACGTCGCGATGCGGCCGTGCACCGGAATGTCTTTGGCGAAGTGGATCTTTCGCATGGCCAAATTCTGGCGATAATTTTCCGCCCAGGGATGCTTGAACCAGGTCATGTCGATCAGATCGCCTTGCACCAACAGATTATCGCGCGGGACAAATGCGGCAATTAGGTACGGCGAATGCGTGTTGTCGTGCAGATGAAACAGGTCGACTTCCATCGAGCCGTCCTTGAGCACCAGCGTGTCGTCCATGCCGCGAAACTTCAGCGTCTTGCCGGACTTCGTCAGCAGATCGGGCTTAAGCGTCGCTTTGCGCGAAGTCATTTCCCTGAAGATGCTCTCGTTGCCCTGGTGCGAGATCACCGTCAGGCCCTCGGCCACCGCCGTACGCAAGCCTCCGGTGTGATCGAAGTGATGATGCGTCACAATCACCTCCGTCAGCGGTTTATTCGGCACCGTCGCGCGCGCCTTGTCGATCACGGCTTTCGTGCGAGCCTCGCTGGTGGGCGCCTCAAACAGCGTGAGATGATCGTCAAACTCAAACAGGATGCTAAAGGCATTGCCGCCGGTGCCCGCCAGCCACCAGATCCCTTTGGCCACCTGCTGGGCGTCCACGGAAATAACCGGAGGAGCCAGCGCTGCGGCGCTTTTCACCGCGGCGGGTGCGGCCAGATCCCCCACGTCGCCATCCACGGTGTTTTTCGAAACGTGGAAATCCCCGCTCGTCCAATTCCTGAAATCGATCTTGGTGACATAGTGCTTGGGAAGCCGGATGCCGCTCACGG
>Ga0302325_10034476_pt1 | contig 10352 bp, 8 predicted proteins | sample Palsa_T0_2_FD_201948 | JGI IMG/M metagenome (GOLD analysis project Ga0302325, IMG submission 201948) | Peat permafrost microbial communities from Stordalen Mire near Abisko, Sweden - Palsa_T0_2 | ecosystem: Environmental > Terrestrial > Soil > Palsa > Peat permafrost | place: Sweden: Abisko...
TCTTCACGCTAATAGCTTCCTCCTCCCTCTTCCCCTGTATATTCTCATATCCTCACTTCAGCGATTTGCAATAATAGCAAGCCGACATTCCCTTTTCCGGAATCTTGTAGTATACCAAAACTAATAGTCATCGTTTTTCTACTCCTGAAGTTGACGTCTTTGTGCTCATTTATAAACTCGTAGATTTACAAGTATTATAGGGAGGGAAGAGAGGCAACTATAAAATAACTGGATTTTTGGGGGCTTGATGCTGGACAAGGGGTTGCGGTTTTTTAAGAACTGGACATTTTCACCTTGATGAGTTTTTATATATTTTAAAGCGAGAGGTGAAGATTGACAGGGAAAGACCAACCTTCGATACATCTCTCTCTTCATCTGCTGATCCATTATTCCAAATAAGTCGAGGCCTCCTTGATGATTTCTAGCAACTTCGAGCTTCCGGGACCCTCATTTTCCAGTTCAGAGGATCCCCCAATGGTTTGATAACGAGTGAAACACTCCAAGACATACGGTTTTGCTGAGTTGACGACCATCTTTGAGTTCAGACTGACGCCGCATAAATTCTTCTCGTTGATTGAATAGGTTGTAGTTGGTCGAATTAAGTTGGGATGAATTCGGACGAAGCTCAAGGGGTCCTACCTCTTCGGAGGAGAAAAAACTGGCCGAAATTGGCCCCTGCGCAAACACCAAAACTACCTTCTCAACACACGCTCTTGTAAGAATTGAAGACAACTAAAAAGCTAAAGGGGCGTTTAAATTATTCGACGAGTTACAGTAAGACACCAGAAACACTTTGGTTCGATTTATTAAGGAATTAAATGCTGATGTTGCGAGATTGTTGGAGGTGCCAAAATCGGTCAGTTTTTTCTCCGCCGAAGAGCCTACTCCCTGATCTGCGTTCGAACATCACGTGAGCGCTCCCTCCAGTTCGACTCCTCCTCACCAGAAATCAAATCACGATTCTCCTTTCCTCAAACTTTAAAAGACAGTATACCAATCTATGAGCAGTCTCATATTTGTAATAGGTCGATACATGCAGTTATATAAATTTTTCAATATCACGTGCACTCCTAATTCGGACGAGTCGATTATTTTGTTGCACATCGTCAGGTTTTGATCTCCATTCCAAACGGTGTGGATGCGGTTCTGAGATGGTTTTGAAACGGTTTTGAGCGGGTGTTGAGATGATCTGCGGTAGAGCTTCGGTTGCTGGGCGGTTGCCCCACCAGCCCCCTTTTGCGGCAGGATTCAGGCCGTGGGGTGTACACGTGACCACCAATATATGCTCGTCCCGGACAACACTGTACGATCATGTTGGAGAACGATTGCATGCTGGATTTGCAAAGTCAATAGCTGCAATCTTGAAACTGCTCAGAATTTAGATTGCGTGTATGTGGGGCTATCATCCGAGTATTCCACTGTATAGATGGTGACCTGAGTGCATACATGTTTTTTCATTTCGCACACATGTAACATGTTACCAAGGCGACTCTTTCGTCTCTGTTCACCGCGGGAGTTTCCCTCTACTCTGCTTTAATATCGCGCTCCACGATGGCTTCCCAAACCCAAAGATACTCCAGCGCGGTGACGCTGCTCCCACTGCGAGAGCTCCCTTGACTCCCTTCAACGGGATTCGAGGTCAGCGACCCGTCCCAAAGCGTGGAGGAAGAGCAACTACCGCTCTTCAATCGCGCCGATTATTATCCTATGCGAATCGGCGCAGTCATTAAGGATCACTACCAGGTAGTCAGTGAGCTTGGCTACGGTACGAACCCGACCGTGTGGTTGTGCCATGACCTTAGGTATGCTTTGCTTCCTTCGAAATATGATTGTTCTATTTGCTGATTATCTTTGACTCCGGTAAAGAGAGCGGGTATATTGGGTGCTAAAGGTGCATGTCAGTATTCTGAATCTGTACCTGGAAATCAAAACATACCGAATTTCGGTAGTAAGTATGTCCATCTGCGCTGCTCGCTTAAGCCCTTGTATTTTATACTCATGCAAGCAGTCGTGGCCTAAGGTTAGAAAGTAAAACAGGGTTTACAGATAAGTAGTTTGGAAGATTGTTTTGAAGTACCACGGGTGGGATGCTTGGAAGGCGAGAAAGTAATTCAATATTCCACATATTTTTCGACATTTGAAAGGGGCCGCTGGACCCAAAATAAAGGGCATAGAAAAGCTGGATATTGGCAAAGGTAATGAATGGTCTTAGGGTTCAGGACTTCGAATTTGTGAATATGCCTCCAACCATGTGCATTCCCCGGAAGTATATTACACTGCGGAAGAGGGCTTGATTGGACAAGGTGGCTTGAATCTGCCACAGGAATCGCATTGGTAGGAGGGATTATTCTAACCTCTCAATCCTCGTCATCACTATCATCCCCAAAGATAGCCTTGAACACCGCCTCGCCTGCCCTCTTTCCTTCAAGCGCTTCATTCCTCTCTGGCTCAACCACAACTTCCTCCTTCTCATCCACTGCAGGAGCAGTCTCAACAGGCCTACTCTCCACATGCCTCTGATTCCAATTCGAATTGAACCCACCAGTCTCCTTTATCAGATCTTTTATTGTGTCCTTCGAAACTAAATCGGAAGCCGTATTTCTAGGCCCTTCTTCACCATGTTCTGTAGCCCCAGGCTGTACATGAGATGGTGGTTTGACATTGAATCGCTTACAGAGTAATCGTGTAGGGTACCAATCTTGCGAGCTTCGCGTCATAGGTCCGTACATTCCCAACCTTGCAGCTTGTTCTGCGGGATCTTCTGGCTTTGGCGCGGGTTTGCTAAGTAGAGATTCTGAAGTAGATGACTCAGGAGCATCGGACGCTAGTTTTGGTGCAGTGGTCGAGGATGTGAAGCGTGTGGCCATCATGCCAGTCATCGGTTTGAAGATCTGTGCGCAGTTCGCAAACTCTCTAAGCTCTTTCAACCAGTCATCTCGAGACACGAATGGTGGCTTTTCTGGTAGGATTGGATAGAGACCTGCTTGGTACTCGAGAAATGTTCGATATCGAGTGCGTTTGGCTTCGTCTTCGGCGTATGGCATGAAGCCGCTGGCACCTCGACTGAGTGCTGCTTCTGCTGTGGGCTTGTCTACTTTGGGGATCTGAGCCAACAGGTCCCGTTGCCGTTCTTCATCTGTCATGTTGTATCCTTCTGGTATCTCACCCAACGCAGCGGGTAGATTGCTCTTCCCGGATGCCGCCACGAGTCTGTCTCGTGCTGCTGGTGAGAGGAAGTCGAATACTGACTTCCCAGGCAACGCCGCTTCTCCGAGAATCGAGGCTCGGGTTTTCGGATCTAGTTTTGATGCTTTGGCTGCTTCTGCTGTTGAGAGATATGCGGCATTTTGATAGCCTGGCTTTGGCTGTTTCGACGATATCCATCCTTCTGGAATTTTTGGAGGAGTATATTTCCCAGCAGACTGAATGATTAATGAGAATTCATCGTTGCTGCTTAGTATAAACCCATCCAAAGGTAGCCGACCATCGTGACATTTCCGTAGTCCAGCGGAAGCCTTAGCCATGGCCACCTTCTTGGAAATAAATACAGGTTTCGACTTGAGTAATGGATTTGCAACTCCATTGATTGGTTTCTTCTTTTTCTTGTCCCCTCCTATCACCTTGTTGTAGGATATCCGGGGCCCAATTTCGTAAGGATCTTCGTCATCTGATCCGGTATCGTTCAGTATTCCAATTCCTATGCCACCAGTCTTGGGTTTCTTCTTTTTCGATATCTTTGGCGCCATCAGTCCTCTCACATCATCCTCGTCATCTGACTTGACCGTATCTGATCCAGCACCAAGACTAGAAGATAATTTCGTCTCTCCATCAAATCCGAGCCCTTTATGGTCGTTCTTCCTTATAAAACTGATCATGTGGGTATTCTCAGGCGCAAAGAGATGTGTTGTATCCGCATCATCGCCTGGCCTCTCCATACCATCTAGACGAGCTTTACGCCGCACTTTTGGTCCAACACCTTGTCCTTCCTTCCAACCCATCTTCTTCAGTAACTTGACACCGATTGTTTCTCCTTCTACCCTAAAGAGATCAATAAGACCTCCTCTCCGGATGGCATCATCTTGTGTCGAGCCCAGTCCTGCAAAGCCTTCGGCAGTTTGTACCCTTCGAGCATCTTCGGCATCGGCAATATCCTCCTCATCCATAAAATCCTCCGGCCTTTGCTGGGCAGATTTTGGCTCATCCTTTTTTCTGTTCGCGCGGGAGGAAACGAATGTCGAGGGGGTCCATCCTTCTTTTGACCCAACGGTGTTGAAGTACCTACACCAAGTTGTCAGTCTATTGAAGTCTCTTCGGAGCGAAGAAAGATTTCCCTACCCAGCGCTGAAACCTCCAGTGAATGCTCCATGCAAACGCTTCAACCCCCGTTCATCTCGCACTTCTTGCTTCCAGACTGGCACGTATGATCCATCGTCCCGCACATCTGGATCTCGAGGGGGAAGAGGTGTCCCAAAGACTACGAATGGCGATTGCTGAGCTTGGAGGTCGGCCTCGTACTGTGCGCGGGACCGTTTTCCTGACATCGTGGAGACATGTGAGGTGGAAGTTCAAGTATGTAAGCACTGAAGACCCCTGGTACTTCGAATAAATACAGGGAGAAGGCTGTGGTCAAAGTCAGAGCCTTGTGAAGTGACCACTCTCCCGAACTCGCTTTTCATTGGCCAAAATAAACGCGGGCCGGAAAGCGCTGCCGCTCGCTGTCCTCAACCCAGGCATTTTTTGCATGAAGTGCAATCAGGGCCTGGATTAATTATTAATCTGATGTTGAGTAGCTATCTACTCTAAATATTCCCAATATCGTGTTACGCAGCCCATTGTCAATGCTATTCCAACGTCACAGCCAAAAGGGACAGCGCACTCGTTCTCGTTCTAGAATACAGAGTGGAAGCCACATCATCCCCCGACCAGCCCTCGAACCGGATTCAGAGGACGGTTGCGGGTAATGCTCGCTGTTCCTCTGCCCAACGTCTCATTGCGCGCAAAAAAAGGTGCACATGTGCATGCGGCGATTTGCGGCGATTTAAAGGAGACAAAATTAACCTATCCGGTTGCATAAATGTTTGATGAGTAAATTACTTACTCGACCGGCTTAGTTGCGTATGAAGACAGCTGGTAGCTGATCATCAGAGGCCCCGAGCCAGCCACGTCTTGCGATACGAAAGCCTACACAGAGCTCTGGCTTCATAGAGATCCGACTCAAAGTCTGCAGGCGCTGAATAATAGCAAGTACCACATGCACCCGTAGCCTTTGCCATTATCAGCTGTGTCTCACTCCTCCCCTCAGTGCCTCCTCCATAATTCGACCATCCCAGCAGCTATTTTGATATGGACGGCTAAAGCCTGATTTGAGCTTCCCCGCAAATAGCAACGAACGCTTACTCGTCAGGCCTAAATTTGTTGGCGTCGCAAGCCTTCGTGTCCATGGAATTGACCTCGACTTCTGGAGAAACAAGTCAAGAAATCTCCTTGCAACCCAAATTCTCGTGTTACAACCCATCGCGCAAAGAATTCATCCAGATCGCAAGACGCTCCCCAAGAACCCCACGCTCTATTATTGTTTCAAGAGTTTCCCCGTGGTCGCTAAAGTTGTCAAGGCGTCCCGGGGGACCAGTCCGCGGCTGACTGATTGCCCTGGCTGGGCACAACTGATCCACCGACGTCCAAATGGCAACAACCTCAGTGCTGCCCACCTCAGTCGAACGAGCCTCAACGCGCCGACATCAACAATCCACGCCAGCAAGATCCCCAACAAACCGATCAGATACCTCAGAGTACGGCTTACCCCCAAGGAAGACAAGTTCGAGGCCAGAACCAAAGTACGCCCCTCCGCCCAAGAGCGAGTACGGCGTGCCCGCCCGCAAAGTGACCTCCCGCCACAAAGCTCTCGGAGAGTCCAACAACAATGATGAGACCGTGAACGTCGCTGCGCAATCATCTAGAAGAAGCTCGAGCAGAGATCGAGCTCCAGAGTCGCGAGCAGAATCCTCGCGAAGCGGCCATCATCACCACAGATCGAGCCACAGTCGAGATAGGATGGCTACGAGCGTCGCGAACGGGGGCGGCCCTGCGCCGATTGTATCTGCACAAGAGTCGAGGCCGCAGGGCAAGTCAGGCAAGTCGAGAACGACTATTCCTGCGCCTAGTGGGACCTTTGTCTTGGGCAAGACGGTAAGCAAACTTCCAATGCTGAGCGGACTGGAGCACAGGCTCCCCAAGCTCCCCAACTGGGCATCTGCTGACGATCTCTTCATCGTAGATTGGGGCTGGATCAATGGGTAAAGTGAAGCTTGCGCGGAAAGTAGAAGGCGGTGAACAGGTACGGTCCTTACACTAAACCTGCAAGACGCGGTCAAGACTAATTGGGCTTTTCAGGTGGCTGTGAAGATTGTGCCCCGCGGTTCAACAGACGACGGACACAATCAAAGTCGAGCAGACCGAGAGCGAGCAGATCATTCAAAGGAGGTCCGCACAGCAAGAGAAGCCGCAATTGTGACGCTTTTGGATCATCCATACATATGTGCTATGCGTGACGTGGTGCGGACGACTTATCATTGGTATATGCTTTTTGAATACGTCAATGGGGGGCAGATGCTCGACTACATCATCTCACATGGACGACTGAAGGAGAAGCAAGCCAGGAAGTTCAGCAGACAGATTGCGAGCGCCCTGGACTATTGCCATCGAAACAGCATAGTCCATCGAGATCTGAAGATTGAGAATATCTTGATTAGTAAGACAGGCGACATCAAGATCATTGATTTTGGCCTGAGCAATCTCTTTGCTCCAAGAGGTCATTTGAAGACTTTCTGTGGTAGCTTGTATTTTGCGGCGCCGGAATTATTACAAGCAAAAGCATATACTGGACCAGAAGTTGATGTATGGAGTTTTGGGATTGTGCTCTACGTCTTAGTTTGCGGCAAAGTGCCGTTCGATGATCAGAGTATGCCCGCATTGCATGCAAAGATCAAAAAGGGGATTGTGGACTATCCCAATTGGCTTTCACCAGGTTGGTTCAGACTGAGTTTTGCCAGAACCACTAACTAATTGTGTCTAGAATGCAAGAATCTCATATCAAGGATGCTTGTAACGGACCCTAGGCAGCGCGCCACTCTGCAGGAAATCATGAATCATAACTGGATGGTCAAGGGATTTGGGACACCGCCAGAAAATTACCTACCGTTGCGCGAACCTCTGCAACTGCCTCTCGACCCATCTGTTGTCCAAGCAATGACTGGATTTGATTTTGGATCATCAGAGACGATATCAGCACAATTGACAGAGGTGCTCGAGTCAGTGGAATATCAAAGGGCAGTGAAGTTAGCTATGCATGAGAAGGAGATCCAGGCACCCCCCAAAGATGCAGAAAAGAAGAGGGGATTTGGATTCGACTTCTACAAGAGGAGAAGCTCTACGACAAGCAGAGACACACTTTCGGCGCCCAGTTCTGAAGCCTTGGCATTAGGGAGCGACCCGGTCAACGCTTTCCACCCTCTCATATCAGTGTATTACCTTGTTAGGGAAAAGCAGGAACGCGATCGATTGATCGCCAATCCAGGTGCCATCAGCATGCCACGCTCACCTGGCGAAGCTCCTCTACAAGTAGCCGACATCCCACCTCCAAAACCTGCACACACAAACGCTGCGGCCTACGAAATGGCCGGTGAAAAGCCAACAGGTGGGCGATCACGGCCACGGGCTCGCACGCATGGGGAAGATGAAGTTGTGGATGCTTTGAAGAATACTAAGATTGCAAGTGGTCCTGTATCGCCAGCCATTATCGAACCTCCTCCGGAGACGCCGCGCAAGGAAAGTATGGGTGCCGGCATATTACGTCGATTCAGTACGCGAAGAAGGAAAGAGTCATCCGAGAAATCGACTGATAGATCACATCCTCCACCTGTCCATGTACAATCACCACATGAGCCTCAAACACTTCGAAAGAGCTTTAGCGTACGGCGGACCAGGGAAAGAGATACGGATGGACGCCCAAATTCAATGCTACGTTCTGGAAGCAGTCAGCCTCAGCACAGCGACCTATTAACACCTCCAGGAACGGCCGATAATTCGCGTACCGCGAAGAAACTTGGAAGATCGACGAGTGTCAACTCAGCAGAGTTCCGAAGAAAGGAGAACCGAAGAGGTGATTCAGAGGCTCTTCCACCACGAGTCACTTACAAAGAACCACCGCCGACTAGTGGTTCTGACCAGTCTACTGTGAATGAGAAGGCTCCTCGAGATGGCGACCAACAGCAGACCCACTTGTCTCCGAAATCTGCCACCCTGAGAGCCAAGTCACTGGGTCATGCGCGAAGAGAAAGTATTCAAGCGAGACGTGCCCGGAGAGAAGAAGCTCGGGAGGCCAATGTTCCAGAAGAAACCGATGTCGAGGTGGGTGATGCAAGCGGATTATCAACAGAGCGTGTCGACAATGCGGAAAACGCAAAACCCGTCTTCCTGAAAGGCCTCTTCAGCGTATCAACAACGTCCACAAAGCCAGTTCACGTCATCAGATCAGACATAATTCGAGTCCTCAAACAATTAGGCGTCGACTACACCGAGATTCGAGGTGGATTCAGCTGCAGACATACCCCCTCCATCGACCTTAAGAAAGTCATCGATCTCCCACCAAGCAGCCACGGAAACCAAACTCCGGGCCACAGGCGACGGATCAGCTTCGGTGGCTTCATGGGCGGTGGAGGTAACAGCAATAGCCTCGACCGGGAACGGGAGGACTTCCGCGAAACCGAGAAGTCACCTCAGACGCCTCGCACGCCCGGCAGGAACCATAACCGTAGCGGCGGCGGAGGCGGAGCAGACAATAGCTTCACCAACTCCGACGCCTCGGACGAGAGCGTCAACGGGAACCACAGAGGCTCGTCTGCGAGAGCGGTAGGGGAGACGAGCACGCATGTTCAGAGCGAGCTTGGTGGCAGCATGATCCTGGAGTTTGAGGTCTTTATCGTGAAGGTTCCGCTGCTGAGTCTGCATGGGATTCAGTTCAAGCGGTTGGCGGGCGGGACATGGCAGTATAAGAATATGGCGGATCAGATTTTGAGGGAGTTGAGGCTTTAAGCTCAGCCACCCCCCTCCTTCTCAAATCTTACTCAAATTTCCAGATTTTGTTGAGGTGGAGAAGGGAAGAGAGATATACGCGGGATCATAAGACGTTACAGGTGTGGAAAACGAGAAGCGTATCAAAACAGGGCAACGAATTTCTTTTGTTTTTCTCTCAATTGGAGCTGGGTACGATAGGTATGGTCGTTTAAACAATGCAGAAAGGCAAGCAAAGCAGCGCCGACAGATTATTGCAATACAGCGTGCATTGGTGCATTCCATCTCATCTCCCTTTTCTGGTATCATATGTTCTGAGCGAGGTGTCTTTTCTCCTGAAAAGAGAGAATTGGAGAGGAAAGAGGGTTGAATGGGATATTTTAGCTAGTTAGTAAGAGGAAAAGTGTGGTTCGAGGGAATCAATAATTCATTAGAGGTCTTGGGTTCTTGCATGTGAGCATGAAGTGACGGTGATGGTGAGTCTGTAGGTGCAGCAGTGTTCTGTCAAGTTTTCAATGTTTGCATTGTTCGAGGTTGAGTTCGTACATTAAGCTGGAGCCTTTCATGTCTGGGAGATGGCGGACATGGATCTGGCAAGTGCCACCGTCCTCAACGTACCATAGAGTTCCTTTATATCAAGACTAGCCGAGTTCGAGCCCGAATCTGACCGGATTGTGAGTCGTCTGATCTTGAGATCGGATGAAACAAGGCTTTTGGCTTAGATTTTTGGCAGATGGTTTTCAGAGGGGGGCCAGACTCTTGAAATCACCATCATCAACGATTTGCAAGCGCAGCCTTCGAGATGAGAAGGGGCGCTTTCGGAGCAACAAGCCAAAGGCAAATGCAACTTCAACTCTTGCACGTGATCCAAACCACTCCTCTCTTTTCAGTTAAATCTGGATGGCGATACTGCATTGTGGTTGTAGAGTTCAAAGACGCTCTTTTACTGTCAAGAATCTGCGCGGTCACTTTCTCCTTCGGCAAGTAGAACGTTAAAACAGCATCTCCATTTTCTAGATCTGGATTTGCAAGCTGCTCGATTGTTGCTACCCTACCTTCAAGTCTTCTGGAGACTCGTAGAATACTAAATTTCATACACTTCTTCCTTTCGGGTCTTTTGGCATGTCTCGTGATGAATCACAAAACCTTTAAAGTTAGGGCCATAGTAGTGTATAAAGCGTCGGATGACACTCTAGCAGCAGATACTGCAATAATAATTAGTGAACATGATGCTCATTTTTTTAAGGAGATATACCTGAAACTATATCTTCTCAATGGATTAT
>Ga0302325_10034477_pt1 | contig 10352 bp, 10 predicted proteins | sample Palsa_T0_2_FD_201948 | JGI IMG/M metagenome (GOLD analysis project Ga0302325, IMG submission 201948) | Peat permafrost microbial communities from Stordalen Mire near Abisko, Sweden - Palsa_T0_2 | ecosystem: Environmental > Terrestrial > Soil > Palsa > Peat permafrost | place: Sweden: Abisko...
TTGCGCCCCCCCCCCCCCCCCCTTTTGACAATAAAGTCAAACATTCAAAGCGCACATTAAGTTCTATAACTTTTGAAATGAGCAGGTTTAATACTCCTAGAATTTCTCTTAATTTTGTTGTAAAATCACGAAATCCAAAGAAGTCCCTTATAACTTAATAGGTATATGTACATACATATAAGGACGATAGGTATGTGAGATTTGAATTGAGGTGTTTAAAAAGCTAGCTCGATTTGAAGGGAAAAAAAACTTTTGACTACGAAATTTAGTCAGAGGGTGGGTTGGTGTTTTACTTTTAGAGTGGTTCGGTGAGAAGGTGTTCTGCTTAATTTCAATGTCCTAGTACTTCGTTCTGTATCCACGCTATCGGACTGGCGGCAGCAGGGACAGCCAAAGTGCAGCAGCAGCTCCCAATCTATCCACGGCCATCTTAATATAAAATGTCCGCGCTGAGGTTCCACGCCGTCACGTCGATGAAGCCCACTCGGCTACACTGGCGCACGGGATCTTCATTTTTCCGATACCCGTATCCGCATGAACGCGTTTCGCGAATCTTCCCACAATGAGTCAACCCACAACATCAATTCGCCTTTCAATGCGCCTCGCCAAACCACCAGTGACCCAACAAATAGCTTCGAGCAACGCAACGCAACGCATACGCCATTGTCTAGACGTTGGCCAATGCACCTGCACCGTTGAGACAGGCTACAGGTGCCGCCTATTCGGGCCACGAGACAGTATCACCAGGCAGCCGAGTCGAAACCACAGTCCTGAATCCTTTATCTCACTCAAGGCCCCAACACCCTCAATATGTCCTCCCAGGAGAATCCTAGCAGCTACCTCCAGCAGATGACCGGCGTCGTTGGGAGTGTATACAGCTACATGCGGCTACCGGTCCTCGTCTCTTCGGTACTTGATTTTTCTTCTTATACATTCTTTTAGATTACGACCACGCATGCCCTCCTCCTCGCACATGTGCTTACTATGGCGACAGGGCATTGCTGCTGTATTGAGCTCCCTCCTGTACTTCAAGCAAAAGTAGGTCCATCTATCCTTACATGCTCGTCCTCACTTGAAAAATGGAAATTAACCTTGGACTGCCCCCTCGATAGAGCTCTCATCTACCCCTCCCATGTCCCGAACCTCGCCCGTACCGAAGTCCCCCGCCCCTCCCAGTTCGGCATCACAGACTTCGAAGAGTTAATGATCCCTACCCCTGATGGAGAAAAACTATCAGCATTTTATATCCGGGCTCCGAAGTCGAGAGCACAGAAGCTGACGGTATTGATGTTCCATGGAAATGCCGGAAATATTGGACACCGTGTGCCTATTGCACGGATGTTGATGCAGCGGATGGGATGCAATGTCTTCATGTTGGAGTATCGTGGGTACGGACTATCGACGGGATCGCCAGACGAGACGGGCTTGATGATCGATGCCCAGACGGGGTTTGATTATCTACGCAAGAGAGCCGAGACAAGAGATAATGATATTGTCATATTTGGACAGAGTTTGGGAGGAGCAGTGAGCATACAGCTAGTGGCCAAAAACCAGAATGATCCAAAGTTGATTGGGCTGGTATTGGAGAATACTTTCTTGAGTATGAGGAAGCTGATTCCATCGTACGTTCCCCTCTGTCCTCCCTTAACAATCCTAACATAAATAGCATCATCCCACCAGCAAAATACCTCACCCTCCTCTGCCACCAAGTCTGGGCCTCCGACACCTACCTCCCCTCCATAACCGAAGTCCCCATCCTCTTCCTCTCCGGGCTCCACGATGAAATTGTCCCGTACGTCTCCCCCTTTCACCCATACCTTTCCCAACCCCATTGAATGATGACCTAATTTCCATCCACAAAACCTGATGTCCCTTCTGGGACTTGATTAACCTTTGAGAACATATCTGACACTTCACCCACTTCCCTACCATTATGTATAAATATATACTAGGACTAAGCTAATGGGAATAGACCAAGCCACATGCGCCGCCTCTACGAGATCTGCCAGTCCCCCACCAAGGTCTGGAAACCCTTGCCAGCAGGAGACCACAATTCGAGCGTGCTAGAGGAAGGATATTTCGAGAGCATAGAGGACTTTGTCGCGAATTTGGACAAAAAAGTTGGGTGATCGTCACCCCACCTGTTCAGCAGTTGGATCTCTCGAGTGAGTGCTAGAGGGAAGAGAAGGAAGAAGACTTTGCAGCATTCAGCGCGGCGTTGGTTTGAATCGGATTGGATTGTTTACTGGGAGGCTGCACTGCATTTTCGTCCTTCTAGGCTGCAATAGAACAGCGCCTCCGTGTTTAATTACGAGAGATGATTCGAGCGGTGATTACACGACTGATGGATATAGACTTTTAATATGGAGTGTAGGATAGATGCTTGCGTTCCGAGGGGTATAGACCTGAGCTTCGATACACCAATTCACTTCTCGGCTAGAGTGTTGTGTTTACATCTCGTTAAATGCAGAGATCATTTCATCTAATTTCTAAAAAGAAATAGATGTGTATTTCCATCTATCTTTCACTGCCTTAATCATGTCTAGTTACTTTCGTCTGAAGGTTGAAGATAGGTAAGGAGGGATGTTGTTGTAGATCTTGCATTCTGTAAGTATTGCTTTCATCTGATGTTTGAAAAGAACGTAATATATTGTCGTCGCGTATCTCGCCTTTGTATGATTTTAGTTACTTTGATCGTGTCTGTTTACTTTCGTCTGAAGGTTGAAGATAAGGAGTGTGTTTTGTTGCATACCGAAGACAACGTACAGCTGCTGATGCAGGCTCACTTTTGCTCGGCTTGTCTAGCACGTTCTTTTCTATCATTCTCTAATCAGACAAGTGACCGCCACGGCCATCACCATTTTTAATCACATACATACTCCGCCAGGTACATAAAAAGTCTGAGTTTTACCCTCCTCGTTTATACCTGCCTCTATTACCCAAAATTATTATGTAGATAAAGGCGTTCCTGTCCAATAAACACAATAAGCACAGCAAGATACGCAATCGTAGAATGTAAAGGGGAAAAGAAGGAAACATAGAACAGACAAATGAATTCAATGCTTCAGCGACAGCTACTCGGTGTATATACAAAGTGGCAGAATCCACTGCGGCTCACTCAACTCGCCTCTTGCTACAACCTCCATTTCAACTGCACTCTGTGTATCCCCACCCCCTCCGAAAGCAACATGCGTCACTCCATTGTGTATAACAGCCCGCCAAAGGCCCAATTTGCCACTCTTTCAATGCAAGCGCAATTTAGAAAGCCATCTCCTTCTTGATCTCCGCAATCGCCAAACCTGGGTTCAAGCCCTTCGGACAAGTCCTCGAGCAGTTCAGAATAGTATGACACCGGTACAAACTCATGCTATTATCCAGCGCCGCCTTTCTCTCCTCCTTCTTCTCATCTCTGCTATCCGCCAACCATCTATAACTCTGCAACAGTACCGCCGGGCCAAGATATTCCTCTGAGTTCCACCAGTACGAAGGGCAGGAGGTGGAGCAGCAGGCGCAGAGAATGCACTCGTAGAGGCCATCGAGCTTTTTGCGGTCTTCTTTGGATTGCAAGTATTCCTTTCCGTCTGGCGCAGGGGCTGAGTGTTGCAGGTACGGCTTGATGGATTTGTATTGCTTGTAGAATTGAGTTAGGTCAGGGACGATGTCCTTTACGACGTAGGTGTGCGGGAGGGGGTAGATCTTTGTTTCTTGCTTTGTGTCGTTGGGGATGCGGCCTATTTGCCACCTATCAGTACAGTCCTCTCACCACCCTTCGCGAAGCTCAATTGCCACTTATGATTTCAAGAAGTAAGGGATGTAGACTTACACAAACAAGCCAAAGTATTAACCCCATCAATGTTCATCGCACAACTCCCACAGATCCCCTCTCTGCAGCTCCGTCTGAAAGTAAGTGTAGGATCCACCTCGTTCTTGATTCGGATCAGCGCATCCAACACCATGGGTCCTGTCTTGTTCAAATCAAGCGTGTACGTCTGCATCCGCGGCTTGGAGGAAGGCTCGTCGGGATTCCAGCGATAGATGTGGAAGGTCTTGATCTTGGCGTCTGGAGAAGCGGCAGGCTCTTCGACTGTGCTGGTCTGCGAAGGGGACTTTGGGTGCACGACCGTCGCCATGCTGCGGATGCCCATGGGGGACCGCAGCGCGGGGCGGACTGCCGTGAAGGCGCGGGTGGTGAGGCGTGCTGCCATTATGAGGGTGGAGGGGAGTGGCCTGATCTCTGTCTCTTCGAATGCGAGGGTTGTGAGAGGGCGTTGTGCTCAATCGTTGGAAGAAGGGACAATTGAATTGTGCGCAATGAGCAAGGGGCGTTTTCGCCTTCAATTGTAGCAGGAGAAGAGTGTTGTCGTCAAGATGGTGCATCTGAAGATGAACTGCCTCGGGAATAACTAGCTTGAAATGGTTTACCTCACGATTCTGGCGAATCAGCGTTGGCTGGATCGTAAGCGTGGGGAGGAACTCGGGAAATCACGTGCTGGGTTCACTTCCGTCTCTCCCGTCGTCTCTTCTTGTTTCGGTTCCTCTCAACCTTCAATATCTCTCTTCTCACGTCAGTCCGCGTTCCAGCCTGTGAATTTAATCTTAAGCTCCTCAAGTGAGGAGATACACTGTCTTCATGACAAATGTTTCAGTAAAACTACCCTATTTTAGAGTCACACCAAACCCACCGGGTAAGGGCCTCCGGCAATTTGATTGAGAAATGTCCGATCCATTCATCTCTGCGGCAATGGAACGATGTTATGCATCAGACTTAGTAGGGCAGAATCACTATTGCGCAGGTAAGTTCAGCTCTGAAGGTCGAGAGATGTAGATGGTGCGAGGCTGCATCTGTGGCAGTTACGATCCTGCTTCGAGCTTGTGCGAAGTCGTTGGCTGTAGAATTTTCTAGAGTATCTAATTGGATGTGGAAGCTTGAAGCACATTAGACGTCTATTATGGAAATTTCAGTGTCAAGTGGCATGCTGAGGCTAATTTGAAAATCTCAAATTTCCTGTAGCCGTCAATGACCAATTCCCCATAGCTCCTTTTGAAGAATCTTAAGAGTGGACAACTTAATGAGGCGAGTGAGTACCTCCTCCAAGAGATATATTAGCTGTTTTAGGCTTCTGCACAGGAAATACGACCGATAAAGGTTCTACGTCTCAGGTACTATCTTCCAAAATGATGCCCACCAGCTACGGCAAGATTTCAAAGCATGCCAACAACAAGCTTTCAACAGCAGCAGCAGCCAAAGACCCAAAGTGGCACAGCTGTTCATAATCATGTATCATTGGTTGCCTTCATACTCGGTATGCAGTCATGCCACATCCCCAAGGCAGACACCGGGAAAACCAGACCTCAGAGAGCCTCGCGATATCATCTTATTCCTTACTCTCTAACCTATTCTAGCTTTCATGAACTCTCATGGCCGAAATATTTGGCATTGCTGCCGGTGCGGCAGGATTCGTTCCTCTTCTCATTCAAATTATCAGTAGTATTGACACTCTGCGTGATATCAATGCTCGTGCAGACAAGGCACCAGCCGAGCTATGCTCTCTCATGAATGAGCTGATCTGCTTGAAGGATCTGATGAAAGAGGTCACAGACAAGAGACCCCACAGTTACGACTTTATGCTCCAGCTGTGCCATAAGAGTTGCGAACACGTCCATAAAAGCCTTGAGAAGCTAAAGACGAAGCTTTCAAGCCAGGCTGAAGGTACGGGAAAGCAAAAGGTGCTAAAAGTGTTTGCTTTCAGGCGCTGGAAGGAGGATATAGAAGCCTTGCAACGCAGTATTCTTGAAGCGAAGATGAACTTGATGCTGTGGGTCTATTCTCAACATTTACTGTCTGTATTGATTAGCTGAATGCATTGTCTCTAGGATGAAGACATGCCACAACACATCCCTCCTGGAAGATATTACGGTGGCAACTCAACATTATATTTCATCGCCTGCAGTTCCCGGTCCAGAGGGCAACATTCTCACAACTCCTCCATTGTCGCCAGCCCCAGCTTCGAATTCATTCGATGAATCAAAACTTGACAGCCACGCTATCTCTTGTAATCCACCTCTGAGAATCAGACGCCGCTGGAATTGCGCAGAAAGACATTGTTCGTGCTGCTGCTACCGTACAGCAAAAACAGCTGGACGCTTCTGGGCATTTAACTACACTCCTCTAGACGTATTTCGCCAAACATGCAACAATAAGTCTTGCAATGCCATCAATTACGGTGGAGCAGTCAGGTTTGCACTTTCGCCATTCGGAATTTGGTGGTCTGCCACCATTCAATTCCACGTTCTCACAGCGCAAGGAAAATTCTCGCTTCGTCCTGCTTTTGAAGTAGAAAGAATCGTCCCATATACTTCTCCCGGATTTGAGACTTTGTGGAAGTGCCAGAATAGCCTTATCACGTTTGAGGAAGCTCGAGACAGGCTCGTTGATCTTTATCGCTCTGACCCAACCTTCAAGAATCATGTTAACCCAGGTGGGGAGTCTTATATTGAGGTAGGTCTATTCACATCTATAGCTCGAATTTTCTAATATTTAAGACAGATGCTTGTAAAAGTCCCTTGGCTAGGCCCAGTGAGCATACTGAAGCAATATTCACTCCTCGAGCTTTTTATGTGTGAGTTTGGGATGACGAGAGGAACTCAAAGCACGGGGTAACTATGCCCAATGGTTTTTGCACTATACAATCATCCCAGTTGAGCTAATTGTCATATGTGCTTCATATAGATTTCTTGCTCGCTGTGCACAGTGGATCGGAGAAGGCCCCCACCTGGAATTGCTGGAAATCCTTCTTGGTCTTGGCTTTGATGCGACTGTGATCGATGCACCGCATGCAACGGACTGGCCGGAACCATGTTCACCAGATTGGATTGCTGAAGGCTTCACCCCTGATCCGTTTTTCATTGAGTACCAAGGCATGCTACTTAAGGATAACCAAGGCAAGTCGTAGCTGGAAACATTCCGCTGCAATCAGTACGTTCTAACCACATTTCACAGGCTTTGCTAACATGACTCCTCTTCATGAAGCCGTATTACTTGGCTCACCCGAGCTAGTCAACGAGTGGATTCCCCGCTCTGAGAAAGACGAAAAAAATTTCCTAGGTCAGACGCCTTTGCACCTCGCAACTTCGAACGTAAAATATCTACTTCCTCTGATAAATGTTGGCCATGACTTAGATGCTGCAGACAATTTTGGTATTACGCCCCTTATGTATGCAGCTGTTGCCAACCAAGAGGAATGCTTACTGGCACTCCTTGACGCCGGTGCAAATCCACTTCTGAGGGATACCCGATACAATCGTGACTTCCTGCGTTATGCTGCTATTTGCGGACACTGGAATCTGATACTCAAATTCATATGCCGAATAGAAGCCGTTGCACCGAAGGAAACCGTTGAAAGCTGTGCCCAATATGCCACAATTATGTATTACGTGTACTACCCTGACTATCTTGGAGAAAGAAAAAGTGTCATTTAAGGATCTGTTAGCCAAGTGCGGGCCTGTCGACTTCACATTTGACAAGGAGCTGCAAAACAACACCCTCTTGCACTACGTCAGATCCGTGAAGGATCTTGAGCTTTTACTTGAGCTTGGCTTTACTCTCATCAACCATGTGAATGGTGCCGGCCAACACGCTCTGATGGCTACTGCTCTCAATCATTGCAGACCTGACGTGGTTCGTAGGCTCCTTAATGCTGGTGCTGAGGTCGATCTGAAGGACAATCGGCGCCATACAACACTCTATTACATGCTCCAGAAGCTGCGCACTGGTTGTAGAAAGACAATTTCAGCAGCTATGGACGTCGCGCGCATGCTTCTCGCCAACGGTGCGGATGTCCTATGCGAAGACGGATGCAGATGCACCTGTTCGCCCAATGGCTGCCTCCCTTCTGTTGCTCTTAAATACTCCATCAGTCAAGACTTCTGTTCTGCACGTGTACCTGTCTGGTCACTGGAATGGCTTAATCTCCTTCTAGAACACCGGAGCCCATCTGATGCAAAGAGGAATCTCCTTTCGTTCATTCGAAAAGCAAAATTCGACGAAATGGAAATGACACACGTTTGCTGCGGCCATTACACAGGCTGGTTTGCATCCGGATTTCTCCAGAAGCCCCGGATGTCTAGTGAAGATATCGACGAGATTTTAGATGAAGAGTCTGAGTTCGTCGAGATCCTGGAGAATGAAATGAACCTGAGTGCTGCAAAAGGGTATGAAACCCTTCTGGATGATTGGATGCTCCAGATCAAAGCATCACTAGAAACATCTTGTGAGGAAGCAATCAAGCACAATATAAAATGTAATAGCAGCGACGACTTGCATCAGGTACTTTCTCCAACAGTGCTCTTTTCACGAAATATACAATCAGCTAATGTTATGCTACAGGATGAGTATGTGGTGGACTATAAGAATGACTGCTTCACGATGAATCTCAGCTGCTACTGGCCCGATAAGGATCCAACGAGAGAGGTGACTTCCGACATTGCTGAATATATTTCCTGGATGGAGCATGAATATCATCATGGAAACGCCATATCGAAGTTGGACAAAGCTCCCAGAGACGACTGGTACTTCAGGAGGTTGTCTTGGCTTCGTCGACTCATTAATACACTAGAGATATCAACAGCAAAAATTGCTGAAAGAATGAGGAACACTCGGATGGGAACCCCAGAAAGCAGTTTTGGAGACATGGATGTGGAGGAGAGCATCGTGCACTTCCTCCGGTCGTGGGAGATCTACGAAGAAAAGAACGTCAGTTCGTCCGTTAGCGGCGTCGAAACTCTACTGGGATAGTACCGCATTTTAGTGTGTTTCCTTGCACGAAATCGGGGGTGGGAGTTGGAACAAAGTTTTAGTCACTTATGACCTATCTGAATAACGAGAGTTGAGATGTTTATTTACATGGTAATAATGGCCTTAGCAACGCAGAAGTGTTATAGAGGGGCGAGAACGGATATTGTCATGGCATATCAATGGCTTCAAACAAGTAGCTGTATTTCGCAAGCTTTTCTTGTGATGGCAAAGAGTAATGAGTTAGCTGGGCTGGCTAATACCGCTAAACAGTCAGTGCTACATTGCTGAGATTATCAGATGCGAATAAGAGGCTCGGACGCAGTTCTAAGAGGGGTGCTTAGCTGTAACCAAAGTCTAAAGACACGCAGACCGGCTATGAGATCGTCCCGAACCAGGAATTTCGATGAGTGGCAGCCGGTGTTGATTGATTGTTTGTTTTTCGAAACAAACGGAGTCGAGGCGGAGGGCGAGCTGTCGGGTTCAGGGGCTGTTACCCCTCCTAGGTTTCAAGTTCAGGGGTTGATAATGAGCGCGGGACAGGGTTGCATGCACAGCACAGCACGGAACGCGCCATTCGGTCTGCATCCCAACCTTGTCCATTTTCGAACACTCCCCAACCTATCCAAACTATCGGGATTCCGCCCACTATTCCGAGACAAACTAGATCTCACCACAGCTGTCGCAAACCATTTGGGATCTTTCACAGGCCCTACCTTCCTAGAACGTGTACCGAGTGGATCGTTCGAAGACTTCCCCTTTCACCTGAAACAGAGAAATGGTAAGCTTTCTCCAAGGTTAACCCACCGCCTTTTCCTTGTGATTGAATCACTTAATTCTCCAGTTGCTTTGCATTCCGAGCTCTGCCTATATTGTCGATCTCTCTGCTTTTTAAATCATTACATACATCGCCATCGCGACCAATTCACACATCATGGCACCCAGCATATCCTCAACCTCCATGAGACAAAAAGCAGACAATCACTTACGCCAAATCCGTAAGGACAAAGGTATCGACAGCTCAGATGGGGAGCATGATGCCAACGCAAAGGATTTGAATAGGGTGTTGGGCATGTAAGATATTAGGATCATCAGCCGAATATAACTAAATTACACAGATTTGCCAATCAGCTTTATGAGAAACCAACCCATTTCCTCCTGGAATTGATTCAAAATGCCGATGACAATACTTTTGAGAATGAAGTTATTCCAACTCTTTCCTTCCACCTAATTAGTTCGGAAAATGCTTGGCAAATGCTCATCGACTGCAATGAGATCGGCTTCACAGCAGAGAATATAGACTCACTTTGCTCCATCGGAGCTAGTACCAAGAAAACCAAAGACCGGATGAAAGGTTACATTGGAGAGAAAGGCATCGGCTTCAAGTCCGTTTTCAAAGTTGCAAATGTCGTACACATCTCGTCTGGGGATTATTCATTTCGATTTGATCGGCGAGGAATGCTAGGAATGATTACGCCCATTATCGAGACGTTTCCGCCAGCAAATTCTATTGGAGCGCTGCAGCGCCAGACCCGGGGAAACGAAACACATATTTTGTTGG
>Ga0302325_10034481_pt1 | contig 10351 bp, 10 predicted proteins | sample Palsa_T0_2_FD_201948 | JGI IMG/M metagenome (GOLD analysis project Ga0302325, IMG submission 201948) | Peat permafrost microbial communities from Stordalen Mire near Abisko, Sweden - Palsa_T0_2 | ecosystem: Environmental > Terrestrial > Soil > Palsa > Peat permafrost | place: Sweden: Abisko...
CGACGAAATCACGATACAGCGGCGACGGATTGTTCGGCCGCGACTTGAACTCAGGGTGCGCTTGCGTGCCGACAAACCACGGATGCATATCCTGGGGAAGCTCGACGATCTCCACCAGCGTCGTCTTGCCGACCGTGTGATGGCCCGAGAAGCGCATCCCCTGCTCTTCGAAAACCGGACGATACCGGTTGTTGAACTCGTAACGATGGCGATGGCGTTCGCTGATCTCGGTCTGGCCGTACGCACGCAGCGCCAGCGTGCCCGGTTCGAGCACGCAACTGTAGGACCCCAAGCGCATCGTGCCGCCGTAGATCTCCAGATCGCGCTGATCGGGCATGAAGTCGATCACCGGATCGGGCGTCGTTTCGTCGACCTCGATCGACATGGCTTTGGGAATGCCGCACACGTTCTGCGCGAATTCCACGCAGGCAAGCTGCATCCCGAAGCAAATGCCGAGGAACGGAATCTTGTGTTCCCGCGCATAGCGGATCGCGAGCAATTTGCCGTTGACGCCACGCGCGCCAAATCCGGGCGCGACCAGAATGCCGTGGCAGCCTTCGAGCACACCCACCCCCTGCGTTTCGACCGTCACCGAATCGATGCGCCGGACCTCGACCTCCGCGTCGTGATAGACACCGGCGTGATAGAGGGATTCGTTGATCGAGATGTACGCATCTTTGAGCTCGACGTACTTGCCGACCAGCGCGATGCGCACGCGATGCTTGGGGTGCATGAGGCGGTCGACGATCTTGGTCCACTCATCGAGTTTGGGCGCGTTTGTCGGCAGCCCAAGTTTGCGCACGGCCGCGCTTGCGAGGCCCTCGGCTTCGAGATTGAGCGGCACTTGATAGATCGTCTTGGCGTCGATGTTCTGCACCACCGAACCCGGCGGCACGTCGCAGAACAACGCGATCTTTTCTTTGAGCTCGATCGGCATGGCGATCGCCGACTGCGTGCGGCACACGATCGCGTCGGGCGAGATGCCGATGCCGCGCAATTCGCGCACGGAATGTTGGGTCGGCTTGGTTTTCAGTTCGTCCGCGGCGCCCAGGTGGGGCACGAGCGTGAGGTGGCAGTACATCACGTTTTCATCGCCGACATCGTAGCGCATCTGGCGGATCGCTTCGAGGAACGGCAACGACTCGATGTCGCCGACCGTGCCGCCGACCTCAACGATGCAGACGTCGGCGCGACTGGCCTCAGCCACGCGCTTGATGTGCGCCTTGATCTCGTTGGTGATGTGCGGAATCACTTGAACGGTCGCGCCCAAATATTCGCCGCGCCGCTCTTTCTCGATGACCGAATTGTAGACTTGGCCGGTCGTCACGTTGTTCGCGCGAACCAAATTTTCGTCGATGAACCGCTCGTAGTGACCCAGATCGAGGTCAGTCTCGGCCCCGTCTTCGGTCACAAAGACCTCGCCGTGCTGATACGGGTTCATCGTGCCCGCGTCAACGTTAATGTAGGGATCCAACTTCTGGATCGAAACGCTGATGCCGCGAGCTTTGAGGAGTCGTCCGAGGGACGCAGCGGTGATGCCCTTGCCGAGCGAACTCACCACGCCGCCGGTGAAGAAAATGTACTTCGCCATCTCGGGATGTGTATATTCGCGTTAGGCGGGGGTGATCACCTGGACGAAACGCTCGCGACCGCCGTAATCGCGTTCGAGCGTCACCGCCGCCTGCGGAAAAGCGGCCTGCGCGAGCGCAAGCAAGCCGCTCGCAATCGGGGGCGCGCCCTCGGCGAGCACGAGGCCGCCCGCGTTCACGAGGGGCGGAACGCTTGCGAAAAACTCCCGATAGAACTTCAGCCCATCGGGGCCGCCGTCGAGCGCAAGGGCCGGCTCGAAGCGCAGGTCCGGATCCCCCGCGCCGCTTGGCACGTACGGCAGATTGGCGACGATGGCATCGTAGTGGTTTCGCGCCACCGGATCGACGAGGTTGCCCAGATAAAAGGCGACGCGACCGTTCAGACCGAGCCGATCGCGGTTGGCGATCGCCACAATCAGCGCATCGGGTGAGGCCTCGGTCGCATCGACACGCGCAGACCGCACTTCGGCAGCGAGCGTGAGCGCGATCGCTCCGCTACCGGTGCCAACATCGAGTGCACGCGGCGCACGGTATTGGCGCAGATGCGTAACCGCAGCTTCGACGAGATGCTCGGTTTCGGGGCGCGGGATCAACACGCGCGGATCGACGAGAAACTCGCGACGATAAAAACCGGCGCTGCCGATGAGGTACGCAAGCGGTTCGCCGGCCCCGCGTCGTCGCGCGAGTGCGCGCACGCGGTCGGCATCCGTATCGTTTACCGGTTCATCGTCATGCGCGCGGAGCCATGCGCGATCGCGATCGATCACGTGCGCAATAAGAGCGTCACTCTCGGCCGCGTCCAGCATCGAAAAACACTCTGAGCGCAGGGTCGCGAGGAGCATGATTATGGTGCGCCACTTCTCGAGAAGATCCGCGCAATGGCGCTTGTCGCCCACGTTCGAAGGCGCTCTTTCTCTTTGGGAAGTTCGACCGAGCCCAGGCGCTCTTCAAGGGTTTTACGATCAATCGTGATGAGCGAGCGAACGCCGCGCAGAAAGGCCTCGTCCTGCGGACGGTTAGCCAAGAGCTTCGAGACGAGTAGGTCGTGAATATCCGGGTAGACCGCCGTCACCGGTGACCCCGACTCAAGCTCTAAGCGTCGCTCGAGCACGCGGTTTTCCCATCCACGCGGCAGCTTGGCGGTTCGCTCCCGCAGCATATCGACATACACGCCATGTCGCTCATCGAATTCCGAATCCGCCCCGAGTTGCTCGTGCGCGTAGAAATACCACTTGTCGAATGCTTCGTATGGTAGCGGAATTACATCGATTTCACGGGACTCCACCACCGTATCAATCGATGGATCAACGTAGTAGGCGTGCAGTGCCTGCGATCCTACCACGAGCACGCGCTGCGCCCCAACGAGCCGCGCAAACTCGACGATCAACCGATCCGCCTCAGCGGCGGTCAAAGCGAGTGCGCCATTGCGGGAAGCCGCTCGCGATAGAAGGCGTCGCGTTCCGCGCGCGTGACGAATGGAAGCAGTGTGGCAACGGACCGCATATACCGCCCGTGTTCCGTCGCATCGACTAACGTTGCAGCAACTGCGCTCGGACCGCGGTCGAGGATTGCGAGCCACTCGCGAAAATACGGATAGTCGCCGTGCCGTTTCCGAGACCGCTCGATCCAATTGCGGAACTGCAAAAGACGATCGGACGTGAGCCGGCGCGCCGCGAGCAAGCCGAGCAGATATTGCCGGTTCGCGCTTTCGTCTTCGTACGGGTGTCGCTCACTCTGAGCGAGGACCGGCTTGAGCGCGACGCGCCGATCCAAGGCGGAAGCAACGCGCGAAAGAACCGAGTATCGCGCATCCAACCCGCGTTCGATCTGCGAGAGGTGCGCTTGGGTAACCCCGGCACTCTCGGCCAGACGCTGCTGCGAAAGACCGCGAGACAGGCGCTCCGCGCGCAGCTCATCGCCGATATGACCTGATCCCTTGTCCATGCCTCAATTATATACCATGATATATAAGCAAGGCGAGCTAGCATGCCCGGGCCGTTGCTGCGCTCGGCTAGGCCGGGGTCACTTCGCCCGCGAGGAGCCGCGCCTGTTCGTCGGCCAGCAGATCGTCGACGATCGGGGTGAGCGCGCCGTCCATGATGCCGCGGATGTTGCCGTAGCTCTCGTTGATGCGATGATCGGTAACGCGGTCTTGCGGAAAGTTGTAGGTGCGAATCTTTTCCGACCGATCGCCGGTGCCGACTTGGCTGCGCCGCAGCGAGCCCATCGCTTCTTCTTTTTCGCGCTGCTGGCGCTCGTAGAGCATCGCGCGCAACATCTCCATGGCCTTCTCGCGGTTTTGCATCTGCGAACGTTGTTGCTGCGAAGCGACGATGATGCCGGAGGGCACGTGCGTAATCCGAATCGCCGACTCGGTCTTGTTGACGTATTGGCCGCCGGCGCCCGACGCTTTGAAGGTGTCGATCTGCAGGTCGCCCGCTTTGATCTCGATCTGCACGTCGGCATCGACTTCGGGCAGCACCGCGACCGTCGCCGTCGAGGTGTGAATGCGTCCCTGCGCTTCGGTCGCGGGGACGCGCTGCACGCGATGCACGCCCGACTCGTACTTGAAGTAGCGATACGGCGAATCGCCCTTGACGCCGAAGACGATCTCTTTATAACCGCCGGCATCGCTTTCGTTTTCCGAGACCAGCTCGACGCGCATGCCGCGCGACTCGGCAAAGCGCATGTACATGCGCGCGAGGTCGCCTGCGAAGATTGCGGCCTCGTCACCGCCCGCGCCGGCGCGAATTTCGATGAAGACGTCCTTCGTGTCGCTCGGATCCTTGGGAATCATCAGCACCGAGAGCTCGTCTTCAAGCTCCACGCTTCGGGGGCGCAATTCTTTGAGTTCTTCTTCGGCGAGCTCGCGTAACTCGGCATCGCCGCCCTCGCGCAGCAAGCCTTCGTTGCCGGCGATGTCGTCGAGCACTTTGCGATAGCGGCGATACGCCGCGACGGTCGCTTCGAGTTGCGCGCGCTCCTTGACCAGCGCGGTGAAGCGCGTTTGATCGAAGCCGCCCTTCGACGAGCTCAGGGCAGGCTCCGAGGGATTGGCTAACTCCGCCTCGATCTCGTCGAAGCGCCGGACCGTCGTGTCGAGGCGTGCAATCACGCTTGCGTTTAATTCAGCCATAGCGTTTCATGTCGAGAACGAAAAAGACGAGCCGCAGTGCAGCTCGTCTCGAACCTTGGGCGAGGGTGTTAAGCCTCGACGGACTTCTTCGCGTCCTTGGCGGCCTGGCGTTGCGCGGCTTCCTCTTGTTTCTTCGCGGCGGCGGCAGCACGTTGATTGAACTTGTCGACGCGACCCGCCGTATCAATCAGTTTCTGCGTCCCGGTGAAGAGCGGATGGCATGCCGAGCAGATCTCGACGCCGATTTCTTTCATCGTCGAGCCGGTGGTAAAAGCACTTCCGCAGGCGCAGTGGACTTTGGCTTCGGGGTACCAGTTGGGATGGATCTTCTCTTTCACAGCCACTAGATTATAGCAGGGGGCGCAAGGGGCCCCGGCCTTGCGAAACCGACGCCGAAATAGTAAACTAGTTCAACTAGTATGGACAGAGAATGGAACCTCCAAGACGCCAAGGCCCGTCTCTCGGAGCTGGTGGACCGAGCACGCCTCGGCGAAGCGCAGGTCATCCTTCGCCGCGGCCAGCCTGCCGCGGTTGTCATCTCGTATGACGCATACAAGCCTGCGAGGCGGCCCGAGCAGTCACTGCTCTCATTCTTTCAGGACTCGCCGCTAAAGGGACTCGACTTCGTGATGCCGCGCGTGCCCGAGAAAATGCGCGACATCGATATAGAATGACCCGCCTTCTTCTCGACACGAACGTCGTTTCCGAAGCCACCAAGGTCCGCCCTGATCCCACCGCCGTCGCGTGGCTCGCATTGCAGCAGCTCGATGAATGCTTTATTAGCGTGCTCACACTCGGTGAGATCCAATTTGGCGTTTCGCGACTCGCGACATCGGCGCGGCGAAGCGAACTCACGCGCTGGCTGCACGCCGAACTGATTCCGACATTTCACGATCGTATTCTCCCTTTCGACCGCGACGCCGCCATCGTGTGGGGTGATCTCGCTGCGCACGCTTTTACAAAGGGAAAGACTCTGCCAATCGTCGACTCACAGATCGCTGCAACAGCAAAGGCTCACGGCCTCACACTGGTTACGCGCAATCTTCGCGACTTCTCGGAACTCGGAATCGAACTCCTCAACCCGTGGACCTAGCGGCTAGGGAACGATCTGGCCGGTGATCGCCTGGATTAAGTGGCCCGCGTACGGAACGCCGACGCCGGTGACCATGTCGTAGCCCGGACCCGCCGATGCGCCCGGAATCGGCGACGCCGGCGTGTAGGTCGGATTCTGCATCTGGTTGTCGCCGTAGACGATGTCGTAGAAGACCTGGTTGTAGGGCAATGACGGCGTCCTCCCGGCGATCTCCGTGCCCTTATAAATTGCGTAGAGGTAGGGCGCGGCATTTCCAAGACGGTGGCCGCTGACCGGGCACAATCCCACCCCAACGTGCACCGCGCAAGCACTCAGCACGTCGGCCCACATCGCGGCCATTTGCGGCGCTGCGACCGACGTACCGCCGATGTCGCCGATGCCGCCGCCCATGCCGGCGTTTATGTATGTTGATACGCCGGTGCTCGGATCACCGATCATCGAGACGTCGGGCTGTTCGCGATAGGTCACGCCGAGTGCCGTCGCTTGCCAGGGCGCCGCCGGAATGCCGATGCCTCCGGTGCTGGAGTTCCCACCACCGGATCCGCCGAACGCTCCGTAGCCCCCAAAGTCGTACGTCGAAATACCCCACGCGACCCACGGCGCGGTTTGCTGGCCGTACGCATTGACGTTGGCCGTGATGCCGCCGACCGACGTGACGCTGGGGTCACCGGCCGGATAAGAATCGCAGACCTGCCCGAGGTAGTCAAAGCCGTTCGTGGCGGTCTGGGCGAAACACTCGGCGGAGCCATTGTCGCCGGATGAGACGAACACTGCGATGCCTTCGATGGCGAGTTCGGCGAATTCGAGCTGCGAATACGAGCCCTCATATCCACCCGCGCCGCTCAGGCCCGTCCAGCCTTGCTGCGGCTCCCCGCCGCCATAGCTGATCGAAATCACGTCGGCCGCATTATCGTTGATGGCTTGCATGATCTCGGGATCGGCTTCAACGATGCCGATCGCCGGTCCGTAATTGGGATCACCAGGCGAGCATGTTCCCGGAAAAGTCACGCTCGTGCAATCGGCCGCATTGTACGCAAGATAGAAGAGCACGTTCGAATACGGTGCAAGCGTCGCCGCTTGCTGCGTATCGAGCTGCGCTTCACCGTCTTCCGGATTGCAGGCGGGCAGCGGCCCGCTGCAACCGGGTGGTGTCACCGGCGGCGGCGATTGAAAGTCGCTCGAATATGGAAATGTTGGATTCGGCGGGTTCAACGTTGCAAGCGCCGCTGCGATCGGCGAGGGAGAAACCGCTACTTGCGTTATCTGCGCCGCATGTGCCGTCCCGGTGGCAGCCAGGTAGGCGTTCAAATCGACGTCGTTGTTGCCGGTCCCATTAACGTAGTTGATCGGTCCCGTACCGATGATACCGAGCGTGATCCCGGTGCCGTCGTAGTGGGCATTGTACGCACCGATGTAGTCGAACGCGGCGCGCACCGTTGACGGTGAGTAGCCGGCGCCCAAGCCTGAGCCGGCCCTCGGTGGAATGATGATGTAGCTGTGGTCCGAGCGATACTTCACGATGTTCCCAACCGCGTCGACCGGGACTTGCTGCAGAAAGTGCGGCTGCGTCATCGGCGCGATGAATTGCTGGCCATTCTTCTGATACAGCCCGAACGTCGTGCCGAAGGCCTTCTGCATGCTCGTCTGCGGGCCGGACACGACCAGCAGCAACCGCTGCTTCCAACCCCCAACCGCCAGGCCGTTGCTCGTGAAGTATTGCGCGGCCTTTTGATAGTCCGATTGCGACGCGCCGAATTGCGCGGCAATTTGATCGGGTGTCAAGTAGTGCCGGAAGTTCGCCGATGTCGGATCTTGGACCGACTGCGCATAGGTCATGAGCGCTTGGGCGTTTTGTTGATGCACCAAGACCGTCACGTTCATGCCGACATTCGTGACCGGACCAACGTAGGTCGCGCCGGTCATGGCGTTCTGACCGTAGTTCTGCACGATCAACTGCGGGGGAATGTTCCCCAGGCCCGTCGTCGTTTGCGGCTGCCCGACCGGAACGGCGCCACCGCCGCCACCGCCGCACGCGGCGAGGGCGATCGCGAGTGCGGCTCCCGCCGCAAAACCTAGACGGCGGTTCACTTCATACCTCCAACGTGCCCGGCAATGACGCCGCGAACAAAGTTTTCGATTCGCTCAGCGCGTTCCGTCGCGCGCGTGAAGGCGATACCGGACGCATGCGCCGCGATACTTGCGGCAAGCCCAGGTATACCGCCCGGACTTTCACTTTGCGATCGCACGCTCGCATCAGTCGGCGCCGACGTGTACCAGTACGCCTCGGCGATGGTATTGGTCTGCAGCGGGCCACCGTCGAAGGACGGGAAATAGAAGAACGGCGTATCAAAGAAGTAGTCGTAGTACAACTTCTGGCTATCGGCGATCACCACGCACGCCGGTCCAACGGTCGTGGTTGACACGAAGTTCTTGACCACGTAGGCGTCGATCGTTTCGGTCTCGGTATAGCCCAGCACCGGATCGACGATCGAGATGGTGTGCCGGAAGTCATCCGCCGAAGTGACCGTCGGATTCGGATTGCACGGACTCGGCAGTGCGCCCACGCCCCGGTCGACCAGGCTGTCGCTATACAGACTGGTGCCCGTCCACCACTGCGGAACCGCGAAGGTCCCAGGTGTTGGACCGGTCTCCGTTATCGTCACGGAGCCGGACGCCGGCGCGGAATAACTGAACCCCAAATTGCCATAGCTTGCGGACTCGATGTTATAGCTTCCGGAGAAGTCCGGATTGACGGTGATCGTGTTTTGCGTTCCGCCCGTGATCGTGTCGGTTTCGGTGTACGAACCGTTCGCGTTGTAGGTTCGGCTCGTCGTGGTTCCGTCGGCGAGGTTACCTTGCACGGTCGATGGCGGTGGGTTGGTAATCGTGTTCGTGAATGGGAGCGGTGAGGCGACCGCGTAGACGAGCGCAGCGATTCCGTACGTGGTCGTGGTTGAATCGCCGACAAGGTCGGTCGACGTTTCGCTAGTCTCACTAAATCCGGTGCCACCGTTCACCGCGACCGGCTGCACCGTGGCGTCGGTCGTCGTGACCGTCGTGTTGGTCGCGTACGCGTCGGTCTCGACGCTGTGCTCATCCGTCGCCGAGTTCATCGTAACGGCTACTGACACGGTTGCATTTTGCGTCGCGGTTGGGATCGGGCACGGCGACGCGCGCGAAATCGTTTGCGTGAGCGTTCCGGTATAGCTGAAGGTCGCGCCCGAGGTTATCGGCTGGACGCCGACGAGCGCTGCATGCGCGCCGGTTCGCGTGGCTGCATCGGCCTGCACGCCCACGCAGCCGTAGGGATTGGGCGAAGGCAACGTACCACCGGTGTAAATTGCAAAATACGCCGACGACCCGGCCGCAAGCGTAAACGCTCCGCTCTGCGGCAGCGTCACCCAAAAGGTTTGTTCGACGTAATATGCGCCGGCTGCGCCGGAGGGCGATGTGACGGTGATCGTCGGCACGCTCGAAAGAGAAACATTCGTTGTCGCGGTGAGCGTTAGGTAGACGATAGCGTTGTACGGTGCCGTATCGGCAGCGTGCACGGTGCTGCCGCTCTTCGCGCTTGAGCGCACGCCTTGGGCGCTGATCGTTGCCACCGGCGTCGGCGCCGCTACGGTGGCGGCGATCGTCGCCGTCCCCGATCCCGTGCCGAAGTTCATGGTCGCGCTATAGCTCGCGCCCGCCGCTGCGGGAACCTGTGAGGAGTAACCCGTGCCGCAGAAGCCGACGCCTCCGCCTGCTGGCGAGGGACAGGGCGTCGGCGTGGGCGCTATCGTTGCAGGGGTTCCGCCGCCCCCGCCTCCACCGCCGCACGCAGCAAGTATCGCGGCAAGAAGAACGGCTCCCAAGAACGCAAAACGAGCGTGCACGCAGGCTCTCCTAACAGATACGCCAGAGGGCGAGACAAGTTTGCCCTCCTTACCGTTACTTTGGTAGCATCCCTGCGGAGCGATCATGAGAAACAGATTACTTTTTACATTCATAATCTTTACGGTTGCACCGATTCTGAGCGCCGCTGCGGTGCAACGGGACTTTGCGACCATTCGCAATTCGGGATCCACCAACACGGCCGGATTCGCCATCACGGTATGGTCTGATGCGACCGGCAGTGCAAGCGTGCAAGCTGCAACGCCAAAAGCATTTGGTGTACCGAACGATCTGTCTGCGCGGTTCTTCGCGGATCTTCACGCAGCTTCCGACGAGGTCACACAGGCGACGCACTGCATGAAGAGCGCATCGTTCGGAACGAGCACGGTCGTGCAATGGCACGGCTGGACCTCACCCGATCTGCAATGCCCGCCTTTCTCGCCAAGTCTGGGAGCGCTCGCCAGTGACGTGAATGCAATCGAGGCCGCCGCCGGTATCACAGCGCAGCTGCATCACCGTATCCGCCTTCCGCCCGATATCCGCAAGATTCCGACGCCGACCCCCGAAGTGCAGCCGACGTGAAGTACCCTGTTCTGATGCTCGCCGCGATCGCGCTCATCGCCGCGACACCCGCCCCGCCTACGCCGCCCCCGACGC
>Ga0302325_10034482_pt1 | contig 10351 bp, 11 predicted proteins | sample Palsa_T0_2_FD_201948 | JGI IMG/M metagenome (GOLD analysis project Ga0302325, IMG submission 201948) | Peat permafrost microbial communities from Stordalen Mire near Abisko, Sweden - Palsa_T0_2 | ecosystem: Environmental > Terrestrial > Soil > Palsa > Peat permafrost | place: Sweden: Abisko...
CGCGGCGTTTCGGGCGTCGGACTTCTATCTCACCACGACTGAAACGCCCGCCTGACTTTCCTCATGAATTGCGCGCGCTGTTCGGAGTTCGCGCGGTCCATTCCGTAGGCGGCGAGATAGTCGCTCTGGGCGTCGGGCGCGATCAAGGGCCCGAGATTGTGTTTGACGAAACGGCGCGGCAAATCCCCGACCGCGCGAGTGCGCGCACGGTCCGCGCCGTAGAGCGCGATCGCCGTCAAACGGCGAATGTTTTGCAGGCGCGGACGGAAGACCCCATCGGGGTCGATCTCGAACACGACGCCGCGCAGGAAAACGCGATCGAAGTAGCCTTTCAGGATCGCCGGCGGCCCGTCGTGCCAAACCGGAAACACGAAAACCAGCGCCTCCGCCGCCAACAAGCTGTCGACATAACGCTCGACACCGGTCCGATTGGCCGGCGCGTCGAGATAGCGTCGAAAAGCCTCCCGCGACAAAACCGGATCGAAATCCTCAGCGTAGAGATCGTAGGCTTCGACGGTGTGGCCGCGCTCGGCGAGCACGGCGCACGCCTCGCGGGCGAGCGCTGAGCAGTAGCTATCGGGCGAGGGATGAGCGTGAATGACGAGCGCGCGCAAGATGGGTCTTTTTGAGCGAAGCGGCAGGCGGCGTCCCCCACGAGCCCAAAACGGCATTGCATAACTTCGCGATGCCGGCCATATCCTTGACGATTGCCGGAGCCGCGCACGAGTATCTATGGCTGCTTTTTCGACTGAGGCCGCGCGGCGACGCGTACTCGCCAAGCTGGGCCTCGACCGGCTCGTTTCGGCCGATTACCTCGACATCGATGCGGGTCATCGCGCGCACGCGGCGTTGCAACGCTCCCCCGCGACCTTCTTGATCGACGGCTTGACGATCGATGCGCCGGCGGGCGTCTACCATCCGACGCCGGAATCGAGCTCGCTGATGTTCATCCGGAACATTCTGGCGCGCGGCCCCCGCGCGATTCCGCGCATGCTGGAAATCGGAACCGGCTGCGGCGCGATCGCGCTGTTCGTAGCCCACCGCTGGAAGGAGCACGTGGTCGCGACCGACATCTCGGAAAAAACCCTCGCCACGGCGCGCGCCAACGCCGAGAAGAACGGACTGCATCCGCGCCTCTTGCGCTCCGACCTTTTCGCCGCGGTCGACGAAGGTAATTTCGATCTCATCGTCTTCAATACGCCGCTGATCGACAAGCAGCCCGAGGACGACCTCGAACGGGACAGCCTATGCGACCCGGGCGGTCGCGTGCTGCGCGGCTATATCGATGGCCTGGAGGCCGTGCTGGCGCCGGGGGGGCTCGCGCTGTTCGGGATTTGCTGCAACACCGCCTATCAACAACTCGACGGCGTCGCCCTCGATTTCAAGACGATAGGGCTCGAGTTGGTCGGCGACGGGTTTTGGCGGGCCGTCGTTGGCGCGCGCCGACTGCCGCTCAAGCCGCCGGCCTGACGCGCTCGGCGCGATGCCCGCGCTTCGGCGCGATCAAGTGGGTGATTTTCGGCGGCTCGGTCAGGATTTGCCGCACGCGCTCCTCCATGCGGCGATCGGCGTTGGTCACGCGCTCATAGAGATACATGAGTTCGAGCCAGGACTCGATGAGGAAGGTTTCCGTGTAGCGGCCCTCCTCCGCGAGCTCTTCGAAAACGCCCCAGGCGAAGGCGCCGTCGCGCTTGCGCTCAGACCCGATCTCGCGCATCGCCGCCAGGAACTTGTCGCGATTGTGAGGGTCGATCCGGTATCTCACGGTCACCAGCACCGGGCCCTGGGACCAGCCGATGTCGAACGCGACACGAGGCGTTCGCCAATGTAACGAGGGCGCTAGATTCACGCCGAGGCCCGTCTGGAGTTTTGAGCCCCAGCTCAGCGGAACCGCCGCGACCGCACCCACCGCCGCAAAATAGAGCGACACATCGACGCCGCGGAGCGCCGCGATCTGTCCCCAGATCGCGCTGGCGAAGGTAGTCGCGCCGAAAATGAACGTCAGGAAAATCGCCAGACCGCGCCCACGCACCCAGTCGGGCAGCGCGACTTGGGCCGATACGTAAAGTCCCGAAATCGCCCACGTCCACATGGCGCCGGCGAGAACCCCCGCCAGCAGCTCGCTCCACGGATCGCTGGAAAGTCCGAACAGCACCAGCGCCGCTGCGGTCCCGATGCTGGCGAGCGCCACCAGCCGATCCGCGCCGAGCCTAGCCTTTACCCAAGAGAGCGCCGCCGAACCGGCGATCGCCCCGACGCCGACCGCGCCCAGCAGCAGGCCGTAGAACTCGGCGCCGCCGGACATCTGCGCGCGCGCGATGAGCGGCAGTAGCGCCCAATAGGCGCTGGCGAAGGGAAAGAACGCGAGGGTTCTGACCAGGGTCGCGTGCAGATGCCGATTGTTTCGCGCATGGCGCACCCCGCTGCGAATCGCCGTCGTCAGGCGCTCCGCGGGCAGGCTGCTGGTGATCCTGCGCGGCGGTTGCCACCAAAGCAGCGCGGCCAGAACGAAAATGTTGCTGACAGCATAGAGCCAAAGCGGAAGCCAAGCCCCGGCCCAAGCGATCGCCAGACCGCCCAGCGCCGGCCCAACCGCTCGGCTGATGTTGTAGCCGACCGTATTCGCAGCGACGGCCGAATCGAGATCGCGCGTCGGCACGAGCAGGGGCGCAATCGAAACCCAGGCCGGCGCCGCCAGCGCCCCGGCGACGCCGAGCAGGAATGTCGCGACTAACAGCACGATCGGCGTGGCGACACCGAGCGAAACCAGGCCCGCAAAACCAGCCGTAAACAGAAGAATGGCGAAGTTCGCCGCCAACAGCAGTTTGCGGGAATCGACGAGATCGGTGAGCGCGCCGGCGGGAATCGTGAACAAGAACAGCGGCAGGGTCGTCGCGGTCTGCAGCAGCGACACCGTCACCGGGTCGCCGCTCATTTTGGCGACGAGAAACCCGGTCGCGGTGTCGAACATGGCAATGCCAAGATTCGACAGCGTGCTCGCGCCCCAAATCACCGCGAACGCTACGCTCGCGAACGCGCCCCAGAACGAAGCCTCCCCGCCCGCCGCCGTTTCGGCGGGCGCCTGCCCTTCTTCGCTCAACCCCGAACTCCGCTTCCCCTAAACTTGGCCGCGCGGGATATAGGGGGCGACGGGCCGCCTTTCACCCTTTTTCGCCGATCGCCTCGGCCACTTGCGCGCGCGTCCAGACGCAGAGTTCGCGCTGCGGATAGGGAAACACGTAGTCGGGGATGCGGTAAAGTACATCGCGGGGTAGGTGATACGGAGCGGCATACAGGTCGAGCTTCCGATAGCGTCCGGCGGCGATGTCGCGATTCTTGAATTTCGTCGTGTTGAGATGCGTCGTCGTCATCACGTAGGAAATGCGTGATTTGGCGAACAGCCGCAGCGCGTTGAGGACCGCCTCGGTCGGCAGGTGAAACAAACAGTCGCGGCAGAACCAGAGATCGGCCTCAGGGAAATCATCCCCGGTGATGTCCAGGAGCTGAAATCGTCGCGCCGGGGTTTCGTACTTCGCGCGGTTGGTCTCGACCAGCGAAGGCACGATCTCGCCGCCGATATAGGCGAATTTTTCGGGGAAATCGACGGCGCGCATCCAATTGAAGTCGCCGCAGGGCGCGTCGCACATCGAGCCTATCCCGAACGTGCGCAAGAACTTCGCCAACTCGTGACGCAGGTTGTAGGTGTACTCCAGAGTCGATCCGTCGCCGCTGACGCTCTCCGCGTTGCCCCAATGGTTGATCTCAGCGATGCGCTGAAACACGGTTTCGAGATCGCGCAAGCCGCCCTCCAAGCCTCAGGCCGCCGGCGCCGAAGCGTTCCAGCGCGCGACGATCGCCGCGACTTCCGCGACCTCGCAGACGCGCCGAAATCGCGGCAGCGTCCCGAGTTCGGCGAACTTATCGTACAGATAGGCGCCTGGCGGCGGCGCGGCGTCGAAATCATAGCCGACGCGCCGCAACAGTTCGCTCCACAGATGCACAAACACCGCCCCGCTCACCGCCTCCTCGACCAGCGATCGCGAAGCGGGATCGACGAGACGCCAGAATGCGTCCGGCCCGATCGGATAGAATCTTTGTGGCTCGGCGGACGTCGCGTAGACGCCCTCCGCCTCCGCGGCTTCGGTCAGCAGGTACGGCCCGATGGCGCCCCAACCGAGGTCTTCGCCCTCCGCCGCGCGCGCTCGCGCGAGCATGGTTTTCAACACAGGATGGTCTGGAGGTAATCTCAGCACGGCGTTGTTGATGAGCGCCTTGCCGAGCGCCTCCGGCTGCCGCCCCCAGACCAGCGCCGCCTCGAGGGCGGGGTCGAGCCGCAAGCAAACAATGTCCGTATCGACCCAGCAATGGTCGACGCGCAGCATCATCTCATAACGAAACCGATCTGAGAACGTCGCCAGCGAGCATTTTCCCTCGACTAAATATCGTTCTGTCAAGGTGGGGTCGGAGCAGATTTCGCGGGCGTCTCTGATCTCGATTCCCTTCGGCGCGTCGCCGACGTCCTCATAGGCGTAGAGAATGAGCCGCGCGCTCGCGGCGGGAAACGACGCCAGACAGGAATAGACCAGGGCGTTCAGCGGTCCCTGCCAGAAGGTCGCAAAACAATTCCTGCTCAAAGAAAGCGCGCAAGCACGTTGCGGCTTACGTCCTCCCAGTCGGAGAACAAGGTCTCAGTCGCCAGATAGCCCAGCGACACGAACTCGCAATAGACATCAAAAATCCAGCTCGCGTTGATGTCGTCGAGCACCAGATGTTTGCCGCGGCCGCCGCGCGCCAGCCGGATGCAATTGGAGACGTCGGCGCGACAGAGTTCGTCGGTGTGGCCGCCATCGATGTGGAACAGATCGAAATCGAGTTCCGGGCGATGCGTGGCGAGCCGGGGAAGTATTTCCCGGGAATCGCCGCGATGCAGCGTCACGCGGCCTGGGAACTCCTTTTCGAGATAGGCGACGCAGGGCTCGACATAGCTGTGAACGCAGATGTCGACGCCATGCCAGACGAGATCGGGATTGGCGGATAGATACAGCAAAGCGCTGTGACCGGCATTGACGCCGACCTCGAGCATCGCGCGCTTGAACCGCGAGGCGCGCCAGAGATTGCGCCGCGCCGGCGCCAGCGTCGCGTCCGGCGGCTTATCGGTAAATTCGGTCTCGCGATCCCAATAGAACAATCCGCCTTCGAGAGTTTCGCCGGCTTGCCGCACCAATTCATTGAGAATCGCCAATCGCTCCAGGAAGCGCGGCGAAAACTGCTCCGCCGCCGATCCACGTTCGAGCTGATAGTCGCGCTCTTCCGAGGGAAGTAGCGGTCTTCCGGGAATGAGTTTTCGACCCGTCAACTTCGAACGCTCCTCAGGCGCTGCGGCCGGCTCTAGTGGGGGTTTCAGCCAAATAGACAACGTTGGCGCAATAGGATTTTGCACAACGCCTTCAGCGTCATGGCCGGGCTTGTCCCGGCCATCCACGCCGGGGTGCGCAACTCAGGTCTAAGACTATGGGCCGGCGGGCGCCGAGAAATGCGTTGAAGTGCTGATATCGACGCGCCGCTTCACGACGTGGATACCCGGAAAAAACCCGGGCATGACTCGGATGGCGTCGGGCAAACGCCCTATCTTGGCTCCCATGCGCTTTCGCGGGGATGACAGTTCGTCGTTTCAACCGCAATGGCAAAACCCCGTGTGCGCTAGGCCTTGTGTGTTTGCAGGTAGCGGAACGCCGCCAGCACCTTGGCGCGCAAGGCGTCGTCCTGGATCGAGATGTCGGTCTTGTCGCTCGGCGCTGCCTTACCGCCCCACACGGCGGCGACGCAGCCGGCCTTGCTGCACGTGAACAAGATGCCGCGCGAAGCCTCGCCCGCCGGCGTCACATCGCCGGGCTGGGAGAAATCGGTGATTTCGACGTCGCCCAAAGAAAATTTCGCTTCGTGCTGGCCGGGTGTGGAAACGCCCCCCTTTGTCTGCGTGTAGCTTTCCTGCATGGCGACGCGGACATGGCCGTCGGCCTCGCGCGAAAAGTGGACCGCTTTGGTCAGCCACTGCGAGACCGTCCCGTCGCTCTTGGTGAGATATTTCGGGTTCGCCTGAGTCACGCGCGGCAGTTCGCGCGCGAGCCAACCCATGGCTTCAGCGCTGGATGCGAAGCCTGTTTCCCCAGCCGATCCGCCGCCGGCGGCGATGGCCGCGAAGACCGGGGCGGCGAACAGCGGCCAACGACGGATCATTGCGCGAGCTCCACGATCACGTCCTCGAGCAGGTTTGGAGAAAGCTTGTACGAGCTCGTGTAGGGCTGGCTCAGCTCTAGAATCAAGAAAAGCGCGCTGGACACCGCCGCGCAGCCGAGCGCCAGAGCGATCAGGGTGGTGGCGTTGGCGCGCGACAATATGCCATAGCCGAGGAAAAGCAGACACGACCAAGCGATGACCGTGAAGATCAGCGGCCAGGAGACCGGATCGGTGAGCTGCAGCGACATCAGAAGGCGGGTCTCGCCAATCGCGGCGTAATGGCCGCTGGCCGCGGCGAGCAGGCGGCGCTGGTCGTCGGTCGCCGGCTTCAGGCCGTTCAGGAACCCGTCCATCGAGGCCATGTTGCCGTAGGAGACGTTGAACGCGTCGGCCTTGGCCTTTCCTTCGCCCCAGAACTGTTCGTGCGCCCAGACGAATTCGGTGCGCAACATGTCGCGCGCCTTCGCGGCCTCGGGCCCGTACTGCCTCATTTCCAGATCGAACTCGAGCGCGCGCGCGGCGAGCAGCTGGATCTCGCCCTTCTGCGTCTGCGTGACGCCATAGGCCGTCCAGATCAGCAGGCCCAGCACCAGCGCGAGCAGCAGAACCATCAGGCCGGTCACACCGCCGAGGATGTCCCGCGATCGATCGGAGGTGTGCGCCTCCGGGAGAACACGCGCCAGGCCGAGCCCGGCCAGACCGCTTGCGTACATCGCGACCCACGTCGCAAGCGTCACTTCGATCGACGGCATGCCCAATCCAAAACCCAGAAATTCAACGGCGCCCCAGCGGCCAGCTTTAAAAGAGACATTAACCTTGCACAAGGCGGCGAATAGGCGCGCGCCGCCAGGTTATCGAACCCATTCGCATCGCGCCGCAATACGAGACATCGGATTAGCAATTCATCAAAAGCTTGGCGCCATAAGGGAAACGGGCGCGGCAATCCCGTCGCCGATGACTGGAGCAAGTGTTATGAAGTTCGTGAAGCTTTTCGCGTCCGACGAGTCCGGCGCGACCGCCATTGAATACGCGCTGATTGCGTCGTTGATCGCGATTGCGCTGGTCACGATCCTGACCGCCCTCGGCACCCGCCTCTCCGCCGAGTTCTCGGAAATCTCTTCCGCGCTCAAGTAAGCGCCGCTACGACCGAGCGAAGGTCAAAACGCCGGCGGACCACCTCCGCCGGCGTTTTGCGTTCAGCGCCCTTACACAGGGGCCCGCTAACGCGACCGCAACGTTTTCGCCGTAGATTCAACGGCGACCCTCCTTGAGCCCCGTTTGGTGACTTCATGCTGTCGGCGTTTCCGCATCAGTTGATGTTTCTTTTCTTCCCGGCCGCGATGGCCCTCGCTGCGGCGATGGATCTCTTCACCATGACGATTCCGAATCGCCTCTCGGCGGCGCTGGCGATCGGCTATTTCGTGGTCGCGGTCCTCGCCGGCGTTCCCCTCAGCGAAATCGCCATGCATGCCGCCTGCGGCGCGGTGATTCTCGTATTCACCTTCACCCTGTTCACGCTCGGCTGGATCGGCGGCGGCGACGCCAAGCTCGCCGCGGCGACCGCGCTGTGGCTCGGCTGGACGCCGCTCGCCGACTACGGGCTGGTGTCTGCTTTGGCGGGCGGCGCGCTGACGGTCGCCATTCTCGTGACGCGGAAGGTGGCTCTTCCGGCGTTTCTCGCCTCGCAAAGCTGGATCGTCCGCCTGCACAGCGCCAAGTCCGGCATCCCCTACGGCATCGCCCTAGCGTTGGGCGGCATGGTCGTTTACCCCGAGACGCAATTCTGGACCTTGATCGGAGCGCGCTGAGCTCCGCTTCGCCTAGCATCTAGCGCCGAGGGCCGGGGTTGACCTGGCGCCCGGCGTTTATTTTTCGTTCACTCAGTTTGTTCAGGAAACTGCAATCGTTTGGATACGGCTGATTAACCGTAATTTGACGATTGCCCATCACCATAGGGCCGAGGCGACGCAAGCGCGCGCCATCAGGGCTCGAAGTCCATGAACAGGTTACAGATCATCGTATTGGGCGTCTCAGCGGTCGCGTTCGGCGGCGCCTATTTCGTCTTCAACAATTACTTGGGCTCGCAGCATAAGCCCGCCGCCGTCTTGGCTGCGCCAAGGTTGCAGACCGACCAGGTGCTGGTCGCGGCACAAGATATTCCGATGGGCAGCGTGTTCAACGAAACGATGGTCACGTGGCAGGAGTGGCCGAAGGACGCCATTTCCGACCTGATGATCGTCAAGAGCGCGGTCGGCGACATGGCCGGCGAATTCAAGGACACGATGACGCGCGACGCGTTTCTGCGCGGCGAGCCGATTCGGCGAGACAAACTGGTGAAGGCCGGCATCGGCAGTTACATGGCGGCCATTCTCCCCAGCGGCATGCGCGCGGTGGCCATCCATATCGACAACTCAGGCGATTCGTCGGCCGGCGGCTTCATCCTCCCCAACGACCGCGTCGATGTCGTGCGCGTCTATCGCGACGACGAAGCGACCAAGGCGCGCGGAACGGAGATGATCGCCAGCCAGGCGATTCTCAGCAACGTTCGCGTGCTCGCCATCGGCCAGAACGTCCAAGAGGAGAACGGCAAGAAGGTCGTGGTGGGCGGCAACGCCACGCTCGAGTTGGACCCGAAGCAGGCTCAGCTCATTGTTCTCGCCCAGCACGCGAGCGGCACAACGCTACATCTTGTTCTGCGCGCCCTCGTGGACAGCGGCGGCGGCACGGAAACGCTCGCCGGAGTCGGCGAAGAGAAGTCTACCGCCCTGACGATCGTGCGTTACGGCGCGGCGCAGCAGGCAGCGCGGTGAGGGGACAGGCCATGACATCGATCTTCAAAAGCACGCACTCGACGGATAGAGTTCGCTCTAGCGCTTGGAGCAAGGGTTTCGCGGCGCTGGCGTTCGCGAGCGCGCTCGTCGGCGCGGTCCCCGTCCATGCCGGCGATCCTCTCCCTCCTTCCTCGATCTCGGTCGAGCGCGGCGCTGTAAGGAGTCTGCAACTTGGCGTCGGCCGCTCGATGATCGTCGATCTGCCGGAAGACGCGCAGGAAATATTCGTTGGCGATCCCAAGATCGCCAACGCGATCGTCCGCTCGGCGCGCCGTCTCTATATATCAACGCTCGAAGCCGGCCAGACCACGATCTTCGCGCTCGCCGGCGATGGCCGCAAGATCGCGATCCTCGAGATCTCCGTCGGGCGGGACGTCGGCGAATTGTCGCGCTTGCTGGCGGCCGCGATCCCCAACAACGACATCCACGTTCGCACCGTCGGCGGCTCGATCATTCTGACCGGATCCGTCGCCTCGGCCGGCGACGCGCAACAAGCGCTCGACATCTCGGAGGGGTTCCTCTCCTCTTCGACCGGCGGAGGCGACGCCGCGGGCGCGGCCGCGGCGTCGGCCAAGGGGAAAGTCGTCAACTCGCTGATGATCCGCGGCCTCGATCAGGTCAGCCTGCGGGTGACGATCTCGGAAATTCGTCGCGACGTCGTGAAGCAGCTCGGCGTCAACTACGCGGGCGTGGGCCCCAACGCCAGCGGCGGCTTTGGCAGCGGCGTCCCCTCGCTCAACATCGCCAATCCGTTCGCCGTCAACGGCGCGCTCCAAAACGCCGCCACGATCGGCTGGACGATGGCGGGCGAGAAGCTGACGGCCACAATCAATGCGTTCGAGCAGGAGGGCGTTGCGCGCACACTCGCCGAGCCTACGGTGACGGCGGTCTCCGGGGAACGCGCCAAGTTTCTCGCTGGCGGCACCATTCCGATCCCCTCCGGCGAAACCTGCACGGGCGGCGTCTGCGAACTCAATCTGATCCAGCAGCCCTACGGCGTGACGCTCAACTTCACCCCTGTCGTGCTGTCGCAGGGGCGTATTCAACTGCGCGTCGGCACCGAGGTCACCGACATCGACAATTCCAAGGAAATCATCATCGCCCAGACCGCGGTTCCCGGCTTCAGGACGCGCAAGAACGAAACCACGGTGGAGCTACCCTCCGGCGGCTCGATCGTTTCGGCGGGCTTGATCTCGACGCAATCGAGTCAAGCCATCACCGGTGTTCCCGGCCTGATGAACCTTCCGGTTCTCGGCGCCCTGTTCCGTTCTCGCGACTACCAG
>Ga0302325_10034483_pt1 | contig 10351 bp, 13 predicted proteins | sample Palsa_T0_2_FD_201948 | JGI IMG/M metagenome (GOLD analysis project Ga0302325, IMG submission 201948) | Peat permafrost microbial communities from Stordalen Mire near Abisko, Sweden - Palsa_T0_2 | ecosystem: Environmental > Terrestrial > Soil > Palsa > Peat permafrost | place: Sweden: Abisko...
CCGCCCCCGCCGCGAGCGCCTCCACCTCCGCCTCCACCTCCGCCTCCGCCTCCGCCGCCGAAGCCGCGGCGCAGCTGGGCCATGTCGACCACGTCGCCGTTCGGCAGCTTGACCTGCCCCGGACCGATGTCAGCGGGGCAGTCGCCTTTGTAGGTCGCCGTGATGGTGCTCTTGTGGGCGCCGTTGCGCGTTGGGTCGGGCGCGTTCTGAACGGTGATGTTGTTGGTCACCGTGTACTTCGAGTTGAAGTCGCCGCTGATCACCGCGTGAAGCGTGATCTTCACCCCCGCGGCGCCGGTGAACCCGCAAACAGAATCGATCACGTAGGCCCCACCGTCCTTGGACACGTCGAACTTCTCGCACTGGCGTCTTCCGCCCGCCGCCGGCTTGCGCGGCAACACCGGCATGCGGCGATCCGAGGCCGCGTCGTAGCAAGCCTGGCTCACCAGCGGCGTCGGGCTCTGGTCGTTCTGCAGGGTCTGTTCCCACAGGCCGGCTTTGCGCTGCGGCGAGGCGGGGCCGCCCAGGAACGGCAGCTTGTCACAGCCGCCGAGCGAGATGGCGACGAGACCGAGCGCGATCACTTTCTTCATCAAGTCTGCTCCAAATTGATGCCTGAAATCATCGGCTTACGAGGACGATGGGCGTTGTCAGGCGTGCGCCGCCAGCGTCTCGAGCCGCGAATGGCCGCCGTCCGGCAGGACGACGTCGCCGGCCTTAATGTCCCGCGGGCAATCGCCCAGACGCTGGATGTCCGCGAGCATCCGGTTGGGCCCATCGGCGCTTTGGTTGGCCGCGCCGACGGTCTGGCTCTCGGCTTCGACGAAGTAGTGAGTTCGGAAGTCGCCGCGGATAACGCCTTCGGTCGCCACCTTGCCGGCGGCGCCCATGTCGCAGCTGGTGGAAAAACGCCAGGTCCCGTCGGCGGCCATGGCCATGTCGCGGCGGCTGCAGCGGCCGTCAAGCTGGCGGTTGAAGGCGGCTAGGGCGCCGGCCGAGGCGGCGTCGAGACAGTAGCGCAGGGTCTTGATCCCGTGCCGGTCCGAAACGCTCTGCGACCAAAGCCCGGGTCCCAGTTGCGGTCCGCTCGTGACCGAGATCGTCGCCACGTCGGCCGACGGCATCGGCGCCGTGCGATGGCACGCCGCCAGCGCAGCCAGCATCGCCAGCGTCAAAACGGGTTTGGCTCCGCGCATGGCGGCGAGCTCCTCAAGCCTCTATCTTGGACGATCGAGGATAGTCGCGAACCCCGAACGGCGCGAGGCGGAAGAAATTTCATGACTGAAGTACACGACAACCCGGCCCGTCATCGCTTCGAGATGGTCGAGCAGGGCCAGACCGTCTTTGCCGACTACAGGCGCGACGGCAGCCGTCTGATCATCGACCACGTCGAGGCGCCGATAAGCCTGCGTGGAACCGGCGCGGCCGGCCGCTTCATGGAAGGGCTGGTGGCGGCCGCGCGGGGGGAGGGGTCAATGATCGTGCCGATCTGCAGCTACGCCGTGGCCTGGCTGCGGCGCCACCGGGCGGTGGTGGCCGACGTCGTAGAGTGAAGCTTTGCGACGCCGGGAGAACAGTAATTCGCTCGCGTAGTTAAACTCTCGCTAAGCGCTGCACTGCATTGTGCGTTGGGGAGAACGAGCGGCGGCGGGCTGGCTCGACGCACAGCCAACCGGGGACGCTGCGGTGAACGATCGCACGGTTCGCAATCTTGCGCACCTTGAGGAGAGCGCCTCGACCGCGCGGGTGCTGAACCTGCTGCGCGTCTATCGCCGCCAACGCAACAACCCGGCTTACAACGACAATCCGCTATTTCAGAGCCCGACGCTCAACCGCTCGATCATCCTGAAGCACCGGCTGCGCCGCAACGAACGCGACCTGTTCTTCGACGCGCGCAAGACCGCCACCAAGATCATCATCCCGATTGATGGCGCCGAGCTGAAGCTGGGCGGACGCTTCGTGTTCGTGAACCAGATCAACTACGACAGCATGATGGCCGACTTCCTCGGCGACATCTGGTCCACCAATCGCGCCGATCACGATCTGCTGGCCATCATCGACGGCCTGCCATCGCTCGATCCGTTCCTGCTGCGCGAGCAGCTCAAGCGGCATGGCCGCGACCCGGCGCGCTGCTACTTCGAGATCTCGGACGCCGACATGAGCCGCATGTTCGGCTTCGTCGAGGGCGAGGTGCAGAAGCTGATCAACCTCTGTTACGAGGACGGCGAGGCGCCGGCAGTCAAGACCGAGGCCGAGGAACGCCGCGGCTCGCGGCTGGTGCAGAAGATCTTGTCGGCCACGGTCGACGCGGAGACCGAGCCGCTGCGCCTGACGCTGCGCCTGGAAAAGCGCGAGTACCAGGAAGGCGTCTTCTGCTGGAAAGGGTTCCTCTACTACAAATGGACCCTCAGCGAGGCGCTGCCGGATGTGACCCGGGTGGCGGATGCGATTTCCAGCATCAGGCCGCGCGGCGGGTCCGACAGCCAGACCCTCGCCGACATCGACAAGACCCGCAACTCGCTGCGCGGGGCGATCCTCGGCGCGCTCGAAGCGGCGCGCAAATCCCTGCGCTACTACGATGCGGCCTTCGACGGCCTGATCGGCGGGCGGCCGACGGCGTTCCGCGAGTTCCTGCTGAGTGCGCCGGCGATGTTCTGCGATCTTGGTGAGCGGCTGGGCGCGGTCAACCACATCGTCAGCTTCTGGAACTTCCGCTTCCCGCAAGGCAAGCTGCCGACGGTCACCGGACCTGAGCTGATCGATATCCTGGTGGATTTCGAGGAGAGCCTCGCTTTCTCCGAAAACACCGCGGCCGCGCAGCGGCTGGCGAGCTAAGAGTACAGCCCCCCATCATTCGAAACCAAATTACCCGCGGCGTTGCGTTGCCGATTGACGAACTGTAAGTCCTTGCTTACGGTAAGTCATGGCTTACGGAAATGCCGCCTTCACCGCCCTCTCCGATCCGACTCGCCGACGCGTGTTGGAGCGATTGGCCGAGGGGCCGCGCGCGGTCGGTGAAATCGCCGAGGGTCTGCCGGTCAGCCGCCCGGCGGTCTCGCAACACCTCAAGGTGCTGAAGGACGCGGGGCTGGTGAACGACCGCCAGGACGGCGCCCGGCGCATCTACGCCATCGATCCGAGGGGCCTTGGCGCCATGCGCGCCTGGCTCGACCAGTTCTGGGATGTCGCGCTCGTCGCCTTCAAAGCAGAGGTCGAGCGCGCCGCCAACGACGAGAAGGAAGACGCACCATGAGCCTCGCAATCAAGCCCGCGCCGGTGAAGAAGACCCTGGTGGTCGCCGCCACGCCGCAGAAGGCGTTCGAGGTGTTCACCGCCGGCTTCGACCGCTGGTGGCCGCGCAGCCATTCGATCGGCGAGGCCCCCTTGCAGACCGTGGTGCTCGAGGGCCGCCAAGGCGGGCGCTGGTATGGCCTGCTGGAAAACGGCCGAGAGGCCGAATGGGGCGACGTGCTGGCCTGGGAGCCGCCCCTCCGGCTGCTGCTGGCCTGGCGCATCGGCGCCGACTGGAAATACGACCCGGCGCTGCTGACCGAGGTCGAGGTGGTGTTCATGCCGGAAGGCGAGGGGACCCGCGTCAACCTCGAGCACCGCCTGCTGGAAAACATGGGCGCCGAGGGCGAGGGCGCCCGCGCGTCGTTCGACAGCGAAGGCGGCTGGACCGGCCTGCTGCAGATGTTCGCCGCCGAAGCGGCCAAGGCGTCCTGACCAGAAGCGAAAGGGAGTTCGAGCATGATCACCGTCTACAGCATCCCCGGCAGCCCCTACGGGCGAGCCGTCCTGGCGACCTGCGTCGAGAAAAGCGCTGCCTATCGGCTGCAACCGGTTACGCCCGGCGCGCATAAGCAGGCCGAGCACCTCGCCCGCCACCCGTTCGGCCGTATCCCGGCGATCGAGGACGGCGATTTCAAGCTCTACGAGACCCAGGCGATCATCCGCTACATCGACGCCGTCTATGGCGCACCGCGCGCCCTGACGCCCAAGGATCCGAAGGCCGAGGCGCGGATGAACCAGGTGATCGGCGTGATCGACTGGTACTTCTTCACCGACAATTCGGCGGCGACGCTGGGCTTCAACCGCATCGTGGGGCCCAAGCTCGGCTTTCCGGTCAACGAGGCGGCGGTCGCCGCTTCGCTCCCGGCCACCCGTCACTGCATCGAGGTGCTGGCCGGGTTCCTGGCCAAAAGCCCGTACATCGCCGGCGACAGCTTCTCGCTGGCCGATATCCACGCCGGCGTCCAGCTCGACTTGCTCGCGCCGGCGCCGGAAGCCGCCGAGATGCTGAAGGGCACGCCGATCCTGGCCTGGCTCGAGCGGCTGTCCGCCCGCCTGAGCTTCGCCACCACCACCTGGGAGCGGGTCGCCGAACTGGCGAAAGCGGCCTGAGGGGCTCGAGAGGCGCGGACTTACCATCGCGCCTCTTGGAAACAAGTTTACAAAACAAACTAGTTGGCGCACAGTGCGGACGATGGGGCCTGCGCATAGGGCGCGGCCCCCGGTTCGGGATCGCAGCGCCAATGGCCGACACTTCCAACGAACGCCTGCATGCGCTCGACGCCGTGCGCGGCTTCGCCCTGATCGCGGGCATCGTCTTCCACGCCACCGTCTCGTTTCTGCCGGGGCCGAAGGGCGTGCCGCTGTGGATCGTCACCGACAACCAGCCCAGCGTCGTGCTCGGTGTGACCTTCCACGTGCTGCATATCTTCCGCATGACCACCTTCTTCCTGATCGCCGGCTTCTTCGCGCACCTGACTTTCCACCGCCGCGGGTCGAAGGGCTTCATCGCCGATCGCGCCAAGCGTATCGCCGTGCCGCTGCTGGTCGGCTGGCCGATCCTGTTCGCGGCGATCGTCGCCGTGACCATCTGGGCGGCCGTGAGCGCGGCGCACGGGCGCCCGCTGCCGCCGCCCCCCAAGTATGCTGGCTTCCCGGCGTTTCCGCTGACGCACCTGTGGTTCCTCTACGTGCTGCTGTGGCTTTACGCGGCGACGCTCGGCATCCGCGCCGTCGTCGCCCGGCTGGACCGGGCTGGGCGCCTGCGCGCGGTGGTCGATCAGGCGGTGCGGGCCGTCGCCACCCATCCTGCGGGCCTGATCGTGCTCGCCGCGCCCACTGCGCTCGCCTTCCTGGCCTCGCCGACCTGGCTGCCCTGGTTCGGCATTCCGACGCCGGATTCGTCGCTGGTCCCAAACCTCGCCGCCGCGGTCGCCTTCTTCAGCGCCTTCAGCTTCGGCTGGCTGACCCACCGCCAGACCGAGCTCTTGGCAGCATGGCGGCGGCTGTGGCCAGCGAACCTGACGCTGGCGCTCGGCTTCACGATCGCCGAACTGGCGCTGATTGGCCTGAGGCCGGCGATCTATCCGCCGACGGGGGCCGCGCGACTCGCGCTGGCGGTGCTCTACCCGCTGGCGACCTGGTCCTGGACCTTCGCCCTGATCGGCCTGGCTCTGCGCTATCTCTCCGACTTCAGCCCGGCTCGCCGCTACATCGCCGACGCTTCCTATTGGCTCTACCTGATGCATCTGCCGCTGGTGATGGCGCTGCAGGTGATGGTCGCGCCGTTGGATTGGCCGTGGCCGGTGAAATTCGCCGTCATCCTCGGAGTCGCCTTCCCGCTGCTGCTGGGCAGCTACCAGCTGCTCGTGCGCCATTCGTTCATCGGCGCCATCCTCAACGGGCCGCGCGAGTCGCGGTCAAGAGCCTCGCGGGCGTCGATCGGCGCTCAGCAAGGCGCCCAGCCGTGAGTTCGACGCCCATGACCAACAGCGACACCCAGGCCATCCGTGACGACCTCGCGTTCCTGCGCGGGCTGGTGCAGCGCAGCGACGGCTTCCTGAGGGTGCTGGGCCGCACCTACTTCGCTGGCGGCCTCTGCTATCTGGTCCAGACGTTGCTGGGTCTGGGGCAGTCGCGGGGCTGGATCCCGACGACCAATGGCCCGATAGACTTGGTGATCGGGATCGGACCCACCGCGGCCTTCCTGATCGCTCTGGTCATCATCTTGCCTCGACGCCGCGACGCGGCCCCCACCGGGCAGGTCGACCGCGCGATCGGCGCGTTCTTCGGCGCGATCGGGCTCTCCAACTTCGCGCTGATCGCCGTGATCGGCATCATCGCCCTGCGCGAGAAGAGTGTGACGATCTGGCTGATCTATCCCTGCGCGGTGTTCATCTTCCAAGGCGCGGCGTGGCTGACGATGTTCTCTCTGCGCCGGCGCGCCTGGATTGGGCTGGTGGCCGCGACCTGGTTCGCCTGCGCCCTCGGTATGGGCTGGAACGCCGGCGATCTGACCGTGTTCGGCATCTTCGCCTGCCTTGGCCTGTTGTTCGGCATGGCGTTGCCGGGCGCCTGGCTGATGACCCGCAAGAGCGCCTGACGCCGCCATGGCCGCCTTCGACATCGGCCGCCTCGACGATGTCATCCACGGCCGCATGCGGCTGGGGATCATGGCCTACCTGGCCAACGCCGAGGTGGCTGACTTCAACGAGCTGAAGGCCGCGCTCGAGGCCACCCAGGGCAATCTCTCGATCCACCTGCGCAAACTCGAGGAGGCCGGCTACATCGCGATCGAGAAGAGCTTCCTCGGGCGCAAGCCGCTGACCCGCGCCCGGCTGACCGACGCGGGACGCCAAGCCTTCACGGAATATCTCGACGCCATCGCCAACCTGCTGGACGAGCAGCGGCCTTAAGGCAGATCGTCCGGGTGTTGGCCACGCGCGCAGGGCCCCAGGTAGCGGTAGTCGGCGTGGTCGCTGATGTCGCCATGGCTGTCGTTGACGACGATGTCGAGACTGAAGGCGCGGTTGTAGTCGCCCCAGGTCTTGGACCACGTCCGCGACACCTGGCCGGCCTGGCACCTGGTCTCCACCACATAGGCGCCGCCGTTCGTGCGGATCTGGCGCGATGTCGGACATCCAGGGCGCGGCGCGAAGGGCGTCAACAGCTCGCCGGAGAGGCACAGCTGCTTGCGGCCGCCCGCCTGCGAGTTCCACTGCCATAGCCCGGCCTTGGGATGCGGCAGCGCCGCCGCCGCGACCGGGGCGCCCGGCTCCTGCGCCGGAATCTTCGACCCGCAACCGGCCAGCACCCCGGCAATCCCGGCAGCCGCCAAAATGGCGCGAGACATACGCAAGGCCGACATCTCCCGAAGCCCCGGCGGGCAGGCCACGGCGGCTAGCTAGCACGCCCGCGATTCGCCGCAAGCTCAAGCTTCCGAGTCAGGCTGGTCAGGCCTGCAGGTCGAACTCGCTGTCGATATCCAGTTCGATCGGCGCAGAGAAGAACGGCGAAAGGCCAAGGCCCTTGGGGTCGAGCATGGTCTTGGCGGTGACCCCGATCACCGGGCCGCGGAAGCCCTTGCCGGCGCCCACCAGGTCGACATCGAACACGACGTGCTTGGTCACGCCCATCACCGTCAGGTCGCCGTCCACCTTGCCGTGGCTGGCGCCCTCGGGGTGGAAGGCGGTCGAGACGAAGGTGATGGTCGGGAACTTGCCCGCGTTGAGGTACTTCTCGCCCGACAGCTCGTCGGAGAAGCCCTCGACCGGCGCGGTGGTGATCGACTTTGGATCGACCGTGACGCTGAGCGCGTCCGCGTGGGGATTGGCCGGATCCCAGGCCAGCGTCCCGGCGACCGTCTGGAAGCGGAAGATCGAATAGGAGAAGCCCATGTGCGGCACCCGGACGACGAGGCCGGTATGCTTGGCGTCGATCGCATACTTGCCGGCGGGCGCGGCCTTGTAGTCGTGCTGCGCCACCGGCATGGGCTGCGCCGCCGCCGCCGAGCCAAGCGCCAGGGTGAGGGCCGCGCCGACGGCGAGCGACGAAAGCTTCGAATTCATTGGGCTTCTTCCCGAAAGGTGAAGCCGCCTTCGTAGCGGGGCCGCGCGCCCGGCGGAAGTGAGGAATTCTGCGGCAGAGCGAAGGATTCAACCACGAACCTCACCAACCCACGATCATTGGCCGCTCAATGCCATGTCGTCTCCGGCAGCCGCACGGCTTTCCCGACTGCAGACGAGGCCCGTTGGGTTGCGTTCGTGAGGTTCGTGGTGAATTCATCTTCCATCTTCCGCTCCAAGCCGTCTCATGCCCACCGCCGAAACCGTCCGCGGCCTTGCGCTCGCCCTGCCGGAAGTCGTCGACGCCTCGCAAGGCGAGCAGCTGGTGTTTAAGATCGAGGGCAGCGGCTTTGCCTGGAGCTACTACGCGCGGGACATCCCCAAGAAGCCCCGCGTCCTGCATCCCGAGGTGCTGGCCATCCGCTGCGAGCTGCCGCGCAAGGAGCTGCTGATCAAGGCGGCGCCGGAGGTGTTCTTCGACGACGACCATTACCGCGGCTTTCCCGCCGTGCTGGCGCGCCTGGCCCTGATCGACGAAGCCGAGCTTGGTGCGCTGCTCGAGGCCGGCTGGCGGTTACAGGCGCCCAAGCGCCTGGGCGGGGTTGCGGCGCGCGCCCGCAAGCGCTGATATCGGCGCCAGTGTGTCGGGGAGATTTGCAATCATGCGCAAGAGTTTGGCGGCGCTCGGTTTTGGCGGCGTTCTGGCGGCGACCGGTTGCGGCGAGGGCGCGTTCGCCGCGCCGACCGCCGCCGCGCCAGGCCCTGCGCCAACGACAACGGCGCCGCCCGCCGCCAAGGCCGCGCCCACGGCCGCACAGGCCGCGCAGCGTCCGCCCGAAGCGGTGCTGGTGTTCTACCCGGCCGCCGCCAGGGCCGCCGGCGTTGAGGGCTCGGCGGTGCTCAAGTGCTCCCACGACGAGCACCTGGCGGTGAGGGGTTGCGTGCTGGTCTCCGAGACCCCCGCCGGTCAAGGCTTCGGCGCGGCGGCGCTGGCAATGGCCGCGCAGGCGACCGACAACCCCAAGCTCAACTTCGCCGACGAACCGGGCAGGCCGGCGCAGGAGGTGGAGGTCCGCTTCACCCTGCGCCCGCCGGAGATCGCGCCGGACATCACCCGCATGGCCCACACCCTCGGCCAGCCGGGCATCGTCACCCCGCCCTCCGCCGCCCAGGTCCAGGCCGCCTATCCCGCCCGCGCCCTCGACAACCAGATCGAGGGCGACGCCTCGATGGACTGCCTGGTGACCGCCGACGGCAAACTGGCCGGCTGCCGCATCGCCAGCGAGAACCCCGCGGGTTTCGGCTTCGGCCAGGCCGCGCTCGATCTGGCGGCCGACTACGTGATGAGGCCGCGCTACCTCGACGGCGAGCCGAGCGGGGGCGCCGAGGTCCGCCTCGGCGTGCGCTTCACCACCACCGACCCCACCGCGCCACTGACTCTGGGGGTCAAGCCGGCTCCGCACCCGTAGGCGGCGTCAGGCGCCTAGGCCACGCCCACGCGTTCGGCGGGCGCGGTCGACATGGCCAGGGCCGCTTCCAGCGCCGCGAACAGGCGGTCGATCTCGATCGGCTTGGCGACGAAGCCGTCCATGCCGCAGGCCAGATATTCGTTCACCTGGTGGGTCATGGCGTTGGCCGTGAGCGCCACGATCGGAGTGCGGCGGCGGCGCTGGGCCAGCTCGCGTTCGCGAATGAAGCGCGTAGCGGTCGGGCCGTCCATGCGCGGCATCTGCACGTCCATCAGGATCACGTCCCAGTCGCTGGATTCCCAGGCGGCCACCGCGTCGACGCCGTCGCCGACCATCACCGGCTCGACGCCGACCTGGGCGAGCAGCGCCCGCAGCACCAGCTGGTTCACCGGGTTGTCCTCGGCCGCCAGCACCCGCAGTCCGGCGCCACGTGACGACTGAGCGGGCGCCGGGGTCGTGCGCGGCGCGGCCGCGTTACGCACGCGCCGCTCGCCCCGCGGCAGCGGCAGGCTGACGACGAAGGTCGACCCCCTGCCCGCGGCGCTCTTCACCTCGATCCGGCCGCCCATCAGCTCCGTCAGCTCGCGGCAGATGGCCAGTCCCAGCCCAGTGCCGCCGAACCGCCGGGTGGTTGAGGCGTCGGCCTGGGCGAACTTCTGGAACAACGACGCCTGCTGGGCCGGACCCATGCCGATGCCGGTGTCGGCCACGGTCAGGGTCAGCGCGGCGCCGCGGCGGGCGATACTCACCCTCACGCGGCCCGCCTCGGTGAACTTCAGCGCGTTGGAGATCAGGTTGTTCAGCACCTGGCGCACCCGGGTGGCGTCGCCTGAGTAGACGCCGGCGGCGGCGCGGGTCACCGACAGGTCGAAGGCGAGACCGTTCTGCGCCGCGACCGCCGTGAACGCCGCGTGGGCGCCGGCCGCCACGGCCCCGATGTCGAACTCGGCCTCCTCCAGCTCGAGCCGGCCGGCTTCGATCTTGGACAGGTCGAGCACGTCATTCAGCACCGCCAGCAACGTCTCG
>Ga0302325_10034484_pt1 | contig 10351 bp, 8 predicted proteins | sample Palsa_T0_2_FD_201948 | JGI IMG/M metagenome (GOLD analysis project Ga0302325, IMG submission 201948) | Peat permafrost microbial communities from Stordalen Mire near Abisko, Sweden - Palsa_T0_2 | ecosystem: Environmental > Terrestrial > Soil > Palsa > Peat permafrost | place: Sweden: Abisko...
GTATGTGTTGTAGTAAGATTACAATAAAACCTCGATATAACGATACTCGATATAATAATATCCGCGGTCTTACAATACGGCCGTAAGCCCCACTATTTTTATGCCATAATTTAACGATAATCTCTATATAACGATTGTCGTAAGCATTTAAGCCATGCTGATATAATTGGTCAGTAAGTTTGACGATGGATGGATGTGGGAATATGACTGACCTGTTGGCTTCCGGGAGGTCTACCTGCGGACATTGCGGCTGGCTAAGGTGGTGCTCATCAGCTGCCGAAGCTGAGAGATGATATGGTAGCACGTACCTGGATATTGGCCCGTGTGGTCGGCTGAGAAAGTCTTTTGTTGACTAGTAGGTTGTATGCATGCCGGAGCATGGCTTCGTCGCATTGGCCGAACTTCTCTTTGATTACCTTGAGAAAGGTCTCGAAGGTTGGGAACGGGAGAGAAACAGACTCAGCCGGTGCGAATACACCGGCGACGAAGAGTCTAGAATTCAATGCTTGGGCAACCATTGCGTTTTCCAACGCCTTCGTCACCCTAAGTGACCTATTCATAACATTGTCAAGAGCAGGATCGGACCTGAGAACTGTCTTCAACTTGTCAACTAAACCAATGAATGCAGCGAGGACGCTCTTCCCGGCTTCGTAATCGAGGATAAGGCGTTGGTCCTGCGGGCCAGCAGTAAGGATTGACACCTGTCTACGCGCACCGTTAGGAGGAATCCAATAAGCCCATTGGGATGAGGATAGTGGTGATTCCGGCTACTGATGTCCCCATTCGCAGCCCATCGAAAGAACAAAGAGGAACCCAGCTCATCTGGTCGCCGAGCGATCAGAGAACATCAATGAGCAAACCATGAGACTCCCGCAGACTTGCAGATCGTGTCGAAGCTATGAAGACTTCGAATCACCAACATGAAACTGTACGCAGGACACGAAGGAGCACGCAAGGTATATTATGAGCAATAGCACGGTACTACCATGCATGGAAAAGCGAATGAAACAAACTCGGAACGACGTACTGTTTCAAGAGACAGCGACCCCACCAGATACAGGTCGTGAAAGATATGGCTTCAAGTATGTGCAGACCATGCAATAGCACGGCAAACCCGCCACTGGCGATGCAAGAAACCACGACCCAAGGCGAGGAAAGACATCCACTAGAGTCCATTGATTTAACCTGAGCAGCTTCTGGTGGGTGGAGCAAAGTCTCGAGAAACGGTAGATGATAACGAGGATGGATTTGAGAGAGGTGTAAGTGATGAGGGGAGCATCACTTCTTTGATGGTTTGTTGTTCGCCATGGCGTAAGAAGATGACATGTCGCGTGTTGGTGCTGCTGCGAAGGCTGTCAGCATATTGTTGAAGCGCCCAGACCGATGCATTCGCTCTGGAGATGGTAACACGTACCTATACTACTCTACAATATGTTACAGTACCAGAATAATCATACAATGACATAGAACAACCCACCCCGAAGGATTGTTGATGGCGTTGTTGATGAGAGAAGAGTTTGGGAGAAAAGACGAGAAAGACATGGCAAGTGCAGACACTGACCTAGTGCCCCTCTACAATTGCCATTGCAAAGAGAGAAGGCACGAAACTGAATCACGTGTCGAGAACGATGCTCGACAAGATCGAAGCAGCAAATGGATAAGCTATATGAATAAAATGTGAGAATTACAAATAAACACCCCCTATAGCCCGTGTTACATTCCATACTATTAGAATACTCGGGAAAAGTTCATTGCTAGCCTATTCCTCGTCATATGGTTTCAAGAGCGAAATCGACAACACCTAAACCGAGGATTTGCACTCGCGACCACACGTGAATAGGTAATAAATATGTAAATCATCAGGATAATGTCGCCAAGAACTTTGAGCACCATCAGTGATTAGAATCATTGACCAACCAGAGGAAATATGTCACGTGAGACCACGTTATCCGTGTCTGTCTCACGGGCACCCCAAGAAGAAGAAAAGTTCCAAGAAGGCATGCACTTCATCAGGGAATGAACTGAAAAGCAGAACATATTCGAATTTTGTATTGCGACATGAGACAATTACCTCCTTCCGGAGTCGCCAGCGCTGCCAAAGCCAACGGGCGAGGGGTGAACGAGGAGGTGTCAGAAATAATGACGATGCGGTTATAAGAGGACAAGAGATAAAAGCAGCAAAGAGAGCTCTCTTATAATTGGCCGTTGTTATAGAAACTTGCGAATCAGAGAGAAGGAAGTGGAAAGAGCAGCTTGCATAGGTGAAGTATTTATCCCTGCGACTAGGTAGATTAGAGGGCTGGAACGAGTATAGAAAAGGGCAGCTAAAAGGCTATGAAAAAGGTGCGAGTTTATGATCGAAAGATGTTTGAGCTGAGCCTTACCTAGTTAATGCTCTTGTCACACCAACTACGAACATAATCTTATTGAAGTTATTGAGATTGTTTAAATAGATCCTGAAACATCACGCTCTGGTCATCTCATCTTTGTGGCGGATAAATTGCGAGCGTGGGCGGGCGGGTTCCCTAAGCTGTAAGCGCACTGCCTCCTGTGAGTCCGTCTCACTCGCGCTTCGCCACGCTGAAACTGACACGAAGAACACGAAGTACCTCCCTCCGTACCTCGAGTTCGAGCTCTAAATCCAGATCACTCATACCAAGTCACCAACTCGCACTCACCCAAGCTCTCAAACCAATCAATGGCCAGAATTTCAAACATTGAAATGCCATTACCTATGACCTATGCTCTCGTGATCTAGACATAAATACTTACATACATACAATCCCCTCCCCCTTGCTCTTATTCACATATCCGCACCCTCCCCCATAAACCCTCAAGCAAGAAAGCAACGTGACTCCTATCGAATCGCTCACTCCCTCCTAACCCCAAACGCCATGCAAAGTGCCCCCAACTCATCAGCCCAAAAATTCCCAATTCCAACCCCCCTTTCCGTTCCCTCAAAATTTTTCAATCAACCCAAAACGCCTGCACGCCTGCGCCACCAAAAATACCCCCAAAAGGATTCCATTTCCGCCCTGAGATTATTTCAGCTCAGGGCAGAAGGATCTCAATACGTCCCCGTCTCAGATTTCTCGTCTCTCGGCCGTGCATACCCGCTTTCGCTGTCCGTATACGAGAAGGGTCTATGTTCGTTGGTGGTGGAAGGATTGCGGGACGGGGCAGCGAGTTCGTGGACGGTGGGTTCAGCTGGGTTGTGCAGTCTACTATTCAATCATTCAAGTTAGCTAGTGTTGGGTGTTCTACCTAAGTGGAGCGGCGATGTAGATCACAAAATCCCGTAGGGCTGAGAAATTGTGAAGTGGGAGTGAAGTGTAAGCTTACCTCACTTCCGCACCTGCGACTGCGACTTGCGGATTCCCCATCTCATGCAACGGTCTATCGACATACACAGGGCTTGGATAACCAGGTGTATTCGGGCTCATGAGGCCTGGACTCGGGTATCCCTGTCCTCCACCAGAATGCATAGGATGCATGCCCATCATTCCCGTCCTCTCATCAACAGGCGGACTCATGCTCCTCTCCGTCGGCGGAGCCTGTGAAGGATAGTAGCTCTGCGCGCTGAAATGCTGCGGGTTGCCAATAACCTCCATTTTCGGCGATTTCTGCATGTTCGAATAATTGGCTTCTGAAAGGCCTGGAGAGGTGGGTTGGTAAGAGTTGTGGTTTGAGGCTGAGATGGTTGATTGTCGGAGGATTTCTTTTATGGTTTTCTGGCGCCCGCACATGTAGAGTAGGGCGGCGCCTAGCATAAGGAGTGCGAAGCCGCCAATTGCTATGCCTACGATTGCGCCTGTTGGGAGGGAGGAGGATTTTGAGGCTACGGAGGCTGCAGCGAGAGTTGTGCTCGTTGTCGTGGTGGTTGCTGTTGGTGCGCCTGTAGCGCCTGTATAGGTCGTTGTTCTTACAGGGGCGAGGGTCTCTGGGAGAAAGGATTGCCCGGGACTGAATCCTTCTGTTGTGTTTTGGGAGTATGCGAATTGCTCTGCGAATGTCTGAGTAGAATTCTAGAGAAAAAATGTCAGTGGCAGTCGTCTGGTTCGATGCATTAAACACCCACCGGATTGATGACTCCTATCATTCCCTCGAAGCATGCGCCCGGTGCTGAACAGTAGAAGAATATCGGCTCCGTATCATTGACCTCAATTGTGAACTTGGGTGGCTAATTCAATTCCATCAGCTGCGTTTCTTCAATTGAATGATCTTCTCTTACATCGGACAATACCAGATTTACTGGCTTGAACCCGCTGAAAAATCCAACCCCATCAGGCACAACCCATTCGTATGGTATACATGGTGTAGAACCAAATGCTGCTCTCACAACCGAATGATTGAGAGGATAAAATTGGTATTCTAACTCGTAATTAGTTTTGCGCTTCCAACCACCACTTCACCACAATCTCCCCGCATTTGGGAGAAAACCATACCGATTATATCGTGTACATTGGCGTAGATTTGATTTGGATAGAAATTAAATCCGTCCTAGCAGACAAAAACTATCAGTATTTGAGCCGTGAAACAATCCAGCCACGATTGGAGGGGGGGGCGGGGGAAGTCAACTTACCGCGCCTACAGCAACGGTATGAGTTGCGACAGCCGCCGTTGAAGTCGAACTCAAATTACTGGTCGTTGTGCTGCTGGTACTGTCCGCGAGCGCTGAGCTAAGCAAGGCTGTTGAAAATATAGCAACGACGTTAAGCAACATCGTGACGCCTTTTCCAAATATTTTGAAGCTATAATTAATGTTTGGTACCTAGGAAAGAACGCTTATCATGCCTGATGAGCGATGAGGGGAATGGCCGGATGAAGAATGCTCACAACAATCAAGGCAAATTATTGCTTGCATGCGGGGTGGCCGGACGGATTGGTGGGTGTAATAGGATGCGCCGTTAAGGAAGAGTTTGCCAGGGACTTCAGCCCCGACCAACAAAGATGACTGCAGGACATCCTCGAGAACAAAGCCAGGGACTTCGTAAACCCAACAACAAAGCGGAGGTACGAGGTACTGAGAGCGGAATGGCTTCGGGAAATCTGGGGAGAACGTTTACGGTATCACCTAGATGGGCGAAGGCAGGCATGCCATGGCGTCAAATCAGAGCCATCATGGCCTGACGGCCGCAGGGCCTCAGGGCAGGCCAGGCCCAGCCTATCGCGATTTACGATTGTGGAGTTTATTCAGGTCATCTCAATTGCACTGCATTTGGAGGATTCCGCTGGCTGCCAACTTCGAGCTCCCGGCGAAGTCCAGAGAAGTCGATATCAACCGATCATATTCCTAACTGACAAACTATAGTTAAGCGCCAAGTCAAACTTGGTATTGGGTACAGTGATTCTAACTTCAGTACCTCAAGATCGCCCGCATGCTCGTATTAATAATATGTACATAGCCATAGAACAATTAATATCGGCCGCAGCAGCGCCGCATGCATAACCCGACAGGGAAAGACCCAAGCAGGGGAGTGGGAAACATGCGCTGGCGGCGGCCGTTGATTGAAGGAAAGGGGAATTTTGGTCCGAGAGGATGAGCATTGTGGCTGGCATCGCCTAGCGACTCCAATCGACAGCGATATATCCAGTCTTGTCATCGGGGTGTTCTGCAAAATCCTTGCGCAGCCAACGCAGAGGCCGTCAGCAGTGAGCAGTCTTTGGTAGTAGTGCAAAAATAAGTCGCTTGTCAACTTTCTTAACTACATTCAAACAGCAACAGTTCACCACGTGTCGGCCACTCAGGATTGTGTAACGGGTCTGGAACACTGCACGTACTTCTGGGCAATGGATTGACAAGAAGAGATATTGATTGGGTATATCGCGACCTATAGACACTCACTGGGCCTTCACCTTCTTCTTTTCCACCTTCAAGAAGTCCAGAAGGCCACTTTCAACCACTAAATTCGACAAACACCATAGGTAGCAGATTCCAAACCCGACTGCTCCAATTCCGACATTGATGACGACCCAGAGATCTGGTTTGCTTTGAGGCGGGGAAAGGAAAGATTCGGCAATGTGCCATGTTACCATTGCTAGATAGAAAACCGAGTGAAGAGAAGTCGTTGCAAAGCCGGCCCAGGTTGGTGGTCCATCCTGGCTATAAACGGTAAAAGATGTTGGGGGAAGACCTAAGAGATAGGCCCAGAGCAGAGACAAAACGTAGTACGGTATCCGTAGCTCGACCCGCTCAAGGAGAGGGAACATCGTCCAGACCCCGAGCAAGTTGGCAAACCCAACCCAAGCTCGGACGTTCTTGCTCAATCCATGCTTTCCAGCTAACAGGACTGTCATCGGCATCAAAGGAAGAAGAACACTCTTCTCGTGGACCTGGAAGCTGAATAGAAAAAATGCCCACGCAGTTGTTGACAAGGCTACCGGCAACAGCTCCTTCCGAGGTTTGGCGAAGATAACAAAGCATGGTGGGGTGATGGCGGCAAGTGTGACTAACAAAGAGGCTCGCTGGAGGAGGTCTGACGGGTAATTTCGAAGTTTGATGACGACGTTCAAAGCACACCAAAAATTGGCAACCTTATCCTCGAAGAGTCCTCGGGCAAAGGGGAAGACACGGTGAATCATCTGTGCCAATTGTTGAATGATCGGGTAGTACCAAGCTTGGTAGTTGATTAGATATGAGTATTCGGAGAAGATAGGTAATGGCGCAAATCGTCCGTGGAGATCTGGCCTAGCGTCAATCCCGTGGTGAGCATCGTAGAGAGCACCCAAGACAAGAGGGAGCAATAGTATAGCGAATGCCACGATTGTGACAACAGCAATCCCGAAGAACCGCGGAATATTGATCCTGGGAAAAAGGCACACTCCCAGGAGGTATGCGAACATCGCAGGCGCGTAGTAAAGGGCCATCTGTTTGAAGCCCAGTGCCAAGACAAAAAACACACAACTCCACATGAATCTTCCTGCCAGTACACTGGACATGCTAGCCAGTACCAATCCAAGCATCACCGTGTTATATTGGAAGTGCACATGGTCTATCAGAATCGTACCAGGCTGCATCAGGATTGCTGTGAGAGCAATTGACGCGTTCCAAGAATTGATGCCCTGGAGCTTCGTGAGCCGCCTGACGAAGATGACCGCAGCTGGTACGTAGACGAGGTATTCCGAGACGGCGACCGTAGCTCGCATAAACACTTTCAATGTAGGATCCTCCAGCCCTCTCGACATGAATAGGGCAAACCATGATGGATCGATGAGCCCTCCAAGCTTGCCCAGAACCCAGCTATGGTATGCGGTCAAAGGCGGATAGTCTAGTCCCCACCACTCGAGGTCGTGGAAATACCACTGGGAGATGGGTAATTGAGTCGTGATCTCCATCCAATGTCGCTGGGCTTCGTAGTCGCCGTGCATAGGTGGATTCTGAAATCCTGGGGAACTGTTAGCTTGAAAAATCACTACCAGAGTGCATACGTACCAGAATACCCCCAGAGGCCAGCTGCCCATCTGAACAAGCCCACCGCCATCAATATCAATGGTAGAATCTCCCATTGCGATACTGAGCTCCGTGCTGGCCAGAGGAAAGCTGCGAGGGGGTAGGCTGGTCGAGTCGAGCTTGCGCGGCTAACAGTGGACGGCGCAGCTGAGGAGACCTCGCTGCCATTGCTCGTCTTCTTGACCTTCCGCCGTGGTTTGTGGGGGGAAGGTCCTGCCATTGTCATCGAAGGAATGGTGTTGACGAGGACGAGTGCATTCTTGTTGAGGTATTTTGTAGAAGGGGAGAGCTTCTAGGAAAGACGCGAGGTCGCCTGCTCGGACTTTCTAGGTGGAGCACCCGATGGGACACCAAAGTTGCACAATTCTCACCACCCTCCAACATCAACAATGAATTGAGACGAATCAACAAATCTTCATTTGACTCGATGCTTGCTTGTCTATCGTTTCGAAGCAATCTCCTCTTTTAAGAATGAGCTGAACTTCCGCTTACATAGCTGAATGCAAATGGACAATTGCCCCATTGCACCCAGAGAAGCCTCCCAAATAGATTCACAATTTCGCGCTTGTAGTCCAAGTTGCAAGACAATCAGATCGAGGACCAAAGAGTGCTCCCCAGAAGATGTTTCTTTGCTCAAAAAGTTCACGTTAACTGCTACAATCATAGTTCTAAGGCGCAAAAAGCTCCACGGTGTGGGTGTGTCTAGTGAAGCTCTCGAGTTGGCTATCTCGACACAGAGAGATAGTTGAATTGTACCAAATATATATATATTAAATTTTTTTAACTCTTGAATGAAGTCCCTTGATGACGATCCATCGAGTGTTGAGTCGGATATCTGGGGTAAGTGATTGTCACAGCGCGAAAGGCTGGGGGTCGGCCAGTATCTCCTTTCCAAGGGCGGAAGTTCACTCAAGTCACGATGAAAATGTCCAACGAAACAGCAGCCAGTCTAGTGCAATACCATTTCCGCCCGGACTTCTTAGTGTAAGGAACAATCCAGCCGGATTTGTTAGCTCGCAAATTATAGACTGTTTGTTTGTGGCTTGCATCTTGAAGTTGACTTCGATGGGTTGAGTCCTGGTTCTTTTGAAGATTGGCATTTCCAGGTTTCCAGGCAGTTTAGATGAGGAATCTGAAACTGCCACCGACATCGCATACTTTGGTTGTCACCTTCAGAAGCAAGGCCGACAGCTCCACCGCCCTGCTGAGAGATTGTCTCAACCCAAGGTGACGTCGATTCAACATAACATTGGTTCGCAAATGCATGTTGCTCCCAGGGCAGGGCGGAGCTCAAGCACCTCCGCCCTGTTTGCAAGAAAGACAGCATATAATCTGCCAAATATGCCTATCCATTACACACGTCGCGGAATCGCTGTCTGCTCATTCGTTTTGTTTCTTTAATCATTCTGCCGCTTTTGGAGCCACGCGTAAATCTCAGAGCAGCTGAGCTTTGCCTTGTGCGGGTTTGCCCAAGGTCGCGTAGCCCCGAAGGGAACTCGTAAAAGAGAGCAACTTTCCCCCGGTGTCGGCGACTCGGCGCTGTGCACAATGTCTGAATTTGATCCCTTCGACTCTTTGTCAGTATCACGGCAAGTACATAATTTTATGCACGTGAACTTATTGCCGTCCGACTCTCACCCTGGCATCGCACAGCAGTCTTATGGAGAGAGCTGCTCACTCTTTATTGGCGAGTCACGTGAGTTGCCGCCCGGAACCACTCGTTTCGTCAGCAATCCATGGGGAGTTTCTAGTTTCCCCTCTTGTGGAAATGAGCTCTTGGGTAATTATGGAATTGGAAGTACGAATTCCACAGGCACGACCAGCTCTTTCACCCTACCACAAATTCTTCACAGCCAAGTCCCCCTACCGGTTCCTAGCGTTGAAGACTGGAGCTTCAGCGTTGAGCCTTGCTCTCTTCCGGTATCGGATCTAGATTTAGTTAAATCAGTCGATACTCTTTGGCTAAAAATAAGCTTAATTTGACTGGTAACCAACTGACTGGCTTTTAGCTCCTTTGACTCGATCACGCAAAACCAAGTTACACAATTCGTCGAGGACTGCGCTTTTCAAAGCTTCCCAGAACTGAATACAGAACTCGAAGTTTCAACGACTATTCATAGTGTCTATCAAACACGACCTGGTATATCATGTCAGGAATATAGTTTGCAATTTTCCACGAGAGCCGTACTCGAAGGTCACGCGAAAGAAACCCAGCATGTTCCATATCGTTGCCAATGTGGGTCAACTTTCACACGCCCCCCGACGTTCTTCATCGGCACATCCAGACTTTTCAACCGGCAAAGTTTTACCCCTGTCCTCATTGCAAGAGGCACCGGGGTTCACGAGCTTTTGTACGACGTGACCACCTGACGCAACACCTCCGAGGTTATCACAATATCGAAGCTGGCAACGAGTCAGACGAGGACCAGTCTCAGCAGTCGCCTTCAAGAAAGAGGAAAACGTTCCAATGCCCTCACGAGCCATGTTCATACTCCGGCGGGACTTTTCCCCCGCTTGACATACAACGGCCGAATGGCACGAGTCGAGCTTTTCAGACACGTGGCGAATTAACCAAGCATCTTCGTGAGGTACATGATGAAAGTCTGTTCCCTTGTAAGGAGATTGGTTGTTCTCGGATTGGCGGCAAAGGATTTTTCAGGAAAAAGGACCTGTTGAACCATGCAAAAGATCATCACTCTACTTCCGATTTCTAGTCAAGTGCGACATATTTTTTGAAGTTTCTGATATTAATTCTTTGAGCGAGGCTGGTATTTTTGTGGTTGGCATCCGGGGTGGCGCTCATTCTTGGTTGTCGGATAATTCTTATGGGTCACGATATGCTACAATTTATTCATTGATTTACTGTCGTTTCTTTTTACTTCCATATATTTCTATATTTTC
>Ga0302325_10034485_pt1 | contig 10351 bp, 7 predicted proteins | sample Palsa_T0_2_FD_201948 | JGI IMG/M metagenome (GOLD analysis project Ga0302325, IMG submission 201948) | Peat permafrost microbial communities from Stordalen Mire near Abisko, Sweden - Palsa_T0_2 | ecosystem: Environmental > Terrestrial > Soil > Palsa > Peat permafrost | place: Sweden: Abisko...
AATGGAAAGGACATACCTCCCAAAGCCAAGGATGGAAGTCTTGCAATCATCTCATGATCAGGTTCGGAGTTTGGGGGCTGAGGTGACTCAAGTCGGCACTCCACCAGCCTTGTACAGCTTCATGTATAATTTTTCCTACCGTGACTCGTGTCAAGTACTTCTTCAATGGATAATCGCGAAAGTCGCGATATTCCAGTTCTCCAGCTTCTCCGACGCAGCACGCTCTCTCTACACAAAGCACATGTCACCGGTTAGGGTCTGGAACGATGCGTATCAGACAAATCGTAAAGCAATCGCAGAAACGGCCTTGCATGATTGCGTTAGCCTTCATGTTGAACATCCAGTTTGCGTTGGGCCAGGTACAGTCGAGATCTACTTATCCAGCCCCAATTATTATACCATCATCTGAGAGCTGGTTGTTTTCTCCGATCTCATCTCTTATCTCAATTCTGCTGACACCATCAGGGACGGCAATGACGGCCCTTGGTCATCATTCGTTCTTCAAATTGGAACACCCCCGCAGACAGTTAAGCTCCTGCCCTCAACAGCATCGTATGAAACATGGGCCATCGACCCCCAGGGGTGTCAACCAGGAGATCTCACCAATTGTCACACCTTGAGAGGCGAATTATACAATTACAATGCCTCCTCGACTTGGGACCCAAATCTCTCCAACATAACCACGGATATATACCCGCTCGAACTTGAAACTGCTCTGGGCTATACCGGGAAAGGGCGATATGGCTTTGATGATATTACTTTGGGGTATATAGGGAGCGAGGGTCTAACACTCAAGAATCAGTCAATAGCTACAATTGCCACAAAGAGCTTTTTCATGGGGCTCTTTGGGTTAACTCCCCGATCCAAGAACTTCACGAGTTTCAACGACCCTGTTCCGAGCTTCATGCAAAGCTTGCAGAATCAAAGCAAGATTCCAAGTCTCAGCTGGGGATACACTGCTGGCAATCAATACCGTATGTTTCTTCCAGCTTTCCTCTCACATAGATTCAAAACTATTTTTTTCTGTGATGATTTAGCTAATCAAAAATTTTCAGGCCTCCAGAAGGTGCTCGGAAGCCTCGTGCTAGGCGGGTACGATTCATCACGGTTTGTCAAGAACAACCTGAGCTTCTCTTTTGATCTGGATACCGGACTTGCAATTGGATTGGAAGCAATAACGACTGGCACCGGTCAAGCTCTTCTTCCAGCGCCCATCGAAGCAATCTCGCTTGATTCGACTCTGCCGTACATTTATTTACCAACTGAAGCATGCACCCAATTTGAGACCGCGTTTAATCTGACCTGGAATGATACAGTTCAGCTTTACCTCCTTACGGATGCCCAACATTCGGCTCTAGAAACCCAAAATCCGAGCATCACATTTCAGTTAGGAACCTTTCCAAACACAGTTGACATCACTCTTCCATATGCAGCTTTCGACCTGAACGCATCATGGCCTCTGGTCTCAACGACAACACCATACTTTCCGTTGAGGCGGGCAGTCAACAACACCTATGTTCTTGGCAGAACTTTCTTTCAGGAAGCATATGTTGTTACAGATTACGAAACTGGAAGCTTTTCCGTGTCCCAATGCCAGTGGGACAATCCTCTCACACAGAATATTATCACGATTCTTCCGCCAAATGCTACCAATTCCACGTCTCCTGCGACCAACCCACACAACCTTCCAACAGGCGCAGTAGCTGGTATCTCGTTAGGAGCCGTCGCCATCATCTTGGTGGTGATTTCGCTCTTTTATCTGTGCCACTTCAGACCCCGCCGCGAGCGTCAACGTGCAGCAGAACTAGAAGCAAAACCTCCCGTGCACCAAGAGACAATTCTGAAACCTGAAATGGCAGATACCAGCGTTGCATCTCCTGTGGTGTATGAGGCGGACGGAATAAAGATTCCGGTACCTGTGGAGATGGATGACGGCGAAAGACCCATCTATGAGCTGCCAGCTCGCGAAGCAGCTGCTTCGGAGATCAACAGCGTGAATGAACCTAGGGAGATTATAGAACGAAGAAACCATGTATTCTCCAAGGCCGAGAAAGAGGTGTTGTCTCCAGTTTCGGCCTTGTCTTCCAAACAGATGTTCTCCCCAGTTTCGGCTTTCACTCCCTAGGAATACCCTTCTCCAAGGATAAGATCATCACCGTCAGTCATTGAATAGACACCCACTTTCTTGCTTCAATTGTACTCCAATAATCAGAAGCTCGCCATTGCAACAGAATTCTGGGCCATGAGTCTCAGACTGATGCAACACAGACCACACAATATCGTGGGCCAAGAATTGTCGAACATAGGCTGCCTAGTAGAGCATCATCGACAATATCGAAGTTACGGGGTGAGGAGTCTCATCGGGAGCTGAGGTCCTCGGAACTCAGAGCCTCCTGAGTGTACAGGAAGTCATTAAAGATTCAAAGGACTCTGAGATACGGAGAAGTGCTACTTGGGCATATGTACGCCACATAAAGTATGAATATAAATCTAGTTATATTGAGTTTCAAACCCAAAAGAGGATGAGGCTGTCACTTCCTTGCTTCTCAGCAACCACCCTTTTTCCGCCAGTACACGGCTACTAGCTCATGGCTTTATAACAATGGATCACTGTGTGATTCAACTAGGTCATCCAAACATGTGCGATGGCTTGTAATAAGTCTTAAAATAGATCGCTTCTATGCAAAGTTCTTGCGTTTCAAATAGGAGACACCACATATTTGAAGAGTGCGGGGTAACTTGTAAGTCGTAACTTCGCTTCGTGGTGGGGTACTGAAGATTTAGGAGGTACCGTTGCGTTCCCCAAGATGCTAAGCCCCAGAAAGGAAGAGAGGCTCATTGTGGTGTAAGATCAAGTTGGGTACCATTTTGCCAATTTGAGAGAGGAGGGAGGGGGGCGGGGGGCGCGTTTTACCAACTCCCTCCAACCACAGGGGAATCATTTGGAACTTTACCAATTAAGAAATGCTCAAAAAGCTCTTCTACATGGTTCGTAAGCTCCTGGAGCATGGTGCTGCTGTTAATAGAGTATCCCATGACGAAGCCAACGTGACACGAATTCGACAAAGTTGTCACATTTACTTCCAGCAGCTTGAAGAAGACTCGGAATTACCTGAGGAAGCTGAATGTATAAGCGGTGCGTTAAAAGCCCCGGGTCTCACGGCACTGAACGGTACACCTCTCCGGATGCTTGGTCAGCTCGGGGATTACATAAGAGCTACCCGATTAATGATTCCAATCCCTAAACAAGTTCTGCAAGAATTTTACGGTATTCGGAAATTACTTCTTAGCTACGGAGCAAAATCACTCCATATTTTCCCAATCGAGGATCTGCCAGGCTACGTCAAGGAGGATATGGAAGAATGGAAGAAATCAGAAGACCCTCAAATGGCAACCCCATCTTCAACACCAATTCTCGGGCATCACATGTAGAGTCAAATATGAGCTAGTAGTCATGGTGGCCGGTAAAGTCTTCGAACGAAACCTCCTAGGTCATTCAGCAGCAGACAGTGCGCCTATGTCATTTCAAACACTTGAAAAGTGCAAAGTCTCTTCATGATAAATCATGCTCAAATATTGTAGAATTAGAAATCTGGATCCGTTAGATGAATTCATGACTTCTTTCACAGACATCAATCAGATAGTAGCTTGCTTTCTTTAAGTGTGTCTAGGTAAGAAGTACCGTAATAAGCGAGGCTTCAACACTTCCGAACTTTGACTCAGCATGTACAACATCTCAAGCAAAAATAATGTAAAAGCATCTTTCTAAATCTAAAGAGTGTATTTGAGATAAGTATAAATAAGTTCCATCTCGAGAAGTTATGTTGAATAACTCTAGGAGACCTACCCCTTCCCCCCACCTCAACTGCCCCTCTGCTCCAGTCACTCCAAACCACCCAAACCCTAATGACAATACACCCACCACCGACGCCCTCTAACAAAATCCGCTCCCGCTCGCAGTTCGCCCATAAGTCGCCTTCCACGAATTATGCGAGTACCACCCCGCACCAGCCTGAGCTCCATGCGTGAAGCCACATTGGCTGTTGATAGCCCCAAAGTCGCTCCACAGCTGGTCCGAATGGCAGGTCTGGCCTTTGCCGTAGTTGCAGCCGAAGGCGACGCCGGTACCGTAGTAGGCGGCAATAGAGCGTCCGTTAAAGAAGTAACCGCCTCCGCATTGGTTGGCGAGGTTGCCTTGGGCTACGTTGACGCTGTTCTGGGTTTAGTGTTCTGGGAAAATTACAAGAGGGAGGTGCTGAGGGAGGGAGAACGTACTCGTCGGCTGGAGTGCCGAAGCCGTTGCAGGACACGCCGTCACGTTTGTCCAGGCTTTCAAGATCACGTGCAGCGACAGTGGTTGCTTTCAAAGTCTCATTGATGGGTGCTATGAGTGTCCAGGTTGTTGAGCCGTCATCTGCAAGATCAACGGTGTAGATTCCATGGGGAAGATCGTCTGCTGGGCCGGCAAGAGTACCCTTAGATTCAGCTGCTGGACTGGGGAGTGCGGAGACAATGCCTGCTGCGGCGAGGATGATGAAGGTGAGGGATTTGAGTTGGACCATTTTGAATATATTGATGCTTTTGTTCTGTGGGAGGAGAAGTAGGATTTTTCGTTGAGGAACGGAGGGATGAAGAGATAAGAATGATGTAGAGAGGTGTTGAAGAGCTTGGCTTGGAGATGGGAAATTTGAGAGGAATCCCTCTGGACTTTATAGATCCCTAGGCACGAAACCAACCCACATCTTACTCACCATCTACAGCTTCTCACAGAACTTGTGACCTCGCCTCGAGTCAGACTTCGTGGGCTAGCCACCCCCTTCTTCCCTTCGTCTAACTCATCTGACACGGCCTTAATGAGCTGAAGGCGTGGATTTTAGAAACAACACCAATCTCTCTGTCCGAACATGGCTTCAACGATCACAACACACGAGCGGTAGACTCAAAATGGTAGTCGTCGGCCGCTCCGCTGCATCTATCACCATGCTTTCACGTACTATTTCAATCCACTTCTTGGTGAGACAGAGAGACTAAGGTTCCTACGAGGTGAAGATGTGAGCTAGATATGCGGCCGACTTTGTAAATGAAGAAACGCAGGACGATCCATCAGTGGAAAGGTCGCGAGGCATGCATACAGAGAACAAGCATGTTTGCCCCTAGGAGTGGTATCCCTCTCCAGTTTGTCGTGGGTAAGCTTCCATGGAGCTGAGTAGTATTTTGGGGCTAGTAACGCATGCTTGTAACGTGCTCAACAGCATGTTACGAGAGAATTATTCCTCCTTCAATGAGGTGTTGCAGAGTAAAGGGGCGTGTACAGTACAACGAATTGGACGCCTAGAAGACCCATTTGTATGCCAGAGACGGGTGTTCATGTTGTGAAAGCACATGCACACCCTACATATCATTTTGGGTGTAAAATCCTCTCTAGCAACGGCGGGTGACCTGTGAACGACTGGCAGTATCTAATCTGATGTGCCCAACCCCGTTCAGATCGAGGGAAGCCTTTGGACCCCACGCTGACACGCGGGGTCGAGTTTGTGCCCCTGATTAATGGACATGAACCAATCAATAGAGAGCTGGTCTGCATGTGATGTTAGTAAGAAGTGACACCAATTGTTTAGGGGAATGCCATTACCGTGAAGTAATGCGCGGTGTAACGGACCTTGCCGGTCCCCAGAGCGGCACTGTGCATGCTGCATGCAATATCTATCCCCGCTGCGCTCCCTACCCGAGGCAGACTTTATTCCACAGATGAGTATGAGAAGCAGAGGAGAGATCTGTAGAAAGTTTTATAAAGTTCGCTGACTTAGGAGCATTCCAAAGCGGTTGCAGCAGGGCTGAGTTACCTCGCCAAGCCCGAGTACCCGCCACTCGTCTGTACGTCATTCGCTGCGCTGTAGCCCTGTAAGCATTCCGTGACGAATTATCTTGCAAAAATACTCTTACAGCAAATCAAACCTCTAGAAGCAGGAACTTGAACTATATCCCTTGCTAATCAGATTCGCTTCAGTGTGCACCGGCTGAGGCGTCCCTAGCCGCAGTGCAGCGGATAAAACCCACGACACCCTGCTGACCCCGCCTCTTCGGCGGGGGAAAAACTGCCATTCTTTCTCCGCCGAAGAGCCTGTCCACCTCCGCGGAAAATAGAAAGTGTACCCTATAAGCTGACAGCAAGCAACTTGCTAGCCAATCCCTCGTACAAAGCTGACAACTAACTCGTAACATCTTTTTAGCCGCAATGTCTGCAGCGCAAGCTCCGGAATTTTCTCAGCCATCCTAAGCTAGGAATAGAATGTAGTACGGAACTTCTGTAAGTAAGATGTAATGCCGAGATCAGGAGCGTGAGGAAAACACTTTTATCTCGGTCCGTTCTGATTCGTTGTCTCGGAGCTCGCACTTACCAGCAGAACTCCTCTGCTCTTGCTCTTCTATGCAGTTCAAGTTCGTGACAATTGGAATAAGGGGGCGACCGATGAGACCCGCAGCAGAGAGGCTTCTCCTTCTGCTTTCATTGAATCTCTATATAGGTAGATATAGTAGATTATTTTGTGTATGTGAGATTAAAAGCTAGGGTAGAGGATGAAGGATCCTTGTGAGTACTTCTCACACCTGACTTTGAAAAAATCTCATTATTCTATCTTTGTCAACATTCCTAAATAAAACAACTCTAAACATCCATCTGTCTTTATACCTCAAATAGCGCCATAACCTACGCAGGCTTCCACTCAAAGTGCCTTTTCCCCGTCTCCGGATGATCAGGTCCCTTGTCCAGGTGCTTACTGTCGTACATATGCTTCCCAAAGTAATCCAGCTCCGCCTCATAAAATTGCGTCGGTAGGTCCAGATTCCCACTGTACTTCAACCACTCAAGCGTAGCACTCATGCTCGGCACCACAGCATTCTCTTGTACGCCCTTGGCCACAATTCTCTTCAGACTTTCGAACCCGACTTTGAAATCTGCGACAATGGCCGGCTCGAAGAGTAAATTGTGGTTCTTGTGAGGGGAGGTGGATGAGGGGTGGAAGATTGTAGCTAAGAGGGAGGAAATATGGTCTGCTTGGATGATACATCCAGCACGCCAGATCTTCACGATGTTGCCGAAGTCGATGCACCACCTGTTCTGCTTGTCTGCTACATCGATGATGCTTATTCCTTGGACATAGGCGGCGAGGCAGGTGCTATAGACTGCAAGACGCAGGTCTTCAATGAAGGCTTCTTGTTCGGAGGTAGAAGAGAAAGTAAACTTTGAGGGAAGGAAGGAGCCGTGAAATGTTTCGGCGACGTGTTTGCGTTGCCCACGGAAGGCTGAGACGATGCGGAGGTAGTGAGCCGTAGATAGGGTGGGTGCGGGGACGTGGAGAGAGGTTGCTTGGGTGTTCGACCAGATTCCTGTCCCTTCAGAGCCATCTATGTCTTGCACTACTTTGTCTTGGACATCTCCGAGAACATGGTGACCGGATTTGTCTTTTTGCGCACATATTTCTGCGCCAATTTTGACGAGGAAGGTATTTTCCTGCAGAACGGTGAGAAGATGATTGACAATTGATGGGAAGCCATACAAGTTCTCCTTCTGAAGACCACTTCGCAAACACTTTCGAGATGTCGTCATGCTCCATCCCCATATGCTTGTGCATAACCTCCCACGCTTCACTTATGCAGCTCATCATCCCACTGAGTCTGTCAGCGCCATATTTATTCCTCGGCACTCAAACTTACTGCTCAATCCCGTTGTGAATCATCTTAACGTAATGTCCCGCACCACCCATCCCAATCTTGGCCACACATGGAGTCCCATCCGTGGCTTTCGCAGCCATCTTCTCGAAAAGCGGCATCATGATATCCAATGCCGCTTCCTGGCCACCGGGACACATACTTGGTCCCCTTCTGGCTGCTTGATACCCACCGCTCACACCACATCCAATGTAATACACCCCCTGTGCAACTAATTTCCCTTGTCTTCTCTGCGTATTCTCCCATTCCTCATTACTGCAATCCACGATGATATCACCCTTATCAAGATATTTGTACAATCCTTCGACAACACTATCTCCGACTGTGCCATGTGGGAGAGAGAAGAAGATCGCTTTTGGGGAACCGAGTGAAGCACACAGATCTTTGTGGTTTTCGTACTTTGAAAGCTTTCCGTGGATTCCTTGCTCTTCGGCGGACTTGATCAGGGCGTCGACCGTCTCAGAAGAAGGGTCTTGAATCGAGACTGAGATGCCGTTCTCGGCCATGAGGAGGGCCATGCCACCTCCCATGGCCCCAGCTCCAATCATTGCTACCTAGAAGTTCATCAGTACTTATTTCTTAGCAGGTAGGGTTTCATACCTTCTCGATGGCCATAATTGCTATGGTCCTATGTAGAAAATTTGCTTACAGCAATACTCTCTCCAGATGCCAAGTCCAACGGAATTTACGGAAGTGTGGACCATATGTAGGAAATCCAACAAGGAAATGTACTTCCTGATTTTGAAAAGGCATGCTTGCAGCCTAGCTGTGCCTATGGATAAATGCTCGAGCCACAGTGTCGTCACTTTTGGTGACGTTGATTCTTGATTTCGCGACTTCTATTGCTGCGTTGACCAACCGCAGAGCTACACCCTCTTCCATTCCACTTACCCCTGAGAGCCGCGGCGGGCGAGGGTGGGTTGTCCGATACTTGTTTCGATAGGAAAATTGAAGATAAGAAATGCGATTGTTGTAAGAACAGCAATTGGTCTGGAAAACGGCGTCAGAAACACGGGAAACGGCCACGGACCCCTGTTGGGCACGCCACAAGAACGGAGCTACACATCACGTACTTTAATGTAACCTTGTAAAAATGATCTTCAAGCTCATGCTTTTAGCTCCATCTCAAGAAAATATTGACTACAGAAAATAGGGGCCCCCTTTCATCCCAAAACATGCCAAGAGTTCAACCCACACATGCCGAGGTCACTCATTCCAGTGTGGATGCTTATTCCTGGGCGCCCTGCATGTATTTGCACATGCGGCATGACAAACTTTTCTCCATCTAACCGACAAAGCTGATATCTGATCCTCAAGTGAACTCATACCCGACGTCTCTCTACTTCAGAGCATTTGCACCATTGAATCTTTCCTCATCTACAGTAGAGACGAAGGGAATCGCCAACAAACGTCACTTCAATTACACGACTACCCCGCCAAGGTACCCCGCCATCACAGCCTTCACTCCAACGAGAAAGAGCTTCACTCCTCGACACCCCATCCAAATGGCACCTTTAACCCCTCACTGGTCTCAACCTTCCCACCCAACCATCCAGAAGGTCATCATCCCCTCGGATCCCAACGACTTCACCACGAAATCCATCTCCCTAGTCAACCTTCCGCCCTATGCCCTCTACGCCAAGCTCTCCTTCCCGCCATGCACTGAGGCCGAAAAGCCGACGTATGCAACCGTGCAAAAAGGGCGAGATGAGCACATGAACCTGAACAGCGACCTGGTGTATATAAACCACAGCTGTGAGCCGAGTGTCGTTAGTCCCACCTTCCCTCCAGCCATCTCGCCTCCCAATGCATTTTCCGCCAAACACAGCACTGATTAGAACACAAATGTAACCAGTAACAGATTTTCGACACTACCTCCCTCTCTATCCTCGCCGGACCCCGCGGTCTCAAAGCGGGCGAAGAAGTGACGTTCTTCTACCCGAGCACAGAATGGGACATGGCGCAAGGCTTCTCCTGTTTCTGCGGTGCGGAGACGTGCCGCGGTTATATCTCAGGAGCGAAGAATATGAAGCCTGAGCAACTTGAGGGGATTTGGCTGAATGCTCATATCCGTGCTCTTTTGGAAGAGCGAGATGCTGTCCAAGCTGAGAATGGTGTCGCGGCTGTGTCTGGAAATGGCAGGATGCCGAATGAAGCCGTCTCCTTGATTGGAAAGGGTGTTGACGATGTGAAGGTCAAGGATGCCACGGAAGAAGCTCTGAATTCAGCATTGGACCAGGCTATGAAGATGGTCGATGCTGCTCAGAAGGCATTGGACACCTACAAGTCTATCCACGGCCGCTCCAGCGTCGATGATCTGGGAAGCACCGGGGGGAAAGGAGCGAATCGACAGAACGGCATTGGAAGTAGGGAATTGAGTGGCGAGATGGGCGGTGATACTAATGTTGTGGTTTAGGAAGCTGGGGGAGATGAAGGGTTACTTTTATTTTAAGTATTCTGGATAATCTGCTCGTCGACTTCGAGGTGTCGGAAAAAGGATTTCAACATCAGAAAGATTTTCATTTCATGTTTCTTTGGCTTTGGTCGGAACCCCGAGTTCAACACCGGTCACCGGATTATATGTATTTTTTTTCATAGCTTTTGAATGGGAGGAAAGTCTGGC
>Ga0302325_10034486_pt1 | contig 10351 bp, 10 predicted proteins | sample Palsa_T0_2_FD_201948 | JGI IMG/M metagenome (GOLD analysis project Ga0302325, IMG submission 201948) | Peat permafrost microbial communities from Stordalen Mire near Abisko, Sweden - Palsa_T0_2 | ecosystem: Environmental > Terrestrial > Soil > Palsa > Peat permafrost | place: Sweden: Abisko...
GTCTTTCCGTCGCCCCGACAGGAACCGGCCCAGCCGAATGGAATACAGCCAACAAGAGAACTGCGCCCGTCAACGCGCAGAAGTGGGGCCATGTGGAGGAAGTGATGTTTTCTCACTGCTCTGCGGACGGCGTTCATATCAACGAATTCAACTACATGCTTTTCTTTGATAATTTCTATGCTTTCGACAATGGCGTATATGGCCTCTATACGCAGGGAACGAACAGCGGCTTTTCGAATTTTCAGATTGAACGAAACGGAACAGCAGGCATACATGTTGACGGGGCAAACGATCGATTCACTTCGGGTGAAGTGATCTGGAATGGAACAAGGAATAACGCTGAGGCTGGCGTATACGTGTCGGGCGCCCGAAACATCATCATGGCGGTCGAGACCGAGGATAACTACACCAACGGGTTCGTCGACAAAGGCGTCGACAACGAGTTTATTGGGTGCGTCTCAGATTCCAACGGCTATGCTCCGAACAACACAAGCGTTTCCTCCAGAGTCGCAAGCGGTTTCGTCATCCTTGGTACGGGCGGAGTCTACGTAGGAGATAAGGTGACCAGCTACCGAGGTCGTCTGCCGGACGGAAACTTCACGACGGAGTGGCCTTACGTGGTCGGGAACCAGCACGAGGGCACAATTGATATCAGCTACGATAGCGCCAATAACGCGCCGGCCACGAAAGCAAGCGCGTCGCCCGGTGTGGGATCCGCTCATGTGGGAACCGCAGTCTGCGTTAAATCCTCGGGCCCACCCGCTGTTCTGGGAGTCTGCTCGACAAAGGTTAGCTCATCGGGCTCGTGCACGTGCAACTGATTAAGACATGTCTGCATGAGCAGAGCGACCGATGATAACCGGGTGAATTCCGCTGTGTGGTCAGGACCTTGATCAACAGGAGAACTCGAGGAAAAAGTGCAAAATGCGACGCGGAGAGCCTCCAGAAGTGCTGAGACAATCCAATGACAAACTTCAGACTGTTTCGTGACACTGCACCGAGAGAACTTCCCTAGGCTGGATTTGTGCAGCATGGAGCAGCAGTTTACAAAACGAGCTCTTCTGGGATTATCGCGATTCCCGTGTTTTCTGAAAGGCTCTAACCAGCGTCGCTACCCTCTCATGCGCATCGAAGGAGAAACGATGAAGTACTTGGAAAGGATCGTGCTGGGGCTTCCGCTTCTTACAGCTACATTGGCGGTCGGCGCTTCTGTGGCCATTGGCCAGACTGACAGCCCCCAGCAAAAGTCGCACAGCAAGGCGGCTCAGAAGACGGTTCACCCGCAAAGTCAAGACCGCGGGCAACAAGTATTCGAGCAGAATTGCGCTCGATGTCATGCCGCGCCCCAGGGATTCTCATCCAGTATCTCGGGTACGGTCGCCATGCATATGCGGGTGCGTGCGGGGCTGAGCGATGCAGACTACAAGGCGCTGCGTCATTTTCTGAATCCCTAGCATAACCCTGTCGTAGAACCGCTTTCCGCAAATTCACGCCTCGAATTAAACAATCCAATAACCCGGAAATGACAACCCCTGGCGTTCGATTCGCCATGACGATTTGGGCGCCCGGTTAGGGCGATCAAGATAAGTAGCGTTCAACCAGGGTCTAAATCGTGCAAGTGTGCACCACGCTGTACCACCAACCACAGAATATGAAAAAGAAGCACATTCAATTGATGTTGTTGGCCACTGCTCTGATCACAACCGGGTTTCATTCTTCAATAGCACGAGCTGACGCTGCCCCTCAGCGGATTGAGATTACCGCAAAGCGCTTCGTATTTGAGCCCGGTCAGATCACGCTGAAAAAGGGTCAACCCGTAGTGCTTGTGCTCAAGAGCACTGATGTGGGGCATGGTATTCGCTTTCGCGACCTGAATGTTGATGTCAAGGTCGGTGCACACGGCACATCCGAGGTGCGCTTCACACCGAACAAGACCGGAGATTTTGTTGGTCACTGCTCGGTGTTCTGCGGTAGCGGCCATGGCGAGATGGTTCTGAAGCTCCATGTCGTGGATTAGCATGAACAGACTTGTCATTGCAGCAGCGGCGGCGCTCGCCATCGCGGGAATCGGCGGGTGCAAGGCCAACCCTCCGGGAAAACTGGAGACGAAGACTATTACGTTTGCCGAGCATCATGTGTTCGTTGGCAATAAGAATCAGAAGAATCCGCTTCCCTCTACCCCTCAGACGCTCGCTGATGGAAAAGAGGCATTCTCGCATTACTGTGTTGCTTGCCACGGCATGGATGGACAGAACACGGGTGTCCCGTTTGTGGAGCACATTTCGCCACCGATTCCATCTCTCGCTTCCCCCGATGTGCAGAGTTATACCGACGGACAGCTTAAGTGGATTCTCGATTATGGAATCTCGCCCTCGGGAATGCCCGGATCCAAAGGAACTTTGAGCGACGACGAGCTTTGGTCCATCGTGGTCTTTCTCCGGCACCTGCCTCCGGCAGGCAGCCAGGGCATTCCGGAGATGTATACACACTGAGTTGCTTCGTGGGGTAAAGCGCGAGATTGCGAGGCGTCGTGAGTGGAGAGACTGTCATAACGAAGTTACTGGATTTGAATCACTTTCGGACCAACGGCGTGGCCCTTGCCGTTGGTTTCTTTTTTTCATTTCGGCTCTTCATCATGCTTCTCTCAGTTCGCATTCTGGGAACGGAACCGCAGACGGGCGTTGCAGCCAGCCTTGCACTGAACATTCTTTTTCTGGTTGCAGTCGCATTCCATTCCCCTGGAAAGGTGCGATATCCGATAAGCCAAATGGGGCAATTGGCGCCTGTGCGCTGGGCGTTTGTGTTCCTCTCTTTCTCCTGCTGCAGCCTGCTTTGGACCAGCGCGGTATCGGCGCCGGCGGCGATTGCGTTTTGGTGCGGGATAGCCGCCGATGTCGCAATCGTGATCGTAATGCTGCGGGGAGGCCGTACTGAGGTGGTAGCAGAGTCGCTGATGAAGGGCTATGTGTGGGGTGCATGTGCCGTAGCAGTAATCGCCTGGCTGCTACCTGCGCAATCCGACCTACGCCTTGGAGATGAGGAACTTCTGGGACCTAACGCGATCGGCTATCTTTGCGCGTTTGCCTTCTTTTTTGCGCAGTACCTGATGCGCGAGAAAGATGGAAAGTGGGGCGCAGCGGCGGTTCTGTTGAGCGTGACTATGCTGCGCAGCCTGAGCAAAACAACTATCATTGCGTTCCTCGCGAGCGAAGTATTTCTGCTGTGGAATGATAAGTCCATTCGTCGCAAGACAAAAGTGCTGCTTGCACTTGGAGCGGTCGTCATTATTGTTGCATTCTCGAGTTTGCTAACGTCCTACTTCGATAGCTATGTAAACTCCGGCAACCAGGCGGAGACGCTTACTGGGCGCCTGGGTATCTGGACTTACTTTCTGCTTGAAGCAATTCAGCAGCCGTGGATCGGCCATGGTTTCCACTCTGTTTGGCAGGTTGTTCCACCGTTCGGGGCAGACCAGTTCGAGGCACGCCATGCACACAATGAGTTAATCCAACAGTTTTACGCGTATGGCGTGGTTGGAATCTGCATGTTCCTTGGGATTTACGGCAGCCTCTGGCTGCAGGTGCGAAGGCTTGTTGGGGGCCCAAGGAAGACCTTTTTCTTTGCACTCCTGCTCTTCATCCTTGTGCGGGGTTTGGCCGATACCGAGGCATTCGATCTCTCGCTTCCGTTATGGGCCATCGTACTGATCAGCGTCCTGGTGAATCACGAACACGCCAAAAGACCGCTATTTGTAGATGTTCCTCTTCCAACCTGTCCTCAGCCAGTTGCTCCCGAGCGGCGAGTCTGATCGTGAACTGGCCAAGGATGCTTTCTGACCGACCGAATGAATGGCATCAAGGCGGATATCAGTATTGCCTATCCCAAATGTAACAAGGAGGATCGCCCTGTTCTTCAAAATCTCACTTCTGAGAATGCAAAGGCTCTTCAAAGTGTGGTTCATGGGTGAGTCTCTGCAACTCTCCGGACGCATGGCAAGCTGGCAGGTGCGGGACAAAACTTCCGTTGTGGACGTCCAGGAAGTTGAATTCCGAGTCAGCTCTCAATGGGGCCAGGACGGAATTATCGATTGGCTGATTGAGCGGGCTCAGGTCCCGTCCGCGGCTCGCACCTTCATCGAGTTTGGGGTTGAAGATTATCGCCAATCCAACACCCGCTTCCTATTGCAGAATCGGAATTGGCGCGGACTCATCCTTGACGGTGATCCGGCCATTGTAAACGCGGTGAAGAGCGATGGTCTAGCGTGGAGATACGATCTCACTGCCCAGGCGGCCTTCATCACTCGAGACAACATTAACGGCCTGATCTCAGACGCCGGGTTCAGCGGAGAGATAGGTCTGTTGAGTATCGACATAGACGGAAACGACTACTGGGTATGGGAAGCTCTGCATGTCGTTCGCCCGATCCTCATTATCTGTGAATATAACGCCGTGTTCGGCGACCTGCACTCCATAAGCACCCCCTATGATGAGCATTTCAGCCGAACGAAGGCACATACCAGCAATCTGTATTTTGGCGCTTCGATCGCCGCGCTTTGCTCTCTCGCAGCGAAGAGAGGATATAGATTTGTTGGTACAAACTCGGCAGGAAATGATGCATTCTTTGTGCGGGAGGACTACGCTAGCCGATTCGTAGGTGGCTCGATAAAACGAGTGACATCGGTGCCATCCCGTTTCCGGGAGTCAAGAGATGACAAGGGCCTGAACAACTATATTGGGGGGCTGGAGCGACTCAGGCAAGTGTCCGCATTGTCGGTGATCAACGTCGAGACGGGAGATATGGTGGCGATTCGTGACTTGGAGACTGTCTATAGTGACGAATGGTCGGTCGCCATGTCCGGTGGAACTTCGTTGCCATGAGATCGGATGGGTCCACCTGCGACTGGGCATCCCGGAATAGAGTCTTGGATGAAAGGCCGCCTTCGAAAGAAGGGATAAATGAGAAGAATCGCCGAGTCGGCGGGCGCTTGGATCAACCCGAGAACGATTCTGCTTCGAGAGGCGGGGCCAATTGGCTTTTCGCCAGCCTCTCACGAGATAGACAGGGTTTCTGAGTGGTCGCAATTGTCACTTGATTGTAATTTCTAGACGTTTTCTGGCAAAAACGCGGTTGGATCGACCAGAATATGTAGGAGAGGGTCTTGAATCATGATCCAGGGTGTCGAGTTGACAACTGAAACCCAATCCGAGGAGAATCTCGCGCCGAATCTCGGAACAATTCTTATCATTGAAGACGATCCACGCATGCAGAGGGTTCTGCGAAGAATCTTTACGGAAGAGCGCTATGCCGCAGTCGTTGCCGGAGATGGCCAGACCGGACTGGAACTGTTTCGTAGCGAGAGGCCGCTTGCCGTGGTACTGGACCTGATTCTGCCGCATATTTCCGGACGCGAGCTTTGCCAGACATTCAAGAGGGAGTCGAGCGAGATCCCAATTATTGTTGTCAGTGCAATTTCTGAGGTCACAGATAAGGTTCTTCTCCTCGAATTGGGTGCTGATGACTACGTGACGAAGCCCTTTAGCCCACGTGAACTGACGGCCCGAGTCCAGGCTGCTATTCGCAGGCAACGAAAGCCGACCCAGACCCCGGCCACTATTTGTCGTTTTGGGGAGTGTGAAATCGATTTCAAGAAGATGACCGTTCGACGCGCAGGAAGCCCCGTCATCCTCACCGCTCACGAGTTCAAGCTACTAAAATTCTTCACTGAAAATGCTGAGCAGGTGCTCGCGCGTGATGTCCTGCTCAACGAGGTCTGGGGATACAACTCCTATCCAACCACGCGGACTGTGGATAACCAAATCTTGAAGTTGCGGCAGAAGCTGGAGCCAGATCCGGCAAACCCCAAATACCTGCTGACAATCTACGGCGCAGGGTACAAATTTGTCCCGTGATTCCAAAGCGGCCAACCCTGTGGACGGCGAACAGCCCCAGAGTGAAGTTCCTCTGCGCCAAAAACAGGGTATTCGAACGTATGTTCTCCTCGTTCTGGGTATGGCGATTGTCACGCTCATTGGAACAAGCCTGTGTGCGCTGATCATCCGTGACCGTTGGCGTGCTCAAATAACAGATGATCTGTCCCCGGAACTCGAGCACTCTGTCACTGCATTCCAAGATCTTCAGGCTGAGCGATTGGCAGCTTTGGACCGTGAAAATGCTCTTCTTGCTGAGCTTCCAACGCTGAAGGCACTGATGACCAGCGGAGACGATCTCACCATTCAGGATGGAGCGGTCGACTTCTGGCAGATCAGTGGTACTGACCTGTTCGCGCTTGCCGATCCACGCGGCCGAATCGTTGCGGCTTACACGAAGAGTGGAACGACGAACGCCGTTCTGCAAGACGAAGTTAAGAATTCGTTGATCTCATCGGGTAAGCAGTATCTCATTGACGGCAAATCTCTGTATGCATACTCGCGACGCCCCCTGTACTTCGGCAGCGACAAAGACGGAACGCTGCTCGGTTATGTGATCAGCGGAGTTTCGATTGACCGCACGGTGCGCCAGATCAGTGAACTCGCAGGTGTCGAAGCGACATTTCTGAGCAAAGGAAGGATTCTGGCCAGTACCCTGACGCCCTCATTGCAGACGAGTTTGGAAGCCCAGCCTTCGTTCCTTTCCGGGATTTTGGGGACGCCCGCTACGGTAAAGCTCGGAAATGCCCAGTTTCTTGCTGCCTCTGAAGATCTCTCCTCTACGGCTTCGTCTCCGTTGCAGTTGATTGTTCTGAAGTCGCTGGAGCCGGCAGAACGATCGATTGACCGCATCAACCGGATGGTTCTGAGTGCAGGACTTCTAGCACTCCTATGCGGCACGGGCTTGATGATGATCCTTTCGCGCCTGGTGACGCGCCCTCTCGAAGAACTGTCGAGAAGTGTTCGGGCATTTGGGAAGGGAGACACGGACCACGAAGTTCAGCTACATGGAACACAGGAGGTCCTGGATCTCAGCTCAGCGTTTGCGGGAATGCGGAACGAAATTCGGCAAGCTAACCGGGCACTTCTGGAATCTGAACGACTGGCGACGATCGGCCGAATGGCCAGTTCCATATCGCACGACTTCCGGCACTATCTCGCGACAATCTACGCGAACTCGGAATTCCTAGTCGGTGACCAGTTTTCTTCAAACGACCGCCTCGAGATCTTTTCGGACATCCGCACCGCTGTGCTAGGAACGACAGATATGATCGAGTCGCTCCTGATCTTCAGCCGGACCGGCGCAAGCCTAAGGAGAGCGCCGGAATTGATGGTGACGCTTGTGGACCGCGCGGTGGGACTGATTCGCGCGCATCCTGATGCCGAAGGTGTGCGAATAGAAACCCGATACGGTGATCCTTCGGATACTGTGGTTGTTGTCGACGAGAAGCAGATTGAGCGGGCAATCTTCAACCTGCTTCTAAACGCCTGTCAGTCGGTGCGTACTTCTGCCGGTGCGGCCCATGTTCTGGTGACATTGGAAGTCTGCGAGCAGCAGATTATCGTAAGTGTGATCGACAATGGCCCTGGCGTTCCAGAGAGGATTCGCAAGAGTCTCTTCGAGCCCTTCGTGAGCGAAGGAAAACAAAACGGTACTGGACTTGGCCTTACACTCGCTGGCCGCATTGCGTCTGAGCACGGAGGTGAGGTCACTCTCCTCAGCAGTCGTTCGGGTGAAACAATTTTTCAATTGAAGGTGGCGCGCGATCTTCGGGTGCACAGTGGAACATCCGCGTCGCAGAACGCAGCTCGAGTTGGTGAATTCAAATGAGAATGAACAGATCCGAGCCCAGGCAAGGCTTTCAATTCAGCCTCTGCCGCCGGTGGCGAATGTGGCCCATCTTAGTCGTATTCCTCGCGCCTAGTGCAGACATTCTGATTGCGCAGGATACGAATCAGGATAGTCTCTCGCAGCAAATTCAGAAGCTGACGGATGCTATTGCGATTACGCAGACCCAACTGGAACAGTCCCAGCGTCAGATCAGCGAGATGCAAAAGCAATTGAAGGCACTGCAACTACAGGTGGCACAAGGTGGATCAGGGGAGACCAATCCAGGATCTACTGGCTCGGCTTCACCTGGTAGTGCAACTCAAAGTCAGCCTGCTGAAACCGCTTCTCAAATCCAGGAGATTCGTGATCAGCAGACAATGATTGAGTCGCGGATAGCGACCCACGAGCAAACAAAGATTGAGAGCGAATCGAAGTATCCGGTCAAGATCACCGGACTACTGTTGATGAATGGCTTTATTAACACTCGAGCTGTAGATATGGAGGCCACTCCGACGCTGGCTATACCCGGTTCGGGAAGTACCGGAGCCTCGGTTCGACAGACGCTGCTTGGATTCGATGCACGAGGTCCACATTTGTTTGGCGCCAGCAGTTATGCGGACCTGCGCGTGGATTTCGATGGTGCTCCACAATCCAATATTGAAACTAGTTCATACTCTGGACCCTATTCCGCCAGTGCTGAGATGCTGCGCCTCCGTACCGCCCACGCCGGCCTTGAATGGGAGCATACTGTTGCATATTTCGCGTTGGATCGTCCCATCTTCAATCCCGATACGCCAAGTTCACTGACCGCGGTCGCGGAACCGGCCCTCGCGTGGTCGGGCAACTTGTGGACATGGAACGTCCAGGCCGGAGTGAGGCAGGATATCCCATTAGCCTCGTCGCGCGATCTTCAGTTCGAAGCAGCCTTAATCGACGTTGGCAATGCACCGCTTTTACCGATTTCAATTTACCCCGCCACAACACCAACCGCCTCTCCCAGCGGTGCAGAGCAAAGCCGCTGGCCGGGCGTGGAAGCGCGAGTCGCTCTGCTTGGGTCTAGATCAAGCGAGGAAAACGGTAACGATTTTGGCCTGGGAGGATATTTCGCTCCTCACCGCGATCAGACGAATCAGGTGTTTGACTCCTGGGCGGCGACGGCTGACTTGCGGCTTCGCTTGCCGGCCCGGCTGGAATTAACTGGCAGTCTTTATCGTGGGCTCGCGTTGGGAGGCTTGGGAGGTGGAGCTTACAAGGACTTCGGATATATTGCAAACCCAGACGGAGGCGCCAATTATTTGAGCCCTTTAGACGACGTGGGCGGTTGGGCGCAACTAAAAGAAAAAATCAACAGTCGAGTAGAACTGAATGGGGCGTTCGGAATGGATGACGCGTTCGCAAGTGAAGTGCGGAAAATCAGCACCCCGGGCGGTACGATTTACGAAAACCTTTCGAGAAATCAAACGTTCACTGGCAATGTCATCTACAAACCCAGTCTCTACCTGTTGTTCTCGCTCGAATATCGACACCTGGAGAGTTATCCGGTGTTCAGTTCGTCTACGGGGAGCAATGTGATTGGTCTGGGAGCAGGATTCAAGTTTTGACGAGATGTGCACAATTCAGTACGTCGTTGTTTTGCGTTGTCGTCCTGGCATCCAGGGTGATGAGCCCGCAGAGCAGTGCATTGGAGAGCGACGCGGCTGAGGTAAGGCTTCATATCGCCCACTCTGAGTCCGAAAGGTCTCGCGTTGTGCCCGCAGTTATTTGGCTGGAATCGCTGCCGGGTATACCCGCTCCTCCATTTTCGCCCAATCGGCTGTATACGTTGCTGCAGAAGAATCGGATGTTCGTTCCTCATCTGCTAGTCATTCCGGTAAACGCTGTTGTCCAGTTTCCGAATGCAGATCCTTTCTTTCACAATGTGTTTTCTCTTTTCGATGGGAAGCGATTTGATCTTGGACTGTACGAGGCTGGATCGACTAAGTCCGTGACATTTTCACGAGAAGGCATCTCCTATATCTTTTGCAATATTCACCCGGAGATGAGCGCTGTGGTGATTGCGCTCTCGACCCCGCTTTATGCGGTCGCAGATGCAAGCAGCTCGTTCATCCTCCGCAGTGTACCGCCAGGCGATTACAGGCTTCACATCTGGATTGAAGGAGTGCAGCCCGCCTTACTCGAACAAGAAACTCGTCATGTGCATATTAGCTCCGGCACGGTTGACCTCGGCCAGATTGCGGTCCCGATATCACGGACCGGAACCAAGGCCCATGCCAACAAATTTGGCGAGCCCTATACTCCTACTCCGCAATCTATTTACTAATTCATTCGAGCCACCCCATAAACCTGGATGATCTCTCTAAAGAGAGCAAGTCGAAGCTCCAGGTGCGCCCATGTAGATCTGCAGAGGGAGAGCGTTGGTGCGATTCAGGCCAGAACTGACCAGTCCCGGGCGGCGACCCCGCTGTGACCCCGGGAATTCACGCTTGGGTGATCTTGTGACAATCGGATGACAGCAATCTGACAACTCTGCATGAACTGGGCAATATATTGTATTCAGTTGTTGAGCCTAGTAAGAGCTTTTGCGGCGCCTTGC
>Ga0302325_10034487_pt1 | contig 10351 bp, 6 predicted proteins | sample Palsa_T0_2_FD_201948 | JGI IMG/M metagenome (GOLD analysis project Ga0302325, IMG submission 201948) | Peat permafrost microbial communities from Stordalen Mire near Abisko, Sweden - Palsa_T0_2 | ecosystem: Environmental > Terrestrial > Soil > Palsa > Peat permafrost | place: Sweden: Abisko...
GTCGGCCGGGCGTAATAAATCAGCGAGACCATGTCATTGGGGTGGTTGTTCTGAATATCCGTCAATGCGCCGGCGATGCCCAGCTTGGCCGCCACCATCGACACGTCGTGGGCAGTGCCGGAAATCAAGCCCGTGTCGAGCATGTACTGGATCATGGTCATGGGACCGAACCAGAAGCGGTGCCGCGGCCGCAGCGGGTTGTCGGTCGGGGCCATGAAGGCGGTGCCGCCGTAGGTGGTGGCTGAGTCGGGGCCCGTGATGCTGACTGCCGCGCCGTTGCCGCAGGCAAAGTCAGGGCCGTAGCTGCACGTGGAGCTGCCCGGAACTTGCGTATTGCCGAACGGATCCTGCCACACGCCCAGCGTGAAGTCGATGTATTCCTTCCAGAACCGCTGGTCGGCGTTGGTGATGGTCGAGTTCGGAGTGCCGGGAACATAAGCGCTGGCCGGCACGTCGGTCGGAATCGTCGAGTAATACAGCACGTTGCCGGCCCGCAATTGCGAGGGGAACGGATTCGGCCCGGTGTTGACGATCCAGTTCAAGATCGCCTTGTAGTTGATGACGTAGTTGCCGGACGCGTTGTTGAAAGCGCCCGACGTGTTGTACAGCGCCAGGTTGTTGTTGCAGGGCGTGACCCCGTCCGAGAGAAAAAAGAACTTCTTGCGCCAGTCGTTGGCGGCGTTCGGATCGGGCGGCCAGAGATAGAAGGTCTTGCCCCAATAGCCGGGCCCTTGCGTGTAGCCGTTGAAGCCCGGGTAGCCGCTATAGGTCTTCGACGACGAGCTCGTCACGTCCTGCCAGGTGAGGGCGGGCGTCCCCGGCGAGCCGGACTTCGAGAGAAACGTGTCGCCGGCGGGGCTGGTCACGGTGACGCTGCTCGGCGCCGCGGAGAACGCCGCCACGCCGCTCGCGCCGCGGCTGTTCGAGTAATAGTCGTTCACCATCGCCGGCACGCCCGAGATCGTCGTCGTGATATTGCACAGTCCGACTAGCGGGTTGCTGGTGGTGCATTGCAGCGTCGCGTTGGGAGAGAAGCTGGGCGCGTACCAGCCCCATTGAGGGAAGATCGAGTCGGTGTTGTTCGGCGTGTTCAACATCGAGCCCAGGTAGCTCTCGCAGTTCCACAGGTCGGATTCGTTGTTCATCGAGCCCGAAAAATCGAGCACCACGGCCACGTCGCAGGGGCGATGGGCCGCGATGGCGGTCGCCTGGATGTTGAACGAGCTCAAGTTCAGAAACTTGCTGAACACGCCGTTCAGGGTCGCTCCGCCGGTGACTTGCGTCAGGTTGTAGTTGTCGGGCGAGACGGGCGGGATCTGCGGCGTGAAGGTCTGGCTCGTGCTGTTGTAGTGGTACGAACCGTGGCTGATGTTGGCCCACGGGCTGCTGAGGGTCGTGCCGTAGAGCGTGGTGTTCGACAGCGCGGCGTCTTGCGCTTCCGTCGTGGCCGTGCCGGTCGACGAACTGGTGGTGGCGCCGGTCAGGTTGCGGGCGCCGGCGAGCGCCGCGGCGTCGATGTAGTTCTGGATCCGCGTTTTGTTGAGCGCGACGAGCCCCAGGTCGATCGCCATGGCGACAAAGCCCAGCAGCACCACCAGGGACACCGCGATCAACGGCAGGATCGCTCCGCGACGTTCGACTCGATGACGATTCACGGCGCTAACTCCCTAGTTGGCTTCGCAAGTCATCATTGCAGTCGTGGTCAGCGACAAAGGGTTCGGAATGCGGCTGAAGGCCGGCAGCAGCGGGATGTAATTGCCGCTGATGGTCACGGCGATCGATCCTCCCAGTGGCGTGCTGTTCCACGAGCCCAGGTTGGCGCCCGTCAGCGGATTGACCTGGTAGACCTGGATCGACATGCTCGACAGGCCCTGGCCGGCCAGGAATTGGGTGACCGTGCCCTGGATCGTGGAGGTGGTCAACGTGTTGGTGCCGGTCGTCGCCTGCCGGGCGCCCTCGCGCGCGGCGTTGTCGATCAACTGCTTGGTCATCACCAGCTTGCCGTAATCGATGATCCCCAGCAGCAGCAGCAGCAGCACATTGATCGCCAGCGCCGTCTCGACGACCGTGCCGCCCGTGCGGCTGCGGCGGCGAGCGAGTCTCGCTGGCGACGGACGCTGATTGCGGAGGCTCATGGAGCGGTCGCTCATAGGGACTCTCAGGCCCACGTCAATTGCCCGCCGGCACGGTGATGCTCGACGGATACGCCTGGTTGCGGGCCGAATACCAGATCGAGGTCGCCGAGAGTTGCGTGCTGGAATTGGTCACCAGCGTCGCGGCGCACCAGCGAACGCTGCTGAAACTCGTCGTGACGTTGACCTTCAATACGTCGTTTTCGTTCGCGTTGGTGGGGTCTGTGCCGGGGCTGGTCAGATCGCTGACGGTGACCGCCGTCCCGGTCGTCGGCACGCTCGCCTGGGTCATGTAATTGAGCACGACCTGCTGGGTTTGGCTGGCGGTCATCAGGCCGCCGGCGGCCTGTCGGGCGCCCTCGCGGGCGGCGTTTTCGAGCGTGATCTGCACGTTGATCATCCGACCCACTTCCAGGATGCCGATCAGCAGCGTCAGGATCAACGGCAGCGTCACCGCGAACTCGACCGCGGCCACGCCACGGCGCCTGGTCGCGGCGCCGCGTGGCGCTCGATCTCGCGCAGAATCGCGTCGGCCGTGGCTTCGAGTCGCAGACATGACTTTGCTCTGCCGGCAGAATGGATGCATCGATTCAGCAGGCACGCAGCCCCCGAGGGCCGGCTCGCGCGGCCGCCAACGGCCGGGGCGCCGACCGCCTCGCAGGCATTGCCCCGGCCCGCCGGCGCGCGCGCCGCCCGCAAAGGGACCGAGATCAACTCTTTAGCAACCATAGTTCATTCCGGGGCCGGTCGGCGCGGTCGCCACGACCGTGCGCCAGGGCATTGCCGGTCGGTTTGTCCCCGAATCTGCGCGTCGGAGGGGTCGGCCGGCCTGTGCGCGTCAGCGCGACCACGCCGACGGCGCCGATTCCACGCTGCAATGCGGAAGTCGCGGTCGCGCGGCCGACGTTTCCGAACCACGCGTTTCAGGGGGCTCAATGCGGTCAAACCTGGCGCCGGCCTGGCGTTCCCGATTGTTGTCGAGCTGATTTCGATTACGATGGACGCTCTCGGAGTCTTCCTCGTTCGATCAGCCTGGAGCAGCCATGTCCGACCCGCATCCCGAATCCAGCGGCGCGATGCGCCGCGCCCATCCGCCGCAGAATATCTTCGAAGATGGTCTGGAGCGGCTGATTTTCGCCAGCCGCTGGATCCAAGCGCCACTGTACGTGGGGCTGGTGATCGCGATGGTGCTCTACGCGATCAAATTCGCCGTGGAGTTGTTCGAAATGTGCCGCGGCATCGGCGAGATGGACGAAGCGAAAGTGATGCTCGGCCTGCTCACGCTGGTCGACATCACGATGGTGGCCAACCTGGTGGTGATGACCGTGATCGGCGGCTACGCGACCTTCGTCAGCAAGCTCGATCTGGCGTCGCATCCCGACCGCCCCGATTGGCTCGAGAAAATCGACGCGGCCACCCTCAAGATCAAACTTTCCGCGTCGTTGGTCGGCATTTCGGGCATCCACCTGCTACGTTCGTTCATCGACATCGAGCGGATGGACGAAACGCACGTCAAATGGCAGGTGATCATCCATGTCGTATTCTTGTGCTCGGCGCTGATTCTTTCGCTGGCCGAGCGGGTGATGCACCCGGTGCACAATCACTGAAAGGCCTAGGACGCGAGGCGCGTCGCGCCGGCCGAGATCGTAGCGCGGCCGCCGGCCGCAACCAACGATGACGGATCCGAGGAAGTAATCGCCGCAGATACGCGCGGATGCACGCGGATGGGAATAGTGAGCAGGGGGCGTCATCCGCGCGGTCGCTGTCGGATCTGCGTTGCTAACGTTCGATTTCCGGGCACGTTGCAAAGAATCCTTCACCACTGAGAGGTCATAGAGGACGCGCGGAGGACGGAGCAAATAACCACAACGGCACGACGACACAACGGGGATGGGATTCGTCGTGTCGTCGTGTCGTCGTGTCGTCGTGGTGAAACCTCTCTCTGCATTCGCCTTTTTGTACTCTGTGCTGCGGCCCTTTTTTTCCGATGTCCGTAAATCGTCGTAAACTGCCAGCATTTGGATCGCCTGCAGTGCGGAGCAGAGAGGCGCCGAACACAATTGAAAAAAAGGCGCCGGAATCCAGTGCGAGAGCTGGTTTCCGGCGCCTTTGACGTATTCACGCCAAGATTCAGGCGGTCGCGATCGTCAATTCTCGGAGAGCGCGAAGTCGATCGAGCGGATGTCCTTGGTCAGGCTTCCGCCGGAGGCGGTCGCCACCGCGACGCTGGCGAAGCCGTCGACGCTGATCGTGTCGCCGGCCGCGTTCGACAGCGAGGCCAGGTCTCCCTCGGCGAACAGGTGATCGACCAGCGACGAATCGCTCAGCAGGGCCGATCCGCCGCTGCCGCCGTTGTTGATCGTCACGGCGTTGACATTGTTGACGGTGACGGTGTAGCCGGCGCCGGTCAGCGTGGCGGCGCCGAAGTTCAGGCTGGCGGTCGCGGCGCCCAGCCCGGTGATCGTGGCGGCGCCTTCGCCCGTTCCGTCGAAGACGACCGACTTAAGCGATGCGGCGTTATAGGTGGAGCTGACGCCGTTGAACGTCACGGTGTCGACGGTCGTCCCGGCCGTGAAGCCGAACGAGTCGTTCCCCCCGTCGCCGGTCACCGTCAGCGTGGAGCCGTTGAGCACGACGTTGCTCGCGGCCGCGTCGGCGCTCGAGCCGCTGGCCGCGGCAAGCATCGTCCGCTGGCCGGCCACCGCGTCGTTCGCCGTGGACGAGTTGCCCGACGAACTATTGCCCGAAGCCGCGCTGACCGCGGCGGCGGCCGTCGTCCCGTCCGACGATAGATAGCCGCGCTGCGAAATGCTCGCAGCCGATTGGCCGTAGAAGGCGAAATTGTCGTTGACCGAAGTCAGGCCGCCCAGCCCGGTGATGGTGAACACCAACTGGTTGGCCGCCGGAGTCGTGACGTTCGAATCGCCCGGCAGCGCCTCGGGATGGACGTAGCCGCTGGGCTCGGTTTCGGTGAGCGTGTACACGCCCGGCGTCAGGTTCGTGAACGTGTAGGCGCCGTTCGAGCCGGTGGTGGTGGACATGCTCACGGCCGTATTCGTCACGCTGCTCGTGCCGGACAGCGAGATCGTCACGCCCGGAAGCACCGTCGAGCTGGCGGTCATCTTGCCGTTTTCGTTGATGTCGACGAAGTCGTAGCCCGAGATGCTCGACGGCAGATAGGCCAGCAGCGTGCCCGTGGCCGTGGCGGTGTTGATCGTGGCGTTCGTGGGGCTGCTGAGCGTAACGGTGAACGTCTTGTCCGTCGTGATCGTTTCGGCGTCGACCGTGACATCGATCGTCCCCGTCGTCTGGCCGGCGGGAATCGTGAGCGTGTTGCTGGCGGCCACATAATCTGTGCCCGCCAGGGCCGTGCCGTCCGCGGTGGCGTAATTGACCGTGGTGGCCACCGAACTGGGCGCCGACAGCGTCACGGTGAACGGGAACGTGGTCGTGCTCGACGAACTGACGGCCGAGGAGAAATTGGCGATCGACAGCGTCGGCTCCGACGCCTGGCTGTTGACCGTGGCGGTAGTCGACGCCGAGGTTGAGCCACTAACGTTCGTGACGTTCGAGATCGCGAACGTGAAGTTCAGCGAAGGAGTGTAGTCGGGTTCGGCCACGAACGGCACATCGATCGTGATCGAGGACTGGCCGGCCGGGATCGTGGTCGACCCGCTGGTCGTGGTGTAGTTGGTTCCCGCGATGGCGGTGCCGTTGGTCGTGGTGTAGTTGAAGCTGATCGCCTGGCCGCTGGTGGTCGCCTGGCTGCTGGAGTTCAACAGCGAGATTACCACCGGCACTTCGCCCGTCCCGCTGGTGACGTCGGTGTAGACCGGCGTGTTGAGCGAGATCGTCGGTTCGGCGACCTGGCTTTCGATCTGACCCTGGGCGGTGGCGTTGGTCGGAGAGAGCGTGGCGTTGGTCGGGCTGCTGAGCGTAACGGTGAACGTCTTGGTCGCCTCGTTGACGTTGTACTCTTGGACCGGAATATAGATCGTGGTCGAGGTCTGGCCGGCGGTGATCGTGCCCGTCCCTGTTTGCGTGCCGGTGTAATCGACGCCGTTCTTGGCCGAGCCGTCGGTCGTGAAGTAGCTGAACGTGGTGGCCACGCCGCTCGGCGTCGGGATCGAAACCGTGAACGGATAGCTGTTGGTTCCGGTCGTCAGGCTGGTTCCGACCGGGTCCTCGAACGGCGACGCCGAGACCGACAGCACCGGCTCGGCGACCGCGGGATCGATCGTGCCGGTGACCGACGAGGTCCCCAGGGCGACGTCCGTCTCGGTTCCCGGCAAGCTGAAACTGACCGTGAACTGGGTTTGTCCCTCGTAAACCGTTGGCGCCAGGATCGGGATGGTGAACGTGGCGGTGGTGTTGCCGGCCAGGACGGTGACCGAGCTGTTTTGCGCGGTGTATTCCACGCCGTTCGTCGCGGTGCCGTCCGCGGTTTGGTAGTCGAGCGTGATACCTCCGACGGGCGCTGCTTGCGACAGCGTGGCGGTGAACGTCATCGTCGTCGGGCCGGTCGGCGGGGCGGTCTGCTCGACGGGCTGCACCGTGATACTCGGCAGGTCGTCGATCGTGCCGACGGCGCTCCCAGGGCTTCCCACAACGACGCTCGTGCTTGACGTAGACAGGGCGACGCTGAAGGTCGAGGTCGAACGCGTCGGATCGTTGAAGATCGTGATCGGAATCTGGACCGACGTCGAGCCGGGCTCGATGGTCGCCGTGCCGTTGGTCACGGCCGTGTAGTCCGTGCCGGCCGTGCCGGTGCCGTTGTTGACTGTGGAATAAACAATGGTGATTGGCACCTCGGTGGACTGTCCCGCGGCCAGGCTCGCCGTGAAGTCGTACGTGCCGGAGCCGGATTGCGGCGCGGTGACGCTGGTCGGGGCGGTGAGCGTCACGGTGGGAAAGTCGGTGTTGACGATCGTGGCCGTGGCCGTGCCCGTGCCGATCGTGGCGCCCGTCGCCGAGTTCGAGACGTTGTTGATGGTCACCGTGAAGTTCTTGTTTTCCTCGCCGACTTGCGCCGTGCCCGCCTGGTCGATGGTGACTGGCAGCGATCCACTGGTCAATCCGGCCGCGATCGTGACCTGGCCGTCCGCCACGGCTTGGTAGTCCGTGCCTGCAATCGCGCCCGCGGTTCCAGTTCCGTTGGTGGTCGAATAGGTGATCACCGTCGGGGCGGTGCTGGCCGAAGACAACGTCACCGGGATGTTAAGCGTGGTCGTGTTGCTGGTGCTGTTCATCGCGCTGCCCGCGCCGATGCTGACACTCGGCTCGCTGGTGACCGTGACGCTCGTGCCGACAAACTCGACCTGGTCCGCCGTCAGGCCAACGCCCCCTTGCGAATACACGGCGTCTGGGAAATCATCGTTGTTATCGAAGTTCGGGGTGAACGTGAGGTCGCCAGCGGCGGTCGCCGTGACCGGCACGGTCCACATCTCGCTGGCGGCGCCGAGCGTGCCCCCCGCATAGCTGACTCCTGGCTGGGAGGCGCCGGCGTTGTTGATCTGGTCGGCGGTCGTCGTGTCGCCGGTGGTGAATACGCTCCAGGCGTTGTTCACCTGCGGCGGGGTGGCCCCGGCGTTCGTGGCGTCCTCATATTGGAAGACGGAATTGGTTGGGTCGCCGGCCCCCGGCTGGGCCACGGTCGCCAGACCGGGAGTGTAGGTGATGTCCGAATACGCGCTGAACACGCCCTGCAGGTTCGTGCTCGTTTCGAGATCTGTGGTGAACATCGCCAGGTAAAACGTCTGGCCTACCTGGATGGAGGTGATCGGGACGCCGCTGGCATTGACGGCTTCCAGCGAAACCTCCATCAGATCCGGACTTATCGCCGGCTGAGCGTCGACGGCGTTGATCTCCGCCAGAAGGTCGAGCGGCGTCACCGTCCCGGTTCCCAAGACGTCGGGATACAAGACGGTCGACGAATTGCCCGACGAAGCGCCGCTCGAAGCGGCCACGGCGGTCATGGCGTGAACGGTCGACGAGCTCGAGTTGTTGGCGTCGCTCGCGTCGGCGAGGTTGTTGAGATAGGTGATTTCACCCAGGACGTCGAGCGGCGTGATCTTCCCATTGCCGAACACGTCGTACGGATTTTCGGCGTTGTGCAGCGGATCGGCCGCCAACATCGACCGGTCTTCGAGCGCTTCCAGGTTCAGCCGCGCTCCGTCCGCAAGATTCCAACGTCCGCGGGCTGCCCACGATCGACGAACGCCGTTAGTAGTCCGCTGCTTAGTCATGTGCGAAGAGGCCTCTCGAGGAACGAGTTCCGGGTTACGAACACTCGCAGCGCAGCCGCAGACGCCCGGCGATACGCCGCGCGTCGAAACGGTATGGACCCAAGATGGGAAGGGAGACTTTGCGCAGCAACTGCCGCAGGGCGCCACGCGTCCTGCCGGCAGACGTTCCGCGCGAACGCCGCTCATCCATCACTGGAGCGCCGAAATGTCGCCTGCCGCGTCCTGGCGACGCCTGTTCCGATTCTGTTCCCTCGCGGCGAGCCTGATCGATCGGCCGGAGATTGACGTCCGTCCGAGTCAGGCAAGGCAGGAGAAACCTGCCGATCAGGTTCCAGACTAAACCAAGCTCAATACGATTTCAACAGGTTTGTCAAAAATTGCTGCCTCTTGCGGCTTTCCCCGCCGGCGGAAATCGGCGTCGGCGTCCGCCGCGCGACCACTACAATCGGCAATTGATGATCTGCGTCTCCAGGATCGCCGACGCCCCGATCGCTTCCAGCCGGTCGAGCGTTTCGACGATCGCCGAGCGTTTGACCATCACGCGCACGGCGCACCACAGCGGATCTTCCAGCGAGCTGACCGTGGGCGAATTGAAGCCGGGCGTGATTTTTTCGGCTTCCGCCAGCTTGTCGCGTCGCACGTTGTACTCCAGCAGGGAATAGCTGCGGGCGATCACGACCCCTTCGATCCGTCGCACTACGCGATCGGCCAGTTCCGCGTGCCGGCGCTCGCGGTTTTGGATCAGCACGGTCTCGTACCGGTTGATGTCCTCGAGGATTCGCAGCCGATTGGCCACCAGCGTGCTGCCGGTTTCGACCAGGTCGACGATCGCGTCCGCCACGCCCAGCGCGATCATCACCTCGACCGAACCGGCCAACGTCACTAGATGCGGCGTCGCGCCGCGGCGGCCCAAAAAGTCGCGCGTGATATTCGGAAAACTGGTCGCGACACGGGCGCCGTGCAGCTCGGCCGGATCGCGATAGGCGCTGTCTTCGGGAACGCAGAGGGATAGTCGGCAATCCCCCACGCCTAGCGCCAGGCGGCGCTCGACCTCGGCCCCGTGCTCGACGATCAGGTCCTCGCCGGTGACGCCCAGGTCGATCGCCCCTTCCGCGCAGAGCACGGGGATGTCGTCGGCTCGCAGAAAGGTAATGTCGATCGGGGCCTCGCGGCAGCGGGCGAACAGGCTCCGCTCCTGGCGGCGAAAATTGAGACCGGCGGCCTTCAAAAGGTCCGCGGCCAGCTCGGCCAGTCGCCCTTTGCTGGGGACGCCGATACGAAGACTCGTGCTCATGGGATCGCTCTCGTCACCTGGTCTAGCTGGGTCGTCGCGGCGCCTCGCCGGTCACTCCGCCGGCCGACGGGACGCCTTTTCGTCGAGGCCCGAGACGCCAAATCGGTGGGCCAATTCTGATTCGACTTCGGCAAGCGTGGCGTCGCGAAAGCTCAGCAGCACGAACAGGTGGTAAATCACGTCGGCCGCTTCACGGATCAGATGCTCGTGAGCGCCAGAGCCAGTTTCCCCCGCCGCTTCGACCACTTCTGCCGCCTCCTCGCAAATCTTGGCGCCGATCGCCGACACGCCGCCGTCGAACAACCGCGTCGTGTACGACTTCTCGGGCCGCTGCCGCTTGCGGTCGTCGATCACCCCCATCAGTCGTTCCAGGACAGACGGCTGGCGCGGAGCTTGGTTCGCTTGAGGATCGAGATTCATGTCGAGTTCGGGATGTCGGGTTCGCGAGACGACCTCGCCGGCCGGAGCGCCGGCGCCAGCACGGGGGCGAGGCTAGCGTTGAAACTGCTATGGTAGCTTGCCAACGCCTCTCGGGCCAATGGCTTCAAGACTATCCGAGAACCGTCGGGGACTGTCCCGATTTTGCGCCCCGCCGTCAACAACTCGGCTCGGAGCAAAATGGGACTGTCCCCTTCTCCAAGACGGTTCTCGGCTAGGCTTCTATCGCCGTCGAGCGCCGG
>Ga0302325_10034490_pt1 | contig 10350 bp, 4 predicted proteins | sample Palsa_T0_2_FD_201948 | JGI IMG/M metagenome (GOLD analysis project Ga0302325, IMG submission 201948) | Peat permafrost microbial communities from Stordalen Mire near Abisko, Sweden - Palsa_T0_2 | ecosystem: Environmental > Terrestrial > Soil > Palsa > Peat permafrost | place: Sweden: Abisko...
CGCTGGAGCGGCAGTTCGGCCAGGTTCCGGGGTTGAGCCAGATGACTTCGACGAGTTCCTTTGGCAGTTCGATTATCACCCTGCAATTTGGTCTCGATCAGAACATTGACGTAGAAGAACAGCAAGTACAGGCCGCGATCAACGCGGGATCCACTTACTTGCCCACGGACTTGCCCAATCCTCCCATTTACAACAAGGTCAATCCCGCGGACGCGCCGATTTTGACCCTAGCCATGACCTCGGATTCTCTTCCTTTGTCCAAGGTGGAAGATCTTGCCGACACCGCCTTGGCCCAGAAGATTTCACAATTGCCGGGTGTTGGGTTAGTTTCGATCAGCGGCGGACAGAAACCCGCCGTCCGAATCCAAGTGAACCCGACTGCTCTCGCTTCGTACGGGCTGAGCCTTGAGGATATCCGCACCGCCCTGGCCGAGGCCAACGTGGATCAGGCTAAGGGTGTCATCGATGGAGCGCGTCAGTCTTACACCATCGGCGCCAATGATCAGCTTTTCTCAAGCGACCAGTACAAGCCAATCGTCGTCGCGTATCGCAACGGGGCGCCGGTGCGCATAAGCGACGTGGCCAACGTCATCGATGGCACGGAGAACAACCTGCTCGCGGCCTGGATGAATCTGACTCCCGCGGTGATCGTGAACATCCAGCGCCAACCCGGAGCCAACATCATCAGCGTGGTGGACCGCATCAAGAAGCTGCTGCCGCAACTGCAGGCCTCCCTGCCTTCCGCGGTGAAAATGCAGATTCTCACTGACCGGACCACAACCATCCGCGCTTCCGTGAAGGACGTAGAGTTCGAGTTGGCATTGACCATCGTGCTGGTGGTGATCGTTATTTTCTTTTTCCTGCGCAATCTGCGGGCCACCTTCATTCCCAGCGTCGCGGTTCCTCTGTCGATTGTTGGAACGTTTGCCGTGATGTATGTCCTCGGATACAGCCTCAACAATCTGACACTGATGGCGTTGACCATCTCCACCGGGTTCGTGGTAGATGACGCCATTGTCATGATCGAGAACATCGATCGCTACCTTGAAGCTGGGGATTCCCCGCTGGATGCGGCTCTCAAAGGGTCAGGTCAGATTGGGTTCACCATCGTGTCCCTCACGGTTTCACTCATCGCTGTGCTGATTCCTCTGTTGTTCATGGGAGACATTGTTGGCCGGTTGTTCCGCGAGTTCGCGGTAACCCTGGCGGTGACGATTCTGGTGTCCGCGGGAGTTTCGCTAAGCTTGACGCCGATGATGTGCGCCAAACTACTCAAACATCGCAAGGAAGGCGAGAAGGGCCGCTTTTATGAGGTCACGGAAGATTACTACAACCGGGTAATCGCGTTTTATGGCCGCACCGTGAAATGGGTGTTGAAGCACCAGACGGCAACTCTGATGGTAACGTTCGGAACTCTGGTTCTGACTCTTCTTCTTTACGTGGTTGTGCCGAAAGGTTTTTTCCCGGTGCAGGATACGGGTGTGATTCTGGGCATTTCGGAAGCTCCGGACAATATCTCGTTTGACGCGATGTCGCAGCGCCAGCAAGAACTGGCGAAGGTCATCCTCAAAGACAAAGATGTCGACAGTCTCTCCTCTTTCATCGGCGTGGATGGAACAAATACGACTCCCAATAGCGGCCGCATTCAAATCAACCTGAAGCCTCGCGATGAACGCAGCGATGACGCCTCCGCCGTCATCCGCAGACTGCAGCCCGATCTGGCCAAAGTGGACGGCATTACCCTGTATATGCAGCCGGTGCAGGATCTCACGGTTGAGGATCGCGTAAGTCGAACGCAATTTCAGTACTCCATTGAAGATGCGGACGCCCAGGAGCTGTCGCAGTGGACGCCGAAGCTGGTGGATAAACTGCGCGCAGCGCCGGCGCTGCGCGATGTCGCCACCGACCAGCTCAATGGCGGACTTCGAACCAGCCTTACCATCGACCGCGATACCGCGTCGCGTCTGGGAATCCTGCCGCAGGCCATCGACAACACGCTGTACGACGCCTTCGGACAGCGACAGGTTTCAACCATCTTCACGCAGTTGAACCAGTATCACGTCGTGCTGGAGGTTCTCCCAAACTTCGCCAACACGCCCGACGCGATGAATGACGTGTACGTGCGTCCCAGCAGCACCATACCAAATTCAGGCGCCCCCACCGCCAACGCAGCCACGGCGGCCACCAGCGGAAATCCGGTTCCCCTATCGACTTTTACGCGGATGCAAACGGCCAATGCGCCCCTGGCGGTCAACCACCAGGGCCAATTTCCAGTGGTGACGCTCTCTTTTAACCTGGCTCCGGGGGCATCGCTTGGCGAGGCCACAAAAGCGATTCAGGAGGCGGAGAAGGAGATCCAATTGCCGCCGAGCATCCATGCCTCATTCCAAGGCACGGCGGCCGCATTCCAGAACTCTCTTGCCAGCGAGCCCTTTCTGATTCTGGCTGCGGTCATCACGGTTTACATCGTGCTGGGAGTTTTATATGAGAGCTACATTCATCCCATCACGATTCTCTCAACCTTGCCCTCGGCGGGTGTGGGCGCGATTCTTGCACTCATGATCACGGGCAACGATCTTACGGTCGTAGCCTTGATCGGCATCATTCTGCTGATCGGCATCGTCAAGAAGAATGCCATCATGATGATCGATTTTGCTCTCGAGGCCGAGCGCGTGGAGCATAAGCCGCCGGAGGAAGCGATCTTTCAGGCGTGCCTGCTCCGCTTCCGTCCCATCATGATGACCACGATGGCGGCGCTGCTCGGCGGGCTGCCGCTGGCGCTAGGATCAGGAACCGGCGCGGAGTTGCGGCGCCCCCTGGGCATCACCATCGTGGGTGGATTGCTGTTGAGCCAACTGCTCACGCTCTATACCACGCCGGTGGTTTACCTGTGGTTCGACCGTCTGGCGCACAGATTTGAGAAGTACAAAATCGGCAACGAAATTCCCCAGCAAGCTTCCCCGGGAGATATGCCGGCGGATTAGCGAATTAGAAGATGAGCATTTCGTCACCATTTATCAGGCGTCCCATTGGCACGTCCCTGCTGGCGGCGGCCCTGCTGCTGTCCGGGATTCTCGCCTTCAATTTCCTGCCCGTCGCTTCGTTGCCGCGGGTGGATTTTCCCGTGATTCAGATTTCCGCCAGCCTGCCCGGCGCCGATCCGCAGACCATGGCTTCAGCCGTGGCCACGCCGCTCGAGCGCCAATTTGGACGCATCTCCGGCGTGAACCAGATGACCTCAACCAGCCAGCTGGGTTCGACCAGCATTGTTCTGCAATTTGACTTGAACCGCAACATCGACGCGGCTGGGCGCGACGTGCAGGCGGCGATCAACGCGGCGCGCAGCCAGCTTCCCGCCAACCTGCCAAGCAATCCAAACTACAGAAAAGCCAACCCGGCGGATGCGCCGATCATGATTCTCGCGCTGACTTCGGATACTGAAACGGTGCCGCAGATGTACGACGCAGCCGATTCGATCCTGGCCCAGAAGCTTGCCCAGGTGGATGGAGTGGGTCAGGTCTTCGTGGGCGGAGCCGCTCAGCCTGCCGTGCGCGCCGAGGTGAACCCAACTCTCCTCAACAAGCTGGGCGTTGGTTTGGATACGGTGCGCAACGCGCTCAATCTGGCGAATGCGAACCACGCCAAGGGTGAGGTGACGAACGATACAACCTCGTGGACGTTAAACGACAATGATCAACTTTTTACTGCGGATCAGTACAGACCCCTGATTGTCGCCTACAACAACGGCGCCCCGGTACGTCTGGGCGACGTTGCCGACGTGCAGGATTCCGTCTCCGATGTTCGCAACATCGGCCTGGCCAACGGGAAGCCTAGCGTCTTGATCATCGTCTTTCGGCAGCCGGGAGCCAACGTCATCGAGACCGTGGACCGCGTTGTCGCATTGATGCCGTACTTGCAGTCCTCGATTTCGCCGGCGATTGGGCTCACCATTGCCATGGATCGCACCGTGACCGTGCGTGCATCAGTAAAAGATATCGAGCTCACGCTGATTCTTTCCATCATTCTTGTAATCCTGGTGGTGTTTGCTTTCCTCCGAACCGTGCGGGCCACGATTATTCCCAGCATTGCCGTTCCGCTTTCGCTGGTCGGCACCTTCGGAGGTATGTATCTTTTGGGCTATAGCCTGGACAATTTGTCCCTGATGGCGCTGGCGATTTCCACCGGATTCGTGGTGGACGACGCCATCGTAGTGCTGGAGAACATCACGCGTTACGTGGAGCACGGCATGGACGCGGTGCAGGCGGCTTTTAAGGGGGCAGCCGAAATTGGCTTCACCGTGCTGTCGATGAGCGTGTCGTTGGTGGCGGTCTTTATCCCGCTGTTGCTGATGGGCGGAATCGTGGGCCGGTTGTTTCGCGAGTTTGCCGTGACACTCAGCATTGCGATTGGAGTTTCACTGGTGGTCTCGTTAACCACGACCCCCACCATGTGCGCCAAGTTTCTGCGCCCGGCGGCGCACGAGCAACAACGCAATCGGCTTTACCGCACCAGCGAGTGGGTATTCGATAAAACTCTGGCAACCTATCAGCATGCGCTGAGGTGGGTTCTGGATTATCAGCTGGTTACCCTCATCGTAACCATCCTGGTGGCCTGCCTGAGCGTGTTCCTCTACATCATCGTGCCCAAGGGATTTTTCCCCCAGCAGGATACCGGCCGCATCATGGGCTCGGTGCAGGCGGCGCAGGACATTTCTTTCCAGGCAATGCGCGGAAAGATGGAGCGCTACGTGAAGATTGTGATGACCGATCCTGCAGTGAGCACGGTTGTCGGGTTTGCCGGGGGAAATACAGTTTCGAATCAGGGCCGGTTCTTCATCATGTTGAAGCCGCTGGCGAGCCGTGGCAGATGTCCGTCGCAACATTTCTGGCAATTCTGCCCTAACGTTACCGCTGACGACGTAATCAACCGTCTGCGAGGCAAGCTGGCGGTGGTGCCGGGAGCAACGTTGTATCTGCAGTCCGCGCAGGACCTGACCATCGGCGGCCGCCAGAGCAACGCGCAGTATCAGTACACTCTGCAAGGCGAAGACCTGAATGAACTCAACACCTGGGCGCCGCAGCTCCTGACGAAAATGCGCGGGCTGCAGGAACTGCGGGACGTGAACACCGATCAGCAGGATAAGGGACTCCAGGCGCAACTGGTGATCGACCGGGACACCGCAAGTCGCTTGGGTGTCGCCGCACAGGACATTGATAATGCGCTCTACGACGCATTCGGACAGCGGCAGGTTTCTACCATGTACCGTCCATTGAACCAGTACCACGTGGTGATGGAGGTGGCGCCGCAGTTCCAACAAACGACCGAGGGTCTACAGAATATCTACCTGCGTTCTTCGAGCGGCGCCCCCATACCCCTGGCGGCATTCACGCACCTTGCGCCCTCCAACATACCTTTGGCCGTGAATCACCAGAGCCAGTTTCCGTCAGTAACCATCTCTTTCAACCTGGCTCCTGGAATGTCGCTGGGAGAGGCGACGCTGGCCATACAGAATGCGCAGCGCTCCATTGGTTTTCCGGCTACGATTCAGGCTAGCTTCCAGGGCACGGCGGCAGCGTTCCAGGATTCGCTTTCCAACGAGCTCGTCCTGATCATCACCGCCCTGATTACGGTGTACATAGTGCTCGGAATGCTTTACGAGAGTTACATTCACCCCATCACCATTCTCTCGACCATTCCCTCGGCGGGCGTGGGCGCGTTACTGGCGCTGCTGCTGACGCATAATGAACTCAATGTGATTGGCACGATTGGCATCATCCTGCTGATCGGACTGGTGAAGAAGAACGCAATTATGATGATCGACGTGGCGCTCGAGGTTGAGCGCACGCAAGGGAAGAAGCCGGTCGAAGCCATCTATGAAGCTTGCCTGCTGCGCTTCCGGCCCATCATGATGACGACGATGGCAGCTCTTCTGGGAGGCTTGCCCCTGGCGCTTGGCAGCGGGACTGGTTCCGAGCTGCACCGTCCTCTCGGCATCACGATTGTCGGAGGGTTGATCGTGAGCCAGGCGCTCACCTTATTCACCACGCCCGTGGTCTACGTGTATCTCGACCGCTTCCGGCTGTGGTTGCGCGGCGGAGAGACTGCGCCTCTACTAACCCAACCCGGCACTCCCAGTGCGAGCCCGGCGCATTGAGCGTTGGAATCCGCGCCATTGAATCATTCCAGGAGTTGACCAAACAGCTCAGGTGGTTTGGTAATGTGTGGCGGCTGCGCGTGCAACCCGCCGGCAGCGGCCCGGCATCGCACGTGTCAGACGAGAGCCGGCCTGCCAGCTCGCTTCTTCCGCTACGGTCCCCTTTTTTCCCGGCGACCCAGTATTATTGTTCTTCGCTTCCAAATTCTCTCAGGAGTCACGGATGCTTCAGAAAGCATTGATCCTGTTATTTGCTCTGGCAAGCATCGCCGGCTGCATCGGCTGCGGCGGCACCACGAGCCACTATCTCTTCGCGACCCTTCCGGCCGCCAGTCAAGTTGCGTCCTACCGCGAAGACCCCAACTCTGGTGTGCTGACGCAAATCGCGGGAAGCCCTTTTCCCGCCGGCGATGGAGCCGAGTCGATGGTCATCCATCCTTCCGGCAAATTCCTGTATGTTGCGAATCCGGGTGCGGCCGAAAACGACATTTCCCTGTTCACCATTGCCAGCGACGGCGTTTTGAGCGAAGTGACTCCGCGGACCCTTGTATCGCCCGGGGGCTCATCACCACAACTTTTGGTAATGGATCCCACCGGAAACTTCTTATACGTAATGAATGTCTCGTCGGCCAACATCTCCGTGTTCTCGATTGATAGCAGCGCCGGCGCGTTAAGTCCGGTTACTGGCTCTCCGTTTTTCACCAACCTGACTCCGCAGTACATGGCGCTGGCGCCTTCCGGCAACTTGCTTTACGTGGCTAGTTCCGTCAGCTCCGTCGGCGGGCAATCTTCTGGATCGATCGAAGCCTTCAGCGTGAATGCCGGGGTGCTTTCGCCGCTTGGCGTGACTAGCAGCGATGGAGCAAATCCGTCCAGCCTGGCAATCGATCCGAAGGGCGCTTTTCTCTACGTCGCGAACAAGGCATCAAATACCATCTCGATTTTCGGAATCAATTCCTCCGGTGGGTTGACCGAGGTTTCCGGCTCTCCCCTCAATGACGTCGATCAGGGTCCGGTAGCGATGATCGTCGATCAATCGGGGAATTACCTTTACGTGGCGAATCAGGGTTCCTCCAATGTCGCGACCTATTCGCTCGATCCGACGTCGGGATTTCCCACGGCGATTGCCGACTCTCCGTTCGGCTCGGAAGGCGATCCCAGCTTTCTGGCGCTCGATCCCAGCGGAAAATATTTGTTCGTGGGAAATCAGCCGCCCGGCACTCCCGGAATCCAGGCATTTGGCGTCAGCAGTGGCAGCCTGAATGCCATATTCACCTATAACGTTGGAAACACGCCCAGTTCAATCGCGATATTGAAGTAATTCGACCGGGCGCGGCGGCGCCATTTTTTGGCGGCGCTGGAGAGTTTTGGGTTATTGTGCAAGCGTAGCGTGGGCAAGTTTTACAGGCCGCTGACAAACAAAATTCGTCAACTCTGCGACAATGCTTGAGCTGGCACGGTCATGGAATCGATTGTGTGCCGGGCTGACACCAGGAGTCGGAATCCATGAGGATCGCAAGCGCGTCAAGCGCATTTCCCAAACATTACTACTCTCAGAAAGCTCTACTGGAACGCCTTCAGGACTATTGGGGAGATCAACTGAAGAACCCCCTTTTGCTGGCGCGTCTGCATCGCAACGTGACCGTGGATGGCCGCTATCTTGCGATTCCCGCCGAACAGTACGTGGACATCAAGACCTGGGGGCAGGCCAATGATATCTGGATCAAATGCGCGCAGGAACTGGGGGAACAAGCCTTGTGCCGGGCTCTTCAGAGTGCCGGGCTGGAAACCAGAGATTTAGGAGCCTTGTTGTTCACCACCGTGACCGGGGTCGCGAGCCCATCGATCGACGCGCTCCTGATCAATCGAATGAAGCTTCCAGCCAATATCCGCCGCACTCCGATTTTTGGTTTGGGATGCGTCGCCGGAGCCGCCGGAATCGCGCGTGCTGCGGACTATGTTCGCGCGTATCCTTCGCAGGCCGCGGCTTTGGTTTCAGTCGAGCTCTGCTCGCTCACATTGCAGCGTGAAGACTTGTCGGTCGCCAACCTGATTTCATCGGGACTTTTCGCCGACGGCGCCGCCGCTGTGATTGTCACCGGCCCGGAATTCAAGACGCCGGATCATGAAATTGCGGGTCCGCAGATTCTCGCCACCCGCTCGGTTTTTTACCCCAGCACCGAGGAAATGATGGGCTGGAACATCTCCGAGAAAGGCTTCCGCATCCTACTTTCCACCGAAGTGCCCAACCTGATTCGACAGAACCTGGGGCGGGATGTCGACGCTTTCCTGGCGGACCACGGACACAAGCGCGATGATCTGAAAAGTTGGGTGCTGCACACCGGAGGACCGAAGGTGCTCGATGCCTCGGCCGCGGCGCTTGGCTTGCACAATGGGCAGCTCGATGCTTCGTGGGATTGTCTGCGCAAAGTCGGGAATCTTTCTTCGGCGTCCGTGTTGGTGGTCCTCGAGGACGTGATGAGGAACCGGCGTCCTAAGCCTGGCACGCTCGGTCTGCTGGCGGCGATGGGACCCGGGTTTTGTTCCGAACTTTTACTTCTGCAATGGTGAGGTTTGCGGAGTTGGCGGATTCGACAGATGTTTTCGTGATCGGCGGCGGGCCCGCTGGACTGGCGGTTGCGATCGCTGCCCGCCAGCAAGGTCTACGGGTGGTGCTCGCCGATGGGGCCAGACCGCCGATTGACAAGGCTTGCGGCGAAGCGCTGCTGCCCGAAGCGGTCACAGCGCTGGAAGGCTTGGGCGTCTGCGTGTCCCATGCTGACGCTCGTCCTCTTCTCGGTGTGCGATTTCTCACGTCTGAGGTTTCCGTGGAAGCGCCCTTCCCCTCCCGCAGCTATGGCCTTTCCGTTCGCCGGACTACGCTGCACTCCATCATGACGGAACGCGCTGCCGCGCTGGGCGCTGATCTGCTTTGGCAAAGCGCGGTCACGGGCATTTCCGCCGACCGAGTCCACATGGGCAAGCGCTCGATCCGAACCCAATGGATCGTAGGAGCCGATGGGGCAAACTCGCGCGTTCGTCGATGGGCCGGCCTCAATGCTCACTCGCGAACCGGCCAGCGGTACGCTTTTCGCCGGCACTATCGCGTAGCCCCGTGGACCGATCACATGGAAATCTATTGGGGAAAGCGCAGCCAGGGTTACGCCACAGCCGTGAGCGACAATCAGGTGTGTGTTGCAGTGGCCTCGCGCGATTCGGAGCTGCGCCTGGAAGAATCTCTGACTTCGTTTCCCGAGCTTGCAGCCCGGCTTCGCGGTGCGGAACCAACCTCCGCGGAGAGAGGTTCAGTCTCAGCGAACCGCAAGCTGCGTCGCGTCTGGCGAAGAAATATCGCGCTGATTGGCGACGCTTCCGGCACAGTGGACGCAATTACCGGTGATGGGTTGGGGCTTTCCTTTAGCCAGGCAGTCGTGCTCGCGGACTCTCTCACATCTGGCGATCTCGCGCGTTACCAGGTCGAGCACCGCCGCCTGGCGGTTCGTCCGCTATGGATGGCGCGACTGATGCTCTCCCTCGATGGACGTCCCAGCTTTCAGCACCGCACCCTGCAGACATTTCGTAAGCATCCCGAAGTGTTTCGCCGATTGCTAGCCCTTCACGTTGGAACGCTATCGCCTTTTCACCTCGCTCTCGATGGGCTCACGCTAGGCTGGGGATTACTGACCGCAGACTGCATACCCCAATGAGAGAGCTCGGAGGAGCGTTTCACAAATTCCCAAGAGTCCGACTCCGGCAGATTCTGACGGTAGTCGCAATGCTCCCGGTCGCCCACATTGCTTCCGCGCAGGCATTCACTCTGGATGCGCAACACACAACGATTAATTTCACGCTCGGCGATGTTCTGCACACGGTCCGGGGAACATTCCGCTTGAAGCAGGGTTCGGTGGCGCTTGATCCCCCTTCCGGCAAATTCGCGGGCGAGATTGTTGTGGACGCCAGGAGCGGCGAAAGCGGCAGCGGGATGCGTGACCGGAAAATGCATCGCGAGGTGCTGGAGAGCGACCGCTATCCGGACATTACGTTTCGCCCCGATCATGTAGAAGGAGCCCTTTCTCCGCAAGGAAAATCTTCGGTCCGCGTGCATGGGATTTTTACCATGCACGGAACGGATCATGAGCTTACGGTTCCCGCCGAGGTCGAGATTTCCCCGGATCACTGGGCGGCGACGCTTCACT
>Ga0302325_10034491_pt1 | contig 10350 bp, 8 predicted proteins | sample Palsa_T0_2_FD_201948 | JGI IMG/M metagenome (GOLD analysis project Ga0302325, IMG submission 201948) | Peat permafrost microbial communities from Stordalen Mire near Abisko, Sweden - Palsa_T0_2 | ecosystem: Environmental > Terrestrial > Soil > Palsa > Peat permafrost | place: Sweden: Abisko...
CCGGAACACGCATGATCACTCCACGACGAACGCTTTCCGAAGCTCTGGCACGTTCGCCAGCACGGTTTACTCAAGACCTCGCCAGTAAGGATGTGCACCCGATGCTCGACGCGGATCTCGGGACGTTCCCATTGTCCCTCTTTGCGGACTAGGTCCGTTGGAGTACGGAATATATAGAAATCGTTCTGGCGACCAGGTACCCCTCAATCTTCAGCGGTGCCACTAAATCCCGAAGCCTAGGAACATCGCTACCATTGTCCAATCGCTGACCGGCTTTGCAATTTGGCTAGAAACCCAGGGGGAACTGCGGAGAGAGTTCTCTATTTTGCTTAACTCCTTTAGAATCAAATAAGGGGAGACTGAGGAGAGAGATCCTAAAAGCGAGCCACAATTCCACAGAAGCTGTTTACTTTCAATAGTTTGGCGGATAGAGAGGGATTCAGACACTTTAGGCATCAATAGAAGCTGTAAGTTACGGATTCGTCATTGCAAGGAGTGCCCGAAAGGTCAAATAACCCATGCGGCGCGGCCATAGTACTTCAGCAGACCTCCGAGCCGGTGGCGACACTCAACGGTGCGACCGCGCTGTTTGGGTTCATCGCCAGGCTCGGGGAAAAGCAATTGGTTGCCTTTCCCTTGATGGTTTCTCTCGCCGTGATAATGAGCGCTGAATTCGGCCAGAGCCCGCGACAGAGGGCGCTCGCCGAACAGAATCAACCTCGACAGGCACTCCTGCTTTACGGAGCGGACCCAACGTTCCGCAAAAGCGTTCAGATTTGGGCTTCTGGCCGGAAGCGGAATGGTTCTCACCGCGCCCGCCGCCAGCACCGACCGAAACGATGCGCAGAACTTCGTATCGCGATCATGCAGAACATAGCGGCAGGGATGAAGATAGCCCCAAGTCTCCTGAGTCGCGCTGCGGGCGATCTGCTCCATCCACTCTTGATCCGGATGTCTGGTGATACCCGCCACGCTGACGCGGCGGCTTTCCAGTTGAATGAAAAACCAAACGTAGTACGTCACCAAGCCCCGCCAACTCAGCACCTCCACGGTGAAGAAGTCTGCGCCGGCCATCACGTTCACGTGAGCGGCGATAAAATCCCTCCACGAAGTCGTCTGGCTTCGCTTCGGAGCCGGAGCAATGCCGTGGCGTCGCAGAATGTTTCCCACCGTCTGATCGGACAAGCAGTGACCCAGATTGGCCAGTGTAGCGAGAAGTTCTGAACGACTCATCGGCGGGTTGTAAGGGTGAGGAAAGTGACAGGCGTCGCACCTTGAAACTGAATCACGACGAGAAAATCACCCTCGGGTAGGTTTCGGACAACGATATTTGCCCCAACGACGCCCGGATGGAGGCGATGGCCAGCAGAAGTGCCCAGCCCTGCAGAACGTGTTCAAGATCTGCATGCGTGTCTGCATAAGAAGTCCATAATAGCCTAGCGTAATTTAGAGCCTGATAAGGATGGACATTTTGAATTGTGGGCGCGCCCTATCAGTTCACCGTTTGAACCAGCACGGCCGACGTACTACCGGTAATGTTGCTTGTGCCTGTGTAAACGGCAGTGATGTTATGTGTGCCCGCCGCGAGCGCTGATGTACTATAGGTCGCTTTTCCTCCGGCTAGGGTTACTGTCGCCAGTACGGTGGAACCGTCGAGAAAATTGACCGAACCCACGGGCGTCGTTGTGGTAGAAGTTACTACCACGCTGAATCGTACGGTTTGGCCCGCCTTTGAGGGATTCACCGACGAACTAACGACGGTGCTCGTCGACGCCTTGCTCACCTTTTCCGTTGTGGTTGTCGTGCTCGTAGCCGATAGGCCGTCGCCACTGTACACCGATGTGATGGTCAGGGGATCGGCCGGCAACTTGGCAATCGTCAGCGCCGCCGTTCCGCCGCTCAGCGCGACCGTTCCTAGTGTTGTGCTCCCAATCGAGAATTTCACAGTGCCGGTTGGGCCGCCGGGCGCGGCGGACGTCACATTCGCGGTGAACGTAACCGACTGCCCATAAGTGGAAGCACTCGGATTGGCCGTGGTTGTGATGGTTGAGCTGTAGAGTTCGATGGCTTGAGTTAAACTTCCCGAACTGGTCGCATACATGGTATTGCCGGCAAAAGTAGCGTTGATGGTGTGAGAGCCTACGACCAGCGCCGAACTGGTTAGCTGTGCCACACCGCCAGTTGTCGTACCGGTCCCAATCTGGGTGGAACCGTCGTAAAAAGTGACCGTCACGCCATTGGTGACCGTTCCGTCGGTCGAGGTGGTTGTCGATGTGAACGTGACAGGCTGCCCGACAAATGCCGGCGTCCCGGATGTGGTGAGCTTTGTAGTGGTGGCCGCCGGAAGCTGCTTCACGTACACCGTCAAGGTGCTACTCGTGGAGGTCAGGTTGTTTCCATCCCCCGAATACACCGCTGAGATCGCAAATTGTCCCGCCTTTGCAAATGTTGTTTTGTAAACTGCGCGGCCACCGCTGATTGCTACCTTCGCGAGCGTGGTCGCTCCATCCTGGAACGTGACCGTGCCTGTGACCGCGCCGCCGTATTCAGATGAAACCGCGGCCACCAGGTACACGGTTTGGTTTACGTATAAAGGGTGTGGTGTGGATGTCAAAGTCACGCTTGACGACGCTTTATTGACAAGCTGGTAGAACCCGGCCGAATTGCCCGCAGGCACGGTCCCGTTTCCACCATAAGCGGCACTCAGGGAGTGAACGCCTGCTGTCAATGCGTCTGTGGTAAGGGAGGCCGATCCACCCACAAGACTTTCGGCGCCCAGGTTTGCTGCTCCATCCTTGAAGGTGACGCTTCCCGTAGCCGATCCGAGAGTCGAGGTAACGGAAGAGGTCAGTGTGGTAGTTTGCCCAAAGGTAGAAGGGTCCAAGGACGACTGGATAGTTACAACGCTTCGGGGGGGCGCGGGGCCCTGACTATAAAGGATGGCTAGCTGGTCGTAATTCGACGGCTGAAGGATATCCGACAAGCCATCCCCGTTAAGGTCTGCGACGGCCACTTGGCCCACTGAGTTTTCCGCTCCGGCGTAAATTGTGGGTGACTGAAAGGTGCCGTCGCCGTTGCCCAAGGAAACTAGAACACCAGTGAGAGTCGAAGCGGCAATATCCGGATTACCGTCGCCGTTCAGATCCGCTACAGTAGCGCCTGTAAGGTTTCCATCCTGGACGACCATTATCTTCACCGGGCCGAACGTGTCGTTGTCTTGCCCGAGCAAGACCGAAACCTGTCCCCGCGTGCAGGATGCATCTGTGGTCGGATCGTCGCAGGAGGCCCCAACCACCAGATCCGGAAAACCGTCGCGGTTCACATCCGCGACGGCGATCCCGGCAGGACTAGAGCTAAAGCCGACCGCTGCATAGAGATCTCCAACGCCAAACGTACCGTTGCCCTGTCCGACCATCACTTCTGCCGCCAGGGCACCAGGGATGGGGTATGCGGTGTCAGGTACGACGAGCGCCAGGCTGGCATGACTGCTGCCGTTAAAGTAGAAGGGGGCCATTGCGTAGCCGCCGTAAGGCAGCGCCGTCGAAATCGGTGGTAGGAAGCTTCCCTCGCCGTTATTGATGAGGACAGTTACCGTCCCGCCGCTACTATCCAATGTGGCAAGATCCGGCTTGCCGTCCCCGTTGAAATCGGCAGTTGCCAAACTCCCAGTGACAAAACCACCCTGCAAAGAAAGTGGCTCCGAAAACGTGCCATGGCCCGTGTTCAGGAAAATGTCGACGACGCCGTCGCCGGAGCCCTCGGAGACCGCGACGTCGGGGCGTCCGTCGCCGTTGAAATCGGCTACGGCGATGGCCGTCGGGTTGTAAGTGGCGGAAGGGTCAGGGAAAGTCAAAGGAGCCTGATGCCCTCCGGCGCCATCCGAAAGCAGGAGAATGAAACCGCCGTTTTGGCAGGGGACGGCACACGTATAGGCCAGGTCTTGAAAACCATCGCCATTGAAGTCCGCCACCGCCACGTAAGGTTCACCCGAGGAAATCGGGAGGTATGACGCACTTCGCATGGTGCCGTCCCCGTTGCCGAGAAGCACGCTGATCGTGCTGTCTGGGCAGTAAACATAATATGTCGGAATTTGCGGGCAGCCGCTGACGCCCACCATATCGGCCTTCCCATCGCCATTGAAATCGCCCACGACCACGGCCATCGATGCCCACCCGCCAAGTGAAAACTCCGTGGCAGCGCCAAAATTCCCCTGGCCGTCATTCAGAAGGAGGGCGGCGAAGTTGGGATTTCCTGCCCAATCTCCAACAATCAGATCGGGATGCCCGTCGGCGTTGATGTCAGCGGCAACGACCGAGCTTGTCCCATTGCCCGCCGGGTAGCTGTAAGAAATAGGGGATTGAAACGTTCCATCTCCGTTACCAAAGAGCACCTGAACATAATCGCCGGCCAGTACAAGGTCGAGCTTGCCATCGGAGTTTAGGTCCGCCGCCGTTATGGCATACGCAAAGGTGTTTGGAGGCAGGGTCACAATGTTCTGCTTGAAAGTGCCATCGCCATTGCCTAAGAAGACCGCCAGATTCGCAGCGGGCGTCGCCGCAACGATATCCAGCTTGCCGTCCCCGTTGAAGTCGCGGACGACAGGGTAAACAAATCCCCCCAAGCTGGTGGTAATAACATTTGGGCCGGTAAAACCTCCGGTGCCTGTTCCGAAAAAGATCTCCAAAGCCGTCTGGCACGGTGACCCGTAGCAGTTGACTCCGACCGCGATATCGAGATTGCCGTCGCCGTTGAAATCGCCGGCCGCGATGGTACCGGCAGAGCCTACCGTGCCATTGAGGGCAAAGGCTCCGCCGCCGGAAAAAGTGCCATCGCCTCGGCCAAGAAAAATCTCCAGGGTCCCGGACGAGCAGTTGCCGGTTTCATTACAGTCCGTCGCGGCTGCTACGTCAAGAATACCGTCCCGGTTGAAATCGCCCACAGTAATCGATTGCAGGTATCCATATGATCCTGCACTTAGAATGGCGGGCTGAAAGCTGCCGTCTCCCTTAGCTACTTTCCGGCGCAAAATTCCTGACGTAAGCTCCTTGTTTTCATGATGGCTCAGCCGAGCGGCGTGCTCGACCGAACAGAAGGCACGTTTTTCCGCGCTGCCCCACCCCGGGAGAACATCGCCGGGTAACCTTGCCGAGCGTCTACGGCAAGAACATATTTATTAAAAAATGTTTGAGGAAGTCTTGACACGGGCCGCGCCTAAATGTATCATCAGTACAGATGACACGCAAGCAAGCCGCCGCCAGCCGCGATAAACTTCTCGCCCGCCTCACCAACCTCGGCGATGTGCTCCGCGGCTCCCTGCTCGAACGCACCGTTCATCATTCCAGCGGCTGCCCCAAATGCGCCCGCGGCGGCGGCCATCCTCTCTGGGTGCTCAATGTGGGCTATCCCGGCGGCCGCACCCGGCAGTTGAGCCTCCGTTCCGATCAGGTTCCCCAAGTCCGCAAAGCCCTGGAGCGCTACCGCCAGGTGAAAGAGACCTTGGAGGCAATCAGCGAACTCAATCAACAGATGCTGCGTCTCGACCGCGATGAGTCCAAGGTCAAGCAGGTCCAACAGTGATCGTCGCTCGCCGCCTTCAGCAGAGTTTCGCCGACGCCTTCATCTCCGAGGCTGTCGCCGATCTTTGGGAACCCTGGATGCGTCATGCCGACCGAGCGCTGGAGGACGAAGCGTTACTGCTGATCATCCAACAGGAACTGGCCAAGCGGATTAAGAAAAGCAAGACGCGCGGGCGGCCCGGAACCACGGCTGAGGTTGTCCTGCGGATGATGTTGCTAAAGCATTTTCGCGAGTGGAGCTTCGAAGATCTGACGCGCGAAGTACGCGCCAATCTGGTTTATCGCGAGTTCACCCGAATCGGCGGCGGCAAAGTGCCGGACGACAAAACCATGGGCCGACTGGCGCGTCAACTGGGCCCCGAAGCCGTCGAACAGCTTCACCGGCGGGTCGTCGAAATCGCAGTCGAGAAGAAGCTTGCGACCGGCCGGAAACTACGCGTCGATACCACGGTTGTGGAGACGAACATCCACTATCCGACGGACAGCAGTCTGTTGGGCGACGGCGTGCGAGCGCTGACGCGTGTCATGAAGAAGGTTGGGGAGATATCCGGACAAGTGGGAACTGTGTTGCGGGACCGAACGCGATCCATCAAACTCAAAGTCCTGGCGATCGCCCGCGCCAGCCGGAATAAGACCGAAAGCGGCAAACAGAAAATGAAGCAGGCGTATGTTTCGCTGGTGGAGGCCACGGTCCGGGTTGTGGGGCAAGCCAAGAAGTTTTCCCAAGAGATCACCGGCGGCATCAAGCGTGGCAACCGCCAACTGCTCGGAAAGGCGAAGCGCCAGTTGGACGAAATGATTCCGCGCGTCCAACAGGTTCTTCGTCAGACCCGTGAGAGAGTGTTGCAGGGCAACACGCGGGCGGGCGGCAAGCTGGTCAGCGTGTTCGAACCGGAGACGGAAGTCATCCGCAAAGGCAAGACCAACAAGCCCACCGAATTTGGGAAGTTAGTCAAGATTCAGGAAGCCGAAAACCAACTGATCACCAGTTATGAGGTTTTGGAAAAGCGCCCCGCCGACTCGACTCTGTTGATTCCATCGGTCGAGCGGCACATCGAACTCTTCGGTCGCGCTCCGGACGCGGCCGCAGCCGATCCGGGATTCTTCTCCGCCGCCAATGAAGCCGCGGCAGAACAACTAGGCGTGAAACGAGTCTCGATCCCCTGCAACGGAACTCCCGGCAAACAGCGCAAGGAAAAGCAGAAGAAGCGGTGGTTTAAGAAACTGCAAAAATGGCGGACCGGCTGCGAGGGCCGCATCAGCGTCCTCAAACGCCGGCATGGCCTGCGGCGGTCCCGCTATAAAGGACTTGGCGGCATGAAGCGATGGGTCGGACTAGGAGTGATTGCAGATAACTTGATCCACATCGGCGATCACATGGCCGCCAAACACAAAGCTTAGCGTGACTCCGGCTCCACCTCAGCCCCTCTCCCAAATACCTCATCCACGCCCGCTTTGCCCTTCTCATTTCCCCTTCCACGCAAGCATCAAAACTGCCACCGAACGGCCAGCAGGCTACAAATGCCATTTACGTGACTCCTGGGCCGCTGTCGCGCGCTTTTCGAATTTTGCGCCGGGAAGTAGCTAGGTAGACTGCAATTCCGTAGCCGCTCGTAGAGGGGCAGGTCGGAAGGGACGTCCCCGCGCAACTCGCTCCGACTATGAGGTCGAGCTTCCCATCGCCATTGAAGTCGCCAACATGAGGATCGAACGCACCGATGCCCCCAAACAGGTAGCCCGTGTTGCTTGGAATCAGGGGAGGGCCCGCCGAGTAGTTAATAGCCGCCGAGAAGGTCCCCGGCGCTTGAGCAGCGCAGGGGCGGGCAGCGCAAACAGACATCAGGACCAGCGCGACGGCTAACGGGAAACGATTCGACATATGCTCTCCTTGCCTCACTAGCAGGATGATGAAAAAGATATTCGCGTAGAGCTGTGACCAACGAAGACAAAACAACGTCATTATGTTTTAGCCCTATGCGCGGAAAAGATACCCAGCAGAGTGCGATGTTCAGTTACTTGTCGCCGGAGCAGCGCGTTCCCGCGGATCATCCCTTGCGTCCGCTCCGAGTCATGGTGGATGTGGTGTTGAAAGGACTGTCCCGATCGTTTGGGCGAATGTATATCGATTGGGGCCGTCCGTCGATCGCGCCGGAAAAGCTGGTGCGCGCGCTGCTGCTGCAAGTGTTGTACACGATTCGCAGCGAGCGGATGCTGATGGAGCAACTGGAATACAACCTGCTGTTCCGCTGGTTCGTGGGATTGAACGTGGACGAGCCAGTGTGGGTCCCGACGGTGTTCAGCAAGAATCGCGACCGGTTGCTGAATGGGGATCTCGCCGAGAAGTTCTTCGCGCTGGTATTGCAACAGGCCCGGACCAACGATCTTGTTGTCGAAGGAACATTTCAGCGTGGACGGAACGTTGATCGAGGCCTGGGCGAGTCAGAAGAGTTTTCAACGCAAAGATCAAGGCCCCACGCCGCCCCCGGAGGACCCGGGCAATCCGACCATCGATTTTCATGGGGAAGAGCGCCGCAACGACACGCATGCATCGACCACCGACCCGGAAGCAAGGCTGGCGCGAAAAAGCGGAGGCCACGAGTCGAAGTTGTCCTACTGCGGCAACTTGCTGATCGAGAATCGCAACGGACTGGTAGTGGACACCGAACTGGTGCTGTGCAGCGGTACGGCCGAACGCGATGCCGCACTCGATATGGCGGGGCGGATCGAGGGCGATCAACGCGTGACGGTGGGCGCCGACAAAGGCTATGACACACGCGGGTTCGTGGAAGAAATGCGCGCGCGGAACGTGACGCCGCAAGTTTCGCAGAATATCAATCGATCGGGCGGCAGTGCGATCGATGGGCGCACCACCCGGCATGCTGGATATTCGGTGAGCCAGCGGAAACGGAAACGGATCGAAGAAGTATTCGGGTGGTTAAAGACGGTGGGGATGCTGCGCAAGACGCGCCATCGCGGAGTTTTCAAAGTGGGCTGGGTGTTCACCTTCGCGGCCGCCGCCTACAATTTGGTGCGGATGCGGAAGCTCGCGGTAGTTCCCTCCGCATAACTTCGGGGAGAAGTGTGTCCAGACGACGAAACATCGCCGATTCGGGCACATAATCCCGCGTAATTACTCATCATAAGGTCGTTGTTGAGAGGCAAGAAGCTTCGCTCAGTAACTATTGTTGCGGTAGGGACGACGGTTTCCCATCGCCCCCCGCGCAGATCCGTACGTGCGGCATTACCGCATACGGCTCCTACCGCGGATATCTGGCGTCGAAGCGCACATTCGGATGCGGATGCAGGATCTTCGCACTCGGAATCCATCGATCAACCAACGGCCAGAACCGGTCCCACGTCATCCGGTCGCGCTGACTCCGCCGCCGAAGCGCACGGTACCAGTGCCAGATCACCTGAGACCGAAAGCTGTTCAGACTATCCATATTGCCGGGTACCGCGTGGTAGTTGAAGTAGCCTTGTACGACCGACCTCAACCACTTCCCGACTTCGGCCGTGGGCTGATGCCAACGCCGCCGAAGCTCCTCCTTCAGCTCACCGAGCTTGCCAGAGAGTCGCTTACGAATCGTCTTCCGCTTGACGATGAACCGGCCGGTCTTCCGGGTCGTTCCACACATGTGCGTGAAACCCAGAAAGTCGAACACCTCCGGCTTGTCCTCGCCTCGCTGCTTCCGGTTTTCGGCTGCCTCGCGCCCAAACTCAATCAGGCGCGTCTTGTCCGGGTGTAACTCCAACCCGAACTTCTGCAAGCGCTCCTTCCACTCGGAAAGAAATCGCTCTGCGTCGGTACGATTTTCGAATCCCGCGACGATATCATCGGCGTATCGGACGACGACCATGTCGCCCGTGACCAGATGTTTTCGCCAGTGTTGGACCCACAGATCGAAGACATAATACAGGTAGACGTTCGCCAAAAGCGGCGAGATCACGGCCCCTTGCGGAGTCCCTACTTCCGTCTTCGACCACTTCCCTTCCTCGGACACCCCCGCCCTCAACCATTTCTGAATCAGACGAAGTATCCTTCGGTCGGCGATGCGGTGCTCGATGAACTTGACCAACCATTCGTGCGACAAATGATCGAAAAAGCCATGAATGTCGGCATCGAGAATCCAGTTCACTTTCTTCCGCATGATCCCCACCCACAGCGCGTCCAGCGCTTGATGCTGGCTGCGCCCAGGCCGGAAACCATAGGAGAACCCCAGAAAATCCTCTTCGTAAATCTGGTTGAGGACCGTCACCACGGCCTGCTGAACGATTTTGTCCTCCAGAGCAGCGATGCCCAGAGGTCTTAGCCGTCCATCGGCTTTCGGAATGTAGGCTCTCTTGGAAGGCTGCGCTCGATACGTCCCTCGATGGATTCGGCTATGCAAATCTGCCAGCTTCTCATCCAGGCCCGTCTCGTACTCTTTCCACGTCACGCCGTCGATTCCAGGCGCGGCATCCCGCTTCAGGGCGAGATAGCTGTTCCGTAGCAAACCGACATTGACGTGGTGGAGCAGCGCAGTGAACCGCATCTGCTTGTCTTTCCGTGCTGCCTCACGCACACCGTGCAGGTCGCTCAACTCGCTAATCCGGCTCTGAGTCCGGGGCGCGGTCGCCTGCCCAATGTTCTCCTTGGTCGGTTGCCTTCCCTCCATACCCTCCGTCGGCGGTTCTCCGCCGTTGTTCGGGCACTTCGTAGGTACTACACAACCGTCCGACTCCCCACCAACGTGCATGTTGGACTCCCGGCTCATGGCCTTCTCCAACCGGCCCG
>Ga0302325_10034492_pt1 | contig 10350 bp, 9 predicted proteins | sample Palsa_T0_2_FD_201948 | JGI IMG/M metagenome (GOLD analysis project Ga0302325, IMG submission 201948) | Peat permafrost microbial communities from Stordalen Mire near Abisko, Sweden - Palsa_T0_2 | ecosystem: Environmental > Terrestrial > Soil > Palsa > Peat permafrost | place: Sweden: Abisko...
CAAGGAACAAACCACCGACGCGCCCGATCACCAGGCGGCGTCGTTTGAGTTTGAAAATTTCACCTGCACCTGGGAACACCGCCATTTCGCCGGCAACGGGGCGGAGAAACACCAGATCGGCGCCTATTTTTACGGTGTCAAGGGAACGCTGCACATCGGCTGGCGCGACGGCTGGACGTTTTATCCTGTCGATGGCGCAAGCAAACAGATTCACGGAGAGGCCCAGCTTCAGGAGCCGGATGGCCACAACCTCAAACTGCTCTGGGCGGACTTTCTTGAGGCCATTGCCCAAAACCGTCCGCCGGTCGCGGGCATCGAGGTCGCGCATCGTTCCTCCATCCTGCCGCTGCTGGCGATGGTGTCATGGAAAGTGGGCCGGAGCATCCAGTGGGACGGCGCGAAGGAACAAATCCTGGCGGACCCGCAAGCGAGCCAATTGTTGAGCCGTCCCTACCGTGCGCCCTGGCAATATCCGCAGGCCTAACAGAACGTCTAAAGGGTCAAAACAAAATGAACAAAGAATTTCTCTTGTTCCCTCTTCTCCTCGCTTCGCTGCTTTCATCCAATTTACACGCTGAGCCGCCCTTGGCGGACTACATTCGACCGTTCGTCGGGACGCAAGGGCAGGGCAACACTTATCCGGGCGCGGTCGCGCCTTTCGGCATGGTCTCACTCAGCCCGGACACGGCGGACAACCTATGGGACAACGCCGCCGGTTACAAATATTCCGACACGTCGATCATGGGGTTCAGCATGACGCACCTGTCGGGCACGGGCATCCCAGACTTGGGCGATTTCCTTTTCATCCCGCAGATCGGCCAGCCGAAATTGGTCCCCGGCCCCACGAACAATCCCGATGCCGGCTATCGCGCGCGCTACTCGCACGACCAGGAATCGGCCTCCGCCGGTTATTACAAAGTCACCCTGCTCAATAACAACGTGACCGTGGAACTGACCGCCGCCGAGCGGGCCGGCCTTATGCGCATGACCTTTCCCGCAAGTGACCACGCGAGTATTCTGACCGATCTGAGTCATTTCCTGAATGGCAGCGTGGATGCGCCAGGCCGTTTTAAGCTAATATGGTCCCATGTGCGCGTGGAGGACAATGCCACCGTCACCGGCTTTCACCTTGTCGGCGGCTGGGCCAAGGAACGTTTTCTTTATTTCGCGGCCCGCTATTCCCGGCCCTTCGATGGCCATCGCCTTTACAGCAATGGCGAAGAGGTCAAGTACAATACGTACCGTTTCCGCAGCCGCAATGAGGCCGCCGGAACCAATCTCCAATTTGTGGCCGAATACAAGACCAACCCCGGCGAAGTCATCCAAGTCAAAGTCGCCGTTTCCGCCGTCAGCGCCGCCAACGCCTTGCACAACCTCGACAAAGAAATCCCGGATTGGGACTTCGAGCGGGTGCGGAACGAGACACGCCAGAAATGGAGCGCCGAACTGGCCCGGCTGCAAATCGAAGGCACGCAGGACCAAAAGGAAACTTTTTACACCGCCATGTACCACTGCTTCCTGGCCCCCAGCCTTTACGAAGATGCGAATGGCGAATATCGCGGCCTGGATTCCAACATTCATCAGGCGCTCGGCTTCCAGAATTACACGGTCTTTTCCTTGTGGGACACGTATCGCGCAACTCATCCCCTTTTCGCGCTCATTCAGGCGCCGCGGGATGCCGACATGATTCAATCGTTGCTGGCGCATTACGATCAAAGTGTGGACCACCTTCTGCCGGTCTGGTCGCTGGAAGGCAATGAAACCTGGTGCATGATTGGCTACCACGCGGTGCCTGTGATCGTGGACGGTTTTCTCAAGGGCGTCAAAGGCTTCGACAAAGAACGCGCTTACGAAGCCATCAAAACCACCGCCATGAATCCGAATTACGACAGCGTCGCCGCCTACAGCCAGCTTGGCTGGGTGCCGTGCGATCAGGAAAACGAATCGGTTTCCAAAACCCTGGAATATGCGTTCGACGATTACTGCGTCGCGCAAATGGCCAAATCGCTGGGCAAGAAGGATGATTACCAATACTTCCTGCACCGCGCCTCCAATTTCACCAATCTCTACGACTCGTCGATCGGTTTGATGCGCCCTAAGGATTCCCATGGCCAATGGCGGACGCCATTCAATCCCCATTTTTACGATGACGATTCGCGCACGAACGATTTCACCGAAGGCACCAGTTGGCAGTATTCGTGGTATGCGCCGCAGGACGTGGCGCGATTGATGGAACTTTCGGGCGGCAAGGAACCCTTCGCCGGCAAATTGGACCAACTTTTCACCTTTCACCAGGCCGACACGAACAAAGGAATGAACGAGGTGCAAGGGCGTATCGGTGAATACTGGCACGGCAACGAACCAAGCCACCACATTATTTATCTTTACTGTTACGCCGGCCAGCCTTGGAAAGCCGCCGAACGATTGCACGAGGTGGTTCGCACGCAGTACGGCAACAAGCCCGATTCCCTCAGCGGCAACGACGATTGCGGCCAGATGTCGGCCTGGTATATTTTCACCGTCCTGGGATTCTACCCCGTTTGTCCGGGCAGTGATTATTATGTGATCGGCAGTCCCGGTCTGCCCAAAGCCGTCATGCGGCTGTCCAACGGAAAGAAATTCACCATGACCGCCGCCAACTTATCCGGGAAAAACATCTACATCCAATCCGTCACACTGAACGGCCACGACTGGAATTCCCCCTTCCTGCCCGCGCGGATGGTCCGGGAAGGCGGATCCATCGCTTTTCAAATGGGACCCGAACCCAACAAGGCCTGGGGCGCAAACTCACGGATTCCCGAATAATTCGCCCGAAGGCCACAAGTCTTCTTGCCTCGGGGGGACGCTCCTTGCGGAGCTTCCCCCCCCAACTGCGCATGTTCACTCCGTGAACCCATGTACGACGTCAAAAATGGGAAAGACAAATTGCATGCCACAAGGACAAGTCACCAATGAATTCAAAACCTGCACGCGCCGAGCCAAATCCGCATAGTGATAAGGGCCGACGCTTGTATTAAATGGATCGGGCACCGTCGTGCCCGTGAGAAAGCCCGAGAGCGCGGAAGGAGAGGCATAAGCGCGCGGGGCGACGTGTAGGAAGGCGGTCCCGGTTTCACTCGTGTGGCATCCATTGCATGTATTGAGCGAAAAGACGTGCCGCGTGCAAAGCACATCGGAAGGCGTCGTCAAGCCGCTGAAGGACCAGAACACGCCGCCTTCTTCCGGCGCCCATCCGCCGAGAAAGTTTCCGATATAACTGCATGGGGAACTGGCCACTTCAAAGGCGGGGATCGCAAGCGTGGGAAACGTTGTGTTGGGCGCGCAAAAGCCGGCGCTCGCATTGCCCGAAATGAAATCTTCCACGGCGCAGGTGTTGTTCAAGCTGAACGCCGGCGTCGCGGCGACGGTTGACTCCGTTAGAAAGCCTTGCATGCCACCAGCAGTGCCATCGGATATATTAAACTGGCGCAACTCCCATTGAGCGCCCGACTGAGTTCCAATGAAATCATTGGCGCGGACTTGGGCTATGGCGCTCTGATTCGGGAATTGCGACGGATTGGCGCCCGCCAAGGCGAATTGATCTGTGATTTTTTGCAGGGCGGTATTGAAATTTGCATTAGGCAACGGACCAAGCGTATTCAAATTCGCCCATTGGCTGGCCCAATTTTGAAGCTGTTCGCAAGTGGTGACGTTGGGCACGGCGTATTCGAGAATGACAGTGAACCCATTTCCAAGTTGAGCGCCGGTGGAACTGGTAACCTCAAAGACGAAGCGGGCCTCTCCTGCAAACTCTTGCGGGACGGGGGAACTCGGAGGTGTCACACCATAGGTCGTGCTGGAGTGCAGATCTACGCGATTGACGATCGCCAACAGTCGGAAAGGCGCAATGGTCACGTCAACTGCTCCGGGGGGAAAACCTCCCTCCGCCGCCGTGGCCGCCTGCCAGGGCGCTATCACTTCAGTTTGCACATTGGGCACGGGTGGGACGGGGTCACCATTGGGGCTGGGGGTAATCGCATAATTGTTCAGCCAAAAGAGGACAAAATCCGACACGCTAGGCACCGGGTTTCCCGGCGCGCCGACGTTGGCCATGGCGGTGATCAATGTGCCGAAGGTCCAGGCGCCTCTTTTGTTGCCGATGTTGGGCATGGCAGGATCCCAAGTCCTGTTTGGATCATTCACCACTGAAGTATCAATGATCGTACATGTCAGCAAGGGGTTATAGGCCGTGGTCGATCCGGCGCAGGCGGTGGAACCAATCGTAGGGCCGAAGGGGAAAAAAGTAATGACCTGGCCTGACAGAAAATTTGACATGGGGAAGGTCTGCAAAACATTCGTGCCTACTATCGCGCGATCGCTGAATTCGGTGGTGATTTGCGCGCTGGCCGGGAGGTTGGCGATCTCCGCGTTCAAGGCGGTAAGCTGGGACGTATTGATTTGGACCACGGCTGACCAATTGCTGCCGCCGGCGATGGGCGACAATTGTGTGAGGGTGTTATTAATCAGGAGTGTGATGGGATTGGTGCTGGTCATCGATCCTGGCACCGGAGTCAAGGTGACGAGTGTGTTGCCACCGTTGGTGGGATTCGAGAGCAGTTGCATGGTGGCTTGTGCCACTTGCAGAGGCGCCGTCAAAGTGCTTGGCAGCAATGCGACGGCCTCGCCGGCCACGCCATTGGATCCCACCACCCGGAAGAATCGGGCCGGGCCGGTGGGCGGGGTGATGGTGCTGCTGGTGATGGAAATCGCGTTTGTCACCGTCGTCCACGGGCCATTGAGGCTGTTGGCCATCTGCAGCGTACCTGCAGTGTTCCATTGCACGTCCACATTGGTTATGCCGGAACTTGAAATCTGCAAAGTAGCCTGTTGCGCCTCAAGACGCGCGGCGCTGCCCAGGCAAAGCAACGCGCCAAGGATCACCCGTTGCATAAAGGTCAACCTGCGGCAGATTCCATGTTGCAAACAGACTTTGCCGGAATTTATGGTGTTTAATTTCATAGTTGTGTCTCCATAGACCCTGCCAAGCACGCACACATAAGTCTTGGCCTGCACCGCCCGGGCCAAAGCGCGGAACAGGCCCCCGCCAAGGCGGGCGTTGGAGCAGTGTTTCAGGGTGGCAGGGCGGAGCAACTGATCAGGATGCATTCTCATAGTTGTTTTCTCTTTCTTTTAAATTTAGGCAATTTGTTGACATTCGCAGGAGGAGCCTTCAACAAGGCTTCATCCCACTGGGGATACGTTTCGCCTGGTTCATTTTGCAGAGAATTTTTAGTGCGTCAGAAAGATTGGCGGTCTTTTGCAACAGGACAGCAAACCTGCGCTATGATCTATTTCTGTCATGCTGGAAGGACTTTATCATCAATCTCAACCCGTGTTCAAAAATAATTTGAATTCCCATCAATATATGTTAGTCCCCATGCAATCATGCGCCCATCGATGGAAGACGCGCGGACGGATCTCGGCTTGCGCTAATGCAGGTGAATCAAGCTATCAACAAACGAGGCTGCTATTCCGTATTTGCGGCTTCAGAGCGTCCGCTTGAACAGGAGCGTGGCGGCGCTGATGGAGATAAGCGTGAAAAGCGCCAGATACGCCAGGTCTCCGCCAATGGCCGGCAGGCCGGTGTTCTTCAATATCAATTGTTTGAAGCCATGCACCGCGTACGTGAACGGGTCCACCGCCGTGATGACCTTCATCCAAGTGGGAAAGGCCTGGACCGGATAAACCGCGCCGCTGGGGAAAAATAAAACCGTGTTCAACACCCCAAAAATCGCCCGCGGCACCAGCGGATCGCTCACGCGCACCATCAGCAGAAACATCAGGCTGATCAGCGCCAGCGAGGTCATCACCACCAGTATCATCATCCGCGCGAATCGCAACGGGTTCAGCGGATCCGGTATTCCCGCGATGATGGAACCCACCGTGATCAGCACAATGCCGGTGAGGATGGCTTTGACCGCACCGGCCAGATTGAAACCCAGGATAAGCTCCAATTTGCGAATGGGGGTGACCAGATAGCCTTCGTGCAGACCGCGCGCCTTGTCGTCAATATAAATAATGCCCCCGCCGATCATGGCGGAGACAAAAATGGCCAGCACAATCGTTCCCGGCAGCAAATATTGGATGTAAGGCACGTAAGGATAAACCTCGACCACCGAGAGCGTGGCGTTGGCGCTCAGGCGGGCGGGCAGTGGCGCCGCATTATAAGTTCCCAGCATTTGGTCGAGCGATCCTTCCAGGGCGGAGGCGGCGAATTGATCGGTGTTGTCTTCCACCAGCGCGATCTTTGGGTTGTTCCCCGCCAGCACCTTGCGCGAGAACTCCGGCGGGATGTTGAGCAGGCCGCTGATTTTGCCGTCTTTCAAATCGCGCAGCGCGACCGTCTGGTTGTTGTAATAAGTGGTGTTAAACGTCTGGGCGTTGGCTGCCACGGCCTGCGCCATCTCGCGCACTTTGATGGCCGGCATCCCCCGGTCCTGATCCAGTATGCCCACTTGCAAATGCTTGACCTTGCCGCCAAAGGCATAGCCCAGCACCACCAACTGTACCAGCGGCATGAGCATCGAGACGATGATCAGGGTCGGGCTGCGCCGGAAGCGGCGCAAGTCGCGTTCAATCATGGCCAGGATGCGGTTCATTCGTTCTTGCTCTTGTAAATGAACTCACTGCTGTAGGTGGGTGTCGTGGCGAGCGTGTCGCGCAATTGATGCCCGGTGTAATGCGCGAACACGTCATCCAACGTCGTGCTTTGCAGCGAGAGGGAGGTCACGGCGATGCCCGCCGAGCGCGCCGCTTCCAGCAAGGCTGCCATGGTGCGCGGGCCATTGTTGGAGGAGACGCGGAACACGCTATCCACCGCCTTCACCTCCTCCACGTCCGGCAACGCCTTGATCGCGGCATCCCATCCCGCCGGGACGCGCGAAAAACCGGCCTCCAGGACGTTCTTGCCCGGGATCGATGACTTGAGCTTGAGCGGCGAATCCAGGGCCACCATTTTGCCGTGGTCAATAATGGCGATGCGGTCGCACAATTTGTCGGCTTCGTCCATGTAATGGGTCGTGACCAGGATAGTCAGGTCGCGTTCTGTCTTTAATCTCGCCAGCATTTCCCACACGGCCACCCGCGAGACGGGGTCCAAGCCGGTGGTCGGTTCGTCCAGGAAAAAGAGCTTCGGCTCATGCACCAATCCGCGGGCGATCTCCAGCCGGCGCCTCATGCCGCCGGAAAACATCTTAACGGGTTTGTCCGCCCACTGCTCCAGGTCCACCGCCTTGAGCAAGGCCGCGATGGTGGCTTTCCGCTTCTCCCGCCCGATGCCGTAGAGCTTGGCGAAGATGCTCATGTTCTCCGTCGCGTTCAGGTCCAGGTCTGAGGTCATGGCCTGCGGAATGACGCCAATGCACTGGCGCACCTGGTTGGCTTGCGTGACGATGTCAAAGCCATTGATGCGCGCCGTCCCCTCGGTGGGGGGCACCAACGTGGTCATCATGCGGATGAGCGTGGATTTGCCCGCGCCGTTGGGCCCGAGCAGACCGAATATCTCGCCGCTCTGAACCTTGAAATTCAGATGGTCCACGGCGAGAAAATCGCCGAAGCGCTTGGCCAGGTTTTCCACTTCAACGGCATACATAGCTATTGGGCGCGCGGCTTCAGAGTGACGTAGGCCGTCATTCCCACCGCCAGCGCCTTATCGTCGTTGTTGCAGCGGAGCCGGACTTCAAAGGTCTTGATATCCCGCTTGGTGCGGCTTACGTCCCGTTGCGTCGCGTAATCCGCGTCGATGCCGCGAAAAAAGACCGTCCCCGTCCGTTGCGCGCCGGAGGGAAAGCGCACCGGCAGCGTGTCGCCGATCTTGATGCCATCGATATAAGTTTCCTCCACGTCCGCCCGCACCCACAACTGGCTGGGATCAATCAGCGTGACGATGCCCTGGCCTGGATTGACCACCTCGCCTTGCAAGGCGGCCCGGACATCGACGATGCCGTTGGTTGGGGCATGGATTTGGGTGTAATCCAACTGCACCTGCGCCCGATCGGCTCGGGCTGAGGCCGCCGCTTGCTGGTGCTGGCTGGCAATGAGCGCCGCGCGGCGGGCGGCGACTTGACCCATGGACGCTTTGGCCAGCCCCACAGCCGCTTCTGCCGCCACCGCTTGGTGGCGCAGCGAATCCACCTTGGCCTTGGCGGCATCACAAGCCGTCCGCGCCTGATCGAATTCCTTGGGCGAATCGACTTTCTGATTGCTCAATTCCTGCTCGCGTTTGAAATTCAGTTGCGCGTTTTCCAAGTCCGCCTCGGCCTGGGACACTTGATCCTTGGTGGCGGAAAGATTGGCCTCGCTCTGCCAGATGAGATTGGTGGTTTGCGCCTCCTGATATTTCAGGTCCGCCTCCGCCTCGGCGACTTGGGACGAAGACTGAAGGGCGGTTTTGTCGTAAAATTCCTGTTCCGCCTTCCGTTCCGCCGGCTGGATGACGGCGATCAACTGTCCGTTTGTGACGGAATCGCCTTGCCGCACCAAAAGCTGTTGCAGCCGGCCCTCAATTTCGGAGCTGACGATCACTTCATCCGTCGTGACGATGCCCGTCAGGACAATCTCCCGCCCGCGGGAGACGATGGCAAAATAGACGCCTGCCGCAATAGCGGCCACGATCAAAAGTATGAGAGGGATAGGGCGCTTCATGATTAGACAGACAACAGATTGGCGATTACCCCGGCGGGAGGCAACGTGCAGAGCAGTCTAGCCTCCGCCAGGGAACAGGAACATTGGCGGGACGCCGCCGGCACTTTCGGTTTGTGTCAATTACTTGTCCTTGCTGAATTTTGTATGCAGTTCGATGAAATCCTGGATGCGCTCCACGTGGTCCACGGAGGGCGCGCGCGAGCCGTCCTCCCATGAACGAATGGTCCCTGGACTCACCATGATTTCATCGGCGACTTTTTTTTGGCTCCATTTCTTGCGGCGGCGGAGCAACCGCAGTTCTTCTGTCAATTTTGGCGCAGTAGCCATGTTTTTTTGTGCCATGCGCGTTATAGTGAGTCAACTTCTATTCTTCATGTAATTCCAGCCACTTTGAATCCTTCTTCCTCAAGCAGGGCGCGGATGCGGGCAGGTTGATCGCCTTGCAGCTCAATGCTGCGCTGGCGAGTGGTGCCGCCGCAGCCGCAAGCGTGGCGCAGCTTGCGGGCCAACTCCTCAATCAGAGACATCGGAATGGAAGGAGCAAAATCGTGGACGACAATGACCGTTTTCCCGCCGCGATGCGCCTTTTCGCGCCGCAGCACCACGCGCCCCCGTCCCGGTTTGCGGGCCGCCGCCGGCCGGTCTGGCAACGAGGTCTCCTCGCCGGGCGGCAGTCCTTCGGTTCGCAGGCCGGCGAATGGGTTGTTCAACTGCGGCGGTTGGCCTTGGGACAAAGGTTTTCTTGTTCTTTCTGACATGAAGCTCTAACTAATGGACAATAATTCCACCTCGAAAATCAGGGTGGCATTGGGTGGAATTGCCCCCGGATAACCTGATGCGCCGTAGGCCAGCTCGGCCGGAATGGTCAGCCGCGCCTTGTCACCTACGCGCATGGTGGCGACGCCTTGATCCCAACCTTGAATGACCTGCCCCTGTCCCAGGACAAAGGCAAAAGGATCAGCGCGGTCCATTGAACTGTCGAATTTGGTGCCATCCGTCAACCAGCCGGTGTAGTGAACCGTGACGGTGTCGCCGCTTTTTGGCAAGGCGCCGGTGCCTGAAGTTATTTTTTCGATTTTCATATCATTCTGTGTGGCCCAGGCCGCGTCGTGCGGCCTTTTTGTCAGCGTGACGGGATTTGTCCGCCAGCATCCGCTCCTTGGCCGCCCGGCTCCTTTTGCGCTTCTGGCGGCGGATTTTCTCAACGCGGGCTTGCTTCGCCGCGACCTGGCCGGTTCGCAGTTTTTCAATTTTGTCCAGCAACAGCCGCCGGGCAATGAAGCGATTGAGTCCCTGTTGGCGCGTTTCCTGGCACTTCACCTGCAACCGGGTAGGGAGGTGGAGCAACATGACGCAAGTGGCCGTCTTATTGACATTTTGCCCGCCGTGCCCGCCCGACCTTACGAAAGTCTCTTCAATGTCAGCCTCGCGCACGCCCAAGGCGGCCATCCGCCGGGCGAGTTGCTGTTCCTTTTCTGGATTGATTGGAAATGCGTTCATCCCCGCAGTTTCGTCGGAGTCTAGCGGCTGGATGCGCCACGGCAATTCTTTTCTGGCGGGCGGTCACGGCGAACTGATGCGGTAATAACGGCCGGAACCGTTCGTCTGCAAGGGTTCGCTGAAATAGAACAAACCGTTGGTCAGGGTGAGGCTTTGCAGCGCAGTCCA
>Ga0302325_10034493_pt1 | contig 10350 bp, 10 predicted proteins | sample Palsa_T0_2_FD_201948 | JGI IMG/M metagenome (GOLD analysis project Ga0302325, IMG submission 201948) | Peat permafrost microbial communities from Stordalen Mire near Abisko, Sweden - Palsa_T0_2 | ecosystem: Environmental > Terrestrial > Soil > Palsa > Peat permafrost | place: Sweden: Abisko...
GTTGGAGTCGATGTTGGAGCGCACCGAGTCGTTGGGTATGACCGCACTCGTCGAGGTGCACACCGAGGAAGAAGCCGACCGGGCGTTGACGGCCGGGGCGCGGGTAATCGGGGTCAACGCTCGCGACCTGCGGACACTGCGAGTGGACCGGGATTGCTTCGCGCGCATCGCGCCGGGGCTGCCCTCCGACGTGATCCGGATTGCGGAATCAGGCGTGCGGGGCCGCGCCGACCTGCTGGCTTACGCCGGTGCGGGTGCCGACGCCGTGCTGGTTGGCGAGGGTCTGGTCACCAGCGGCAATCCGCGCGCAGCCGTCGCCGACCTGGTCACCGCGGGTAAGCATCCGTCTTGCCCCAAGCCGTCCCGCTAGGCGGGCGACGATGGAGAGCGTTGAACCCGATGAGCCGCTTGCACGTTGAGCGTTCGTGATGGCTGACGTCTTGCGCCCCGAGCTTCCGCGTTCCAGCGCCGCGATCGCCGAGCCCACCCACCACGACCCGGACTCTCGCGGTCATTTCGGTGTGTATGGCGGCCGGTTCGTGGCCGAGGCACTGATGGCTGTGATCGAGGAAGTCACTGCGGCCTACGACAAGGTGCGCACCGACCAGACATTCCTGGACGAGATCGACCGGTTGCAGGTGCACTACACAGGCAGACCGTCGCCACTGTACGAGGCCGCCCGGCTCACCGAGCACGCCGGCGGTGCCCGGATATTTCTCAAACGAGAAGACTTGAACCACACCGGTTCTCACAAGATCAATAACGTGTTGGGTCAGGCCTTGCTGGCCCGCCAAATGGGTAAGGCGCGAGTGATCGCCGAGACCGGTGCGGGCCAGCACGGAGTGGCTACCGCGACCGCTTGCGCGCTGTTGGGGCTGGAGTGCGTGATCTACATGGGTGCCGTCGACACCGCCCGGCAGGCACTGAATGTCGCGCGGATGCGACTGTTGGGCGCCGAGGTCGTGTCGGTCGAGTCAGGCTCCAAGACACTGAAGGACGCCATCAACGAGGCGTTCCGCGACTGGGTTGGCACCGCCGCCGGACCGCACCCCTTCCCGACGATGGTTCGTGACTTCCAGCGGATCATCGGGCTCGAGACGCGTGTGCAAATCCAGGATCAGGCCGGACGACTGCCCGATGCCGTCACCGCATGCGTGGGCGGGGGATCGAACGCGATCGGCATCTTCCACGCGTTCCTCGACGATCCCGGCGTCCGGTTGGTGGGCTTCGAGGCGGCCGGCGACGGCGTCGAGACCGGCCGCCATGCCGCCACGTTCACCGGTGGTTCGCCCGGGGCGTTCCAGGGATCGTTCTCGTTTCTGCTGCAGGACGACGACGGGCAGACCATCGAATCGCATTCGATCTCGGCCGGCCTGGACTACCCGGGCGTCGGCCCAGAGCATGCGTGGCTGAAGGACACCGGCCGTGCCGAATACCGGCCCATCACCGATATCGAGGCGATGGACGCGTTCCGGCTGTTGTGCCGCGCCGAAGGCATCATTCCCGCGATCGAATCGGCGCACGCGGTGGCCGGCGCGCTCAAACTGGGTGTCGAGATGGGCAGCGGGGCAATCATCGTGGTGAACCTGTCCGGCCGCGGCGACAAAGACGTCGAGACCGCGGCGAAGTGGTTCGACCTGCTGCCGGACGGTGACGATGCGGGCAGCGGAGCTGCCCGAGGTGGGGGTACCTCCCGCTTGCGGGGGAGAGCCGGACAATCAGGACCGGATAGCAGACAGTCATGACCGTCGAGCAGAGTGAAAAGAATGATTTGGCAGCGCTTTTCAGCGCATGTGAGCGGGAGGGCCGCGCGGCTCTGATCGGATATCTGCCGACCGGATACCCCGATGTTGCGACGTCGATCGACGCGATGAAGGCGCTGACCGAATCGGGGTGCGACCTCATCGAGGTTGGTGTGCCATATTCGGATCCGGGTATGGACGGCCCAACCATCGCAACCGCGGCCGAAGTCGCGTTGCGCGGGGGTGTGCGAGTTCGCGACACGTTGGCCGCCGTCGAGGCGATCAGCGCGGCCGGTGGCCACGCGGTCGTCATGACGTACTGGAATCCAGTACTGCGCTACGGAGTTGAAGCCTTCGCGCGTGACCTTGCCGCAGCAGGCGGACACGGCTTGATCACCCCGGATCTCATTCCCGACGAGGCCGACGAGTGGTTGGCCGCGTCCGATCAGCACCAGTTGGATCGCATCTTCCTGGTCGCGCCTTCCTCGACGCCGCAGCGCTTGGCGTCCACCGTCGAGGCCTCTCGTGGATTTGTCTACGCGGCGTCGATCATGGGTGTGACCGGCGCCCGTGACGCGGTGTCGAACGCTGCGCCGGAGTTGGTGGGCCGGGTCAAAGCGATTTCCGACATACCCGTCGGCGTCGGGTTGGGCGTGCGGTCGCGAGAACAGGCGGCTCAGATCGCGGGCTATGCCGACGGAGTCATCGTGGGTTCGGCGCTGGTCACCGCACTCACGGCTGGTCTGCCGACGATGCGCGCGCTGACAGAAGAACTCGCGGCCGGTGTGCGCCAAAGGGTTTCCGCGTTATGACGACGACCGTCATCGCTTACTTTCCGAGTCCGCCGCGTGGAGTTTGGCATCTGTGGTTACTGCCGATCCGGGCCTACGCGTTGTTCATCGTCGCCGGGATCGTCGCGGCGCTGCTGATCGGCGATCGACGCTGGGCGGCTCGCGGCGGCGAGCGCGGTGTCATTTACGACATCGCGCTGTGGGCAGTGCCGTTCGGGCTCATCGGCGGTCGGCTGTATCACCTGGCAACCGACTGGCGGACATATTTCGGTGAGGGTGGCGCCGGACCGTGGGCGGCGCTGCGCATTTGGGACGGCGGTCTGGGAATCTGGGGCGCCGTCGCCCTCGGTGGGGTGGGCGCGTGGATCGCCTGCCGGCGTCGCGGCATCCCGCTTCCGGCATTCGGCGACGCGATAGCGCCCGGAATCGTTCTCGCGCAGGCGGTCGGCCGCATTGGGAACTATTTCAACCAAGAGCTTTTCGGCCACGAGACCACGATGCCGTGGGGCTTGGAGATCTTCTACCGACGCGACCCGGCCGGATTCGTGGATGTGCACTCGCTTGATGGGACGTCGACCGGGCAGTTGGCCATGGTTGTCCAGCCGACATTTCTCTACGAGTTGCTATGGAACTTACTCGTATTCGCGCTGCTGATCTTCTTGGACCGGCGGTTCACGATAGGGCATGGTCGACTGTTCGCACTGTACGTGGCGGGTTACTGCGTCGGGCGGTTCTGCATCGAGCTGTTGCGTGACGATACCGCCACCCACATCGCCGGTATCCGGATCAACTCGTTCACTTCGACGTTCGTCTTCATCGGCGCGGTCGTGTATTTGATCTTGGCGCCCAAGGGCCGCGAGGATCCGGCGACGCTCAGTGGCTCGGCGGCTGAGCTCCTCGAACCGGACTCAGTCGAAGAGGACACGACCGACGCTGCGTCGGAGACCCCAGAGACACTGGAGATGCCCCCGGCTGTCGTCGCCGCGGAGAAGGCCGACACGCCGGCGGTCGACCAACCCGACGCCGACGCCGACGCTGAGGCCATCGCGGCAGAAGCCGACGCGGCTGAAGTCGACGCGCCCGAGGTCGAGGTGGCCGCTACCCCTGAGCCCGAGTCGGAGGACGCGGCCGAGTCGCCCGAGGGGGATGAAGCTGCGGAGGGAGAAGGCGCAGGCGACGATTCCGCCCCTGAAGCGACCGACTCGACCGCGACGCCGCCGGACCACGACGGATGACCACGCCGGCTCAGCACGGCGCCGTCCGACCGGCCGGTCGCTGGTATGGACGTCATCTGTACGCGTTGCTCGGATCGGGCGCACTCCTGGCGGGCGCGCTCGTCTACATCGGCCTGGTCGACCCGCACAACCCGGATTCGGTCTTTCCCGTTTGCCCGTTCCGGCTGCTGACCGGTTGGAACTGCCCGGGATGCGGCGCGCTGCGCATGATCCATGACGTTCTGCACGGTGATCTCGCCGCGGCAGTGAACGACAACGTATTGCTGCTCGTCGGCATCCCGGTACTGGTCGGATGGATTCTGCTGCGCAGCCGTCGGGGAAAGTCGCCGTTGACGATTCCAACGGTGGCGGCCTTCGCGACCACGGCGCTGGCGTGGACAGTGGTGCGCAACCTGCCGGGATTCCCGTTGGTTCCGACGCTGCTCACCCGGTAGCCGGCTGTCCGACCCGGCACCGACGCGAGATGATCAGCTTGCGCGACTATGCTTCTCTTCGTGACGAGGCGCGGCAAGATCGTCTGTACTCTCGGTCCGGCCACCAGCTCCGACGAGTCGGTCAGAGCTCTGGTCGACGCCGGAATGGACGTCGCCAGAATGAACTTCAGTCACGGCGACTACAGCGATCACAAAGCCGCCTATGACCGGGTTCGTGCCGCCTCTAATGTGACCGGGCGCGCGGTCGGGTTGCTCGCTGACCTGCAGGGCCCGAAGCTGAGGCTCGGGCGTTTCGCTGACGGACCGACCTACTGGGCCGACGGCGAAACCGTCCGTATCACCGTCGCCGATTGTTTGGGCAACCACGACCGGGTGTCGACCACCTACAAGCAGTTGGCCCAAGACGCCATGCCCGGTAACCGCGTCCTGGTCGACGACGGCAACATCTGCTTGCAAGTCGAGAAGATCGACGGCGACGACGTCGTATGCACGGTTCTCGAGGGCGGCCCGGTCAGCAACAACAAAGGCATGTCGCTGCCCGGGATGAACGTGTCGGCTCCCGCTCTGTCCGAGAAGGACATCGAGGATCTGGAGTTCGCACTGCAGCTCGGCGTCGACATGGTGGCGCTCTCCTTCGTGCGCTCACCGTCCGACGTCGAACTGGTGCACGAGGTTATGGACCGGGTCGGCCGACGGGTACCGGTCATCGCCAAACTCGAGAAGCCGGAAGCCATCGACAATCTCGAAGCCGTGGTGTTGGCCTTCGATGCGGTGATGGTCGCCCGCGGCGATCTGGGTGTCGAGCTGCCGCTGGAAGAGGTGCCGCTGGTCCAGAAGAGAGCCATCCAAATCGCTAGGGAGAACGCGAAACCCGTGATCGTGGCGACGCAGATGCTCGAATCGATGATCGAGCACTCGCGGCCGACCAGGGCGGAGGCCTCCGACGTCGCCAACGCCGTGCTCGACGGGGCCGACGCGGTGATGTTGTCCGGGGAAACCTCGGTCGGGAAATATCCGCTGGCCGCCGTCCAGACGATGGCCCGGATCATCTGCGCCGTGGAAGATAATTCGACGGCCGCGCCGCCCTTGACGCACCTGCCTCGCACCAAACGAGGAGTGATCTCCTATGCCGCCCGTGATATCGGCGAGCGGCTGGATGCCAAGGCGCTGGTCGCGTTCACCCAATCCGGCGACACGGTTCGGCGGCTGGCGCGACTGCACACGCCGCTGCCGCTGCTGGCGTTCACTCCGCTGCCCGAAGTACGCAGCCAACTGGCCATGACCTGGGGCACCGAGACGTTCATCGTCCCGGTCTTTGAAACGACCGATGGCATGATCCGCCAAGCCGACCAGTCGTTGATGAACCTCGGCCGCTACAAGCGGGGTGACCTGGTGGTCATCGTCGCGGGTGCTCCTCCCGGTACCGTCGGGTCGACCAACATGATTCATGTGCACCGAATCGGCGAGGAAGACCTCTAACCCAGGCAACTAAGCCGCCCGTTAACGATGCGCTCCGCGAAGCCGAGGGCTGAGAAGCCGGGCAACTAGGCTGGGCCGGTGTCTGACTTCGACGAGCTGATGGCGGTGCTCGACCTGCATCCCACCGGCGACGACGTCTTCGTCGGATCACACCCCAGTAAGAACCCGCCTCGCACATTCGGCGGCCTGCTGATGGCGCAGTCGTTTGTAGCGGGCAGTCGCACACTGACCCGCGATCTGCCGCCCAACGCGCTTTCCGCGCACTTCATCAATGGCGGCGACATCTCCAAGGACATCGAATTCCAGGTGGTGCGGTTACGCGACGAGCGTCGCTTCGCGAACCGCCGCGTCGACGTGACGCAGGACGGCACCTTGCTGGCGACGGTGATGCTGTCTTACCTGGCCGGCGGACGCGGCCTCGAGCACAATGTGGAGCCGCCCGATGTCGCCGATCCGGAGACGTTGCCGTCGATCAAGGAACTGCTGCTCGGCTACGAGGAAAAGGTCCCGTTGTTCGTCAATGCATTGCAACCGATCGAATGGCGTTACACCAACGACCCCTCCTGGGTGATGCGGGAAAAAGGCGGCCAGTTGGATCACAACCGCGTCTGGGTCAAGGCCGACGGAGTGCTGCCCGCCGATCCGATGCTGCACACCGCCATGATGCTCTATTGCTCGGACACCACGGTGCTGGACTCGATCATCACGACGCATGGACTTTCGTGGGGATTCGACCGCATCTTCGCCGCGACCGTTAATCACTCGGTCTGGTTTCACCGCCAAGTCGATTTCGACGACTGGGTGTTGTATTCCACATCCTCGCCGGTGGCCGCCGACTCCCGCGGGCTTGGGACCGGCTATTTCTTCGACCGCACCAGGCGGCCGGTTGCGACTGTGGTGCAAGAAGGCTTGGTGAAGTATTTTCCCACCGCGACAACACCGGTCCCGTTGACCTAGGGCACCGGGTTCGGCGTCAACGTGACGCTCAACCGGCCTTCGATACTTTGCCGAAACTGATCGGCGCACTGCTGCTGCAGGACGCGGTCGGAGCCGGCTTTCTGCATGCAGTCGATGTAGTCGCCGCCGCCAACGTCTTTCCAGACCGCCGTCCAGATCGCGATGAACGCCAACCCGACGATGATCGCCAGCGCGCCCAGCACGATGCCCGCGATCGCGATTCCGCCGTTGTTAGCGGCGCCGCGCTTCACCCGTCCCCGTCCGAGGAAACCGAGAACCACCGCGACAGCCCCCAGAACGATGGGGGCGAACACCGTCGCGACGCTGACGAGCGCAACAACCGCTAGCACCAGCGAAGCGATGCCGAGCCCATTTTTGGGCGCCATCGGCGCTGGCGGGTAACCGTAGTAGGGCTGTGGCGGCGGATAGCCCGCCGGATATGGACTGGGCTGATACTGATATTGATGCGGGTCGGGGTAGGTATACGTGGGCCCAGTTTGCGGTGATCCCGCGGGGTTTTCGTGTCTGTCCGGCGTATCCGGAGATCCGGTCATGGCTCGCTTCTAATCGGAGGGCGTGGATGACTGTGAGTCACGATACCCGCCGGCACAGACGCGGACCTCGGCCCCGAAAGACGATGGCAGCCGAGTATGCGCACTCAACGAAAACACCGACACCACAGCCCTGTTCGTTGTAGCGAAACGGTATGGCCTGCCGGTCAGGCCGCGCTGTGCGGTTCACCCGCAACAACCGTGCCGACTCGATTGGAGGCATTGCGGATACCGAACGACGACACGATCTCGAAAACCCCTATGACGATCAGCCAGATGCCGACGATGAGCGTCAGGATCTCAAGGCTCTCGATTGGCGATCCGAGCATCACAAGGCCGGCCAAAAGGCTAATCGCGCCGAGGAAAACGTGCCAGATGCGACCGGGGAGATGAGGATCGCTGATGGCCGAGATCGAAATTGCCACACCACGAAAGATGAAGCCGACACCAATCCAGATGGCTAGCAGCAAGATCGAGTCGTAGAGGCTGCGGAAGCACAGCACCGCCAAAACCAGTGAGGCGGCACCACTGACGAATAGCAGCACCCGCCCGCCCGCGGAAACGTGCAGGCTGAACGCGAAAAAGACTTGCGAGACGCCGGTGATCAGCAGATAAGCGCCGAAGACAATCGCGGCGGCCAGGATGCTGATTTTCGGCCATGCCTGTATCAGGACGCCCAGGGCGAGTGCCAGGAGTCCGGATACCAGGGTCGACTTCCACAGATGCGGCAACAACTTTGGAACAGCAGTGGTTTCCATTCCCGGATGCTCCCACAAACGGCTACTGCAGTGGGACGTTTACGGGACGTGTCAGACGCCGGCTGCCTGTGCTGCCTCGGCAGGCACGCCACCGGCACCGGTGCCCGGATTACGTCCGACGAGATACCAAGTGCGCATGAGGCCTTTGCCCTTGACTTCCACGACTCCGCGCTCTTGCAGTACAAAGTCGTTTTTCAGCCGTCGGTAGACGTCCTCGGGCACTTGGATCCGCCCAACCGAATCGGTCGATTCCATCCGGGATGCGACATTGACCGCGTCGCCCCACACGTCATAGAAGAATCGCCGCGAGCCCACCACCCCCGCGACGACGGGACCGCTGGCCAGCCCGATTCGTAGTGGCACGGAATTGCCCCGCGAATCCTTCAGTCCGCTCGCGGCATCGGCCATGTCGAGGGCGAGGGCTGCCAGCGCCTCCACATGATCGGGCCGTGGCTCAGGGACGCCGCTGACCACCATGTAGGAGTCGCCGCTGACCTTGATTTTCTCCAGCCCATGTTTGTCCACCAGCGCGTCGAAGTCGCTGTACAGCCGGTCCAGGAAACGGATCAGCCGGTCCGGCGCCATATCACTGGCGCGCTCGGTAAAGCCGGCGATGTCGGCGAACAGCACAGATGCGTCGTCATATTTGTCGGCAATGACGTTGTGCGCCGGGTCTTTTAGCCGTTCGGCCACGCTGGCAGGCAAGATGTTGGCCAGCAACGCCTCGGATCGTTCGTACTCCACTTCCATGGCCGCTTCGGCACGAACGATTTCGCGGACTGCGTACCACACGGTCGTCACCACCATCACGCACGCCGAGATCGTGGTGATGACGAAGCTCAGCGACAAAGACCACGTCGGTTGGGCCCCTGTGTCGCGGGGGACGAGGAACTGCAGTGCGATCACCAATCCGGCGGCGACGGCGGCCAGGCTCGCCGCCAGAAAGATGCGGTCGACGCCGAGCTGCAATACGACAAGGCAGGCCGCCACCAGAAAATAGAACTGCAGCCCCGACCCGGTACCGACGAACCAGCAGATCGTGAAGATCGACACGTAAGCCGTGCCGATGAACGTCAATGGCGGGACAAGCTCGCCGAAACGGTGCAGCAGCGGGATGGTGGCGTAGATCGCGGCGCCGGCGATATTGACGACGCCGGTCCACCACAGCTCAGGCGCTGCGACCACATATACGAATCCGAAACCGGCGCTCACGAACACCGCCATCGTGGCGGTGAGATTCAGAATGCGGCGCCGTCGTGCAATGCGGTCGGCATAAACCTGGTTGCGAGCGAGTGGCTGCGCCCGCACTGCCGCTACACAGTCCGGCGATCGCCGCGAACCCGCGTTGGTCGTGGCACCGCACTTCTTAGCCACCACAGCAAAAGCCTAACGGCTGGGCCCGGCACCGTGTGGTGTCTCGGGTGGCAGACGTCACGTGGCTCATCACCGCGGGCACAAGGATCCCAGGTCGAGCGCATATCGCCGCCGCCCGCGTACCGTTGGAAGCATGACTGACCCGACACCATTGCGGCCCCGGCCGGCTCTGACCCGACGGCGGATACTGCTCGGCACCGCGACCCTCGGCGTGCTCGCCGGCGGCGTCTCATTGCTGAACTACACCGCCGCCGGTGCACCAAGCACGCCGAGCGGAGCGTTCGAGGTGAACCACACCGACGCGGAGTGGCGGCAACTGCTCAACCCGCAGCAGTACGCGGTGCTTCGCACGGCGTCCACGGAGACGCCCTTCAGCAGCCCGCTCAACGACGAGCATCGGTCTGGGATCTTCGGATGTGCGGGCTGTGCACGGGACCTGTTTTCGTCGACCACCAAGTTCGACAGCGGCACCGGCTGGCCGAGCTTCTGGAAAGCACTGGACAACGCCGTGCTCGAACGGCAAGACGACAGCGAGGGCATGTCACGCACCGAGGTGCTGTGCAGCCGCTGCGGCGGGCACCTGGGCCATGTCTTCGACGACGGCCCGCAACCGACGGGCCTGCGCTATTGCATGAACGGGGTGGCGCTGGGCTTCCGGCCGACCTGATCGGGGTAGTTGTCGCGCTGGCGCCCTTGGGTTTTCACGCGCCCGCCCGTTGCGCCTGCGCCATTGCATTGGCGGCCTGATCCGGGCACTGCTGGCGAATGGTGGTGCCAGTCAGGACGCCGGCCTTTGATGCGCTGTAGCCGCGAGCCTCAAGCGTGGTCTCGATCGCGGCCAGACTCGTGCCGTTCCGCAGTGCCGCGCACACGTCGAAACGGGTGTCGGTAGCAGCCGCCTGCGCGGGTGCGGCAAACGCGGACGCGGCGACCAATGCGCCCGCGGCGGCAAGCAGCAACGATCGAATCGAGAACTTGGCGTGGTCACGGTACGGCATGCCAGCGTGAACGCCGCAGCGATGGAAAGGC
>Ga0302325_10034494_pt1 | contig 10350 bp, 9 predicted proteins | sample Palsa_T0_2_FD_201948 | JGI IMG/M metagenome (GOLD analysis project Ga0302325, IMG submission 201948) | Peat permafrost microbial communities from Stordalen Mire near Abisko, Sweden - Palsa_T0_2 | ecosystem: Environmental > Terrestrial > Soil > Palsa > Peat permafrost | place: Sweden: Abisko...
GTCACATTGAGTAAGATTCGCGTACCCGTATCGAGCTTTACTTCTTTACCGCCAGAGGTGATGACGCCTTGTGGCCCGAGCTGCATGCCCTTCATCCCCAACACGCCCTGCGATTGGTCATTCAGGATCGGCATTGGCCCTCTGCTTGTGCTGGATGCTCCCCCGCCGGCCGTCGTGGCTTGCTTCAGATCCGTATAGCCTACGCCGGCCCCTGTCGAAACGTCCTCATTGGGATTCGGGGCTACGGCTTGGATGACGCCGCTGATGGGGGTGTCTTCGCCGCCCGATCGAGCAATCTTGTCGAAGACGATACCCAGTGTCGATTCTGACCCGCCCTTCGAGCGCGCAGTCGCCGCGGTGACATGGCCGACTAACCTTGTGCCGCGAGCCACGGGTGTGCCGTTGGGCAGAGTGATCCCACCCGTCAGCTTCGCCTCAACGGGGTCACCTTCTTTAAGCTTCTTGGAATCGAGGGGTTTGGTCAACTCCACGGTAAAGGTACCGTGCGATTTCCCAGTAGAGGTCCCGCTCTGCGCCATCGAGGACTGCGTAGCAGCTTGCGCCGCAGGACTCGCTGCCACAGCGAGTGACACCATGAGTACAGCGAAAAGGGTACAGGCAAACCATTTCATAAAGCCCTCACTTTCTGACGAACCGTTAGAACACTAATTGACGGAATGGCCTCGCGTCAGTGGAGCGATACGATGCAAAGTTTGTTCGCTTATACGTTGAATGACGAGCCGCAACCGCAGGTGCTCTTTACATTCGGATTGTCGAACTTGAAGCCGGCGGCCTCCAGCGTCTCAATGTAATCCACGCTGACGCCCTTCAGGTACATGATTGAGGTGGCGTCGACAAAGACCTTCAGGCCGTCGAAATCGAATGTCTTGTCCATCATTCCGGCGCCATTCTCGAACGACATCGAATACGAGAAGCCCGAGCAGCCTCCGCCGACCACGCCGACGCGCAGCCCCGCAGGTACCGGATTCTGTTGCGCCATGATTTCTTTCACCTTGGCAATTGCCGCGCCGGTGAAGTTGAGCGGTTTCACATCCGTGGTTGGGGTGACGGTGGTGGTGGTCGGTGTAGTTGTCGTGGTTGCCATGCTTCTCTCCTCCAAAATGCTAGCGGGATTATAACAAAACCGCATTCGGGGCTACGGGCCAGACCTGGTTGCCTCGCTTCTTTGGTTAGATGCGACTGAGTTGGGTCGGGTCGCAGATCCCGTCAACGGGGCTTTGTGGGCCGAAGCCCCGACGCGATGCAGCCAATCCCAATTCCGGGCATTTCCGAATCGGAAAATTGTTGCCCTGCCCCACATCGGCGAGGCTATAATAGGGGCGCGTGTGGCCCCAGCCTGGCCGGTACCACGGAATCGATCAGGTTCGGGACCGGTTCATTTCTGGACCGAGGTGGCGAATGTCGACTCTGACGATGTTGCTGATTGTCTGGGGAGTCCTTACGGTCGTGCTGATTCTTTTGCTCATCTATCGCAGCACGCTCAGCATGCATCAGGACGAGCAATTATTCCTTGACGACTCCAGTAAGAATCTCCGCGAAGAACAAGAGCAAGTCCAGGCCCGGATGAAGAGAGTGACTCCCTGGGTGCGCGTCTTGGGTGCGGCCTCTGCGGTGCTGATTCTCGTCATTGCGGGTATGGCCGTGTGGCAACGGATTAATCAGGGATATTGAGATCTTTGCGTCCTCGAGCGTTGCCCGGTCCCGTCATGCGAGCACTCGAACTGATGATGAGACGCAGGTAAGCTGCGCTCCTTGCCTCGGCTTGCCTTTGCCGCCTGTACCTCCTCGTCTGCTAAACTCGAACTATTATTGGTGAGGTTGGCAACGCAAGCGTTGACCTTCCCTGCTCTCGCCTGTCGTCGCTCTTTACTGGTTTGACTCCGCGCGCCTGCCGATGAGCAGGTGCAAACAGCTCGCTCTGGCTCGACAACGCTCTGGTCTTTAGGACCTATTGAGGCCGGTCCTGTCCAACCGAGAAAGAAGAAGCGGCCCACCATCTTGTGCATCTTTACTATTGAGCGACACTGAAAACGAAATAGCCCACCGACTCCCGTCGTGCCGGACAAGCATTTGGGCGTCGCACTTCATTGCGCTAGCGTTTCTTAATTGATTGAGGTAACAGTGGCCACAGTAGAAATCCAGAATCGAATACTCGAATTCCCGGCGAGCGCGGAGATTGATTCCGAAGAGGAAGTTGCCGAATGGCTTGAAGCGTTCGACCAAGTGGTCGAAGCCGAAGGGAGCCAACGCGGGCGCCAGCTCCTTTCGGCCTTAGTCGACCGGGCGCGAGAGTCGGGCGTCAATGTGCCGGTCCAACTGAACACGCCGTACGTCAATACCATTCCCGTCGAAGGCGAAGTCCCGTATCCCGGCGACCGCCTGCTGGAACGCCGTATCAAGAGCTTGATCCGCTGGAATGCGATGGCGATGGTGCATCGCCAGAACAAGAAGGATCCCGGAATCGGTGGTCACATCTCAACCTATTCGTCTTTGGCTACGTTGCTTGAAGTCGGCTTCAATCATTTCTTCCACGCCCGCTACGGCGACCAACCCGGCGACTTCATCTATTTCCAGGGCCATGCTTCTCCGGGAGTTTACGCACGTGCCTATCTGGAAGGCCGCCTGAGCGAAGAGCAGGTGCTGAACTTCCGCCACGAACTGCGCGGCGCTCCGGGATTGCCCTCATATCCGCATCCCTGGCTGCTGCCTGACTTCTGGCATTTCCCTACGGTGTCGATGGGCATTGGGCCGCTGAACGCTATTTATCAGGCGCGTTTCATGCGATATTTGGAAAACCGTGGCATTATCCCGCCGACCCCGCGCAAGGTGTGGGCGTTCGTGGGCGATGGCGAAACCGACGAGCCGGAGTCCATGGGGTCCCTGACCCTCGCCTCACGCGAGAAGCTCGACAATCTGATCTTCGTCATCAACTGCAACCTTCAGCGTCTCGACGGTCCAGTACGCGGCAACGGAAAAGTCATCAACGAACTGGAAGCCGCCTTCCGCGGCGCCGGTTGGAACGTAATCAAACTTGTCTGGGGCTCGGATTGGGACAAGCTCTTTGCCCGCGACAAGTCCGGCATCCTGCTAAAGCGGATGGAGGAGTGCGTCGACGGCGAGTACCAGAGCTATAAAGCCAAGGGTGGCGAGTACATTCGTCGCGAGTTCTTCGGTAAATACCCCGAGTTGCTGGCCATGGTCTCCGACATGAGCGACGATGAACTGCATCGTCTGAACCGCGGCGGCCACGATCCGCAGAAGGTTTACAACGCCTACAAGCGCGCGGTGGAAAACCACGATGGCCCAACGGTCATTCTGGCTCACACTGTGAAGGGTTACGGGCTCGGTTCGGCTGAAGCCCGCAACGCTACCCATCAGGAAAAGAAGCTGGCCGATGAGGCACTCACAGCGTTTCGCTCGCGCTTTGCGATTCCGATTCCCGAGCAGGCCGCCCGCGATGGCTCGCTTTACCGGCCGCCGGACAACAGCCCCGAAATAACTTATATGCTGCAGCGCCGCAAGGAACTTGGCGGCTTCATGCCGCATCGCGAGGTTCCGGCAGCCAACTTCGAAGCGCCCACGCTCGGTCACTTCGCTGAATCCATCGCCGGATCGAAAGGCCGCGGCGTGTCTACGACGATGGGCTTCGTCAGCATGCTGCGGCAACTGCTGAAGGATCCCAAGATAGGGAAGCTGATCGTTCCCATCATTCCCGACGAAGGTCGCACCTTCGGTATGGAATCGATTATCCGGCAGGTGGGCATTTACGCCAGCCAGGGACAGCTCTACAAGCCGCACGATCAGGACATGCTGCTCTACTACCGTGAAGAAAAGAATGGGCAGATTCTGGAGGAAGGCATCACCGAAGCCGGATCGATGGCATCGTTCACCGCGGCTGGAACGGCTTATGCCAACTATAAAGTGCCGATGGTTCCCTTCTTCACCTACTATTCGATGTTCGGCTTTCAGCGTATCGGCGACATGGTGTGGGCGTTCGCCGATTCGCGCGGCAAAGGCTTCCTGATGGGCGGCACAGCGGGACGGACAACGCTGGCCGGTGAGGGCTTGCAACACCAGGACGGCCACAGTCTGGTGCTCTCCAGCACGGTTCCGACTTGTCATAGTTACGATCCTGCGTTTGTCTACGAAATCGCAGTGATCGTGCAGGACGGCATCCGGCGGATGTATCAGGAAGGCGAAGATCGCTTTTACTACATCACGCTGTACAACGAAGACTATGCGATGCCGGAGATGCCGCAGGGCGTGGAGGAAGGGATTCTACGCGGTATTTACAAGTATCGGCCCGCGGCCAAAGGCGACGCTTTAGTGCAACTGTTCGGCAGCGGTTCAATCCTGAACGAGGCGTTGCGCGCGCAGGAGATCCTGGCTGACAAATACGGCGTTCCAGCCAATGTCTGGAGCCTCACCAGCTACAACGAACTGCGCCGCGATGCGCTCGCGGTCGAGCGCTGGAACCGGCTGCACCCAGCCGAAGCGGAGAAGCGGCCATATATTCTCAGTGCGCTCGACGGCGCAGACGGCCCCATCGTCGCTGCCACCGATTTCATGAAGGCCGTGCCCGACCAGTTGTCTCCGTGGCTGCTCAACCGGCTTGTCAGCCTGGGTACCGATGGCTTTGGGCGCAGCGACAATCGACAGCATCTACGGCAGCACTTCGAGATTAATGCAGAGTCAATCGCGGCTGCAACGCTATCCCGACTGGCGCGTGACGGCAGCTTCGATGTGCCACGGGCGCAGAGCGCCTTCAAAGAGCTGGATGTCGACGCGGAGAAGATCGATCCTGCCATTGCGTAATGGCATTGGCTATCCCACTCTGTGGGATGGCTTCCTGTGTGGCAAACCATGAACTCCTGCGGGGTTCGAGTTCTACTGCGTCTCATGTTGACAAGTAGCAGTTCCCGCTCTGCAGAACTACGCTCTTAGCAGATCCGAGGTAATTGATCGCCAGCCAGCATGTCCACGATGCGTACCGTGCCCAGCGGCGTTCGCATGGTCACCAGCCCAGGGTCCGCAGCGTTTACTGTGCCAATGATCTGAGCCCCCGATCCCAGGGGATGACGCCGCATCGCTTGCAACAAAACTTGAGCTGCCGCAGGCGCCACGATTGCAATAAGCTTCCCCTCGTTGGCGACATATAAAGGGTCCAGCCCTAGCAGTTCGCAAGCTCCGCGGACTCCTTCGCACACGGGAATTTCGCGTTCTTCGAGTTGGATCCCGACACCGGACTGTTCGGCGATCTCATTCAGGGTGCTGGAGACCCCACCTCGCGTCGGGTCGCGCATGCAGCGAATCTCACGAGTTGCGGCGAGCATGTCGGCCACAAGCGTATGCAAAGCGGCACTGTCGCTCTGGATCTGAGTCTCGAATTCCAGACCCTCGCGCTGTGCGAGGATGGCAATGCCGTGTTCTCCAATGGACCCGCTGAGAAGAATCTTGTCCCCGGGACGGGCGCGATTGGCAGAAAGGTCGACACCGTCCGGCACCAGGCCGATTCCAGTGCTATTGATGAAAACGCCGTCGCCCTTACCCCGCTCGACAACTTTTGTGTCACCGGTGACAACCTGTACGCCCGCCGCTGCTGCAGCTTGTTGCATCGAATTCACAATGCGCCGGAGTTCATCCATCGAGAAGCCTTCTTCGATAATGAACGCAGCGCTCAGAAACAGCGGCGTTGCACCACCCATCGCCAAGTCGTTCACCGTCCCGTGGACGGCGAGAGAGCCGATGTCCCCTCCAGGGAAAAACAAGGGCTTCACTACGAACGAATCGGTGGTAATGGCCAGACGCTGACCGTGAACGCTGACAATTGCCTGGTCATCGAGACGGGCCAGCACCGGATTGCGCAGCGCGAGCAGAAAGACATCGCGAATCAGTTCGGCGCTCAATTTGCCGCCGCTGCCATGCCCGAGCAAGACGGTATCTTTGGCAGGGAGCGGTACCGGACAACTGAGCTCGACGATGGTTTTCGTTGGCAGATGCTCTCCTAACTCGCGACGGGGTGACGCCGATAGCGGTAGTAGGCCGCGCAGGCGCCCTCCGCGGAAACCATGGGCGCACCTAACGGATTCTCGGGAGTACAGCGCATACCAAACGCGGGGCAGTCCGGCGGCTTTTTCAAACCTCGCAATACCTGGGCGCTGATGCACTCGGCAGGTTCGTCAATTGTAATTTCGTCTAAGTCAAAGATTCGTTCGACGTCAAAGCTTGCATACTCGTCTCGCAGGCGCAAACCACTCTGCGGGATCAATCCGATGCCACGCCATTTCTGGTCTCCGACTTCGAACACCTCGGTCATAATCTGTTGCGCCGGCAGATTTCCCGCGTAGCTCACCGATCTCACATATTGGTTTTCCAGCTTCGCCCCTCCGGCCTCGAGTTGGCGGACCAGCATAAGGATTGCTTCCAGAATATCCACCGGTTCGAATCCCCCGACAACAATCGGAATGCGAAAATCGCGGACCAGGCCCTCATATTCTTTGCATCCCATAACGGTGCAGACATGCCCAGGTGCAATGAAACCCTGTACTCGGTTGGTGCTGGAGACCATTAGGGCGCGAATCGCTGGTGGAACCAGCACTTGCGAAACCAGCATGGAAAAGTTGGTGAGACCTTCGCGTTTGGCCTGCCATGCAGCCATCGCATTCGGGGGAGCCGTGGTTTCGAAACCAATCGCCAGAAACACAATCTTACGATCGGGATTCAAACGGGCAGTCTTCAAAGCTTCAGTCGGGGTGTAAGCGACGCGAACGTCCGCGCCTTGCGCCTTGGCGCGAAACAGGTCCGAATGTGACCCAGGCACGCGGAGCATGTCTCCATAAGAGACCAGGATTACGTCGGGGCGCAGTGCCAGCTCGATGGACTTGTCGACAGTTTCCAGCGGGGTAACGCAGACGGGGCAGCCTGGCCCGTGAACCAGTTCGATGCCGCACGGAAGCAGTTCATCGATTCCGTAGCGCATGATGGTGTGGGTTTGGCCGCCACAGATTTCCATCAGCACCCAAGGCCGGGTTGTACTTTGAACGATCTGAGCGACGAGGGCCCGGGCAATGCGCGCGTCGCGATACTCATCGAGGTATTTCATAAGGCCCGCCCTGTCCTGGCTCCGGCGTTTGAGTTGCACCGACTGGGGGACACTCCTACAGGCCGACTTTAACTACTGCCGAACATAGGAGCGGTGATAAGCATCACGATGTCCTGTGAGGGGCGACTCTCTGGCATTTGAGACGAAAGCGGAAATGGAAGGGAGGAAGCGTTGCAACCTTACGAATCGCTCGGAGCCAGTTCCGCCTCCAGCATGCCCATCTCTTGCAGAAGTTGGTAGGTGCGGTCGGCTTCGATCCGGTCGACGACGCTTATGGCGAAGCCAACATGGACCATCACATAGTCCCCCACGCCGGCCTCCGGTACAAAGTCCAGAGAAACCTGGCGCACGATGCCGCCAAACTGCACACGGGCGATTCTTGCGTTGCCCTGCGCTTGAATTTCGAGGATTTTACCCGGTATTGCGAGACACACGAAAGGTCTCCTTGACACCCAGTAGACCATCGCGTTGTTACGGCAGGCTGTGACTGACGACACACCTCGCCGTGATGACAAAAGTTTGGCCCAGCTAACCGATGAAATGCGGGAACGGCAGATAGTGAACAACGACACCATACAGAACGGTCTTTGCGCGCGCGTGATACCCTTGACCTCATCGTCGAGATTATCCGTATGACCGGGTGAGGGTCATGACGAGCCAATACGACATTGACGACCTTAAGGCCACTCTGGTGCAAGTGCGGGGACGCCTCGCCATGCTGGAATTGTCGGCGCCTGCCGACTCACGGGATTCCGAACTCCGCAAGCGCATCCAGGAAACCAGGATCGAGGAAGGCGTGATCCTGGCTAAATTGGCTGAGATTACGGCGAAGCACTCAGCCTCCGCGGCATCAACCTAAAGCGCGCCGCCGAGGACAATTGCTTCCGGAGTATCGGCCGGCGCGCTGGCCGGCGTGCGGACAGATTTTCAAACTCACCATTTGCTCATTGAGCTGAAAGCCCAAAACAAGGATGCCGACAAGCCGATCGAAACCGGCAACGTGAGCACCCAAGCCATCAGCAGATTGCGCATTGTGCCCCACTGCAAGCCGGAGTGATTAGCAGCCATTGTGCCCGCAACGCCGGACGACAACACGTGCGTGGTACTCACCGGTAACCCGTAAAAGTCGGCGGCGCCTATCGTTACCATGGCCGTGATTTCCGCCGCCGCCCCTTGGCCGTAGGTAAGGTGATCTTTGCCGATCTTTTCTCCCACCGTGATAACGATTCGCTTCCAGCCCACCATGGTTCCCATGCCCAGTGCCAAAGCAACTGCAACCTTCACCCATGTAGGAATGAACTTGGTGGCATTATCAGTATATTTCTTATAGTTGGTGAGAACAGTCCAGTCCTGCGCGGTGAATTGGGGCTTACCCGACTTCTTCATCAAACGTAGAGCCTCACTCACCAGGTACATGTCGTTGCGGAAGTTACGAACTCGATCGCTCGGTATGTTCGCGAGTTCGTGGTAGAGGACTACTTCGTTGGAAATGTCGTTTATCAATTCGCGCAGCCCCAACATGGTGTTGGGCGTGAAATTCTTCGTCCGGACATAGTCGGCAACCTCGTCGCGCGAGTCGGCCACGACTGCATCCGGCGAGACGTATGGATCGAGCGCGCGCGCAGCCTGCTGGGACACAGCCACAAAATCTACCGACTGTTGCGCGGTGAACGCGTGATTCAGGGCATAAGCCGTGGGCACGGTGCCAATCAGAATCAGCATGATGAGCCCCATGCCCTTTTGGCCATCGTTAGATCCATGCGCAAAACTGACTCCTGTGCAAGTAAGGATAAGAAGACTGCGAATCCAGAAGGGAGGCGGCTCCGTTCCTTTGGGCGCTTCGTACAGTCGCTTGTCTTTGATGAATACCTTCGACAAGGTCAACAAACTCGCGGCCAAGGCGAAACCGACGATTGGCGACAGCAGCAACGATTTGCCAACATTCATCGCTTGTCCCCAGTCCACGCCACCGGTTGCGGTGCGCGCCTGCATCAACTGGTTCGCTATGCCGACTCCGATGATAGAACCAATCAGAGTGTGTGAACTGGAAGACGGCAGACCGAACCACCATGTACCCAGGTTCCAGATGATGGCTGCCGTCAGCAATGCGAACACCATCGCAAAGCCCGCACCTTTGCCGACCTGCAAGATCAGTTCCACTGGCAGTAGAGAGATGATGCCAAACGCGACCGCGCCGGTCGATAACACCACGCCGACGAAGTTCCAGACTCCCGACCACGCAACCGCGACGTGCGGATCCATCGAATGCGTATAAATGACGGTTGCCACCGCATTGGCGGTATCGTGAAAACCGTTGACAAACTCGAATCCCAGCGCCACCAGCAGCGCGATCCCGAGAAGCACATACGGAAAGAACGAGGAGCTGTGAACCGTGCGGAGATCGGAAACCAGGTGACCCGCGGCGTAGACAACACCGATGACTATCACCACTCCGAAGACAGCCATGCCCAGTTTTCCGGGAGACTTGGAAAGCTTGGCATGCACTCCGTGGGTCGCTGCAATGGATGACGGCGGCGATAAAGGAGCAGACGTTGTCGCCATGCTATATCCTCTTGTTCCCTTCGTTGTTAGCAAATTCTAGTGCCCCGAAAAGATACTATGGGCGAGCCGCGCGCAAGATGAATGGCAGCTTAATGTGTGGTGAATATTCGATGAAAGCCGTTGTTGTTTCAGAGTCGCGTCAAGGCGAGATAGTCTTTTGTGAGAAGAATTTTGTGAGAAGAAGAAGATGGTATGCAGCTTGCCTGACCACAAATTGCGAGGAAGTTCCACCCGCACAATCATTGACTTGGTAAAGGTTTAGAAACCGTAGTCAATTTTGCGGAGTTCGTCCTTATAGAGGTCCCGAGCGGCAGCTGCTTTCTTTTGCGCGTCCCGGACAGCAAAGTCAGCCGCATCCCAACGCTCCATAGCTACCATCGAGTGATCGGCGGTCGCAAGAGCCTCCTCAGCTCGAATGGAAGCCACCCACCGTTCCGTGGCGGCCTTGTAGTGAGCGCGTAGCTCGTCCAGCTTTGAAGTGTCCATTGGTGTTGTGGATGCTAGTGCAACAATAAACGAGCGGTCAACAGCGAACCGATTTTTTCATTAAGATTTCACGAGGCATTAACAAAAGAACGTCTTGCGGCGGGATTTGCCAAGCCTCCGTTGGAGGGAAAGCAGGCGCATTCTAGCGCAGCCATTGCGAGTCGGCGCCGCTTGGAGAT